>Ga0187854_10004631_pt1 | contig 10243 bp, 4 predicted proteins | sample June2016WEW_6_15_FD_132445 | JGI IMG/M metagenome (GOLD analysis project Ga0187854, IMG submission 132445) | Peatland microbial communities from SPRUCE experiment site at the Marcell Experimental Forest, Minnesota, USA - June2016WEW_6_150 | ecosystem: Environmental > Terrestrial > Soil >...
GCTTCGGGCAGTGCCGGCACGGCCTCCAGCGGCAATGCCGCGACCTCGGTAGCAGGCGACATCATCTACGGCTTCTGCGTCGGGGACGGGGCCTGCACGGCGGGTTCGGGTTTCAATGCTCGTTCCACCCTCGACGGGAATCTCAGCGAGGACAAGCAGGCGAGCAGCGCGGGCAGCTATGCCGCGACTGGCTCCGCGAACAGCGGTTGGACGATGCAGATGGTAGCGCTCAAAGCCGCCTCCGGCTCGACTTCCGACCCGGACCCGGCCCCTGTCGCTAGCCTTTCCCCATCCAGCCTCACCTTTGCTAGCCAAACCGTCGCCACTACGAGTTCGGCCCAGACCGTAACATTGAGTAACTCCGGTAACGCCGCTTTAAGTATCACCGCTATCTCGATCGCGGGCACAAATCCCAGCGACTTCGCGGAAACGAATAGTTGCGGGTCAAGCGTCGCAGCGGGAGCCAGTTGCAGTATCAGCGTTACCTTCACTCCTGCCGCCAGCGGGTCTTTCAGCGCGACACTCACCTTCACGGACAACGCGACCGGGAGCCCACAATCGGTTGCCCTCGCGGGAACGGGGGCGAGCGCTGGTGGGGGGGGAGGGACTGGCTCCACTCCGTCGGTCACCCTTTCATCCACCAGCCTTTCATTCGGAAGCCAGCCCGACGACATTACCAGTTCGGCTCAGACCGTCACGCTAACCAACACGGGTACTGCGGCCATGACTATTAGCAGCCTTACGATCGCGGGCACTAACGCCAGCGACTTTGGCGAGGTTGCAGACACCTGCGGCAGTTCGCTGGCGGCGGGCGGCGCGTGTACCGTCGAGGTGGCCTTCACCCCTGCTGCCGCCGGTTCATTCACGGCCACGCTTAGCATCACGGACAACGCCACCGGCAGCCCGCAGTCCGTTACACTCTCGGGCACAGGAACCAACGACGTGATGCTGTCCTGGAGCGGCAGCTCGAGCTCCGGAGTCATGGGCTACAACGTTTATCGGGGAACCACTTCAGGGGGAGAGAGCTCGACGCCACTGAACTCCTCGCCGGTTACCGGGACCACCTTCACCGACTCGAGTGTGACAGCCGGCCAGACTTACTACTATGTGGTCACCGCTGTAAGCTCGAGTGATAGTCAGAGCGCGGACTCGACTGAGACTTCAGTCACCGTGCCCTAGCCCTAACGCCTGAGATTTTCATGTCGGCATTTCGACGCATGGCCTTTGCCCCACGCCATTTGGGCAGAGGTCATGCGTTTCTCCAAAATGATCCATCGACACACCCATATGTTTTTGTCAATGTGGAAGACTTCGCGACAGCAGTCGATCGGACAAGCGGCGTGGCTTGCGACAGTAGCCAACCAAACGTTGCGCCTGGTCAGTTCTCTTGCGCAGAGATGGCTCCAACGTAACCGACCTCCAGTCAATTGCGGAAGCCCAGATCCTCCAGATCATTTTCCGGGGCCGCGGTAGATTTCGTGACCGGCCTGGCCGACTGCACCCGTCCGGTGAACCGCTTCCGACTTTTCTTCAGTGAACCCTCCCTCTTATACTCAGTACCGTTGAGCGCGACACTGAGAGTGGGGTTCTGACCCGGGGGATGATGGCATCACAAGGTAAGCGCAACGGCAAGTCAGCACGGGACGGCGGGGTCCGTCGCACGCTGGAGCGTTTCATTTATATGGTCACTGCCGTCAGCTCGAGTGGTACGCTGAGCACGGATTCCAGTAAAGTTTCGGCGACCGTGCCCTGACCTCATGACATGAGCGTTCACGCAGAGGCGCAAAGTCTCCCGCGGCCGCGAAGCAAGGAAAGGAATTTTGCTTTGCGTTTCGTTACGAAGGCTGAACGTTAATTCTGGCGGCTTCTGATCAAATCTCGTCCGTCGGCCTGTTCTTCCGGGAGGCGTCCGATGTTAGGCAGAAGGGGAGGTCAATGTCCGTAACTGCCCACGCTGGGTTTCCCTTCCACCGAACCGAGGGGCGCTTGCTCTTTTCCTCCGACCCGGGGTTCGGTCAACTCTGGCTGGCTTGCAAATGCCGGCACGCAGATTCGAATCGATGCGCAAGCTCTGCCAGTTCGTGGAAGGTGAAACGATGGAGGGGCCCTTGCTCAGCTCGGTGCGACTCAGGCTCCGAGGCTCAATGTCTGCGGCTTTTCCGGCAGCGCGAAGCACTAATTTCGAGGGCCCCGCCCTTCTTTGCTCCACGTATAGAAAGACGTCACGGCATAGTTCCAAACTGCCCCCACCGCGATGCCTGCCAAGGCGGCCAGCGCCCAGGATGTGTCGCGCTTGAAGAGATAGGACGCAATGCCCACGTTGGCAAGAGCACCCAGGGAGCAAGAGAGTCCAAATGAGATCAGGCCCTTTAGCCATTGCCAACCCTTCAGCCGCATGTCCCTGTACGTTAGTACGTTGTTCAGCGCGAAATTGCACACCATTGCCGCAATCGTAGCGGTGGCTTGACCGACACGGAAAGGGGCAGCCAAGACCCTGAACACCGTTGACAGGACTGCGAAGTGGACGAACACACCGGCCGAACCCACCAAAGCGAAGGACACGAAACGAACCGGTACGATGTGGCCGATGAGCTTGTCCGCCAGCAACATGACGTAGCCCCACATCGCCTGACTGTCCAATTTGCTTTCACCAGCGTGCCGAGTACGAAATGTGTAGGGCGTTTCGCGTAAGCGCAGTGGCCGCGGCGATGAGGCGACTATGTCCAACAGTATTTTGAATCCGATATTGGAAAGATCCCGGACCGCGAGGTCCAAAACATCGCGGCGCAATGCAAAAAAGCCGCTCATGGGATCGGAGAGGCTCTGCCCGATTACAGTGCGACTCAGTCGGGTCGCAAATCGACTCATCTCCGCCCGAGACGCCGTCAAACTGCCGATCCCACCCCCGTCTGTGTATCGGCTTCCAACGACAATGTCGGTGTCTCCCGCCTTCAAGATCCCGAGCATGCGCAGTAATACAGCCTCGTCATGCTGACCGTCCGCGTCCATAACCGCGAGATAGGGCGCCGAGCTTGCCAGCATTCCTTCCACACAGGCCGAGGAGAGGCCCCTCCTGCCAATTCGCTGAAGGCAGCGCACGCGTGGGTTTTTGCGGGCGATTTCGCGGACCACGGCAGCCGTTCCGTCAGGCGAATCGTCATCGACGAATATGACTTCCCAACCGTTTCCCCCTAAGCACGCCTCAAGCCTCTCGACAACTTCCGCTACATTGTCTCGTTCATTGAACGTTGGCACAATGACCGACAACTCCGGGGCTTCGACCGGCGTTTCATTGGTAACGGCCGACAACGTCAGAGTACTCCCCGTCGTTAACATTTTCTCGTCCATGAACCTGCCTACGTCGGTTTTTCAGCGGGTACTGACCGACGATCTACAGTCTACCACGCTTACATTTACCCATCGGAATACGCCAGTTATCCATAGCCCATTGGTACCAGACCACTGTCACCTTGCGAGGCCGCCGCAATCACCCAGGCCGCCCGGGTCGAACACTCGGTTGGCCGGCACCACCCCAAAATCCCACGCTAATAAGGGAATGTCAAGAGGGCACGGGCCTTGGGCGCTGTCAACAGGCCGTCCTGAAAATGATTAGGCATCTCCGGTCAATTCGTCTCCGCGCCTAACAGGTAAAGTCCCAAGGCGCGGTCGCAGTGTTCGGGACTCATGAAACCGGGGAAGCGGCCCAAGAACCTCCGCAGGTTGCGGAAGAAGCCTTCCGCCAGATTCGTGGTCTTCAGTCGGTAGCTCCAAGTTTGCAGGCGCGGTTTCAAGAAGGTCACCGAGGCGTCAAAACGTTCCCAGAAAGCGTGCACCAAGCCGGGCCAGGGCAAGCCAAATCAGGCCGGCCAAGATAGGCCACACTAGCAGTCTCGTTCGTGGTTCAAGCCGCATCTCTAATTCCATGGACGGCGCCACGCTCTGCCGTGACCATGAGCTAGACAGCATACACAGACTCGTGATGTCTACTCTTCTGTGATCAGGCCCGGATCTTCGGGATTCAGGCGGAACGTCGAGTAGACCACGATGCTCATGGGTGGGATGCGGTCGGACAGATTCTTACTGACTTCCAGGCTGCGCTCCGGTCGAAGTTTCACGTCAGCCTTGTCCTCCGCATCCTTGCTGAGCGAGTAGCGCACGAGCCGCATCCGGCTGGGCAGTTGCTCGAATTCGATAGTGGCGTCGGCGGCCCGATGGCTTTCGTTCACCACCACCACCGTGAGGTTGCCTTTGGGCGTGCGCAGAGCGGTGGCCACCAGCTTCCGATCCCTTGTAGTAAAAGGCTCCTCGACGCGGGTGGCGAGCACGCCCGAATGCTTGGGCAGGAAACGTGAAAGCATGGCGAACTGGTAGTACGCGTTGGGCTGTGGCGTGAAAGCATCGAGTAGCCGATTGTGATCGATATCCCAGGTTCGTACGAGTTGCCACTGGCCGTCCAAATCTCCGCGGTTGGTAAAGCTCCAGCGATTGAAGCCGTCCACGCCGGCATTGATGCCACGCACAATCAGAGAAGCGTTCTTCAAGCCGGATTGGTAGCAGGCCGGACCTGCATCCTCGTGGCCCCAACCGAACGCCATGGTGCCGAATTCGGAAAGGAAAAGCGGTTTGTTCCTGGCATGAGCCCAGCGGGCCCAGCGCGCCATCCGCCGCTCAGCCTCAGTGAGGTTGTAGCTGCCGTCCATGGAGTCCATGACTGCGTTATAGGAGTGCAGGTCGTAAGCACCGACATAACCATCGAAATCCACTTCGGCAGGATTGAGGTCGGGTAGATCGGTCCAGTCGGGTCCGGAAATAGGCACAGTCAGACCGCGGCGATCGAACTCCTCCCGAACCGCTTTCAAACCAGGTATGAAGGGAGCCGACTTCATGTTGGAATCCTGCCACCAGGAGAAATCGTCGTGGCCGGGCTCGTTCGAGACCGACACCCAACGGATGCACTTATACCCCTTCACCTGAACCAAGTGTTGAACCAGTTCCCCAAGTCCGTGAGCCCAATCCGGAATCGAATACGGCGCGCTGCGCAGCCGCTTGACGGGGTCTCCCGCATTGCCGGGATACGCGTTCCAGGCGACGTCGCCCCACATTTGCTGCAGAAAAACGTCCACGCCACGCCGGTCAGCCCAATCCAGGATGCGATACAACACCTGCATCTCCGGGTTGTCCCAGTCAAAGCCGCCACGTTTCGGCTCATAAATGCGTTGTTCAAGCTCGACGCGGCACCAATCCATGCCGAGCCATTCCGCATGTTTGAACAATTCCTGCCAGTGCCGGTCGTCGTCAGGCCTCGGATTGGCGCCCCAGGCGCTCCCCGACCAGGAATCGCCGTTCGTTTTCCTGCCGGGTAATTCAGTCGAGATAACGTGAAAGGAGGCGCCGATCCCACCGCGCATGGTGTGGACCGGGGCGCCAGCCGTTATCTGGATCTGTACCGGAACGGCCTCTTGAGCGCAACCGATAGTGGCACAAAGAAAAAACAGATAAATGCAGCGCATGATTCACCTTCCGCAGTGCCCGCCCAGGAGATGTTCGAAACGCCGCGCCTGGCAGGCGAAGGGATTGTACCTGAAGCACCAGGCGCCAGCAAAGCAGCCGATTTTAACTGGTTCTTTCGAGCTGGGTAGAGTCTATCCCAAACGCTCTGACCGGAAATCGGCAAGACGTGGGCTGGGAAGCGCAAGAGCCCCATAGGCTCAGCGTTGGCGGCGAGTCTTCTAGCGATTGCATGGTAAGAACACGCTGTTACTGGCGGGTACGCACTACAACCTTAAATCCCAACTACGCCTGTGGTGCCGGCGGCAACTCCGCCAAGGCGCGGTGGGCCGAGGCGGCGTCCGGGTACATCCCCACAAGGCGATTGAGATGGGTCAGCTCGAGCAATTCTGCCACGTGGCCGGTGGCGCCGGCCACGAGCAATTTCCCGCCCTCACGCTCCATGATGGCGACGCACATGGCCAGCAAGCCGATTCCAGCGCTATCCATAAAGCTCAGCCGGCTGAAATCCAGCACCAGCTTCCTCGATCCCTGCTTGATCGTCTCCCGGATCGCATGCTCGACATCGGTCAGCCGGTTGCCGAGGACTAAGCGGCCCGTGAAGCTGATGGCGGTAATGCCGGGCGAAACCTCATGAGTTACGATATCGACGATCATCGCTGATCCTCCGTTCTCAGAAGCCTTCCAGCATCCAGACATTGCTGTTGAAGCTTTCGAACAGCGTGGCAATGTGGTGACCGTCCGGTGAGGGTACGCCCCAAATTTGGCTACCCGGTCCCTTGTACTGCCACAGCACCCGGGCATTCCCCTCTAAGTTGACGTAGAGAAGCGTGTGGCCTTGGGCCGAGGCGGACCCGCAGTAAAGCCCTTTTCCGTCAGGCGACCAGTCAAGGCCTGCAAGGTTCAGCCAACCCTTCACGGTGATTTCGCGGTCAGAGCCACCCGAGAGAGAAAGAAGGCGAATGTGAATCTCTGCCTCGCCACTTCTCGAAATCGCAAACGTCGATCCATCAGGAGAGAGCCTCGCCCCGAGGTAGTTAATCTGGGGGTCTTTCGCAAAAGTCCTGAGCACCTTGCCTCTGCCCTTCAGAGGATCGAACGCCGTAAGCGTCAACTCTCTCTCATCCTGGCTCACCTCGCCGATCACGCAGAGGGTTGCCGGGGCGCGAGCGCAATCGAAGACGCCCCAGTTCGGACTATTCCGCATCTCCAGCACAAGCTCAGGCACTCCACCGCTCACAGGAATGCGCATCAGGCGGATCGGAGCGGAGGGGTCAATGGTCGTTTTCGGAAACTCCGTGTAGAGAATCCAGGCGCCGTTGGAGCTGAGGCGCACGGTCCTGACGTCTAGAGGCCCTGTGACCACAGGCTCGGCTGTGTCCTGGCTGATTTCCTGCTTGAAAAGGCCCCATTTGCCATCACGGTATTTTACGAGCAGTACCACTTTGCTGTCGGCCGTCCATGCTGCGGGAAAATCGTAGGCCTCGTCATTAGTCAGCCGGCGAGGGGGATTCATGCGCGCCCCCGCCTCGCCGAGTTCGCCCAGGTAAATCTGAAACTGCTGCGTCGACTTCTGGAGCACCAGACGCTTTCCGTCCGCGCTGGCGCTCAATCCATAAAGGTCAGCTCCGGCCCACTGGGTCATGCGTTTTGGTTTACCGGTCGGTGCGCCTGTGTGGGCGTCAATGCCGATTTGCCAAAGATTAGCCTCAAACGTGCCCACAGATTCCTCTTGCGAATAGACGATCCGCCCGTCCGGAAGCCAGCAAAAATCCTCCAGCCGTGCCTGCGGATCCGACATAACCACGGTCCGGTTCATCCCGTTCAGGTCGCAGGTTTCCATCGCCTCCGACTGCTGGGGAGTGCGCTGCTGCCTGATATAGGCCAGGCGCTGTCCATCCGGTGACCAGTGCCCACCGCCGAACGATTCATTCTCTCCCAGCGTGAGCAGCTTTCGCGGGTTGTCGCCCTGGCTACCCATAACCCAGATTTCGCGAAGGTAATCCGAGGCTCCAGTTGGGCTGAAAGCAATGTGCGTCCCGTCTGGCGACGCCTCCCAGCCTATGGCGCCCTCGCGGAGTTCGTGCGCAGATTGTCCCAGCACCGAGACGGTCCACATACTGTGCTGTGCGCCCGGTCCCGCCGCGTCAGCGAGCAACTGGGTGCCGTCGGGATACCACGAATCGACAGACCAGTAGGCGCTGGCGGGAACTCCTGTAGGCCGAGGGACGAGCCGTTCTTCCCCTCTCGAAAGCAGCTTAACGTGAATCCCGGCCGAGTCGGAATAAGCGAGGTACTTGCCGTCGGGTGAAATCGCGCCACCTTGGACAGGGTCATCGCTGGAATTGAACGTCAGGCGCTGCTGCTTGAGTTCGGCGGAAAGCTGGGGAGGACGGTGAGCCAGGAACCAAGCTGCCGCCAGTCCCGCCGCGATCACCGCCAGCACGACCACCGTCGCGAGCAGACCCGTTTTGTGCCGCTTGATGAGACCGGCGATGACTAACGAATCCGACGTCGGTTCCGGAGCGGGCTCACTCTGTGGTGAGGGCGTCTCGCCCGCCGTGGCACGGGCGTCCCGCCCGTGCTCTTCTTCCTGGCGGGAGCGAGACGCTCCCGCGACCGCGGGCGGGACGCCCGCGCCACGTCCGGAATCCGTGTCCCGCTTCAAGCGCTTGAGATCGGTTCGAATATCTGAGGCATGCTGGTAGCGCAGGTCGCGGTCCTTTTCCAGAGCCTTGGAGACGATCTCTTCCAGCTTGGCGGGCAGGCTGGGGTTCAAGGAGCTTACCGCCGCCGGGGCTCGATTCAGAATCGCGTCATGAATCACCGCCGTGGTGGCGCCGGAAAACGCCTGCTGCCCCGTGGCCATCTCGTAGAGCACTGCCCCAAAGCCGAACAGGTCGGTGCGAGTATCGACTTCCTCGCCCCGCGCCTGCTCCGGCGACATGTACGCCACCGTGCCCATGGCCACACCCGCACCGGTGAGCGGCGCCGGATCCACCGTAGCCGTAGGCGTGTCCTCTAGGGGCGCCCCTTGGGGTGCCCTGGGCGGGGCAAGCCCCGTCCCTACAGTTAGCTTGGCGAGACCGAAATCCACAATCTTCGCCTGGCCGCGCTGCGTCAGGAAGATGTTCGCCGGCTTGATGTCGCGATGAATAATGCCCTTCGCGTGCGCCGCGTCCAGCCCATCCGCAATCTGTATGGCCAGCTCCAACAGCGTGTCCAAACGTAGGGGCGGTTCGCGAACCGTCCCTACGCCGATGCGATGCTTCAGCGTCTGTCCCTCGAGATACTGCATGGCTATGAAGGGTTGACCTTCGTGCTCGCCGATCTCGTAAATCGTGCAGATGTTGGGGTGATCGAGCGCGGAGGCCGCTTGGGCTTCGCGCTGGAAGCGTTCGAGAGCCTGCGGGTCCCGGGCAAGCCCCTCCGGCAGGAACTTGAGAGCCGCAAAGCGATGAAGCTTGAGGTCCTCGGCCTTGTAGACCACCCCCATGCCACCGCCGCCGAGCTTCTCGAGGACGCGATAGTGCGACACCGTCTGGCCGATCATGATATGGGAACCAGCCCTTGAAGGTCATGTTAGACCGCGGCCGCGGGCAAGTCAATACATACGCGGCTATTGCGGCAAAGCCCTGCGGTGCAGGAGGTCCGGGACGCGCGAGGCGAGTGATCTGTCGCGTGCTGCCGCGTGACGGGTTGGTGAGGACGTAGAGCGCCCTCGAAAGTCAGATCACAAAACCGTTGAAGGACCTTAAAGCTCTGCCGCTTTAGCGATCCGGGCAGCGCGGACCCAAAACCGGGGGTTCTGGTGCACCGGGCTGGTGCTCACACTGTGGGCAGCAGCCAGGGCGACCGGTATTGCTTGCAGGTCAGCTTCTGGGCTTCGTCGTCTCCGATGATCCTCTCTTTTTGAGCATCCCAGTGGATGGTACGTTTGGTTTTATAGGCTATAACCCCGAGGTGGCAAGCTGTAATGGACTTGTAGCCGATTTCGACATCGGCGGCCGGACGCTGCCCGGATCGAACGCAATCGAAGAAATTCTGGACGTGGGCGATCTGCGAGCTGGGGTCAATTGAGATGCCCGTTTCTTCCATCCTCTCGCAGAGGGGCCGGCTGGGACCTGCAATTTGCCGCAACGGTGGCGTACGTGGCTTGGCATTGGGATGCGGGAGCGCTTCTTCCCAACTGGTTACATAGTTGCCGATGAAGTCCTGAGTTGTGTGATAGGTTTCAGGACGCATCTCGGGGTAAATGGCGTAGCTGCCGCGGTCAACTACCAGTGTTCCGAGTGTGCCATAGAAGGCGATACCGTAGGGCCGCTCGAAAAGCGGCTGCGCGTTGGTATAACGATAGGTATAGCGAGCTGTAAAACCCGGGTATTCGAAATCGCCCATGAAGGTGTCCGGGGTTTCCCGGTCGTCCTTCATCACGAATTTCCCGCCCACCGCCGTGGCGCTCAGGGGCGCGTCAACTCCCATGGCCCAGTGAATAATGTCGATGTGATGAGCTCCCCAATCCGCCATCATGCTTCCCGCGTAATCCCAGAATTGGCGAAACGTGTAGAGAAAGCGATTACGGTTATAGGGGCGTTTGGGCGCCGGACCGAGAAACATGTCCCAGTCGAGGCCAGGCGGCGGGTCGCTGTCCGGGGGGTTGCCCTGCCCTTCGGGAAACTCGTTCATCATGTTCCAGCATTCAACCATCGCCACCTTGCCGATGTAGCCGTTGCGA
>Ga0187854_10004633_pt1 | contig 10242 bp, 8 predicted proteins | sample June2016WEW_6_15_FD_132445 | JGI IMG/M metagenome (GOLD analysis project Ga0187854, IMG submission 132445) | Peatland microbial communities from SPRUCE experiment site at the Marcell Experimental Forest, Minnesota, USA - June2016WEW_6_150 | ecosystem: Environmental > Terrestrial > Soil >...
ATGACTGGACGCTGGCCGAACTGATTCTCCAGACAATCGGCGTAGAGCTTCGCCTGTTGCTGGCCCACACGGGCATCGCGCTTGGTGCGCTTCGCCTCGACCAGTCCCAGCGGCTTGCCGTCGTCTCCCCAAAGCACATAATCCACAAAGCCCTCGCCCTGCGCGTTGGGCATGCCGGTCACCGGATATTCGCGGTCCTGCTTCTTATCCAGGGCCCAGCCCGATTCCTTCAGGAGCAGGTCGATAAAGTAGTCGCGCGTCTCGGCTTCGGAGTAGTTGTGTTCGTCCGGCGTGGCCTCGTTCTGTTTCTTGATCGCGGCAATCTCGGCGCGCACACGTTCGAGTTCGGCATCAAGCGCAGCTTTGCCCGTCAGCAGTTCGCTGAGTTTGGAATCTTTCTCCGCCAGTTGTGCTTCGAGCGTTTGGAGTTGCGCCAAAGTTTGCGGCGAGACAGGCGAAGTCTTCGGCAGCAGCAGCGGATCAAAAGTCAGATCGAAAGCCTGGCCACCCGCTGGCTTCTCCGCTTTGGAATATGTTCGCGCCAGCCAGAAGCAGATATGAAACAGCTCGCGCACCGCCGTCATCGAGTCCAGTTGCTGCAATGGCTTGTGGCTGTGCGCGGCCAGATTGCCCAAGTCTTTAATCAGCTTGGCCTTGATGAAGATTTTCTGACCAACCGTCGCTTTGAAAGTCGGCTCGTGGATGAGCGCGCTGAGATTGTCCTGATAGGGCAGCTTGAGCGCGGAGTCGCTCTTGTAAAGCCACGTCACGGCTAGCTCCAATGTCCGCCGAGCGTAGAAACAAGCGGCGCGCGGGTCGGGGATGACCAGGGCCTCGGCTTTTTGGCCTTCGGCGAAGAGATGTGGCCACTCGGATTGGAGAAACCAGAAGTTGCTCATTTCTTTTGAGGGCATCACAGCTCTCCTCGGAAGGCACGATGCTGAAGGACGCAGAAGAGGGCGTCCATCTTGGCCAGCGAGGCACGGTGCGCGGTTCTCAGGTTCTCAATGGCGGCGATGCGGTGGGCAAATTCTCGTTGGAGATCGCGTGGTGGCAGGATGACTGTTGTTTCCGAGAGCTGCTTGATGTTGAGGGTCGGTTGGCTGACCGTTCGTAACTCATTCGTGAAGTGGCGCTGAACGAAGTCGGTCTTGAGATAGGCGGCCACGAAAACGCGGTTGGTTGTCTCCGCTAGCGGGATGCGAGCAACTGCTCGCGCGATGTTAAAGCCCTTAACCGACTCGTCGGCCATTGCGACAACACCGGTGGACCCCACGCAACTGACTAAGACTTCATCACCGCGAAGCCGAGAGCGTTTGTAGCTTGCCTCTATGGTCGGAGCGATCGTTTTCAAAGCCGCATGATTCACGCGGCCCTCAAGAAGATCGCCAACGCGAACTAGTGGAACACCGCCAGCAAAGTCATCGCCTGGCTGAACGACACCGTAGTTGATGGTGTCGTCGTCCCGCACAAGCGAAGCAAGTGGCTTGGTCGGCCACGCTTTCGGATTCGTGGTTGGGTCGCCGAAGAGATCGAGGAAGATGGATTGGGTGAGGGTGTCGAGTTGGGCGAGGGCGGCAAGGCGCTTGGCTTGCAACGCTTCCGCTCGATCCAGCACTTCTGCAACCCGCCGCTGTTCCGCCAACGGCGGGAGCGGAAGCGGTAACCTGAGACAGCGATCTGTGCTGAGGTTTGAGATATTCGTCGTCTGTTGACCAAAGCTCCGAACTGTTGTTTGAATGCGATCGGATGAAAACCAACGGAATAGGAATCGTGGTTCAGCTTTCGTGCGATGCGGGCGAAGCACGGAAACGAAGCCGCCAAATGTCGCTCGCCACGGGAGGTCAGGAATCCAGCAGCATTTACCGACAAGATTCCAACTGTTAGCACTTGAGACTAGAATGTCTCCCGTTTCAAGAAACTGATCCGCACGTTTCACGAATCGTCCGTCCACGCCCCACACGTCAGAGCAGTCGAGTTCCGACTGAACGTTTTTCGTGCGCATGCAAGCAACCGAGCCGGGCGTGCCAACTGGAACTACGTCATCCGGCTTGAAGTTGATGCCGCGCACAAACTCAGCAACATCACCTAGCTCGACCACCTTCCACGCACTCACTTCAGCATCCCCTCCAAGTCCTTCATTCCCTGCTGAATCTCTGCCTCCAGCTTGGCGAGGTCGGCAAGGATTTCCTTCGGTGGACGGTGCTCGACCTGTTCGTGGACAACCGCTTTATAGCGGTTGAGGCTGAGGTCGTAGCCCTGCGTTACTAGGTCCGCCTTGGGCACGCAGAAGCTCTGCGCGGTGCGCGGGCGCTTGCGCTCCTTGCTATCGCGCTGTTGCCATCGGGCGAGGATGTCGGGCAGGTTGTTCTTTAGGCGATCTTCACCGGTCAGCTCGCTCTTGGGCCCGACGCCCAGTTTGTCTTCGGTCATTAGCGGCGTCCGCTTGTCGTCCAACGACCAGCCGTCGGCTTCCAAGTCGTAGAACCAAACCTGATCGGTGCCGCCGGAGTTGGTCTTGGTGAACAGCAGGATGGCGGTGGAGACTCCAGCGTAGGGTTTGAACGCGCCGCCGGGCAACGAAATCACGGCGTCAAGTTTCTGGTCCTCGATCAGCATCCGGCGCAGGCTCTTGTGCGCATTGCTCGATCCGAACAGAACTCCATCCGGCACGATGACAGCGGCTCGCCCGCCCGGTTTGAGCAGCCGCAGAAACAGCGCCAGAAAAAGCAGCTCGGTCTTCTTGGTCTTGACCACCTGCTGCAAGTCCTTGGCGCAGCTTTCGTAGTCGAGCGATCCGGCAAAAGGCGGATTCGCCATCACCAGCGTGTATTTCTCTTCTTCGCCGGCGTGATCCTGGGAGAGCGAATCGCGATAGATCACGTTCGGGTTCTCCACCCCGTGCAGCAGCATGTTCATGCTGCCGATGCGCAGCATGGTGTTGTCGAAGTCAAAGCCGTGGAACAAGTCACGATGGAAATGCTGCCTCAGCTTTGCGTTGGTCAGCACTTCGGGATGCCGCTCACGCAGCGATTCGCCTACGGCCACCAGGAACCCGCAGGTTCCGCAGGCCGGATCGCACACGATGTCCGTAGGCTTGGGCTCGACCATCTCGACCATCAACCGGATGATGTGGCGCGGCGTGCGGAACTGGCCATTCTGCCCGGCCGTGGCGATCTTGCCCAGCATGTACTCGTAGAGATCGCCCTTGGTGTCGCGGTCCTCCATCGGGACTTTGTCGATCATGTCCACGACTTTGGCGAGCAGCGCAGCCGTAGGAATGGTGAAGCGCGCCCCCTCCATGTGCTTGGAGTAGGTGGTCCCGTTGCCGCCCAGGGTCCGCAGCCAGGGAAAGACATGCTCGCCGACGATGGCGTACATGTCCCGCGGATCGAAATTCTTGAACCGGCTCCAGCGGAAGTCCTGGAAGGGCCGCTTCTTGCTGTCTTTACCTTCGGGAAAGAAGCGCTTCTGCATCGGCTTCTTTTCCCGGTTGGCCTTCAGTTCCTCGGCGGTTTCCAGCTCGTCCAGACGCTTGAGGAAGAGTAGGTAGGTAATCTGTTCGATGACTTCGAGCGGATTGGAGATCCCGCCCGACCAGAACGCATCCCAGATGCGGTCAATTTGATTGCGAATTTCGCCGGTAAGCATAGGGTTCTTTAGCTGGAACTGGTAATCGTGAAGGATCGCGGGCACAGTTGCCGTGACCTCAGCAGCGTTGGGGAAGGAACAGGAATTATCCCACAGCGGCAAACGTTCGATCTAATTGCTCGAACTCTGTCAATAGTTTCGTGACGAGTGACTGGATCGACGGCAGAAAGTACGCCCTGAACTTGTCGTGTGAATTCTCGGCGCGACTCGGACGAATGACGAGCTTCTGGTTTCGCTTGCTCCCAATACGCTCAACGTCCGGAAGCGGCATTAGCCATGCTGCGGTAATCGTGGTCATTTCTTCGTTGAGAAGAACGCCCAGCAGTCTAGTGACGCCTTTATTGCGCAAAGCGACCTCCCGTACCTCGAAGTGAACTACGTCGCCGCGCTCTTCGCACCCGCTCCTCTTAAGTGTCTTCGTGCGCGCTTTTACCTGAAGGGGCAAGGCCCGGCCAGTCGTCTTGTCGTAGAGAAGCAGGTCGATACCGTAATCATCAGCCACCGGGCGAAACGGCACTAGCCGACCGCCGGAGACGATCAGCAGAGCATTTATGACCAGGTTCTCTGCGAGCAGACCTATCTGGGTGCTTGTGAGCCTCATTTTCTTTGTGGCTGCTCCTGCGGGTGCCATTTTGGTTCTCCACGGATCGAATCCGATGTTGCCAACTTATCCTCACCAGAAGTGAGGACCTTAAGGGACTCACATTTGGCTCGACTAGTCTGGAATGAACAGCCGGCCCGCGTCTTCGCGCAGTTGCCCACGCTCGACCAATTCATCAGCGACTTCCACGATGTGATCACAAGCCTCTACTGTGGCTCGATCGATGCCGAACAGTCTCGCGACTCCTCGTCCAAGTTCAGATCTCAGAACGCCAAACTGATCCTCGACAAGGTACAGGATGGCAAGCGCAATCTCGTCGCGGTGAATCCACTCCAGCGGTCGCCTGAGCGAATCCGCGGGAATTCGGAATGTGCTTAATTGAGCGTTCGCCTTCCAAAGGAAATTACGTTGGCGCCGCCGCTCGATCTGCTTTCCGTGGACCGCAATGACAATAGCTTCTCCAATGTTCGATTGGACGTTTGAACCCGCGCGATCCACTCCACATATCTCCTTCACCCGCTCCGCTAAGAGGTCCTCGTGGATAGGGCCTTCGGCTTCCACTACTCGAACAATCAGGTCGGCTAATCGCTGGGCATTGCGCGGCTGGATCAACAGGTCGCGGTCGGCAGTGGCGACAAATTTTCGGTACGGCGTGCCCGGCTGATAGCGGCGTTCTAGTGCAGGCGGATCGGCATGGTCAGATCGCACCGGCGAAGAAGGAGAACTCGAAACAGGCGGTGGATCGCTTGGTTGGGACACGCCCTGGACAGACTCCTCGACAGGCCGGGCTTCGGCCAAGCTAAGACTGAAAAGAACCCGTTCAATTGCACGATCTTGATCGTGAAACCACTCCGTTGACCATACGCGGTGGATGCGCCATCCCATCGACTCCAAGACGCGTTGTCGAAGAATGTCGCGGTCACGCGCAGTGCGTGTGCTGTGATAGGTCGCTCCATCACACTCGACGCCCAGCACGTATCGAGACGGGTCCCGCGGGTCACGCAGCGCCAAATCGATGCGGAATTTGCTGGCACCCACCTGCTGGTCAACCGTCAATCCTCGGTCGCGGAGGGCGGTCGCAACGGCATCCTCGAAATCGTTGGTTTCCTCGGCAGTAGGAATCGAGGGAGGACGAGGCAGTTCGCAGTGTCTCTCCGCATACGCGATGAAATCACGCAGTGCAACAGCGCCCCGATTGTTTGGGCTGATACCGCCGAGTTCGTGCGATCTGATACCCGTTACCAAGGTCGTCTGCCACTTGGCGCGTGTGATCAGGACGTTTAGGCGCCGCCAGCCGCCCTCCATGTTCAGAGGGCCAAAGTTCAAGCTCAAGTGGCCATTTGCATCCTTCCCGTAACCGACGCTGATCATCATTGCATCCCGCTCATCGCCTTGTACGTTCTCCAGCGATTTCACGAAAAAGGGCTCATGCAATGAGGAATCCATAAGCGGAAGAATGTCGGGACGCTGTTCTAAGGCCTCGGCGATCGCGTCCTCAATAGCCTCCTTTTGTTGTGCGTTCATGGCGACAACGCCGAGCGACCGATTTGGAAACCGAATGAAGTGCTCTATCACTAACTCGGCTACCCTACGCGCCTCAACGCGATTGGTGCGACTGCGACCGCGATCCCATACACCATCAGGCACACATTCCAATCGAACGCCCCGACCATCGGTGTCAGTACAAGCGGACGGAAAGGTCACGAGCCGATTTTCGTAGAAAAAAGCATTCGAGAACTTGATCAGCCGCTCATCCCTGCTGCGGTAGTGCCATTTGAGGTATGCCTCCCTGAAGAGCGGCACCGTGGCGACAGCATCGTCAAGCAGAGATTCAAGAGGCTCGTCGGCGACCCCGGCATCTCCATCAACGCTCTCGTCATCCTCGTCGAGTTCGAGCTGCGCCCTGAAAAATGAGGTTGGCGGCAGCTGATTGCGGTCGCCGGCGACCACTACCTGTTTCGCACGCAGGATGGCAGCAATGCCTTCGGGTGTCGGTAGTTGTGAAGCCTCGTCGAAAACCACAAGGTCGAATGTTACGCTGCCCGGTTTGAGGTACGTGGAAACAGAAATCGGGCTCATCAACATGCAGGGCTTTAACGCCTGGAGCGCATGGGGAATCTCGGCGAAGAGCTTGCGCAATGGCTTAATTCTTTTTCGTTTCTGCAATTCGCGCCTGAGCACGCCCACCTCACTCCCGGCGATGGTTGACTGTGCCGCACGCAGGCGCCGAGCCGAATCAGCCGCCTTACCTTGAATGTGAAGAGCGACCAGTGCTCGAACTAAGCTATCGAGTGATTCAAATTTCTTCACCAGCTCTTCGCGTTGCGCGGCACTAAATGTGGTCAGCACGTCAGACTGGGCCATCACGGCACTTATCCAGAGCTGATAGAACCGGCGCTCAAAAGCGTCAGGCGCGCACTTGGCGCTTATTGAGCCAAGACCGGCCACAAACGCGCCTAAACCAGCCCTGTCACACTTCTGCAGCGACCGTTGAAGGGCAACCCATTCCTGGATTAGGGAGAGGTTGTCAAGCAACTCAGATGCGCGGTTAACGAGCGCTTTGCTGCCCGTGCATTCAGCAGTCACACCATCGTCGAAGCCCCCCGGCCAATATCGATCCAGCCGCTCGACTGCGTGACGGAACGCTTCAGAAAGGACTTTCGGAACTTCGCCGGTTGCGTGACGAAAGGGGTCCGAGAGCTCGATCGACCGTACAGCCTGCTTTTTGATTGCGAGCAGTATGCCCATAAGTGTCGCCGCTACGCGGCATCTCTTTGCCGCCCGCAACAGGGCCTCATGGTTGCGGATCTCCGAAGGTTCGGCTTCGATGGCAAGTTCCGCCCGATGAGCCGCAAACCAGCTTTCGATTTTCAGCAACCGGCAAACGATTTCGTGGAGACGGACGGCGACGGAATACGTGGTTTTTACGCCGGCTCTTGCGGCGGACATTCAAAACCGCAAAAAGAGATTGAGGCGCCGCCTGCGAGACAAGGGATTGGTTACCGCCCGCAGGAAGAATACCGAGACCTATGAAGAATCGCACTCCTGAAGAGACTCGCAACAGAATCAATCGCATATCAGAAGCGCTCTTTGGAACGCCCGATGAAATTGGCGAGGAAGAAGCGGAGCAGCTGTTGAGCGAGGCTGGACTCGACCCTGAAGCAATAAAAGAGCGTGTCTATAAACGGCTATATGCAGAAGCACAACAGTTTTGGATGGCAAAGAAAGAATTACCCCCGCTGTTGAAAAAAGCGTTACGGGACCTGCGCCCGCTGTCCGCGCCACCTCGTAACGAATCCGAGTTGGCACGTCAAGCAAAAGCCGGTGTCGAGCGAATTGTAGAGAAGGCAAAGGTATTGGCGTCGGCGCTCGTGCCAGACGCGCCATTAGAATTTGCCGAGTCATATCGGAAAAAGCAAGGTCTGACCGAGAGAGACAGAAAATCTCTTAGCGCAGTGCAGGAACAAATAAAGAGAAAAATCGAGCGGCTCAAACGCAAAGATGACGAAGGTTGACCCAGGACCGGCATATGCGAAGGCGCTTCTTGCCGAGTTGAAAGTTTCCGGACCGGCGAATGCCCGCAGTGTTGCTAAAGAGCTCCAACTGGATGTCAATGAATTGGACGTAAAAGGCTTCGACGGTGCCCTTGTGCGAGCGAAGGGAACACCTTTCGCCGCGATTATCGTGAGAGATTCGATTCGGGAATCCGGGCGCAAGAACTTCACGGTTGCCCATGAGATTGGCCATTTTGTTCTTCCTGGTCACGAAAACGCCGATCTCGTATGTACATCAAGCGAGGTCGGCAACTGGTCAGATTCAGCAAAGGAATTTGAACGGGAGGCGAACGAGTTCGCTGCCGAATTGCTGATGCCCGAAGTTGTCGTGCGACAGATTATGGGTAGATCTGAACCGTCGCTTGAGTTGATTGGGAAGATCGCTTCCTCATGTGAAGCCTCCATGTCAGCAGCGGCCTGGCGCTTCTGCCACCTCACGGGTCATCGCTGTGCCATCGGCTGGTCCGGGGCTGAAGGGAGTTCATGGTCGAGACGCTCAGAAGAGTTCAGATTTGGGATAAGTCTCGCAGGAGCAACGCGCCAGGGGACATTCGCTAATGACTGTTTCGCTGGTCGCGATACTCCAGACCGTCCAGAACCAGTTTCCGCTGACCTATGGTTAGACAGTCACAATGTCGCAGCGGGTGCCCGCATCTGGGAACAATCGAAGGCGCTACCCTCATACTCAAGCGTCCTAACGCTGCTCTGGATAAAGGAAAGGGTCGAGATTTACTCCGATTCCGATGAGGAAGCTGGTCTAGATGAGCTCGATCCCGAGCAATTCACGATGAATCGGCGTCGATGGCCGAGATAAAGCGACGGCTCCGTGCTCCCGCAACCATTGTTGAAAGAGGGATACCGCGCTGCCGCCCCGCCGCGCTTTCAAGAATGGCTCCTGAACCTTTTTGCCTTCGCGTCGACTGACTGTCGGACACCAATAGCCTTCAATTTAACAGGCTCTTATGTGACTTCTGCGAGCCAAGTGTGTGCCAAGTTTCCTGGGAAATGGGACGAGGGCTGCACCGTCGACTCCGCTTCGATCACCTTACAATTCTTGAGTGGTGGATCGCATTCCGTGCTCGTGCGTGACCTGTCCCAGCTGTGGGGCTTGGGTTGGTCGTTAAAGGGAAGACTCTCGAAGACGATAACAATAATAAGGAGAAGCTGAGCGCCATCTGTCCGGTGCCGGACTGTGGTAAGGAATTTGTTTTTTACCTGGATTGGAACAATCGAATCATCTTTGTGCCAGACAGCAAGACTGTCGATGGGAGAAGAATGATCCCGATGAGCGATCGCGCATACGAAGTGCTCCGGGCCCGCGCCGCAGGTAGGGGTTACAAGACGACTGTGACCATGCCTCTCGACGTCTGGGAGGATGAGTGGAAACAATAAGCCTGCGTGTTGGCGCCCCTACCGTGCCGCCTTTACCGAGTCACGGATTGACCGCGCCTCGTACAGTTCGAGACCGCAGTCGAGAGCCAGCTTGAAGAACTCTTCTGCGGAATCGTCGCCGCGCAGCCTGTGACCTCTGGTGAGCTGTCTTGCGAACGCGCCGAGCGGAACAATGTCAGAAGAGGTGACAGGCCCCATGTCCGCAATCTTCTGCCGGAACGCTTCGATCACCGCAGGCGGCAAGTCCGGCCCGTACAGGAAGTAGTGCAGGTATTTCAGAAAATGGGGATGCCTGAAGATAGCCTCGCCATGCGTGCCGCTTTTCTCGAAAATCTGGGCACGCGAACGGCCCCTGCCCCCCACGTTGAAATCGGGATCGGTAAAGTATTTTGACCTGACATCCGGAATTGCCTTACGTGCGATCAGCGATTTCATCAACCCGAGAGCAGCTTCGCCGACCGCGTTCCAGTGTTCCGGGTCGTGTTTCTCGTTAGACGCAGGAGCGAAGTCGATCCGGCCAAGCAGCGCTTTTTCTTCGACCATCAGTTCGATGCAATTCATCAAGAGCTCCAATGACGATCCGCAGCCGTAAGACGATATCGCAGCTGGGGCACCGCACACCGACGAAGCCTTCCTATGCTACGACGAGTAGGGACAGGTTATCTATCAGGTTGCCGGCAGTTCAGAAAACGAACTCCAGAGCGAGGCACCGCGGAGCGCACCCAGAGCAAAGCCCAGCCCCCGAAAAACCGGCAGAACGAAGCAAATCGAGAAAACGATCTGGAAAGCGTACGAAATTCATCTCGACTTTTGCGAGCACTGCGTGTGAGATGAAAAACCCCCGCGCTGGTCACGCGTGTTTATGGGATTAGCGCGCCTGACGACTCGTCCCGGCGCGGTCCATCTTTGATGTATATGCTTGGGCAACGCCGACACTGGATGCTATCGGGGTGGACTCTGCCGTTGTTGGCACTACGTCCTCCGAGGACGCTATTGCCTTTGTATCCGCAATACGGACAGGCTCTCAGCGGTTTGCGGAAGTCG
>Ga0187854_10004634_pt1 | contig 10235 bp, 21 predicted proteins | sample June2016WEW_6_15_FD_132445 | JGI IMG/M metagenome (GOLD analysis project Ga0187854, IMG submission 132445) | Peatland microbial communities from SPRUCE experiment site at the Marcell Experimental Forest, Minnesota, USA - June2016WEW_6_150 | ecosystem: Environmental > Terrestrial > Soil >...
CCTGAAAAATTCCCGCATTGATATTGGAGACTCTACCATCCTTGCACACCATTATGGTTAAACCCTATTAGAATATGTATAAAAAAGTATTTAATACCGTACTACGCTGGGATTTCTACATCAATTGGCAACCCAGGCTGGTATTTTATCAGTTTCAGGCTGTGATCGGTCAGTTGCTGATAGATATATGCGTCTATTTTTGTATTTGTAGCCTCGACATAGTAAGGTTTTATATCATTTGGATAGCCTCTGTTGAATTTATGCGATAATTGGGAATTAGCCTCTGAAGACTCAGGTCTTGCGAATTTGTACTGTTTCATTTTTCCCTCGTAGCCTCTCCCAGCAAAGCTTATAAGCACATAACCGAATGTCCTTGCCACTTTCATTCCTAGGGGTATCTTGTCATCTGTCTCGCTTTGCTTCTCTTCGACATAGTTCTCGTCGAACTCGCTGGTTACTTCGTTGAGTTCCACATCTGTCTTTTCGTGATTCCCTTTCTTGTAAAAATCTTCTGTTGTGTAGAATCGCATGTTATTAGCAGGGGTCGGCGAGAAACCCTGCGATTTATCGTAGGGAGTGAAGCCGACCGATTTTTTGTTTCCATAGGTATTACCTGATTTTAACATTGAATCCGCTCTTTGTTGATTTTATGGTTATCCTTGACTTCGTGCTGATGTTGAAGAACTTGACTATCGCATCTGGGATTATGAGTGCCATACTGTTTCCGCTCTTGAATGGGCTTTTTGTTGTCTTCAATTTAATCATCGTGTTTTAATATCCTTCTCGTATATGACTTTCTTTAAATGTGCTTCGCAGTCTGAACAGATTATATGTAGTTTGTGGAATACCATTGTGTAATAATAACAGTCCCAAGTTCCGTCAGGATATTCCATACCACACCATTCGCATTTCATACTGATGCCTCTATTATAGTTTCCTGTATTTCCTTTCCGTGTATATCGTGCAGATAGCTTTGGAAAAATGCCCCTTTCCCTATTACCCAGATGCCTCTCACTATGTCGTTGTATTTCTTTGCGTATGCTAAGTCCGATTCTGATGGTAGTTTTTCATCCTCAATATCGTGTCCTTCCCAATGTGGATGTGTATGGATATTCCCTAACTTTGTAAGTCCTAATTTATGTGCTTCTTTTCTTACCCTTGAAATTTCCTTACTTGTTGTAGTCCAAGAATCGCTTGGATGTTCTGATGTATTTACTATTGGGAAAAGATACCATTCTTCTTCTTTGCCTCCGTATGGTTTGTTAGTGTATAACATTGCTACTGCTTCGTTAGGGTATGCTTCTACTGCTATCTTCATAAATCCGTTAAAGTGTGTCTTCAATTCAATAACCCCTTCTGATGTCCCTTCGGATGTGCCTTGTTCCATTCGTGCATCCTTGCGTGTTGCATCTGTGCCTCTATGTATCTCTTTACCTTATCCTCTGATATGTATCCTGCCGTAGAAACAAAGAAACCTTTTGCCCATAGATGCTTACCCATGCCGTATCTCTGTATGAGTTTTGGAAATATGCGTCTTAGTTGAATTGAGGAATTGCCCTTTAGGATTTTAACAACATAAGAGACTGGTGTTTTTGGTGGCACACTTAGGAATGAATGTATGTGGTCTGGTTGAATCTCAAACGCCAAACTTTTCCATCCTCTTGATTCTGCTTGACCTTCCCATATTTCTTTTAGAATCTCCTTAAATTGTGGGTCTCTTAGTATCTGCCTTCTATACTTAGGGATTGTTACGATGTGGTAATTTACGTTGTATGTTGTGTGTGCCTCTGTTCTTATCGTGTCTAATTTCTGTTCTGATGGATTGGTATGCTGTGTGTATCGGATTGGCGGATTTGCCATAGGCATTGTTTCTCTCATAACATCACTGTTTTAACTTCGGTCTCTGATTTCTTGGAACAATCTGATAAAGGTCTCTCAATACCTCATCAATCGGTGTATCGGTATATCCTTGCTTCTGCCGTGCTGCATACTTTTCGTATAATGTCTTTGCACTCATGACTTCACCGTTTCAATTGTTACTTTAACTATGTCCCCTTTTTTGACCTTTAGAAGTTCTACCGATTCCTCTGGTATGGTTATCCTGTTGCTGTCTATGATTCTTGTCTTGAATGTTTCCGTCGCCATATATCTCACATATATATTATGTCTGTAAAGGTATATAAACGTATCTGTTCGTATTTCTTACCTCTGTAAATGCTCTGCGGTGCGTTGCTGTAAAGCCTCACCCTTTAGGGTGGGGATACTTACTTACCTCTCTCATGGATCTTGCTTAGCGGTACAAAAGGATAACATCTTGTCACTCTTCCGTTTTCGTTTATGAATGCTTGTTGTGCTACGTCCAGCCCCGAAGGCTCTCCGCAAATAATAGGCTCTACGTTGATTTTTAAAGTAGTAAGCAATCCCCCTTCTTTTACACTAAGCCATTCTGGGCCTACACCTTTTCCTTCAAGATATTTTATATTGCTTGGGGTTAATCTAGTTGTGAATGTTATTTTTATCTGGGATTTTAGCTCATTGTAAATAAGGCTTGATTCCTGAGCTATGCCTAAAAAGTCTATTCCTGCGGCCCTGCCTTGTAGAAGGAAGTTAGCGATAAAATCTCTTGTTGTGGTGTTTTCATTTTCGTTGCAGATTACTGGCAATTCGTCGCAAGCAAAAAGTATTCCGTTCTTATTTTTTATTATTGCAGTCTCGTCACGTTGTACGTGGTAAGCGTAGCAGTCGATATAAATTAACCAGAGTTCTATTTTCAATGTGGCGTAAAAACATGCCTCCACCGGACTAAGCTTTTGTGAACTCTTGAGCAAACCTTTAAATATTACTGCGTTGTAATTACGCATTAATTCTAAGATATTTATCGACTTCTCAGGATCGTCGGTTATATAATTGCTTTCCATTGCGGCTTTTAACTTTCTTCTCAGAACTAGTATTGTCTTCTCTGAGTAACCTTCACGGATTCCTGTTTTCTGCACCTCTTCATAGAACTCTTTAAAGGTTGTAACATCTTCGTCATTCATTATGAGCTTGATTAAATCTAGCCCGTATTCATGCTGGCCTATGTCGAATCCGATAAGTTCTATAAAAAGCTTTGGTGCCTCTGGTGCGGTTCTCTTCTTTATTAGCATCAAATCTGAATAGCATACCGAGAAATATTTTACATTCTTAGCCGTACCCGCGTCTGCTACTATGGGGCATATTTTTATACATTCGTAGCCCCGTCTTTCTAGCTTTTTGCCTTCGACTTCCCCAATCTCATCTAAAAGCCTGTCTATTAATACTCTTTGCTTTGTTTCACGCTTTGAGGCATAAGCTGGTTGTGTATGGTTATCCCACTCGTCTTTGGGATCGTAAATGAATGCGCTCTCACCTAGCCTTCCAACGAAATTTGTAAATATAAGATTTCCAGCCAATGCGGACTTTCCCGTTCCGTTCGGGCCTATCACAAGCATCTGAACTGCTCTTGGCCTTCCGCCTTTTGTGAACTTTCCTATGTCGATTATAACTAGGTTCTCCCTTTTGTAATCAAGGGTGCTGAACCCCGCGATTATCTTGTTAGGTGTCATTTCTACAGAATTTATAATCTCTTTCGGCTTGACATAATAAAGAGCGTTGTACTTTTGCATATCTGTATATTGATAACTCCTCCCTAAGAGATTCTTCCTAAAATCTTCAATCTGCACGCTTCTTGTCAGAAGTACCACCCCGTTTCTTGTCGTCCTCGGCAACCTTCCATTTTGCATACTCGGCTTGGAACTCTTCATCAGTCATAGTGCCAGATAGCCTGCCAATGCTATCTAAGATGGCATGTTTTGGCTTCTGGTTCTTGAACCTTGATTTGGCAAGTTTTATCCTGACAAACTTATTTAGACGACGTATGTAAATAAATCCCTCCGTTTGTTTCTTAGAAATTAGCTTTGGGTCCGCTGGGGTGGTCTTTATCTTAGATTCTACATCTGTTAATTGCTTTGGTTCGTTATCTGGAGAAGTTGCGTCACCACTCTCATCAACCTTGAGTTCTGGCTGAGATTTGGTTATGCTGGTATGCATTTTTATTATATTATTGCTCATTTCCCTAAGTTGCTCCCTTTCTGTCTCGGCTTCCTTTATCTGATCGTTAATGGTCTTGAGTTTGCCTTCTGCTTCTTTTGTCTTTGCTTCTGCAATTAGTGTCTTGGTTTTCTCTTGGTCTCGCCTCTTCTGTTCTTCTATTATTTCCTTCCTTAAATCTTGTATCTTCTTTCCAAGGCCCCTAAAAATTACTGCCGAAAGATATACCCTGTATTTGTTCGCCGCGAGCATTGTGTTAATGTCGCTATAGTTTGAAATCATCTTATCCTCACAGTCTAGCAATCTTCTATATTCTACTGGTGTCTGATAATCGCTTATATTTCTTGCAGCTTCAAAGATAAATTCAAGTTCATCGTTGAAGACATTAATATCAATCTTGTATTTTTTCTGATATTCTTGTAATGAGAACTTTGAAGGAGATACTCTGTTCTTGAGGCGCATGAATGCGTTATATTCTGTGTCGTCTGCTTTGGAATTTACGAAAACAAGCAAATTATCAGGGTCTTTGTTTAGCTGTTCTTCCCAATATGCCTTGTTTATTTCTAATTCTACAAGTGCCTTATCGGTATTCCCCGAAGCGATTATTGCATCAAGTTCAGAAAGATAGTCTAGTGCATTGCTTTTCTTCTGGTAAAAACTCTCTACCTCTTTTATGTACTTCTTGGCCTCTTTTGTGTTGACGTAAGTAGTTAGACTATTCGCCGTTTGGATTGTATGGTTATAGATATCCTTGAAATCATCGTATATTGTATACGTCACCCCCTCTGCCTTCAGTTGATTAGAATATTGTTTGAGTGCCTCTAGCTGGCCCGTTTTATCAAAGGTTTTCATGTCCTGAGCCAGCTGCTCTATTTTAGGCTTGGTACTTTTTATTATTTCCTCTGGTGTTGGCATGTTTTCACTCAAGTATAGCTATCAAAATCTTCCGCGGCTGGAGTTTGGTCTGCATTATCGGTATTTGGTGATGGATTCTCTGTTTGGGTAACCTTATCTACGTCTTTTATTGATCTGAACTGCCTCTTGCCTGTATTGGTTGCGGATCTAAAGGTCTTGCCAATGTTTTCCTTCACGAATGCCATCTGCTCGCTTATCGCTACGGTCTTGTCCATAAGCTCTGTCTTTAAACCTTTGTTTTCTAAGCCTAGTCTGGAGAGCTTTTGAAGCAGATTTGCTACATTTCTGCCTTCTTTATTCCCGAATCCGTCGGGGTTGTATAAAATAGGAACAACGTCGCCTTTTATCAAGTCTAGGGAAACAGGAATATCTAATTGGTAGCTTTTTACCCCAGATATATGTGTCCCATCAGTAAACTGGAGATTCCCGTCCCAGTTTCCGAATTCGTCCTCTGATATGGGAAATCCTTTAGATATAAGTTTCACCTTCCCTGTCTTGACGTTTATAAACGTTGTTACATGGGGGACATTGCCTGGCTCTATAGAGTCATCAGCAATATTTTTCTTGACTCCAAATGTCCCGCCAAGCCACTTTTGGATAAGTTTTGCTTTGTCCATTTCTTCGTATGCCAATATTGCAATTACCAATAATACTGCTCCATAAAATACATCGGTGGCTATCCCAGGTTGGAATAAACCGCCAAATGGTTGTGATGCAGCTTGCAGTAATATTGTGGGTAATAACATCTATACGCCCCCTTTATTTCTTATGTCCTTTTCAGCATCCTTTCTGTTCCACATCCTAAATAGCTTTGATGCTGCATATATTCCTATAAGAATTGCGAAGCCAACAACGAATTCTGCTTGTTGGGTTGATTTTGTGTTTCTGAGATCCGCTATGGTTTTGGTATCATTATCATGTTGTGCATTAAGCATTTTTATTGTAGCCGCCTCGCTTAAAGCGGTAGAGTTCGCTGACGCATATAAATTTAAGAATCCCTGGCCTATACCCTGGCTGTAATTTCCAGTCCTAAAGTCAGTAGAAGCCGCCATTGCTAAAATGTCTGGATATGTCTCGTTCTTAAATCTGCTACATAGTGAGACTGACGAGATAGTATTAGTTATAGAATTTGTGGTATTTACCGAGAAAAGTACCCCACAATCATTATTTGCTATGTACCCAAAATAATTCTGAAGGAATGTTCTATTGACCTGGTTAGCTGGTTGGGTTGTGAAGCTGTAATTGTAGATTGTACTGTTGGCACTCTCTCCTATATTTAATTGTCTGTGAATGTTTATTTTATAGTTTGGATTTACTGTAAGATTTAAAAACCCATTGGTGTAGGTCCCTGGAGCAGTAAGATTTATAACCCTGTTGACCTGGTACGCCTTTGCATAAAAGCTTATCCTGTTTCCAAAGCTATCATTTGTGTAATTGAATACTGGACTGGAACTTGAAGAACTGAAGTCGCTTGTGATGTTTATATCAAGGCATGGAGGTGCAGTAACATTTAAGGTAAAATTATTTACCGATCTACTGATGGATTGGTTGCATGTTACAAGCTGAATTGTATTACTAACCGAAGGAATCGATGGTGAGGTAAAATTAAGCGTAAGCGTCCCGTTGCCTGTATATTGATGGGAATACAAGCCGTTATTTGTTGTGATCGTTGTGATAGAATTTGATGTATTTATTATTAGCTGCATTGAGCTACCGTGAGGTATCGAAAATGTGCTCGATGCTCCCGCTACGCCAACCATTATCAATCCCATGATAATTACCATACTTGCCATTGCCTTGTTGTCCATCTAATCAACTATTATCTTCTTCATCTACTTGGTCGGGGATCTTTTTCTTCCCAACCCATCTAAGCCGGTAGCCTAGCTGCCTGACTCTCTCGATGCATTGCTGGTCGGTTTTCTTTTCTATTACGCCTAGGGCTTTGTCTCTCGCGTCAGAAAACCACGTCCCATAGTCCATGCGCCGCGTTTTGGCGTTGTTTTGATCTAATATAGTTCCGTCGCCATCTATTACATACGATTCGCGTATAGATAGTTCAGGATTAATAAACCCATAGAACGCGGTGCTCTTTTCTTCCGTTTCCCACAAATGATAGTCAAGTGTAGAGAGGATTTTTTCGTAGTCAGGCATCCCAATTCCTCCATAAGATTTCTGCGCTAGGCGCCATCTTTCCTTCCTGTCTTTATGCTGTTCAATTATAGGTTCTGTCATTGTGTAAATCCAAAGAGCTAAGACGAAAAGGCAGATAACAACAACGATATTGTATTTGGTAGAGAAAAGAATAATAAGTGCCGAAATTCCCAATGCCGCCATTAGGATTTCCTTGGTCATTAATTCCGGTTTAAATTCCATTACCATCCCTTTCCTACAACCGCATCAAGCAACCTTTTTACCTTATCCATGAACCATAGCCTTACATAAAGCCATAGTGGCATGTGATTGTCTTTCATGGCACTCTCCTAATTATAACTAAATATCCTGGGTCTCTGATTCTATCTACTGTTCCTAGATTTTGTTGCCATTCTTTTATATTCTTAAATCCGCTTTGTCCAAGGTATTTGTAGAGAAGTAGTGCTAGGTCGTGGTTGAGTAGGTCGTATATCGCTTCAACTTCCGCTGTACAAAAGAATACTCCTTTTATATGTATTCTTATGGCACTGCCTTTGTACGGATAGTTCTGTTTTATCGCAAGAATACCTTTATCCTTAAATTGCTTTATTTGGTTTTCGTTATCTAAGTTCATGGTTAAACCTCCTTGCTTGGGGTTAGTGTTATTCTCAATTCCTTTTCCCCATTTTTATCTACGATCTTGAATCTTCTTATATAGTATGCCTCTGGCTTCCAATCAAGCAACTCAAACGCCGCAGTTGGTATTGTGCAGTAAAAGCTCCTTGAGATTTTCACAAGCCGCTTTATTTCAGTATCTATCTCATTGTCGTTTGCTTTCAATTTATCATCGAAGGTCTTTTATACCTAGATCCGGCTCAATCAAAAATAATATTCCGTCCTGCTTATCCGCTATTTTAGTAAGCTTCATGCCTCTTGCATTTATCGCTACTATGCCTTGGCCCTTTTGCATTGTCATGGTAAAAGGTTCGTTTCCAGCAAGTTCTACTAAAGGCATATCCCTATCACAATCTACTAATGCTATTTCTGATTTTGGCATGTACCTAAGTCTGAATGTTCCTTTTGGGTTCTTATTCCGAGTGATTTGACTGGCCAATTCTGCATGTAGGTGCTTTAGCCATTCTTCTCTTGATTGCCTTTCCATTAAATCCCTAAATGGTTAAACCACTAATAGAATTATACCATTAAGTTATTAAATGCTGTGCTTTAGATGTGTGTAGAGCAATACAAGCCATTTATGTAATTACTTATATACTTTGTTATACTAGATATATTATAAAGTGAAACGGTGCCTGGTATAGTAATACAGATGTCAGATGAACAGAGTAAAAAGGTAGAGCTACTCAAAATAAAGTATAGATTGCTAACCAAGCAGGACGCTATAAAGCGACTGATTGATGACCTAGAGATTGATATTTCAAAGTGAGCCTATGGCAAACGAAAAGATGAGCGAATCAGAAATGTATGAGAAGCTGCACAAGTTGGATGTGCAATACTGGAAGAATGTGGTGATTAGGATTCTGGCTTGGGGTGGCGTTACGGCGTTGGAGTTATTTGTATTCCATAACAACTCTTTTTTCGTAGCTGTTATTGCATCTCTCAGTTCTATAGCATTATACGTTGAATACTCTAGTAGTGTAAGACCAGTTGGGGAAGAAGCCGATATGTCTAAAAGGAGGTACTTTGATACATTCCCTAAAGAGGCAATGAAAAGATTTTACAATCAAGCGTGATCGCATGAAAACAGACGAACCAAGGCGCGGAGAAGGGTATTCGACAAAGGTACACGGGCATAGCAATGGAGCTATGTTAAGCAGCAGAACCATAACCATTGATGAGATCCTGGTTAATAAAACCCGTCATAACAAGGCTGAAGTGTTTGATGGCCAGACGCTTGAGATTGAGGTTACCGGAACCATCCTAGATCGAGTCTTTGCATATCAAAGGGAAGGGGATACGAAATATAGCAGAAGGCTGGCCTTTGTGCTAAAAGATGGCCGGGAGCTGCAACTTCCATTCGCTTCCGATGTTGTTGTTGAGATTGTGGCTCTTATGAGGGAGGGCCAGACTAAATTCAAGATAGCGAAGAATGGCAAAGGCTATGATGCAAGGTATTTATTGGTTGACTAAGGAAATAATGTTTATAGGTGTTTGATACGATACGCGATGAACTGGAAAAGCTGAGGAATAAAGGTACTTCTTTTAAGATGGAGATTGAAACGACGTTCGGTCTTAATATCTCCACGGTCAAATCAATAATATCGCTGGATGACGATAGTATAACATACTACGACAAGGTGTATGACAGGATTAGCATACGAATATCAGCTATTCGTAGGCTAATGAGTTGATATTATGGGAAGGCATAAAATACCATCGGAGTACCAGCATGTTATGGTAAGTGTAGAGCGGAGATACGCAAATATGGCAAAGGAAAACAGGCTATCTTTCCCTTCGTTTTTTGCTAGACTACATAATAAACTATTAGAATATATTGCTGAAAACGAAACACTTAGAAAGGAAAAATCCCTCGACAAATCGACCATAAAGTCACTACAAAAGTTGATTGAAGAGTTGGAGGAAAAGAAGGCAAAGCGTTAGATATTTATAAATACTCATGCAATAAGAAAGATATGATGACCTAGATGACTAATTTATACTTACCACAATATGCAGAGGGAGGGGGAAACCCCGATGATACAATTCGTTCATGTATTGGAGGCGCTGAAGTATGTCGTTGCGATACGACTAAGAGTGGTAAGCATCCCCTCCGAGATTCCCTGGTTGATCGTATTGTTGGCCACTTTGGTCCGGACCAGGTTTCTGCTTATAATGCTGTAGATAAAACTTACAGCACCATACAGTTGTTTTCTAATAGGAAACTAATGTCGAGTTATTTCACCGACGTTAAACCGAAGTTGTTTCCTAAAAGAAAATCTTGGTCAGACGATAAACAGGGATTATATTCTAATAGACTATCAAAATTATATTCTAATAGGAAATTATTTCCTAATAGAATATTAGAAAATAAAACTAATAATCTATTAGAATTTAGTGGCCACGATTCTGTAAATATGCAAAATCAGACGATAGTAACAACAATA
>Ga0187854_10004640_pt1 | contig 10233 bp, 11 predicted proteins | sample June2016WEW_6_15_FD_132445 | JGI IMG/M metagenome (GOLD analysis project Ga0187854, IMG submission 132445) | Peatland microbial communities from SPRUCE experiment site at the Marcell Experimental Forest, Minnesota, USA - June2016WEW_6_150 | ecosystem: Environmental > Terrestrial > Soil >...
ATCGCCGCCGACGTGCACGGCAAGAATCATCATCAAGATGGCACCTTCGGAAATTTTGTTTTGGATTTCAAGTTGTTAACGCCGAAGGGAGACACACTCTCTTGCTCAGCCAATAATAACAGCGAAGTTTTTTGGGCGACGCTGGGGGGCATGGGACTGACCGGCGTGATTCTCAGCGCCAGGATTAAGCTGCGGCCCGTCACCTCAGCGTGGATGCAGGTGGATTACCAGCAGGCGGCAAACCTGGAAGACGCGCTCGGAAGCATGACGGAGTCCGACGTCCATTACCAATACTCGGTAGCTTGGATTGACTGCCTGACAACCGGCCGGCACATGGGCAGGGCCGTCTTGATGAGAGGCAATCACGCGCCGGTAAGGGAATTGCCGGCGAGCATTCGGGATCCCCTCGCCGAACCCCCTCGCCGTCACTGGACGCTGCCCTTCGACTTGCCGTCGCTGGCCTTGAATAGTCTTACGGTGCGCGCCTTCAACGCTCTCTATTACACCCTGCATCGAAATGCTGTCCGACAACTCGTCGATGCGGAGACGTTCTTTTATCCCCTCGATGCGATCCACCATTGGAACCGCATGTACGGACGCAGGGGCTTTGTTCAATATCAGTCGGCCCTGCCTTTGGCGGGAGGGCTCGAGGGGCTCAAGAAGGTTCTGACCCGGCTGTCGCAATCGCGCCGCGCCTCGTTCCTCGCCGTGCTGAAGCGGTTTGGGAAACCAAACCCCGGCCCGCTCTCGTTTCCGATCGAAGGTTACACCTTGGCCCTGGATCTTCCCGTCGCGAGCGGCCTCGTTCCGTTGCTGCGAGAATTGGATGGGCTGGTTCTGGACTACGGCGGCAGAATTTACCTGGCGAAGGATGCGTTGATGACCGCCCCGACTTTTGCCGCCATGTACCCGAAGGTGGAACAGTTCAGGGAGATCAAGAGCCGGCTCGATCCGGGGGGAGTACTGTCGTCATCGCAGGCGCGGAGGCTTGGGATTGTCCCGAAATGATAGAACGTGAACCAGTGGCCGCAAGCGGAACGAAGTCCTCCGTGCGCTCTGTGCCTCTAAAACACAGAGTCCACGGAGAGCCTCTGTGATCTCTGTATTGAGATTTCCTCCGGCCACAGAGAACACGAAGATCACTTAGGCGGCCATTAACGGAGGTGAGAGTGTGTCAACGGTACTGATTCTGGGCGCAACTTCGGGTATTGCCTCCGCCTTGGCAAAGGAGTTCGCGGCGCATAAGTTCGACCTCGTTTTGGGTGGCCGCGATCGAGACGAATTGAACGCGCTCGCCTCAGACCTCAGCCTGCGCCATTCGGTTCGCGCCGGCATCCTTCCTTTCGATGCCCTCGACACACAAACCCATGCCTCAAGCTTGCGCTCTTTTCTTGCGAAGACGGGCAACGCTCTCGAGGGCGCCGTGATTTGTATTGGCTACCTGGGCGATCAGGTCAAGGGTCAAAGCGATTGGGAGGAAGCTCGTCGGATTCTCGAGACCAATTTCACCGGGTGCGTTTCCGCGCTCAATATTCTTGCCAACCATTTCGAAGCCAGGCGGACGGGTTTTATCTGCGCCATCTCTTCGGTAGCCGGCGACCGCGGCCGGCAAAGCAATTATCTCTACGGGGCTGCCAAGGCGGGGCTGAGCGTCTATCTTCAGGGATTGAGGAATCGGTTATTCCCAGCGGGCGTCAAGGTCATTACAGTCAAGCCGGGATTCGTGGACACAAGTATGACGTACGGGCGTCAAGGGATGTTTTTGGTGGCCTCGACGGAGGCCGTGGCGCAAGGCATTTTCAGAGCGATCGTCAAGGGGAAGAGCGAGGTCTACTTGCCGTGGTTTTGGCGTCCCATCATGCTGGTTGTGAAGTCAATCCCGGAAGCGATCTTCAAGAGGTTACGGATGTAGGGAGACGGCTTGGCGTCTCCTGAAGGTTCGGCGCGAACTGACGAGGGAACTCACCCTGTGATAGCTTCCATATTTAATGCGAAGCGCCCGGATCTATCGGGGCATTTGCCGACCTGAAGGTCGGTGCTACTTTCGAATTAGGACGCGAGCCCTGCCCCTAAGTTGACATCACCCCAGGTGGCGATTAACCTAGCTTGAGAGGGGTAATGGATATCTTCTCTGAAATTGCGAGGCTCAGACGGGAAGGGCGCAAGGCGGCGCTGGCGACCATTATCCAGGTGCAGGGCTCCATTCCAAGCTATGAGAGCGCCAAGATTCTTATCCGCGACGATGGCTCCATTGTGGGCACGGTGGGTGGCGGTTGCGTCGAGGCGGAAGTTTGGTCCGTGGCACAAGAGGTGATGCGAGAAGAGAAGCCGCGCCGACTGCACTTCAACTTGAACACACAGCCCGAATACGACAACGGGTTGGTGTGCGGGGGCTCGCTGGATATCTTCGTCGAGCCCATCCTGGCCACTCCCACGCTCTATCTCTTCGGCGGCGGACACGTTTCGCTTGCTGTTTCGAAGATGGCCGGCCTCGTAGGGTTCGACGTTATCGTCTCTGACGACCGTGTGGCGTTTGCCAACCCCGAGCGCTTCCCGGAAGCGGTCGAAACCCACGCCGGACCATGGACTGAGACTTTCCAAAAGCTCAAGGTGAACCATCTGTCCTACTTGGTGCTGGCCACGCGAGGGCACAAGGGCGACCTGGATTGCCTCCGGTGGGCGATTACAACGCCCGCGCGTTACATCGGGATGATTGGCAGCAAGCGGAAGCTTATCGAAATATCGAAAGTACTTGAAAGTGAAGGGGTGCCTGCGGAGAAGCTTGCGCGCGTCTATTCACCCATCGGCCTCGATATCGGGGCGCTGACCCCGGAAGAGATCGCGGTCTCCATCGTGGCGGAACTGATCGCAGCAAGGCGCCAAGCGCCGTCCCCTCACGCCTCTCTCTCGCACAAACCCAAGGCCGCCGAGATCGGCACCACCCCCTAGTCCCCTCTTCGCCGACGAGGGGATTAAGGGGTGGTGCCATCGTATGATTGCCGGATTAATCCTCGCCGCAGGTGAGTCCTCCCGCATGGGAACCCCCAAGGCGACTCTCGCCTACCGCGGCCGCACATTCCTCGAATTGATCGTGGAGACGCTTCGCGAGGGCGGACTCGAGCGTATATTCGTTGTACTGGGCCATCAAGCGGCGGAGATTCAACGGCGGGTCGAGATTGACTTTGCGCAGGTCGTCATCAATCCTGATTATCGGTCCGGCCAGACATCGTCACTGCAAGCGGGATTGCGTGCGTTAATCGCGGACGATACGGAGGCTGTCCTCCTCTGTTTGGTGGACCATCCTGCGGTTTCAGTGGCGACGGTGGGAATAATCGCTTCGGCTTTCCGGGAGAGCGATGCCCCCGTCGTGATCCCCACATATCACGGCCGCCGGGGGCATCCCGTGCTGATAGGACGTCAACTCTTCGAGGAGTTATTGGCGTTGACCGCTGGCGCTGGCGCCGATTCGGTGGTGCGGAAATATCGCCCTGTGACCAAGTTCGTCGAGGTCGAAGACGAAGGAGTAATCACTGATGTCGACGACCCCGAAAGCTACCGGCGGCTGATTCATCCCCCGCAAACGGATTCCTAGCACCTTCTGTTGAGACCTCTTCGATAGATGTTAGAATCTCAGCTTTCATTATGAGCAGTGCAACGGTCACCCATTCTTCGGCGGGTCGTTGGTTGGTGGCGGCTCGGAATGACACCCTAGATGAGGGTTTCACACAGACACATAAGCCCGCCGAGTTACGGGTTCGGCCCGGGCACAAAAAACCTTGTATTTTTCCGGGGGATTCAGAATACTCTAAGTATCAGGTTAAAGGGCTTGAGCACCATGCGCAGTGGTACGATCTCTCTAGCGTCCGTTTTGTTACTTGTCTGCCTCCCGGCAGTTTTGTCGGCACAGGGGAGGATTCAAGGCGTGGTTTCGAACGGCACTAACGGCCAGCCGGCAGCGAACCAGACGGTGCAGTTGCTGCTTCCGCGAGGCGGGATGCAGCGCGTGGCCTCGGTTACGACGGACGCGAGCGGGCGCTTTGTTTTTCCCTCTGCCAATATCGACCCAACGTCGTTTTATCTGGTGCAAGCCTCATACCAGGGAGTGGACTATAACGCCCCGGCGCAATTTGATCCGGAGGGAACCGCCACCATCAGCATCACCGTGTACGACTCCTCCGCGTCTGTACCGCCGCTGCGCATTCAATCGGCGCGCCTGGTCGTTCATGCTCAGGGCAACAAGGCCCGCGTGCAGGAGATGTTTGCAGTCAGGAACGCGAGTGACCCTCCCCGCAGCTACGTCAACCCAGCAGGGACATTTCAATTTCATCTGTCACCGGGTATCGCAGAGCCAAAAGCGGCCGTGGCGGGGCTCATGAACATGCCGTTGCCGCAGCCGGTGAGCGCCGGGAAAGGCCGCGGAGATTATTTCCTCCAGTATCCTCTCAAGCCCGGCGTGACCGTCGTCATGGTTGCCTACGATGTGGACTACGCTTCGAACCATCTTGAGTTGGGCGATTCGTATCCTTATCCCATCACCAACGCTGAGCTGTTGGTTTCACCTCCCGTCCTCACGGTGGAATCAACCCTCTTCACGCCTTCAGGAAGTGACGCCGAAACGGGCAGCCAGCGGTATGTTGCCTCGGACTTGAAGCAGGGAACGAAGCTTGAAGCTCGCTTGAGCGGTGAAGCACGCGCGGATAACGCGGCAGGGGGCGAAGGAACGGAGTCGGGGCAGGCGCAAGTCCAGATTCTCCCTAACCCTATCACCCGACTGAGTGTTCCCTTGCTTGCCTGCTTCTTGCTGCTGTTGCTTTGGGCGCTCGGCATTCGCCTGGCCAAAGAGTGGCCACGATTCAGGGAGCGCCAGAGGACGAGTTCGGTGCAAAAGGAACTCGCGGCCGCGGCGGACGCGTTGTTTAATTCCCTGGCTGATCTCGATGAGCTCTTTGCGGAAGGCAAGGTACCCGAAAAACAGTATTGGAAAGAACGGCTGGACCTGAAGGCGCGGTTGACGGCGACGCTGAAAAAAGCATCGCCCTTGCTGCTCGAATCTTATGCCACCCGACACACCTCCTCCCGTTAGAGCCGGCCTCGAACTTCGAAACGTCTCCAAGTATTATGGCGACCTCGCGGCGCTGGTGGGAGCACAACTGCGCATAGGGCCGGGAGAATCAATTTTGCTATACGGCCCAAACGGCGCCGGCAAGACCACCCTCCTTCGCCTCCTGGCCACAGTTGCGCGGCCGAGCGAGGGCGAGGTCCTGTTCGACGGCAGCAACGTCCGCCAACACGCGGCTGCGGCGAAAGCGGCCATCGGGTTTGTTTCTCACTCGACTTTCCTCTACGGCGATTTGACGGTGCGCGAGAACCTGGAGTTCTTCGGCACCTTGTTCGCCTTGGCGGAGGCTGAAAAGAAGATCGCTGCTGCACTGGAGTTCTTTACTCTTGGAAAGCGGGCCCACACGCAGGTGCGGAAACTCTCCCGCGGGTTGCAGCAGCGCGTCTCGCTGGCTCGGGCTCTCTTGCATGAGCCGAAGTTTTTGTTGTTGGACGAGCCTTTCACGGGACTCGATGCTGCTACAGTGGCCACGCTCGAGACCCTGATGCGTCAACTTCCGGCCGAGGGAAGAACGGTGGTCTTTTCCACTCACGATTTCGAGCGTGGGGCTGCTCTGGCACGAAGACTCGTGGCATTGGAAGCCGGGAGCATTCGCTACGATGGGCCCTTTGAAGGCAGGAGTCAGGAGCCAGGAGTCAGGAGTCAGTAGGCGGAAGGCAGAAGCCAAGATCCCGGGGTTGGAATTGAATGAACAGCCCTCTCCCGTGGGGAGAGGGTGTCCCGCTGCCGGCGCTTTCACCAGCCGGGGCGGGACGGGTGAGGGGTTTCGCCGTCACCAATCAAAATCGTCGCGCCAGACTGCTGACTCCTGACTCCCGAATCCTGAATCCTAATTCAGTGCGAAGCCTCAAGATTATCGCTGCAGTTCTCGCCAAGGACCTCCGGTTGGAGTGGCGCAATCGGGAGACGCTGGCCTCCGTGTGCGTCTTCGGCATCCTGGTTGTCTTCCTATTTAACTTTGCCTTCGAGTCGGGACGCGAAGAATCGCTGCGCCAGCTTCCCGGACTGTTGTGGGTTGCGTTTGCATTTGCGGGCGTGCTCTGCTTCAACCGGTCGTTCGCGCTGGAACGTGAGAACGCCTGCCTGGAAGGGATGGCGCTTGCTCCAGTGGATCCTGGCTTGGTTTATTTGGGCAAGATGCTGGCGAACTTGATCTTTCTGAGCATCGCAGAAAGCGTCATCGTTTTCGCCGTGAGCCTCTGGTATAATTTCTCTTTTGTGCCTTCGCTCAAGTGGTTTGCGGCGATCACATTCTTGTGTACGCTGGGCTACGTTGCGGTAGGCACGACGTTCGGGGCCGTCGCCGCCAACCTTCACATGCGCGAAGTCATGCTGCCGGTGCTGCAGTTTCCGGTTGCCCTCCCGATCTTCATCGCCGGAATCGAGGCTTCTACGGGGGCGCTCAAAGGTGACCCACCCTCGAGTTACATGAGCTGGGTTAAGCTTGCGGCGGGCATCGCGGTGATTTTTATCGTGCTGTCGTATCTGCTGTTTGAGTATGTCTTAGAAGAGTAATGAACAAGACGCTCCCGACAATCCACCTCCTCGTGACGCTGGTCTGGATGCTCCTGGCGTTCTGGATGATTTTTCTGTATGCGCCGCAGGAGCTCACCATGGGCGAGGTGCAACGGATTTTTTACATTCATGCGCCGTTGGGTTGGGTGGCGGGGACGGCCTACACCATCGTTTTCATCTGCAGCGTGATCTACCTCTGGAAACACTCCCCGCTCGCAGATGACCTGGCGCACGCCTCCGGGGAAGTCGGATTCATTTTCTGTTCGAGCCTCCTCTTCACGGGTCCGTTATGGGCAAAGCCGGTCTGGGGCATTTGGTGGACTTGGGACCCTCGTCTTACGCTGACCTTCGTTCTCTGGCTGCTCTTTGTATCGTACCTGATGCTGCGCAGCTACGTTTCGAGCCCTGGTCGCGCTGCCACCCTTGCCGCAGTGGTGGGTATTATCGGGTTTGTAGATGTCCCGATCGATTACATGGCGATCCGCTGGTGGCGGACCCAGCACCCTCAACCGGTGATTGCGGGCGGGGAGGGTTCCGGGCTCGACCCTCGTATGCTCTTGACTTTCATGGTCTGCGTTGGTGCCTTTCATTGCTTGTTCAGTTACCTTCTAGCGCAGCGCCTCCGGCTGGGGAAAGCGCGGCGGGAAGTGAGCGCTCTTCGGCGGACTCTAGCCCTGCGCTCCACTGAGGAATAACGTGCTCAACCTGTATCTGTTTCTGGCATTCTCGGCGCTCTGGGTGCTCTTCTTCATTTACGCCTGGAGTCTCTCCCGGCGACAGGCGCGCTTACAGAAAGAGCTGGAAGAGTTGAAGAGCAAGGCGGAAACCGGACGCCCTTTGGCACCTTCGTGATCGGCTGCGCGTTAGCTGGGATTTCTCACCAGGGCGGGAAGTGCGGCCGAAGGGTCAGTATGAAAACGCTTCAATGCTGTCACTCCGAGCCCTTCGCTGTCATCCTGAGCAAAGCGAAGAGCCTGTCCTGAACGAAGTGGAGGAATCTCGCTCTGCGTGCTCAGGGTAAACTCCGCGAGGAATCTCGCTCTGAGTATTCTCAACGCAGGGCGAGATTCCTCGTCGCCCACCGCTCCTCGGAATGACACAACGATCGAGTTTTTACTCAGACTCTGAAGGCCCTCCCTACTGCGCAATCGGCGAGCATGCAAATTAATCGACGGCCCGCCTTCACGCATGCTAACATTCCATAGTTCGATAAACTTCGCAGGGGAAGAAGCATCGAACTTGTCAGACTTCGGGCTCTGTGCGACGGATGTTCGCGAACCCCGCCAGGTCCGGAAGGAAGCAACGGTAACGAGCCTCTCCGTGTGCCGCAGATCAACCCGAAGTCTGACCCCATTTCGAAACAGGAAAATTGAAACTGGAAAATGGAAAACTGAAAATAGGAGAACGAGTCACAATCCCCTCCGGTTGCACGGCACGGCGCCGTTGGCCAAGTTTGTATTTTCCATTTTCCAGTTTCTATTTTCTAACTTCTGCTTTGCATGTCCTACCAGGTTATAGCCCGCAAGTACCGGCCCCAGGTCTTCGAGGACGTGGTGGGGCAAGGTCTGATCACCGAAACGCTGAAAAATGCCATCCTCAGCGAGCGCGTGGCGCACGGGTACATCTTTTCCGGCGCGCGCGGCGTCGGAAAAACCACCACTGCCCGAGTTCTGGCCAAAGCCCTCAACTGCGTCCAGGGCCCTACGGTGAAACCCTGTGGTGTGTGCCCCTCCTGCCAGGAAATCGCGGCGGGCAATTCCATTGACGTATTGGAAATCGATGCTGCCTCGAACCGTGGCATCGATGAAATCCGGGAATTACGTGAGACAGTGCGCTACCTTCCGGCGCGGGACCGGTACAAGATTTTCATCATCGATGAAGCGCACATGCTCACCACCGAGGCGTTCAATGCGCTGCTCAAAACCCTCGAGGAGCCGCCGCCTCGTTCCTTGTTCATTCTTGCCACGACTGAACCCCACAAACTTCCTTCCACCATTCAGTCGCGGTGCCAGCACTTCTCTTTCCGGCTGCTCGACTACGAGGAAATCTTCGCGCGCTTGAAAGCGGTCTCGGAACAGGAACAGATCAAGGCTGACGAGGGCGCTCTCAGCGCTGTGACGCAGGCTGCCGAAGGAAGCATGCGCGACGGCCTTTCTCTGCTTGATCAGGTCATCGCCTCCTGCGGGAACCAGCTTGAGGAGAAACACGTCCGCCAGGTGCTGGGCGTGGTCCCCACACAGTTATTGAGCGACGTCCTGGAAGCCGTTAGCGAACGGGACGCAAGACGAGTTCTCGAACTCGTGGGGCAACTGGCGACGGAAGGCTATGAACTCGGGCACTTCTCGGCCGAACTTACCCGCACGGTGCGCAACTTGATGGTGGCCAAGAGTTGTGGCGCAGATAGTTCATTGATGCAGGTGGCGAGCGATGAGCGGGCGCGTTTGGCGCAATTAGCCCAGCTTTTCAGCGAAGAGGATTTGGCTCGTTTTTTCAATCTCTTATTGCGTGCTGAGAGCGAGATGCGCTACTCACTTCAGCCGCGCTTTCACCTCGAGCTGGCACTGATGAAATTGGTGCATGCCCAGCGGCTGGCTTCCCTAGAGGGATTGCTGGCGCAGCTCGGGCAGGTTGCTCCGGCGGAGAAGACGATGGGACCGGCAGCTCCTCGGGACCAGTCCGCCGCCGAGCCGCTCCGGCCCGCCCAACGGCCAATCGTGCGTGACGTTCCCGTAGCTGAAGCGGTTGCCGGACCCGTCCGCGCCCTGCCGCCCAGCGTTCCCGCAACTGCACCTGCCCAAGTAAAGGCTGCCCCGGCACCCAGCACTCCGCCCAACGCCGAAACTCGCGCCACCACAGAGGTCGCTCCTACAGGTGTAGGACGCGCCTCGGAAGATGCACGGCTCTCCTCCATTAAGTCGACTCTGTTCGATCAATCGAAGCGCTTCCTGAGCAGTTGCCTGGATCATTTGGCCGGCTTTCGCATCGAGGACGGCGAAGTCCATTTCGTGTTTAGGCAGAAGGACTCCTTGTACGCCGATCTTTTGAAGGCCCGCGAACAGCAGGAGGCGCTGCGGGCAGTGTGCACACAGGTGCTCGGCCAGCCGGTCAGGATTTATGTTACACTTGAAGAGCTTCGAGCAGAGTCTCAGGCGCCCAGGCTCAGCGCTCGCGAGCGTGCAGAGCGTGACCCAGGGGTTGAGGCCTTCAGGAAGAGGTTTGACGGCGTTTTGGACAGTGTGCAAGACCTCGGCCAGGAGTGAGCGATGAAAAACCTGCAACAGATGCAACAGATTCTGAAGCAAGTTCAGCAGTTTCAGGAACAGCTTCAGAAACAGTTGGACGAACTGGAGGTGCACGGGGCAGCAGGTGGCGGGATGGTGACAGTCAAAATGAACGGACAAAAGCAACTCAGCGAAGTTCATATCGAACCGGAAGTTTTCGCATCCCGTGACCTCGAGATGTTGCAGGACCTCATTCTGGTTGCCGTGAATGACGCGACCCGAAAGGTGGATGAACAACTCGCCAGCCAGATGGGGAGCTTGACTGGCGGACTCAACATTCCAGGACTAACGTAGCAGAAACCGGAAAATAGAAACTGG
>Ga0187854_10004652_pt1 | contig 10215 bp, 8 predicted proteins | sample June2016WEW_6_15_FD_132445 | JGI IMG/M metagenome (GOLD analysis project Ga0187854, IMG submission 132445) | Peatland microbial communities from SPRUCE experiment site at the Marcell Experimental Forest, Minnesota, USA - June2016WEW_6_150 | ecosystem: Environmental > Terrestrial > Soil >...
CCTGACGTCCAATTGGTCTCGGTCTACGGGCCCAAACGCGAAAAGGCGTCGTCGTTTGCTTCGAAGCATGGCATCCAGCGCGCGTGCGGCAGCATTGTGGAGGCGGCGTCGGGTGCAGACGCAGCGATTATCTGCTCACCGTCGACGGCTCACTTTGAGCAGGCCCGCGAATGCCTGGAACATGGGGTTCACACGCTGGTGGAAATGCCCCCCTGCGAAAATGCGGCGGAAGCTGAAGAGTTGGCCCGTCTTGCCCGGCGACGAGGTGTGAAGCTCGGGTGTGCGCACACCAGCCGTTTTGTGGCTCCCTTTGCCCGAATGAAGACAAGCATTGAATCGGGAGTGCTCGGCCAGATTCAGGAGATCAACTACGCGCGTTACCACAAACTTCGAGAGCGTAGTTGGACGGACAACGCACTTCTGCACCACTCGGCTCACCCCATCGATCTGCTGTTTTACTGGTGCGGCGGTGTCGAACCCAAAGGATGTGTGGCTCTTCCAGACGTTCGCTTGCCTCAAACCGTTTCTGTCCTGGGAAGACTTCCTTCCGGCGGGGCCGTAACCATCACCGTGACCTACGCTGCGCGCATCCATCATGTCCGAATGATGATCGTGGGGGAAAAACACACCATCGAGACCGATGGCTTTAGCTATGCAAATTCAGACCTTCAGCAACTGGAATTTAGAGGAGACGAACAGGAAACTTACGAGGTAGCTATTCACCTTCAAGACGGTGAATTTCTTCGCGCCTGTAAGGGGAATGGCAATTTTGTAAGCTGGGAAGAGACCCTCAAAGTGCTTCACACTATTGATGGCTTCCGGGCGCTCGGGGCGTGACGGCGCGGTTCGCTTCAACTTCCAGCGCTGGCTTGCAGCTCGGCGCATGGCAAGACCGTACAGATCGACGATGGCCGCCCGGTCACCAGTGTCGCGAATGGTTTCAAGGACCATTTCCAGTGTTTCAAAGCCCGGGTCAACCATGTTACTGACCGACGGGTGGGTTGTGAAGTCAAACGCGGCGCGGTTATCGATTGCCTATTCCAGGCACTCCTTGATAATCTGTTTAAAATTGGAGAGTGACCAGCTGGAGGCGCGGAAATTGACGATGTCGGAGATAGGGCTTGCGGGAACATGCCAGCGATTTCTGTTTGATAACGAATCGATAATAATCGGGCTTCAGTCAATGTTGATATAATAAGCAGATGGATCTTCGCCAACTTGAGATGGTTATCGCGGTCGCCGACAACGCCAGTTTCACCCGAGCGGGGCAGCAACTTCATGTGGCTCAATCGGCGATCAGCCGGAAAATCAGGCTGCTGGAAGATGAATTGGGCGAGGCCCTTTTTAAGCGTGGCCGTAAAAGTATTCACCTCACACCCGCGGGAGAAACATTGCTTTTCTACGCGCGAAAAGTCTTTCAGGACCTGCGGAACGCTTCCCTCGAAATCTCTGAACTTGCACACCTGGAGCGCGGACAATTGAGGATCGGTGCGGGGATGATCGCCTGCATGTATATTCTTCCCCCCGTGGTGGAAAAATTTAGGGCGCTCTATCCGCGTATCAATCTCCAGGTTGCCACCGGCGTGACAGATGTCCTGCTCTCGAAGTTGCGTGATAATTCCATCGAGCTGGGCGTATTAACGCTGCCGATCCGATGCCCCGACTTGACAGTTCTCCCCTTATGGACTGAGGACATGGTCGTCGCGACGAGCGTCAAGCATCCCATTCTAGCGAAGAAGCGATGGACCAATGCAGAGGAGTTGGGCAAGTATCCGCTGATCACATTCGCGAAGGACACTAACACCCGTGCCGTCGTTGACAATTTCTTCCGTGAAGCCGGAGTTACTCCTCGAATCGGCATGGAAGCGGAAAATGTGGCGATCATCAAGCCGCTGGTCAAAATCGACCTAGGTCTCACGATCATTCCCTACCGGGCTATCGCCGATGAAGTAAAGCGGAAAGAGCTGCATTGCCTCAGGATTCGGAATCACAAAGTCACGAGGCAGGTGGGGATTGTGTTCCACAAGTCCGACCATCTTCCTAAGGCGCTCTCGGAACTTATCCGGCTATTCAGGCACCAGCGCGACACAGAGATCTAATCGCGTTTCGATATACCCCCTTTTGCCGTAGAGATCTCCACAGCGCGTCAATTGTACCGCCTATTAGCCTGACCCCACTAATCAGGACCGCCCGCAGCGCATTTTCTGCCGATATCAAAAAGTAATCGATTCGATCTGGCCATTGTATTGGACAAATGCTATTTGGCCCGTTAGACTTAGGAGCCTTCGCAGCATCAATCTTCGATAGCGGCCAGCAGCATGTGGGTTCCTTGCCGGACATGGCCTGGCCACGGGGACTTTTTTCACGGCGTTTGAAGTGCCCCGGAGCACGATTCCCATGGATATTGAAAGCGTGGGTCAAGGCGCCATTCCTGTGCAGGCGCCCGGTCTAAGGTCATCGTCTTTGTACGAAAGCGAAGCTTGATCGACGCGTGAAGTTTTGAGAATTGATACACGCTGAGGGCGGCGCGCTTAACCCCGCCTCGATGAGGGAAAGCGGGGAAGTTTTTCTTCAGTTCATACCCACATTTCCCGAGGTGAATTATGAAGGATCTGACACGCCGTGAACTCTTTGCAAATTTTGGGAAGCTGACCGCAGCCACCGGCCTTTCCGCCCTTCCAGCAGGGAAAGCCGAGGCGGAACAGGTTCACGTGACGAGAGCGCTCGACACTCCGCCTCTGCCTCCCATCCTGCCGGGAACGCAGGAGCTCACGCGGGAAGGTGACCTAGCCGCGCAGATGGTGCAGGGCATCCACCAGTATCTTTTGAAACAAACGGCGGAGTCGGTGGAAAAACGGCAGGCGCTATGGCATCGAGACCTCTCGTCAGCGGAAGCGTATGAACAGTCGGTCGCGCCGAACCGGGAGAGATTCCGGAAGATCGTGGGACTGATCGACCAGCGGATTGCTAATCCCGCGCTAAACATTGAGAGCGCCGTGGACGGAGCTGCTGTGGTGGCGTCTGGTTCTGGTTACAAGGTGCACAGCGTGCGCTGGCCGGTGTTCGAGGGTGTGGATGGCGAGGGCTTGGTGCTCGTACCGGCGGGAAGTCCTATCGCGCGAGTTGTGGCGCTGCCGGATGCTGATTCGTCTCCGGAAACCCTGGCGGGGCTGGCAGGGGGAATTCCTCCTGAAGCGCAATTTGCGCGGCGCCTCGCTGAAAATGGCTGCGTGGTTCTGGTTCCCACGTTGATTAATCGGGCCGACAGATGGTCAGGCAACCGCGAACTCAACCGATTCACCAACCTAACCCATCGTGAGTACATTTACCGGATGGCGTACGAAATTGGACGGCACATCATTGGATACGAAATTCAAAAGGTCCTTGCTGCTGTGGACTGCTTCTCGAAGGCAAACCCCTCAAAACCGATTGGCATATTCGGGTACGGGGAAGGCGGCCTGCTGGCGCTTTATGCCGCCGCGGCCGACACGCGTATCAACGCAACTGTCGTCAGCGGATATTTTGGTTCACGGCAGAATGTTTGGCAGGAGCCGCTTTACCGGAACGTCTGGACGTTGCTGCAAGAATTTGGCGACGCTGAACTCGCCAGCCTGATTGCTTCGCGCACCCTGATTGTGGAAGCCTCGCGCGGACCGGAGATTTCCGGACCGCCCCCGGCGCAGGAAGGAAAGTCAAAGTCGGCAGCTTCCGGGCGTCTTGTGAGTCCCGCGCTTTCGGATGTTCAGGCGGAGGTCGAGCGGGCGAAAAAGCTGGGGGTGGGTGACCACATCACCCTTGTCGACAGCGGCAACGGGCAGGGTCAACCAGGATCGGAAGGAGCGTTGCGTGCCTTCCTACAAAGCCTCGGCGCCAGAAAATCCTTGGCGCCTTCCGGGACTGCACCGCGCGACAATCGGCCTGACTTTGACGGAACCGACCGGCTCCACCGTCAATTCCGGCAGCTCGTCGACTTTACTCAACGCGCGGTGATTGGATCGGAATTAGTTCGCGCAAAATTCTGGGAGAAGGCGGACGACTCTTCCGTTGAGAAATGGAAGGAAACCACGGAACCTTATCGGCGTTATCTGTGGGAAGAAGTCTTTGGCAAGCTGCACGAACCTTCCGAACCCCTTCAGGCTTATACGCGGACGATCTATAAGGAAGTTGCGTGGACGGGTTATGAGGTTTTGATTCCGCTCTGGCCCGATGTTTACGCCTACGGGATTTTACTGCTCCCGCGGCGGCTTGCTCCCGGAGAGCGACGGCCGGTAGTGGTTTGCCAACATGGTCTCGAAGGACGGCCAGAGGATTTGATCAAGCCCGATCGCGCTGGGATGCACTATTATCACAAATTCGCTGCCGACTTGGCGGATCACGGTTTCGTGACCTACTGCCCTCAAAACCCCTACATCGGGGGCGAAACTTTCCGTTTCTTGCAACGGCTGGCCAACCCTCAGAAGTTGTCGCTTTATTCCTTCATTCTCAGCCAGCACAAGCGAACGCTCGAATGGCTCAGCCAGCAGCCGTTTGTCGATCCTCAGCGGATCGGATTTTACGGACTTTCCTACGGCGGCAAGACGGCGGTGCGCGTTCCGCCACTGCTCGATCAGTACGCGCTTTCGATCTGCTCCGGAGACTTTAACGAATGGATCTGGAAAATCAGCCGCGACGACGCTCCCTTCACTTATGTCTTCACAGAGGAATATGAAGTGCCCGAGTTCGACCTGGGCAATACGTTCAACCATAGTGATATGGCCAAGCTGATGACGCCACGTCCTTTCATGGTGGAACGTGGGCACGATGACACTGTCTCCGTCGATTCCTGGGTGGCGTATGAGTACGCCAAGGTCCGCAGGCATTACGACGAACTCAACCTTCAGGACCAAACACGCATTGAGTTTTTTAACGGCCCGCACACGATCCACGGCGTCGGAACATTTGAGTTTCTGCACCGCCACCTCGATTGGGATGAGGGCTTTTATTGGTAAGGAACGGAGACTGACTCCGCATGCGGAAGTCTGCGACGGGCGGAACGCCAGAAGGGAGAAAGAACCCTGCAGCGGGCACCCTTCATTAGCACAAGGATGAAGCAAACGCTTCGCGCTGACTGAGGCTCTGGAACGAGTTCTACAGTTCGGAGTTCCCTTCACGAGTCCGAGATGCGTGCGGTCCTCGTGGTAGTAGCGGACGTATTCAGACAGCAGCCGTTTCAGATGGCGTTCATTCACAGCGATAATATGATCCAGCAAGTCTCGTCGGCAGCTTTCGACGCGACGCTCCGCCACACCGTTTTGCCAGGGACTCTTGAAGGAGCTCCGCACCGGGCTCATCTTCCTGGATCGAGCGGCCACTGGGACCTCCAACCCGTATTTCGCATCCCGGTCGAAGATTAGAAATCTGGACACCGACTCGAATGGAAATGCTTCCCGGAGCTGCTGGATGATCCAACTGCTCGTCGGGTGCTTCGTGACGTTGAAGTGTTGGATTGATAAATGTAAACACAAGCCTTATCGACATGGAAACCGCGCAGTTGAGATTTCCGCATAACCCCACCTACTTTCTCTGAGTTAAATCCGCGCTAGGCCAGCGCGACCTCCGCGGCCCGCGTCTTGGGAAAATCCCGATCGGGAAGGAGCCAGAATATGAGCGCCATCGCCAACGGATGCATCAGACCGGCCAAAAGAAAAATCGGCTGATAGGAGAAACGCGTCACTACGTAACCGGTGCAAAGCATCGCGAAGATCCCGCTGATGCCTCCGCCCATGCCGGAAAACCCCGACGCCGTACCCACCTCGTCTGGGTTGAACAAATCCGCCGGCAAGGTCAGGAGATTGGTGACCCATATCGCGTGGCCAAACACCACAAAGCATACCGCGACAATGGCCAGGCTGGCCGTGGGCACGCGCGGGGCAAGCATCGCCGACGGCAGCAAGCACGCTCCCACCAGCATGGCAGTCTTGCGCGCCCGCGGCAGGCTCCAACCCGCGCGCATCAGGCGTCCGGAAAGCCATCCGCCGAAAATGTATCCGCTGCCCCCAAAGAAAAACGGCACCCAAGCGTACTTGCCCACCATGGCGATATCAAATCCTCTTCCCTTTTCCAGGTACCGCGGAAGCCAAAAGATAATGAAATAGACGACGGGGTCAGTGAAAAAGCGCGCCAGGATCAGCGTGTAGCATGGGCGCGACCGGAGAAGGCGGAGTGTGTTGGGCTTGCTCTTGATGGCATCCGCCGCCGACTCAACCGGGGAATCTTCCAGGCCGTTTTCCTTGCGGGCGGCAAACCAGCGGGGGGAACCCGGAGCTGGGCAGATGATCAGCCACAAGGTTAACCAGACAAAGCCCAGAGCTCCAGTAAAGAAGAACGCCGACCGCCAGCCGTAACGAACCGTCAGGAAGGCCGCCACCGGTGCGCCGAGAGCCGCGCCCAGCGACGAACCAGCGTTGAACAAGCCTACAGCCGCCGCGCGCTGGTGGGAAGGGAACCACTCGTGGACGGTTTTGACTCCCGCCGGAAAGTTGCCGGGTTCGGCAAGCCCCAGGCCGAACTGGCACGCCGCCAGCGACCACTTTCCCAGCACGAACCCGTTCAGCGCCTGGGCCGCGGACCACGCCGACACAAACAGCGCAAACCCGCGTCGCGTTCCCAGGCGGTCCACAACATATCCCGAGCCCGCGTACATCACCGCGTAGGCCGCCAGGAAAAGGCTAACAATCTGCGCGTAATCCCTTTCCGTCATGGAGAACTCGCGGAGGACATTTCCCACGACAACGGAAAGCGTCAGGCGGGCGGTGTAATTAATAAGAGTGGAAAAAAACAGCATCCCGACAATCAGCCACGGCAGCTTGGGTATCTTGATCATTCTGATTGGGCTCAATAGTAGTAAGTCTTCAGTTCTCAGTTTTCAGTTGTCAGTAACCTCTCCCCCAGGGGGGCGAGGGTAGTAAATTCAAATTCACGCCCCCCTCGCCCCGTTGGGGGAGAGGGGCCGGGAGTGAGGGGGTTCCAGGGTCGAACAGGGAACAGTCTCCTTAACAATTTGGTGAACAGCCTTGGTTTTAATTCGCCGGTCTTTTCGCCTTGGCGCCTTGGCGTGAGATCGTTCATCTTTTCACGCCTTCTCACCCATCAACTGCACAATCAGAATGGCCCCACGCGGCAAATGGAAGGGATCTTTAACCGGGAGCGCAATCACTTCCGAACTAGGCTTGCCCTCGCGGGTGAGGCGCTGATACCACTCCCCGCAGTTCGGCATGGGGAAATGCGACCACGCCCAGTCCGCCACTTTCTTATACCATGCAAGGCACCAATCTTGGCCTGTCAATTCGTATGCCAGGAGCGTCGCGTACAGGGCCTCCACGTGCGGCCACCAAAGCTTCTTTTGCGAGTGCGGGAGAAACGGCTCATGTCCCTCGATATCTCGTGACAAAAGCAGGCCCCCGTACTCTTCGTCCCATCCGAATTCAAGATGCCAGCGGATGACCTCCACCGCGCGTTGAATCAAATCATGGTCACCGCGATGCCGGGCTAGGTGCAGCACAAACCACATCGACTCGATGGCGTGCCCCGGCATCACGAACGTCCCGGCCGGGGGTGGAAGCTCCTGGTAATCGCGGGTCAGGAATTCCAACAGAACCTTCCGCTCCGGCCTCACAAAATGCCTCATGATCCGGTCCGCGTATTGGCCGGCCAGACTTTCGAGCTTATCGTCTCCCAGGGTTTGCCCCAGCTCATGAGTAACTTCGGTCATGATCATCGGCACGCCGTGATTCTTCCATTCGGGGGGCATGGGATAGGGCATCGTTTCATTGAAATCGGGTTCTTCGATGCGACGCGCCACCCGTTCAAACGTCTGGCGCGCCACCGAAAGTGCCAGCTCATCCCGCGTGGCGCGGTAGTATTCGCTCAGCCCGTAAATGGCAAAGCAATCGGAATAAATGCTGGTGGCGCCTTCCAGCACGCGGCCTTCGCGGTCCGTGTGATAAACCCAGCGCCCGCGATCGTCGCGCCCATGAGCCAGGAGGAAACGGACGGAGTTCTCCGCGGCTTCGCGAAATTCCGGCCGCGGCTCGATGCGGTTGTAGAGCGCCGAGAACGTCCAAACCGATCGGGCCTGCGACCAGATGAATTTATCGCCGCTCAGCACCTGGCCATCGTCGCTCATGCAGGAGAGCACGCCTCCGTGTTCGCGATCAATGCCTCGCTCGAGCCAGAACGGCACAACGCCGTCAAGCAAGAGACTTCGATACTGGGCGCAAAGCTTTTTCTTTTCTTCGGCCGGTAGTCCCATAGTGCGCCTCCCCTCCGTCCCTTCCTATTACCACTTCGAGTCAACGTTCGGCGAAAGAATATCGGCGAGGGCGCGGCCCGTGAGGCTGGTGGCGGCATTGAAGGAGTTGCCCACCCCTCCTTCCGCCCCGCGATTCAGCAGGCCAAACGATTTGGCCTTCTCGGGATCCAGAACGAACGCGTCAAATCGTTGCACCGCCTTAGCAATACGTGGGTCGGGGTTGACATGCCCGTAGTACCAAATCAGATAGTCGATGACGCCCGGGGAGCGCGTCCGATCCCAACTGGTCCTCGGCAATTTTGACCAAGTGCCGTCCGGGAGCTGAGTCTTCAGCAGAAACTCGATGTTGGGCTGCACGGCCTTTTCAATCCAGGCGCGCCATTGCGGCTGGGCACAGTGCAGGTCGAAAGCCAGAATGCCCTCGCCCACGTATCCCGCCGTCCCATAGGTCATGCCCTTCCAAAGCTCGTAATCATTCTTCGCGTCGCCGCGCTTGGCCCAGTCGGCTTTCTCCCAGGCGAGGATGTAGGGAATGTTGCCATCCTCTCGCATGGTGCTGAGAACCCACTTCAGCGCGTGGTAAGCGATTTCACGGTACTCGTTCTTGCCGGTCACGTGATAAATCCAGGTGAAAATCTGCCCGCCGGTCAGGGCTGAGGACAGCGTGTACTGGTCCGGAATAGGCTTCGTCATCGTGTCGCCTTCGACATGCTCCCAGCCTGTCCCGAAAGCGCCATTGGGATGAATCATGCCGTTCTTCTCTATCGAATTGGCATAGTGCAGGACGGCATCGAGGAATTTCTTCTGCCGCTCCGGGCCCGCGTGCTTGTAAAGCGAAATGAAGAGCCCCAGCGCGCTGCCCGTATCCGCGAAGAAAATCGATCCATACCCGGTGGGCCAGAAGCCATTGGACATTTGCTTGCCAAGCAGGTAGTCGCTGTAGGCAAGGGCCGTGTCGAGGTAGCGGTGGTCACCCAGAATTTCGTACCCATCCACCAAAGTCCGCATGTAATAGCCGCCCACGAAAATTGTGGGCACCGTGGCCTTCTCCGCCACGATGTAGTCGCACATTTGCTTCAGCAAAGCCCGCGTCTCAGTACACCCCGCATCACTGCAAAACGGATTGCCCTGCTGCGCGCGCGTATTTGCAAAGGTATAAGCACAGCTAAACAAGAGACAGACTGCCATGCTTACCCCGAAAATCCATCGATTCAACAAAGTCGTTCTCCTCCTTCGCTCAGTTTTGCTGCTGGCATGATAACCCACCACGATACCCTACCTGCCGTCTGCCGCTTGCGGCGATCCTTAACGCTGCCCCTCGGAGCAGGAGACCTGATCGGCCCCCAAAAACAAGCAGGCGATGCCGAGGTTGGGAGACTCCGGCCGGAACAAGAAAAGATTCGCGGGCTGCCCTTCGGCAATGCAGGAGCACATTCCATCCGCTCCAAGCAGCCGGGCGGGAATGGCCGTGGCCGCCGCCAGCGCGTCCACCAGCGGTGCCCCGGTAAACCGCAGGAGGACCTCTACAACATGATTCAGACTGGCCGCCGACCCTGCCAGCATGTTCCCGCCGGCAGCGACCACCTTGTTGTTGGGCAAAAGTTCGACGTCGGTGTTCAGAGTCCGGTAGCGGCCCGCAGGCGTGACACTACTCAGGAAGATCTTCCTGCCAGAAAATACCTGTTGCAACTCGCGCGCCAAGCTCACCACGGCCAAGGTTTCGCCAACGGATACGGCGTGAATCCAAATAGCCCCGCGCTCCGCCTGCTGGAATGATTCCGGCAACAGCCCGAATCGTTCCCGCCAGCGCCTTCCGGCCAGTTCGTCACGCCGTTTCCAAAGGTAATAAGGTGCCGCCAACAGCACCCCGAGCGTGAACAAGAAACTGTAAATCAGATACATCATCGGGAAGGACAGCGCGATGA
>Ga0187854_10004655_pt1 | contig 10212 bp, 7 predicted proteins | sample June2016WEW_6_15_FD_132445 | JGI IMG/M metagenome (GOLD analysis project Ga0187854, IMG submission 132445) | Peatland microbial communities from SPRUCE experiment site at the Marcell Experimental Forest, Minnesota, USA - June2016WEW_6_150 | ecosystem: Environmental > Terrestrial > Soil >...
TAAATGCCGGTTCCGCTGCCCCAACGCGCGGCGGCAAAATAAAGCGACATTACGAAATACTCTTCACCGTCCGGCGCAACCATTTCGTCGTTTACGGTGGCGTTGGTCTTCATGCACCACGAAAAAAAACCATGGGACGGATGTGTGGGTGAGTCGTGGTACATGTAAGTTTTCGCCCAATTCCAGATCGCGTCGAACTCGGTCTTTTGGTTCAGTTGCACGGCAATCATCATGCCGTAAGACATGCCTTCGGTGCGCACGTCGTTGTGGGCGATGTCCGTGACATAGGCGAGCGCGCCGTTGACATTGGTCCCGGCGGGAAAATAAACCGCCTGCGTACCCGGGTCGCCGTGGAACAATTGCTGGAAGGCGGCATTGATTTTATTGGTCACTTCCCCGGGTGAATGTCCGGCTTCGACGAACAGATTGCGGTATTGGCCGGTGGCGAAGGCGCCGGAACCGTTGGGGTTGCTCCGGGTAAAACCAAAGTGCCGGTCGGCGAAAATGAGGAATTGCTCCCAATCATAGTCGTTCTGGCCGTGCGTGCCTTTCCGATTGTGGTAGCCGATGAAATCGCCGACGGGTGTTTCGACCGGCGGCCAATCCTCCACGCCGAGACCTGTTTCACCAAAAAGTTGATAAACCGGCCCGGCGGCCCTGGCGGCGAGGAATGAACCGCGCGGGTCGCCCCAATAATCCTGCTCGGCGGTGGCGATATAGACCGGCCGGGGTGCCATCAGAGCGATGAGCATGTGCCAGTCAACGGGCAGATCGTTCACCCGATCGGCATAACTTTTGAAATTGCCGGCGAACCAGTACGGCGCAAAACCGGTGATGGATTTGACCGTCTCGCCAAATTGGCGGCGGACGATGGTCTGGCCGGCGCAACCGGCCTCGCCCGAAAAGATAATGGCAAAACGTTCGTCCTGCGCGCCCGCCCACAGGACAACCTTGCCGTATCGGGAAACCCCGTTGAGACAAACTTTTTTGGCGTCAATCGCCGGATCAGTCTCGAGATAATCCATGGCCCGGCTCATGGCCCAGGCCCACGCGCCAATCGCACCCCACTCATCCGGACCCGGCTCCGTTTGGCCCGGCGGCGCAAAGAACGCGCGAATGCTGTTGGTATACATGTTGGCCCGGTCGGCTTGAACCTGGTCAATCCTGACACTGACCGTGCCATAGCCGCGTTTGTAAATTTCCGGGTTGGGCCGGCCGAAGCCGCCCGCGAGCAGGAAGACCGGCATCGGTTTTCGGGCATTGAGCGGCAGGGTGATGTGCAAATCCATCTTCGGCCCGTCCTTTTTCCCGGCGAAATAAATCGTCACGGTCTTGCTGCTGGCCGTGCCGTCCATGGTATTTGTTGCCGGTGAGGTCACTTCCCAGGTCATTTCCCTGGGCCGTCCGACCATCGTGCGGCCATAAACGTTGGTCGCAAAAAGCCACAAAATTTCCGGCCGGCGTTCCTGCCTCCAGGTGTTGGTGTCGGCAACCTTTTCGCCATCGAACATGATCAGCGGATCGGGCAGGGTGTATTGAGGGACCTTCGACTCGTCGTATTGTGCCTTGGGATAATTCGATGGAAGTTGCGGCGGTTCGGCGAAAAGAACCAAGCCAGTGAGCGCAACGAGCAATACGATGCCGGCTTTTGCGGCAAGCGCCCGTTTCATCATCCGGCTCCTGACGGTTTTAAGACCTCTCATCGAATTCAATTGCTTTTTCTCCCGCTGCGCTCCGAAGCGCGTTCACTAAACCGCATACTTGCTTGTCGCGGAATGGACAATGTTATGATTTGCATGGACAATGCTCCTAAAAAATTGCGTTATCTGACGCGATAATTCACTAATTAACTCATGCGATCCAAACACTCCTGTTTTTTTATTTTTGCCTGCATTGCTTTGATGGCTGCGACCGGCGACAGGCCCGCGCTTGCGTCGGCTGCGACCAATAACGCGTCTTTGCCTTTCGTCAGCCCGATGTTTGGCGATAACATGGTTCTCCAACGCGAAAAGGCAAACCGGTTTTGGGGATGGGCGAAGCCCGGGCAGGCGGTTCGCGTGGAAATTGCCGGTCAAACGGCAACGGCGGTGACGGGACCGGATGGCCGCTGGCTGGCAGAGGTCAAGCTCCCGGCGCCGGGAGGTCCTTATACGGTTAAAATCACCGGGCCGGAACAAAGCGCGGTGTTGCATGAAGTATTGGTCGGTGATGTCTGGTTGTGTGGCGGCCAGTCCAACATGGAGCTTGGTCTCAGCCGGACACGAAATGGTGACGACGAAATCAAATCGGCGAATCATCCGGAAATCCGGCTCTTCGTGGTTCGGCAACACGTTTCGTATTCCCCCACGGCAGTCCCGCAAGGGTCATGGAAAATTTGTTCGCCGTCAACCGTCGCCGAAGGCGGAGGCTTTTCGGCGGTCGCTTATTTCTTCGGGCGAAAATTGCAGGATGAACTTCATGTGCCCATTGGCTTGATCGAGGATTGCTGGGGCGGCACCCCGGTCGAAAGTTGGATGAGCCCGGAATCGCTCCACCAGCTCAAGGATTTTGACGCGCCGCTGGCGGAAATCGAAAGGTTGCATGCCAAAGGCGGACCGGAACACGGCAGCTTCCTCATGCACTGGCTGGATGAATATGACGCGGGGTCGCAAAGCAACACCTGGGCGGCGGCCGAGCTGGTTGATGCCCGCTGGAAGACGGTTCAGATTCCCGGCGGCTTTGCGGAGTTGGGCGTGGCGGACGTGCCAAGCATCTGCTGGTTTCGCAAAGAGTTCACCCTGCCGGATCCATTGCCGGCAGGCCAGGCGACCCTTTGTCTCGGCTCGATTGAAAAAATGGATACGGCCTACCTTAACGGCCAGTGGGTCGGCGCCAGTTCCTGGGTGGAGAATCCCCGGGCGTATGCGATCAAGGGTGGCGTGCTGAAGCCCGGCCGGAATGTTCTGGCCGTGCGCGTTTTCAAGCTGAAACCGCAGGGTGGATTTCTGTCCAAACCGGATGATCTGCACCTGGTCCTGGGCGACCAATCCGCGATTCCGCTCGCCGGTGAATGGAAGGGCAGGTTGAGCGTGGATGCCCGTCCGCCGCATCCCCTGCCCTTGACGTTCGAGAATTATCCGACGATGCCGGCCATCCTTTACGAAGGCATGATTCAGCCGGTGGCGCCGCTGGCCATCCGGGGTGCCATCTGGTATCAGGGCGAGGCTAACTTTGAACGGGCGCATCAATACCAAACCCTGCTGCCGGCAATGATTGGCGACTGGCGAAAACTTTTCAACCAGGGCGACTTTCCATTTTATATCGTCAGTTTGCCTGCATTCATGCATCGCCGCGACCAGCCGGGAGACGACGCTTGGGCCGAACTGCGCGAAGCCCAGGCGTTGACGGCCCGGAATGTAAAAAATTCCGGTCTGGCCGTCACCGTTGACACTGGCGATCCCGATAACATTCATCCCAAGGATAAAAAAGTGGTCGGGGAGCGACTGGCCTTGTGCGCCCTGGCGCGGGAATACGGCAAAAAGATTTTCCATGCCGGGCCGACGTTCACTTCCGTGGAGCCTCTTCCGGGTGCGCTTAAACTTCATTTTCGCCACACGGATGGCGGGCTGGTGGTAAAGGGAGACAAACTGGAAGAGTTCGCCGTTGCCGGTAAAGACCGCCAATGGCATTGGGCCGAGGCCAGGGTGGAAGGGGATTCAGTGGTCGTGTCATCTCCCATGGTCTCGGATCCTCAGGCGGCCCGCTATGCCTGGCAAGCCAACCCGGCGGCGACTCTTTACAATGGAGCCGGGTTGCCGGCGGTCCCATTCCGCACGGACGACTGGCCGGGGATTACCGGGAATCACAAGCCATGGTGAACGTGACAATTCTTCGCCCCGCCAGGAGTGATGCTGGGTTGTTTTTTTCTCCGGCTGCGTTTCCCCTGCGTTCACTAAACCGCATACTTGCTTGTCGCGGAATGGACAATATTGCGAATCACATGGAGGATTCTCCAATCCACATTTCCTTTCTTGAAGTCTGCGGACATCCAAGGTGTGCCTGTCGGGGATGGCGGCCAAAAACTCCTGCATTAACCACTCTAACTGTTTGAAAATCAGGCAAACTTGTAATCTGGAATTTGTAATCTGGAATAACGGTTTGATTTTAAGTTCTTAATATTGGCTTGATTACGACGAATTTGTTCGCACCTCGAACTTTATCCTTGACACCCAGCTAATAGTGGATAAAGTTCGAGGTACGAACTAATCCTGTTAAGCAATGTCTTGAAGGCATTTTGTGCGCAAAATTGATCTGAACAACTTTCAGGTGGCGACCAGCGAAACGGTCCGCGATATCAACAGCCGCATCATGTTGAATCTGGTGCGCAAACACCAACCCGTCTCCCGGGCTGATTTGATGCGTTACTCGGGATTGCAACGCAGCACCGTGTCGGCGATCGCCGAGCGGCTGATTGCGGAACGCTGGTTGAAGGAGGGGGCGGTCGGGAATTTGCCGCGCGGACGCAGGCCGACCTTTCTGCATCTCAATACCGAGCGCTGCGGGGTGGTGGGTGTGGATATTCAACCGGCGACGACCACACTGGCGGTGTCCAGCATGGACAGCCAGTTTTTGGCCCAGGAGTCCATGTCCACGGAAAAAGATCCGGGCGAATTCATCGCCCGGTTAAGCCGCCGGATCAAGGATTTGATGCGGGCACATCCCAGAAACTCCTACGAGGGCATTGGCATCAGCCTGCCGGGCCGGATGGATTCTTCGTCGCAACGACTGATATTTGCTCCCACCTTGGGCTGGAGCGAGCTGGATTTAAAGACGCACCTCGAGCGCAACATCGGATTGCCGGTGGAACTGGAGAATGCCGCCAACGCCTGTGCGCTGGCCGAATTATGGTCGGGGCGGCACGTGGATGGAGTGCGCAACCTGGTGGCCGTGACGGTGTCGGATGACATCGGGGTGGGCATGATCATGAACGGCCAGTTGGTGCGGGGTTCAACGGGTGTGGCTGGAGAATTTGGCCATGTGACCCAGGAGCCGGATGGTCCCAAATGCCGGTGCGGCAACAGCGGATGCTGGGAGGTGCTGGCGTCCAATTCCGCCGCCGTGCGCTACTACGCGGAGTCGGCTTCCGTCCGCAAGGGCGAAGTTGGCTCCAAGAGTGACATGGCCAAGTTGCCATTTGGTGACATTTTGCGGCTGGTGGAACAGAATGACGTCCGGGCCTGCAAGGCCTTGAATCAAATGGCGCGTCATCTGGGTGCCGGCATTGCCATGCTGGTGACCGGGCTGGCCCCGGATGTGTTGGTGGTGGTGGGAGAAGTGACGCGCGCCTGGGACAAGGTCGGCCCTGTCGTGGCTGAGGCCGTCAAACGCCGGTCTTTCACCCATGCCGTCACCCGGATTTTGCCCACTGACCCGGAAGCGCAACCCCGGCTGCGGGGTACCATTGCGCTGGTTCTCCAAAATCACTTCGGCGCACCCCTGATCGCATGAAACCGATTAACAAAACTGAAATGGTTGTGATGGTCTATATTGTTCGTGTGTCGAACTAATTTTATCACAGAAGTACCAATGAAAACCGTCGAAATCGAACCGCCGAAGCCGGCCAGGCAAAACAATGCCGGTGATCAGGTGGAATCTTGCGAATCGGAAGCGGTCCGGAAGATTGAACAAAGCATCACCTACATGTTGCGGCATCTGGACGAGTCGCTGCAGGTGGCCACGCTCGCCGCCCAGGCAAATATTTCCGCGTCCCACTTCTTCGCGCTGTTCAAACGGCAAACCGGCTGCGCGCCCATTGACTGCTTCATTCGCCTGCGCATGCAGCACGCCTGCCGTCTGCTGGACGAGACGGTGATGAGCGTGAAGGAAGTCGCCGCCACGCTCGGCTACGACGATCCCTTCTACTTTTCCCGCATTTTCAAATCCGTCAACCACGTTGCGCCCAGTGAGTATCGGTTGCTGAAAAATGGGGACAAGGAGGCGGTCAGGAACTGCGGGATTACTTTGCGCTTTTTTCATCCAAGTGAATCCAGGACCGGTCTGGAGCGCAACGGCTCGCATCCGGCACAAGATCCGGACGGCGCCAAAGGCCGAATCGGAATCAGCATGGGGATATCCGGTTACAGGAACGGTGGAAAATGCCGATTGGAATTTAACCATTAATTCAAGCCATTATTACAAATCATATGTTCTACAAGTCAAAAAAAACAAACCTCCGGCCTAGGGGCTTCACCCTGATTGAACTGTTGGTGGTCATTGCCATCATCGCCATTTTGGCGGCGCTTCTGCTGCCAGTGCTGGCCAAAGCTAAATTCAGGTCCCAAGTCCTTAACTGTACTTCCAACTACAAACAGTGGGGGGTGTCGGTTAATGTGTATGCGCAGGACTATGAGGACTATTTGCCATCTGTGCCAAATCCGGCAGGCGGTGGCTGGATGTGGGACGTAGGCACTAATTTTGTGACGGTTATGGCACAGTGTGGCATGACGGTGCCGATGTGGTTTTGCCCGGTAAGACCGGATGAGTATAACAATTTGTGTAATACATTTCAAACGAAAAATTCCCGCCCGCTTGTAACTATTGATGATTTGACGCTTGCATTGATACAGCGGGCGAATTTGGGCGAGACGCTGATATATCACAATTTGTGGATTCCGCGCTATCATGGTGGCGTCCCCATCCCCATATACCCCGGCCCCAACGATAAGAGCTGGTACCCGTGTCGGCAATCCGGAATCGCGTATAACAACACCAGCGATTCGGGATACGATTGGCCGGTGAAAACGAGCGACAAGGTTGCGTCGAAGGTGCCCTTTATCAGCGACGAATGTTACAGTGGTGGCACTACCGCCGGTTTCCCAGCCACAACAGCTGATACAAAACTGTCGGATATAAGGACTGATACATCTCATTTTTACAACGGTACGTTGAATTCCGTCAATTTGGGCTTTGCTGACGGTCATGTCTCGTCTGACGGGATGCAAAGCATCAGTGCGAGACAGCCATCAAGTGATAAATTAAGTGTTTGGTTTTATTAAGAATGGCAGTTTTTTGCGGCGTTAAAACGCTGGGCGAAATGAAACGAGTGATCTTTTCTTCCGCTGAGCCAAAGACAAAGAATTAGAAAACGTCAAAAATAAAAAAACAACTGACTTTGTTTGCACAGTATAAAGCATTAACCATAAAAACCCACAACAAAAGTATGAAAAGAAAATTCCCATCAACTATAATCATCGCGTTATTCGCGACAGTATTCCTTGTATTAACCACGGCGATTCAAACCTTCGCGCAGGCGACAGGTCCAGGTCTGACCAACGGCCTGTGCGCTTACTGGCCGCTGGATCGAATAACCGGATGCAACACCAACAAAACCCCTGATCTTGTTAACGGATACGACATGCAGCCGGTTTTTAATGGTTTAAATTATACCAACTTCGGAGTTAACACGCTTTATTTGACGAACGATCCAGTTCGGGGAAACGCAATGTTCTTTCCGTGTCAACCGAATTCGTTTGGTGTTCCTCAGGAACCACTCGGAACGTTATGCTCATTGCTTTATAAATCCGTCAACACCAATGATTTGGTGCCTATCAACCGGCATGCGCCGGCACCCAACACCATATCATTCTTTGAAAAGGTTGAAGGTGCGCGGGCGGCAATGAACGGTGGCGCCAATTGGGCGCGCGTTTGGTCCGAATCAAAATACACTGCGGACCAGGCCAACGACATAGATATTGAAATAAATGCGTCCTCCACTGTAGATTTTTTTGTCCGTCAGAATGGCCCTGGTGGTGGTCCTCAAAGTCTTGGTAATTTCAGCGGGGGCACTCATGAGGACGGGAATATCACAGCCTACGACGGTAATTGGCACAATATAACGATTGTGACAGTGACTAATGTTGGAACTACCGTAACAAACGCAGGGGTGTGGAACGTTTATGTGGACGGTGTACTTGACACTGCCGCAAGCGGCTTTGCAAAGCCGGAAGGGTTGTGGAACTTGGATTGCGTCAGTATTGGCACATTTTTGCGCGCGAGTACAATTAACTGGGATTATCTGACCAACGCGGTCATTTCTGACCTTGCGGAATGGAGCCGTGCGTTGACCACAAATGAAATTCAACTATACATGGCACAGGCCATCACCAATAACTTTCCTCCGGTGTCGCCGCTGACAATTTCACAGTACTCCACCCCTCTCTTTTACATCAACCAAGGCGGTTCGATTACATTGTCTTGGAATGCCAGTTCAGACGTTACCGGCCTGACCATTAATAACGGCGTTGGCAGCGTGATGTCGGAAACCACTTGCGGCAGCGGCTCTATAACGGTGACGCCCCCAGCCGGAATCACCACTTATACGATAACCGCAACCCGTAACGCAGAACCACCGGTGACGGCGTCAATCACAGTTCATGCGTTTAACGCACCCGCCGGGTGGATATATATTGACGGTTTCGATGCGGACAGCCTTGGCGACCTGGCCAGCCAGGGGAACTGGACGTCGCTTTACAGCAGTCCCCAAAGCCAAGGGTGCGACATGCCGCAAGTGCTCCAAACCGTCACGGGCAACCAGGTTTTGGGATTGGACGGACTGACAGTCTTTGGAGATCCGGTGTTGACTGCGGCCGCCCTTGGCCCGAACTACGTTCCAGCGGGACAAAGCAACACCCTTTTCTTCCGCTTCGAGCTTGATCCGTCAATCCAAATTTTGGACATCGCTAATGGAAGCATCATCCCGGACGTTGTTCTCTCCGTCGGTCTTTCGGACAAAATATTGCGGGATCCGCTGGATTTCGCCGGGACCAACAGTGGTCCTTGCATTACCATCTACCGCAGCACCTTTGGCGATGGCGGCCCCATTGACTTGCAAGCTGTCTATGGTGCCGATCAGCCGTTGGGATCGGGATACAGCTATATTGGCGATGCTATCAACGGCAATTCCGCCGGTCTGGCGACGGGTGTGGTCTATAACGTATGGATTGATTTTCAGAAGATCACCAACGATCCGGTGAACAACATATCATCCTACTACTCGGTTTATCTCCAAACGAATAATGGACCTCAAGTCTGTCTGTTCCAAAATAAGGTATCGAATGAAGATACAAATAGCGGAAGCTTAAACAAGGTTTTCATTGACGAAGCCCCCGGTATCTCGGGAGGCACGAACATGGTGCTCTTGGACGACTTCTACCTGAGCTCCAGCGGGTATAACCATGGAACTCCGGTTCCGGCTGGGAGCTTCGTTCTGGGGACGCCCCCGGCTGGCCCGACGAGCATCACAATCACCAGCGTCAGCAAGAGCGGAAGCTCTGTGACACTCAATTGGAGCACCGTTCCTTCTGGATCGTTCTCGTTCACGGTGTGGAGCCGGGGTTCGTTGAACAGCGGCAGTTGGTCAACCGTTCAGACTGGCATTAGTGCCAATACCGTAACACTTACGGGTCAAACTGCTGGCACAACGTTCTACAGAGTAACGTCGCCTTAAGGGTGCCGGTTGATAGTTTGGGCGGCAGAATTGCCAACGAGCATTTCTGCCGCCCTTTTATTTCAGGCAAAAGCTATGAATTCAGAAACAACACGGCCGGTAATTCCTCTTTTCAGCGATCCGGTCCGCTTCCACCGCAACCAGATTTGACCGTGATGTTAATAAATTTTGTCCCCGGTTGGAAAATATGTTAAACTACACCATCCCAAATATTACCATCCCAAATATTATGGGGGGATGGTTTTTATCAAACCCGGAACACAATTGTGCTGCAGTTGAAAATTTCAGTGGGCGGCTGGCCACATAAAAATTTCTCAAAATGAAAATACACTTAAAGATTCGAACGGGTTTGTCGGTTGGTTTGCTGGCGCTGGCAATGACAGCCCTGTCGGGCCGGGCGCAGACCTGCACCGTGAACTGGACCAACGTGTACCAGAGGATAGACGGCTTTGGCGCATCCTCGGCCTGGCGGAGCACTTGGACCACGAATTTGGCCGACATGTTTTTTTCCACCAATAACGGCATCGTTTATACCAACAACAACAAGACCATCGTTTCCACAAACAACGGCATCGGCCTTTCTCTGCTGCGCAACCACATCACCTCGGCCAGTTCGACTTCGGCAAGTGCCACGCCGTCCACGTCCGAAACGGCCATCATGCAGTATGCCCAGGCCCGCGGCGCCAGGGTCTGGAGCGCGCCGTGGACTCCGGCGTCCGGGTTCAAGA
>Ga0187854_10004660_pt1 | contig 10202 bp, 8 predicted proteins | sample June2016WEW_6_15_FD_132445 | JGI IMG/M metagenome (GOLD analysis project Ga0187854, IMG submission 132445) | Peatland microbial communities from SPRUCE experiment site at the Marcell Experimental Forest, Minnesota, USA - June2016WEW_6_150 | ecosystem: Environmental > Terrestrial > Soil >...
ACCAGCGCCGCACCGTCGCCAAGGTCGCCCTCATCGGAGAACTCACGCCGGGGGACCGCTACGAGTACATCCTCTCCGTCGTCCGCCGCAACCAGGTCGCGGCCCTCCTGCCCGTGCTCGCGGCGAACGTCTCGCCCAACGTCGTCTTCATGAACAACAATCTCCTCGGTCCCGGGGAGATCATCCAGGCCTTGGGCCGCGAGCGGATCATGCTCGGATTCGTCAACGCCGGCGGGAAACGCGACGGCGAGATCATCCGCGCGATCGGCCCGCCGACATGGCCCTCGGCGGGCGCGCCCTTGGGTGAGTTGGACGGCGGTATTTTGGCGCGCGCCGAGGCGCCAGAAGGGTAAATGGTACGCGAGATGTCTGGCAAGCGTATCGACACCACGACGTCACGAACCGCTGAATGGACTTGCATGTGCCGCGCAGCCTCGTCTTTCGAGACTGACCCCCACTACCGAAGCGACGACGTTCTAGCCGCGATACTCGTTCCCGGATTCATTAGACTGCTGCTGCGGCCACGGCTTGGAAGGGCTGTTTTCCGCCGGGTCATTGCAGCCAAAGGAATCTACGAATATGTGATTGCCCGGACCAAGTACATCGATGCGGCGTTCCAAAAGGCCCTGGGTGATCGCTTTGACCAGATCGTTCTCTTCGGCGCGGGTTTCGACACCAGGGGCTTACGCTTCCGCGCCCAACTGGGGAGTGCGCGAGTATTCGAGCTTGACGTTCCGTTCACCCAAAAGGCGAAAATCGATCGGTATCGCCAGCAAAATCTCGTCGTTCCAGGGAACCTCAGGTTCATTGCGATTGATTTCGATAAGGAATCGCCTGCCGAAAAGCTAAAGCAATTCGGGTTTCATGACAGGGAACGCAGCCTGTTCATTCTCGAAGGAGTCTTGATGTATCTTCAGCCCGTTTCGGTAGAGGCGACCTTTCGAGCACTCCACGCCCTTGCCGTGGAGGGCAGCCGGGTGGTCTTCGACTACATACGCGCATCAGTGCTTCGAGGAGAGAACTCGGTGTATGGGGAGTCAGGGGTGACGCGGGCTGTCAGTGAAGTGAATGAGAAGTGGCACTTTGCGCTAGAGCCTGACAAGATCGGGTCTTTCCTTTCAACCTATGGCTTTGCGCTGAATGACCACAAAGATGCAGGCGAGCTGGAGAGGCTCTACTTTGAGGATGCGAACGGGCGGATTGTCGGCCGCATCAACGGCACGCACTGTCTTGTGACAGCGAGACGACAAGAGCGCATTGATGCTCAGGGCTCAATGACGAGCGGTTTTTCGTAGCGCCTCAGCAAGGGGGTTCCCTATGGATTCGGGGAATTTCAACCAGAGTGCCGACGTTCCGGGAAGTCTTTCCGCCAATCCGCGTGTCCTCTGGGGTCGTCGACTTGCCATTGCCGCGGTGGTCGGCTTCTGCGTATCGTCCGCTTTCCCAGTGGTAGCAGGACTCTCCAGGAACACAGCGTCCTTTCCAAGCTGGTGGGGTTCGTTGGACGTAGGGCTAGCGTTTCTTCTCGCAGGGCTGGCTCTCGGGGTCATGGCGGTCGCCCAAGGCAGGGAGGAAAGCAAAGTGATCGACGCCAGCTACCGTGCTTATCGAGTCCTGAACCATGGGATCCTGGTGATGCTTGTCATGTTCTTTCTCCTTGGGGACCGCATTGTTTGGAGCCATTGCCTAACCGGCCTCGCGTGGCGAGCCTGGTTGCTTATTTATGCTTTGCCTGCCTGGCTTGCTTCAATGAAGGGAGCTGAGCCACCGGAAATTCCCAGGGGGCGAAGGGGTTAGACTTCACCCCATTTTACAATTCAGAAGATTCGAGCTTGACACGCCGACTCAGTCGCAGTGCTTGACCTAGCTCCACTGAAGGGGCTTTCTCAGCTTCCGGACGACACCGGGAGAATGACAGCAGCTCTGTGGAAGGCGGCCAGACTGGCCTCAAGGACCTGGCTCTGAGTCTTCCAACTCAGCACGGGGAGCGATGAGTAAATTGCAGTCACATCAGGCGGCGGTCGTCGCCCTGTCCTTTGCAATTATTAATTAGTCGACAAGGCGGAACCGAATTGTAAGGACTACCCCATTGTGGCCACGACTGCGCCAGCCGACGAAGCATCCTCATGGTGTAAGATCATGAGGTACCAGCCGACCGAGACGAGCAAGGGCAGTTCTTCAAGCCGACTGGCCGATGGATCGACCTCAACGAGCGCCTGAAACTTGAATAGGTCCGACCACGTGCTCTCTTCTGCCCCCGGTTTGAAAGCGACCAATGCCTTCCCCGCACTGTCCACAAAGTTGAACCTGGTCGCCCAGAAATTTGCGGGCTTCCATGCGTATATGCGGCCGCCCGCAAACTGCAGTTCGCCTTCTGATCCCCAGCCCTTGGGCTCATAAACGGCGAGATCCGTCTCCTGTCCCCGCCTGCGCACCGTAACTCGGGGACGGAAGTAACCGACTCGCTTGAACGTCCAGTCTCCGGTCTCCAGAGAAGCCTCGGCCAGCGAACCGAATGACTTCACAAAGGTGAGACTGCCAAATAGCCGATTGCCGTCACGCAATTCAAAAGTGCGTTGCAGCGCTTTCGGCTGAGACCAACTGAGACGATTTCCGGTGTTGATATCCAGCGGTTCCATCATGATCCTTATATTACAGAATTGAACTCCCTGCAGAAGAAGAGTCGCCTAGCTGGAAACCGGCGGCCGGCCGATATCGGACGGCCCTCGAGGGTCTTTATCGGCCATTCGTACAATCGGTCGAATGCCAACAGGTTCTTAGCGGTCCGTAGCCGTATGACACGTGATCACTGACCGGGCCCGCATCATTTGGGATCCGAAGCAGTCCGGCAGTTCACAATGACCGCTAGTGGAACCGCACCAGCCGCGGCCACGCCTGCTGTAGACTCATGATGGGGTGTCGACAGAGCAGGATCTGCCCGTTCAGCCACGGCGGCGCGTACGGCACCTTGACTTCCGCTCCAACCTCCACTGACGCGAATCCGTTTTGCGCGCCCTGCTTAGAGATCCCGATCAGGATCATGGTCTCACCCGTGTAATCGCGCGGCCCCCACAGCCCGTAGGTCTGGTGCCCGCTGATCGCCTTCGGCAGTCCCAACCCGGGCCCGTAGTAGTCGATCGCCGCGGCTTGAGCGTAAGTGTTGCCGTAGATCGCCGTGTTCCTCCGCTCAGACTCCTGGATGGAGAAGTAAACCCGAGCCACGGCCTTGGCCAGTTCCTCGTGTCCCAGCATGTTGCCGAAGACCGTTGGGATCTCTTGCCCGACATCGCTTTTCTCCATCCGCGGCTCGTAGAAATCCATCAGCCTGTGGAAGCGCGCGAACTCGGGCAGCGGCAGAATGGGGAGGTAGAGTGGCATCCATGCCGCGCCTCCCAGGGCCAGTACCGCCGTCACCGCTGCTTTTTGCCACGTCCAGTGCCACCGCTCCGCCCAGATGCCGGCCATCACGGCGCCGCCCGCCAGCGCCGCCGGGTATGCTCCGCCCAGGTAGTAGGCCTTCCCGTTCATCACGGCGAGCAGCACCACCACAACGACGAACGCGATCCCCAAAGTTTTGTACGAACGGCCCCGCCTGTCGAAGAGGAAAAACCACAGCCCGGCGAGCCAGATCGGGACGGTGAGGGGATGGTTGATGACGACGTTGGTCATCCAGAATGCTACGGCCGAGAACGGCTCGCGGTTGAATTGCCGCATCTGGTCCAGTGCGGTCAGCGTCACCCAGTGATGCTGCTGCTCCCAGATGAAATTCGGCAGAAAGATCAGCCCGGTGAGCGCGCCACCGATCCACATCCACTTGCTCTTCAGCAGCGGCCGCGCCGTCAGCAGCAGGCCCAAGGCCAGGCCGAATCCCCAGAACAGCATCGAATGCTTGTTCAGCAGGCCCAGCCCTGCCGCCGCGCCGAAGAGCAGCCACAGCTTCGGCGTGCGGCCGTCTAACATCAGCACCAGGATGAATGCGCACACCGTCCAGAACGGCTCGAAGCCCGTCGTCAACACGTTGCCGCAATACAGATACAACGGCGAAATCAGCACCGTCAGAGCCGCGATTCCTTGGGCCCACCGGCCGCCACCCATCTCGCGCGCCAGCCACCCCGTGAGGAAGATCAGCCCTGCATGCGCCAGCGCCGGATACAGCCGAAGCGCAAAGAGCGACTCACCCAGCAGGGCTCGGGACAGCCACGCGATGAACGGCACAAGCGGTGGGTGGTCCACGTAGCCCCACGCCAGATGGTCGGCGCAGGCGTAGAAGTATAGCTCGTCGCCGTGAAAGCCGTACCGCCGGTTGAACAGGAAGTGGAGCACCAGCTCGACGCCGGCCAGCGCCGCCAAGAGTTGAATGTCTCCCTTCCTCGTGTGCTCGTCGTCACTCTGCGTCACCGCCGCTTCGCCCATCTGATCCACTCCACCCTCCCGAGCCGCGCTGGCATCTTACCTCTTTCGCTTGCACGAGAAAACTGGTTCTCTTAGCCGGGCTCGTGGGAAGGCGATTCCAACTGAGGCAACGGGCCGGGATCAGATGCTGCGCAGTTATGAGTATGAGCTCTTCGTCCCAATGGTCGTCGGCTGGGTTTCTCTTGCCAGTCCGAGTCCTTTTTGGCCTAAGACGAGAGTAGAATGGTGATCGATGACGAAGAGTGTCGATTCATACCGGTTCCTCGAGGGAATCAGCAGGCGAGTGATGAAACATTGGACCTCGCTCGCCGCACCGCGAGAAATTCCCTGGACTCCTTTGCCCAAGCCTTTGTCTCAATGCGCCGTCGCGCTTTTGAGTTCAGCCGCGGTTGCGCTCAAGACCGATCGGCCGTTCGATCAAAAGATAGAACGGCGGGACCCCTGGTTCTCCGATCCGTCGTATCGCATTCTTCCCCGATCAACTTCGGCCGGCGAAGTGCGCGTGTACCACCGGCACATCAATCCCCGCTTTGCGGAGCAGGATCTCAACTGCGTAATACCCATCGAGCGATTGAATGAACTCGAAGCCCTCGGTGAGGTCGGGCGCTCAGCTCCGTCGCACTATTCCTACATGGGCTACACCCTGCGTCCCGAAGACTTGCTGGCGCAGGCCGTGCCGGACATCATCCGTCATCTCCGCCAGGAGCAGGTGGACGCCGTAGTGCTGGTCCCGGTTTGACCGGTATGCTGCTGGTCCGTGGGGCTGGTTCAACGTGAGATCGAAAGCGCAGGGTTCAGCACGATTTCGCTTTCCATGATGCCGGATCTGACCGCGAGCGTGGGGGTGCCACGAATAGCGGCGATCGAGCACCCGTTCGGGCTGACCTTGGGGTTGCCGGGGGATGTGGAACGCCAAATCGAAGTGCTGCGTAGTAGTTTGCGGGCGCTGGAAGAGATCTCCCAGCCTGGCGGTGTGGTGTATCTGCCGTTCGAGTGGAAGGCCACGGAAAAGGTCAAAATGTACCCGCCGGAGTCACCTCCCATAGTGCAGTATCTCCGTCGGCATCCCTGGTACTTCCCGAGGTTTTTGAACCGCGCTCCGCCCGAAACCCGTGCCGTCTAAGCAAGACAGCGCGCAGTCACCAAGGTGATGTCATCCGCCAACTCGCTGCAGCTGAACCTCTCTGGACGGTTTCCAGAAGCCGGCGCAGAGTCCCGCGTGTCATTGGAAGTCGTGGGCGCACGCCGGATTTCTGGGTTAGCCCAGCCTCTGGGAAATGGTTGTTTGGGGGCCACTAATCTATTGATCGCCGTTCAGGAGGAGCCGGCCATACCGCCAGGTGAGTCACCAGCATTCCCCGCTTTCGCGGATCCTGCGCCAGCCCTGCGCCGCGCCGCTCTGCTCTGATGCGCCAGCGGTCGAACTCCAGGCAGTATTTGACCAATTCCTTGGCAGCATTCTCTTGAGCGTAGGAGTGCTCGGGAGATAAATCAGGATAAGAACTGAACTCCATATCAACCTCCACGGGGAAGAAGCACTATACCACTTTGGCCGAGACTCAAATGCTCCAGCGGGTGGAGGGTATCAGGCTTTTGTGACTCCTTGGCACGGAAACGGAATTTACGTCAATGTCGCCCCGCCCGAGTGACGAACGGGTGCACGGCGGTTCGCATCCAGACCCGGAACCGGCTTAGCGAAGCACGCCGATCAGGTTAGGATCGGTGTTCACGCTTATTCCTGCCGCAGGACGATGTTCGGATCGACTTGCGAGGCGCGTCGTGCCGGTATGTAAGTGCCCAGCGCCGCGATGGCCAGAAGGGACACGGTAACGGGCACGATAAGAGGGAGGTAAAAGCCATGGCCGCCGGGCAATGCCGCCGTCAGCTTACTCGCGGCCAGGCTGAGTAGCAGGCCGATCGCGACTCCGCTCGTGGCCAGCACCATGCCCTGCCGGAGCACCATCTTAACTACCGCGGATGGGTCAGCCCCGATCGCCATACGGATCCCGATCTCGCGATGCCGCAAGCTTACTGAGTAGCTCATCAAACCGTAGAGGCCGACCAGAGCCAGCACCAACCCGAGAAAACCCAATCCCCCGATGATTTCACGAATTATATCCATCCGTTGTTTCACGGTCAGGTCGTAGATGTCCTGCATGGAACGCACGGCGAAAATCGGCTGGTTGGCATCCAAGCGGCGGACCAGGTCTCGCAACCGGCCGGCCTCTTCGGCCGGTGGTCCCTGGGTTTCAAGCATCAAGGTCAGGGCAGCAGTGGGGTTCTGGGCCAAGGGCAAGTAGAGGTACCCCTGAGGCGCTTCGATAGGGTTAAGGTAAGTGCTCTGCTTCGCCACCCCGACAATCTCGGCGAAGGGACCGTCCGAGCCATTCAGTCTCAGGCGTTTTCCGATCGCGTCTTGATTCGGGTAGTAATCCCGGACAAACTGCTCATTGACAATCACCGCGCGCGGGGTATCCGCACGATCGCTCGGGAGGAAATCGCGGCCTCGCACGATGGGCACTCCCATGGTGCGGAAGTAGCCCTCGCTGACGACATTCGAAAGCAAGCTGACCGCCTCTGTGCCGCTGGGCAACCGGACGCCTTCCGGGATGACGCGCGTCGAATGAATGCCCCCAAACTGCGACTGTGCCGCAGTTTGAATCATGGGTACGGCCTGAGAGAGTGCCGCGGACTTCACACCGGCAAGGATCCGAGCCTGGTCCAGCAACTGCAGGTAGAATTCCCTGGTTTGCTCCATCGAATCGCGAGCCAGCGTGGGGTTAAAGCCGGCGGTGAGAACATCGCTCGAATGGAAACCTAGCGGGGAGGAGAGAAGAACCGAAGCGCCACGAAAAATCTGCGTGGCGAAGACCAGCAGCAGAAGCGAACCCGCCACCTGCACGATCACCAGGGCATTCCTCCCCAGGAATCGGCGGTGCTTGCTGGGAGCGGCGCCTCCGGACTTTAAAGCCGTAAGCAGGTCCGGCTTGGTGCTTTCGAGCGCCGGGGCCAGCCCGAACAAGATGGCGCTGGCCAGGGAAACCAAAAACACGAACAGCAATGCCCGTGCGTCAAGCTGGAAATCGAGCACTACAGGCATGTCGCTCGGGATGCGGAATCGGGAAAACAGATTCGCGCACCCTTCGGCGATAAGTAGTCCCAGCGCGCCGCCCAGGAGCGCAATCAGCAAGCTCTCCGTCAGCAGCAGCCGGATCAGCCGGACCCGACCCGCTCCCACCGCCAGCCGCACGGCGATCTCGCGGGAACGGGAGGTAGCACGGCTCAGCATCAGGTTCATGATGTTGGCGCAAGCGATGAGCAACACCACTCCGGCCAGCGCCATCATCAAGAGGAAGGCAAGGGCTGGCACCGAATACTGCTCGATCTGGGTTTGCCAGTATGTCCCAACCTCGAGCGAGCAGGTGCGATTGGTCGCTGGGTAGGCCTGGGCGAGTTGCTGGCTGATAACTGTCGCTTCCGCCGCGGCTTGCCTGACACTTACCCCCGGCTTCAGCCGTCCCTGAACCCTCAAAACTCGCAGCCCGCGCGTTTCCAGTTCGTTCGCCTGGGAACTGCCCGCTAGCGCTGGCTGCATCGCCAGCGGAACATACAGGTCAGCGCGTATCCAGACCATTGGCCCTTTGAACGGTTCCGGCGCCACTCCCACCACGGTAAAAGGGAGGCCGTTGAGGAAGATACTCTTGCCGATAACGTCAGGGCTCGAGGCAAATTCGGTTTCCCAAAAATCATGGCTGAGCACAACCACGGCATCGCGCCCCGGCACTTCGTCCTCATCCGCACGGAAGCTGCGCCCCAGTGCCGGAGACACACCCAGAACACTGAAGAAGTTCCCGCTCACCAGCGCGCCGTATTTCATCTTCGGCAGCGTGGTTTTGTCGGGGGCGACGCCGAACGGGAAATATTGCGACGCAGCGAGGCCTGCGAAGGATTTGCTCTTTCTCTGCAAGTCAATGAAATCCGGGTAGGACAGTCCGGCTTGCTGGTATATGCCATTGCTTTCTCCGCGCAACAGCGCCTGGACAACAACGACGCCGGAGGCATGCGGAACAGGCAAAGGCCGCAGGAGCAAGTACTCGGCCATGCTGAAAATGGCGCCGTTGGCTCCAATTCCCAAGGCCAGGGACAAAACAGCCACCACGGCGAATCCGGGATTGTGCTGAAAGTTACGCACCACGAAGCGTAGGTCGGCGAGCATACTGTGGGCGCGAGCAATTCTGCTGCCACGCGTGGTTATCTGTATCTGGTTGAATAATCTCAGCGGGCGTAACAGTGCCTCAACATTGGATGCCCGCATTTGCGGCGGAATCTTTCGAAAATGAGACGGAAGTCAATGCGGCACTCGGGCCGACGCAATGACAAGTTGTCCAGAACTTTAGGTGGCGACGAGCTCCGCTGCCTGGTGGAAGGCGAGGTATTCTGCGGCCTGATCCCTGCCCATATACCGTGCCAGAAGCTTCGGGTCAGTTTGGCCGAGGTCAACCAGCACGAGTGCGTCAAGCACATTGCTGAAACTCGGGTCCACGTTAAAATCCAGAACCTTCCCACCTAGTTTGAGATAATGCTTGATGAGGATGGGAATCCCTGCGCAGTTCGGTTCAATGTCGGAGATTATTGTGGACAGTTCGTCGAGATTGTCTCCGATCAGTTCAAGGGTCTGCCTCGGAAGGGCTCGATCTCTCGATGGGCGAAATGGAGTTCTGGGCTTGACAGCTCCCGATAGACTGCTGAGACCGTAGTGGGATCGCAGGAACGACACCATGAGCTGTTGCGAAAGGGGCTGATATCGGTTGCTGATGCTTACGGCGCCAAAGAGGACTCGGTACCTGGGATTCTTAGCAACGAAGTTGGCGATACCTCTCCACAGCAAGGGAAGCGCTCCCAGGCTGCGTTGGTATTCAGGGCGGACGAAGGATCTTCCCATCTCGAGCGCGCAGGAGATTTGGTCCTGGAAGCCGGGAGCGAACTCGAACAAAGTGCTGGTGTAAAGCCCCTGCAAGCCGGAAACAGGCAGAATCTCGTCTGCGGGACCCAATCGGTAGGCGCCCACCAGTTCCGCGGCGCTCGGATTCCACAAGAAAAGGTGAATATAGCTGGAGTCGAATTCATCCAAATCGCGTGATTTTCCAGTGCCTTCACCTACCGCGCGGAATGTGCTTTCCCTCAATCTCCCAATCTCCTGCAAGGTCAGCGGGATCTGGTCCGCTCGCGCATAATATGCCGCCAATTCGCCACTTGCTGCGAGTCGCTGCGCAGACGGCAGGCTTTCGATCTCCTCCGCCAACTTCGAGCCAGGAATCGCTGGGGCGACCGGCGCCTGGGTAGCCTTCCGAAGTCTGTGCGGCCACAGGCGCTGGAGCGGTTCGTTGCTCGGTGCGTTGTCTGTTGCCAGGGCATAAGTCCGGTGGCGAAGGTACTGTATCAACTCGCGGCCGGGCTTACATGCCGCCAGCCGATCAAAGGCTATGGGGCTTCCAATTCTCACTCCGATGGTCTTGTCGCGTTTATTCAGGAACTCGTGCGGGAGCAGCACGGTCCGCAGGCGCGGGTGAACAAGCCCCAGAACCTGGAAGGCAAGCCCGTTCGCGCCGCTGAAGAAGACCGGTAAAGCGCTGGCGCCTGTGGCACGGATGATCCGTGCAATCGAGTCGTTCCACTCAGGATCGGTCACGCTACGGGACGGGAGATCGATGTGGGAAACTTCTCCTGCCGGGAACGCGGCCAGCATGCCGCCCTGCTTCAGCCAAGTCAGCGCTTCCCGCAGCCCCCTC
>Ga0187854_10004669_pt1 | contig 10182 bp, 5 predicted proteins | sample June2016WEW_6_15_FD_132445 | JGI IMG/M metagenome (GOLD analysis project Ga0187854, IMG submission 132445) | Peatland microbial communities from SPRUCE experiment site at the Marcell Experimental Forest, Minnesota, USA - June2016WEW_6_150 | ecosystem: Environmental > Terrestrial > Soil >...
CTCATCGTAGGTCTCCTCCTTTGGATTCTCACCGGAATAAATAGCTGCAATGAAGGAGCATATCCTTGTTCATCGTGTCACTCAATCATGAACTAGAATATAGCAAGCTGTACTCCTCAATTTTGTCTTTTTTCTTGCACGGCTGCAATAGAAATGGTAATAGTGATGTAAGTAGGCGGAGACGCTGGCGGTGTCTTAGAAGGTAACGAATGAAACAACGTCCCTAGCGCCCCATTACAACCAAGCTCCAGAATTTATCGAACCCTTCCCTCGTGTTGCCGAACTTGAAGACCTTTATGTCCCTTCCATCCATGGTGGTGCAATACCCGGTGTTGCTTGTCGCGCCAATGTCTACCGTCGCGATCAGCGTTCCTTCTTTCACCGGCCTTACCCTCTTCGCTCTCAGTCCTCTCATCGTAGGTCTCCTCCTTTGGATTCTCACCGGAATAAATAGCTGCAATGAAGGAGGATATCCTTGTTCATCGTACGACTCAATCATGAACTAGAATATAGCAAGCTGTACTCCTCAACTTTGTCTTTTTTCTTGCACGGCTGCAATAGAAATGGTAATAGTGATGTAAGTACGCGGAGACGCGGGCGGTGTCTTAGAAGGTAACGAATGAAACAACGTCCCTACCGCCGCCCTTTTTTGGGCAACAGGCCGTCAAGGGCTGACCCCACGACCATCTCTTGTCTCCCCCGCCTATCTCCTGATTTGTCTTGACAATATCAGGGGAAAAATTGAGAATTATCAAGCAGAAACATAAAAACTTGAGTCCCTATGACAAACCAGAATAACAAGAACGGCGCCAACGGTGTCACGCTTAATCAACTCGAATCCTACCTTTGGGAGGCGGCCAATATCCTTCGCGGCCCAGTCGATGCCGCTGACTTTAAGACCTACGTATTCCCGCTGCTTTTCTTCAAGCGCATTTCGGACGTCCACGAGGAGGAGTATCGGGCCGCACTTGAGGAGGCCGGGGGCGACGAGGAGTATGCTCAGTTTCCTCAGAACTATCGTTTTCAAATTCCCGAAGGTTGCCGCTGGAGTGACGTCCGGGCTGTAGCGTCCAATGTAGGCCAGGCTTTGCAGAAGGCCATGCGAGGCATCGAGAAGGCAAACCCCGAGACGCTTTACGGCATCTTTGGCGACGCGGCATGGACCAACAAGGATCGCTTATCCGATTCCCTCCTTCGCGACCTCATTGAACACTTCTCACGAATTACGCTCACGAATCAGGCTGCCCAGGCGGATGTGCTCGGCCAGTCCTATGAGTATCTGATCAAGAAATTTGCCGACCTCACCAATAAAAAGGCCGGGGAGTTTTACACCCCGCGCTCGGTTGTCCGGCTGATGATCAATATCCTTGATCCGAAAGAGGGTGAGTCGATCTACGATCCCGCCTGCGGCACCGGGGGCATGCTCCTGGAAGCCGTGCACCACGTGCGCGAGAACCACGGCGACGACCGCACGCTCTGGGGCAAGCTCTTCGGACAGGAAAAGAACCTCACCACCTCCGCCATAGCCCGGATGAATCTCTTCCTCCACGGCGCTTCTGATTTCCAGGTGGTCCGTGGCGATACCCTGCGCCACCCGGCGTTCTTCTCCGGCGATGACCTTGCAACCTTCGACTGCGTGATCGCCAATCCGCCATTCTCGCTTGAAAAGTGGGGCGACGAGGTATGGGCCAAGGACCCTTATGGCCGGAACTTCGCCGGAATGCCGCCCGCTAAAACAGGTGATTACGCTTGGGTCCAGCACATGATCAAGTCCATGGCGCCCGCCACAGGCCGTATGGCGGTGGTGGTGCCACACGGTGTCCTTTTCCGTATGGGAAAGGAGGGCACGATAAGGCAGAAGCTCCTCCAGATGGACATTCTTGAAGCCGTCATCGGCCTTGGACCCAATCTTTTTTATGGAACGGGTCTGGCTGCCTGTATTCTGGTGTTCAGACAGCGCAAGACAAAGGAGCGTAGAAAGAAGGTCCTCATTCTCGATGCTTCCCGCGAATTCAAGACCGGCAGGGCCCAGAACGAACTCCTTCCCGAGCACGTGGAACGCATTTACGGCTGGTATCGGGATTACAAAGATGTGGAAAGCGTCGCCCGCGTGGTGACGCTCGACGACATCGCCGCCAACGACTACAATCTGAACATTCCCCGTTACGTTGAACCCAAGAATGAGCGCGAAACGCCCACGGTTGACGAGGCCATGGATCGGCTGCGAGAAAGCGCGGCGGCAGCATTTTCGGCAGAGGAGAGGCTGATTGCCATTCTCAAACGGGAGGGCCTCCTCGTATGAGTGTCCGCATCTCCCAGCAACAACTTGAATCCTACCTGTGGGGAGCGGCGACGCTTCTTCGGGGAACCATTGATGCCGGGGAGTACAAACAGTTCATCTTCCCGCTCCTCTTCTATAAACGCCTGTGCGACGTCTTCGACGAGGAGACCCGGATGGCGCTCGCGGAATCAGGCGGGGATACCGCTTTTGCGGCATTTCCGGAAAACCATCGCTTCCAGGTCCCGCCCGACGCCCACTGGCGCGAGGTTCGGCAGGCTGCGAAGAATGTTGGGAAGAAGCTCCAGTCAGCCATGCGCTCCATCGAGACCGCGAATCCCGAGAAACTCTACGGCATTTTCGGCGATGCCCAATGGACGAACAAAAACCGGCTTTCCGACGCGATGCTGCGCGACCTCGTGGAGCACTTCAGCACCCTGGAACTTACCATCGCGAATCTTCCCGAAGACGAGCTGGGTCAGGGGTACGAATATCTCATCAAGAAGTTCGCCGATGATTCCGGCCATACCGCCGCCGAATTCTACACGAACCGCACCGTTGTACACCTCATGACGGAGATGCTCGAACCGCAGCCGGGTGAATCCATCTACGATCCCACCTGCGGCTCGGGCGGGATGCTCCTCTCCTGCATTACGCACCTCCGCCGCCAGGCCCAGGAGTGGCGCAACGTCCGCCTATACGGACAAGAGCGGAATCTCATGACCTCCTCAATTGCCCGGATGAACTGCTTTCTCCATGGCATCGAGGATTTTCAGATTATCCGGGGAGACACTCTTTCGCAACCGAAATTTGTGGAGAGTGACAGCCTTATGCGCTTCGACGTCTGCCTCGCCAATCCGCCTTATTCCATAAAGCAGTGGGACCGGAATGCCTTCGCCTCCGATCCATGGGGCCGTAACCTTTACGGCACCCCACCGCAGGGCAGGGCCGACTACGGCTTCTGGCAGCATATTCTCATGAGCCTTGCTCCCAAGACCGGCCGCTGCGCCATCCTCTTCCCCCATGGCGTATTGTTCCGGCAGGAGGAGGCGGAGATGCGTCGGAAAATTATCGAAGCCGACCTCATTGACTGCGTGCTGGGCCTCGGCCCGAACCTCTTCTACAACTCGCCCATGGAGGCATGCATTGTGGTGTGCCGCATGGCGAAACCGCGGGAATGGAAGAACCGGATTCTCTTCATCAACGCAATAAACGAAGTCATCCGCGAGCGGGCACAGAGTTTTCTCACCGATGAGCACATCGGACGTATCGCCGCTGCTTATCGGGATTTCAGGGATGAACCGGGATTTGCCCGCGTGGCGACCGTGGAGGAAATCCGCGCTAAAGACGGCAACCTGAGCATCCCTCTTTACGTTGCGAATGGATCATCGGGCGTGGAAGTGCGCGAAGCTTCGGCCTCTTGCGGCACCGACCGCCTTGCGGACGCGTTGAAGGACTGGCTGGAGAGTTCAAACAGAGTCCGGGAAGCATTGGGTGCCATTCTGGAGGGGCGGATGCCCGAATCATCCGATAATCATAAGACAAACTCTGTCAATCATCCGATGAGACTTTTGTCGCTCGATGGTCTCCAGACTAACCCTGACTGGGCAGAGCTGCCCATATTTGATCGGAAGGGGTGGAAACGATTACCGTTCGGTGCTTTCGCGGATAGCATCACCGAACGTGTAGAGCCAGCCAATGCGGCTGAAGAAATCTACGTGGGCCTTGATGATCTCGACTCGGGTAGCCTTCACATCAGACGCTGGGGCAAGGGTAGTGACGTTATCGGTACGAAGCTCCGTTTCCGCAAAGGCGACGTCATTTTCGGTCGTCGCCGTGCATACCAGAGAAAACTGGCCGTTGCGGAGACGGACGGCATTTGCTCGGCCCACGCAATGGTTGTCAGAGCAAAGCCGAATGTGGCACTGCCGGAGTTTTTACCATTCCTGATGATGAGCGATAGGTTTATGAACCGTGCTGTGGAAATCTCGGTTGGTTCGCTCTCACCCACGATCAACTGGACAACCATTAAACGGGAGGAGTTCGACCTTCCGCCCCTCGACCAGCAGCACCACATTGCCGAAATCCTCTGGGCGGTGGATAATATTAAATCAAAAACGACAGCCGCCCAAAGTGACATTGATTCCGTAATGGGCGCGGAACTTAACAGGTTTCTCTATTGCCAATCGAAGTGGCCTGTTGCTGAATGTCGCAACTTGCTCTTAGAAAGACCACGAAACGGCTTCTCCCCTCCAGCACACGAGAGAGGTATCGGACTCCCGACCTTAAGCATCAGCGCCATCCGTGGCGGCCTTGTAGTCCCCGAAGGCAGCCTGAAATATACCAACGTAGCACCGGAGAAGGTCGCGCAGTTCAGACTTCGTAGGGATGACATTCTTGTTGTGCGGGGCAACGGAAATCGACTCTTGTGCGGCCTGGCTGGCATTGTGGAGGATTTTCCTGAAGACTGCTTCTATCCAGACCTTTTGATTCGTCTTCGGTTTCGTCCCGACTCGCTGCTACCCGAGTTTGCTGTAATGCAGTGGAATGAGACGAAGACCCATTTACGTCTTCTCAAGAAAGCTAAGTCCACCAATGGTATTGCAAAAATTAACGGGCAGGATATTCAATTGCATCGGCTTGCTGTCCCACCCATAACGGAACAGAAACAATTCTTGGAGGATCTGAACACGAAGACGCGAGTTAGAGACTCTTTTGTTCGGTCTGCTGCTACAATTAGTACTGTCCAACGCCGGCTGGTCGACTCGCTGTCGGGGTAAATCATGGGCTGCGGATTTTGCTTCGCGTAAACGACTCGATGATGCGGGCAGGAGGAATAACATGAGTTAGCTGGCCTGCGCCGGACCGCCAGAAAGAAGGCCAAAGCTATTCACCACGGAGGTGATATGAATGGAGAGTAGTCAAATCCTTAAGTGCCGGGATGACAAAGACATAGTTGTTTTGGTGAAGGCTAACGCTGAGGAGGACAAAGGTGACTCTTTCAAATTAGCAGAGAAGATTGAATGTCCGTGGGCAAAGAAGGAAGACATATTTGGCCCGGAGAAACTCCGACCAAGGATTGAGCCCTGGTTGACGGCACTGTTCCAGTCCGAGCACCTCTCTTTGCTCGTAGGCTCTGGCCTTTCCTATGCCGCACATCGCATTGCTACGGGTAACGCTCTACCTGGAATGGACCCGGTAATATTCGGCAATTTTAATGCAGAAATTGACGCTGAGGCAAAGAAATCGGCGGAGGCCGCAGGTCGCAAGCATGGCAACATCGAGGATCAGATTCGCGTTGCAATCGAGTTGCTCCGTGGGCTCGAAATCATAGGGAAAAGCATCAAAGGTCTCGAAGAAAAAACGACGGGCCTAAAGGAGGAACTCAAAGGAGTTCTTAAGAATTTTGCGGAATGCATCCTGAGAGGTGAAAGAGGTCTGATCACAGCGGATGCTAAGGGCCGCGAAAAAGCCTTCAATTACTTGGTGAGCTTCTTAATGAGCTTTGCCAGCAGAACCGGAACACGGGACCGGCTTCAGGTTTTTACAACTAACTATGACCGTTACATCGAAGCGGGAGCTGAGGTGGCTGGGCTTTACCTGATAGACCGTTTCATCGGTTCACTTGCGCCTATCTTCCGATCATCGCGATTGGAAGTCGATATGCACTACAACCCGCCAGGAATGAGAGGCGAGCCGCGCTATGTCGAGGGCGTGGCCCGATTTACGAAGCTGCATGGCTCGCTGGACTGGGTAAATACTCAGAAAAGCATCAGGCGTGCAGGTGTACCTTTTGGAGCAGAGAGTATCGAGCCGTATCTGAAGGCGCCGGGCCTTGCGGGTGCCGAGGCTATGCAGATCATGATTTACCCAAACTCGGCCAAAGATCGCGAGACAGCAGCGTATCCATATGTTGAACTATTTCGGGACTTCGCCGCCGCTGTCTGCCGGCCCAACAGCACATTGATTTGTTTCGGCTATAGTTTTGGCGACGAGCATATCAATAGAGTCGTAGAAGATATGCTGACAATTCCCTCAGCTCATCTTGTGGTGATATCATACGATGACCCCTTGGGCAGGATCATGAGAAGCTACGAAAAAATGGGACGGCCAGCCCAAATTACGCTTATGATCGGAGATCATCTCGGTGATTTCCAGACTCTCGTGGACAACTATTTGCCGAAGCCGGCCATTGATCGAACCACCTTCCGGATGGCAGAGCTTCTGAAATCCCGATGGGCTGCCGGTCAAACAGGATCACCAGAGGAGGAGAAAAAGAGAGATATAGAAGCGGGAGAGGCAGGAGCATGAGCCAAACTCCGTTTGAACATGCTGAGAGCCTACGCATCGGCACAGTCGAGTTCGTCTCACCGGATGAGATCAAGGTGATACTCGATATTGAGGCGCCGGAGTCCGTCGCTCTCAATGCGGGCGGGCCGCGCCCGTTTCCACGGGTCAATAGCTATGTGCTAATGCCAGTGGATGACGGTTATCTCGTGGGGCAAATTGAATGGCTAACCGTGGAGCGCTCCGCGTTCCCAAAACGCCGTGGAATGCAGGACTTTGGGCTGGTGGACCTGCCCTATCCGCTACGAAAAATGAGCCTCAATCCTCTGGGAACGCTACGGAAGAAGCACTCGGAAAAGGAAAATTACGGTTTCATACGTGGGGCGGAAGCCCTTCCGTCGATCGGCGCGAGTGTCGTTTTGCCGACGGACGTGCAGTTGAGGTCTATTGTCGAGTCGGGAGAGCACAGACGAGTCAAAATTGGTACCAGCCCACTCGCTGGTAACGCTGAAGTGCGCATTGACCCGGATCGCCTGTTTGGACGGCACCTTGCCGTGCTCGGAAACACCGGGAGCGGGAAATCGTGTTCGGTCGCTGGCCTTATTCGCTGGTCTTTGGAAGCGGCAGGGGCAGAGAGCGCGGGGAGTCCAAACGCTCGTTTCATTATCTTGGACCCTAACGGGGAATACTCCCGTGCCTTTGCAGGTGTAGAATCATCGGTGAAGGCGCGTATCTTTAAAGTAAACCCGGGAAAGGGCGAGTTTTTACTACGAGTCCCTCTCTGGTTTTGGAATAGCGCTGAGTGGTCGTGTTTTACTCAGGCCAGCGTTCGCTCACAACGACCCTTACTCCAACAGGCCTTACGCTTCCGTCGGAATTCCAGTCCCCCTGGCCAAACAGAAACGTCAACGCATGATCTACTCGTTTACCTTCACGGCATAGAATCACAAATTCAGCAGGAAGTCGCGAGCAATGCGCCTTTCGCAACAGGCAGGGATGCCCGGTACTGGGGCTTTATCGAGCTGCTGAAAAGCATATCGGCGTCGCTCTGGTTTTTGATACAGAAGTCAGAGGCACTACGCGAAACTGTCATGCCCGTGGTACTATCCGTAGATGATCTAAAAGATATTAAGTGCAAGAACGAGAGGGGTTACAACAAGCCCTATGTTTATGAAGATATAGAGACATTTCTCTCTTTGATACGTGACACGATCAAGAAATTAGGTGGGGACGAGGCGCCTCGATTACCTGTCAGCGAGGATGTTCCAATACCGTTTTCAGGAGAGGACTTCCTGACGGATCTCAACTTTCTGGCTATGAACAGTGGCAATAGTCAGTGGTTTGAATTCTTCTTGGCTCGAGTACGGACGATGCTGAGTGATACCCGCATGGGTTCAATAGTTGACGACAAAAAGACAACGGCGTTGGCTGAATGGCTTTCTGCCTATGTCGGAGGCGTGGAAGCTGGCGAGGGCACTATCGTAGTGATTGACCTCTCTCTTGTTCCGAGCGAAGTTATCCACATCATTACTTCAGTGATTGCCAGGATGATATTTGAGGCTCTCCAGCGATATCGGAAGGTGAACATGGTTACACTTCCAACGGTTTTGGTCATGGAAGAAGCCCATACCTTCATTAAACGCTACAAGGAAGATACAGAGAACCAGGATGCGGCGTCTGTTTGCTGTCAGGTATTTGAACGAATCGCACGGGAAGGCCGGAAATATGGTCTCGGACTTGTTCTTTCTTCCCAGCGGCCTTCAGAACTCTCCCCAACAGTCCTGTCACAGTGCAACTCCTTCTTGCTGCATCGAATAAGCAACGACCGCGATCAGGAGTTGGTCCATCGTTTGGTTCCAGACAACCTCAAAGGATTGTTGCGAGAACTGCCTTCGCTGCCATCGCAGAATGCCATCCTGCTGGGTTGGGCCTCAGAGTTACCGGTACTTGTGAAAATGAATGACCTTCCTAAGTCTCAGCAACCGCACTCGAACGATCCGGATTTCTGGAACGTTTGGACAGGTGAAGATGCCGAGGGCAAGCGGGTCGAGAGGAAGGCAGATTGGGAACCTATTGTCGCTGATTGGCAGAACCCAATCAAACAACCCGATCAACCCGGGGAGGACATTTCATGACCTTCCCCAAACCCAACGCCATCGAACAGATGATCCTTGCCGCCACCCCGATGTCCGGCGGTGCGGAGGTCCTTACGTGAAGCTGAACGACCTGCAGGCCCAAATTGCCCTCGGCGAAGACAGCCGACGCCAGTTCAAGCGGGATGTCACCAACGTGGATTCGCTCGCCGCGGAGATGGCGGCCTTTGCGAATTCCGAGGGGGGCACGATCTTTCTGGGCGTGGCGGACGACGGTTCCCTGGGTGGTTTGAGCCGGGGCGACGTGAAACGACTTAACCAGTTGATCGGCAACGCGGCGTCGCAAAACGTGCGGAGCCCGCTCACGGTGCAGACAGAGAACATCGGCGTGGGCGGCGACCGTGTCGTCATCGTGCTCACCATTCCCAAGGGGCAAGACAAGCCCTATTTCGACCGAAATGGCGTGATCTGGCTCAAGAGCGGGGCTGATAAACGTCGGGTAAACTCCAAGGAAGAACTGCGCCGTCTATTTCAGAGCGTGGATCAGTTCCATGCCGATGAGCTACCGACCAAGGCGGGCATCGACAAACTGGACAAGCTGCGCTTTCGGGATTTCCTTCGCGATGCGTACAAACAGGATTTCCCTGACTCTCCCGACGAACTTACTCGTCTGCTACAGAATATGGATCTTGCCACTGAAAAAGGCATGCTTAATCTTGCCGGCGTCCTTCTTTTTGCCGAACGTCCGGAGTGGATCAAGCCACAGTTCATCATCAAAGCCATACGATATCCGGGCAACGAAATTCATTCCACTGAGTATCTGGATACGGAAGATTTTACCGGCCCGTTTCGTAAAGTCTTTGAAGACGCCCTCGCCTTTGTGATGCGCAATCTGCACAAGATTCAAGCGGGAAGAGGCGTCAACGCGCCAGGCATTCCAGAGATTCCTCCTTCCGTTTTTGAAGAGTTGTTAGTCAACGCCCTGATCCACCGTGACTATCTGGTCAGCGCCACGATTCGCCTTTTCATCTTTGACAACCGCATCGAGATCATCAGTCCCGGCCATCTGCCTGATAATCTGACGGTTGAAAGAATCCGGGCTGGTATCTCCAATATCCGCAACCCTATCCTGGTTTCCTATGTGGCCAAAGGCATTCTGCCTTATAAAGGGTTAGGTTCGGGGATCAAGCGCGCCTTGGAAGATTGGCCTGATATCAGCTTTACGGATGACCGTGAAGGTTGCCTGTTCACGGCCACGGTTCATCGGAAAGAAGCGAGGGGTTCGGTGAAATCAACCGGGATTGCAGACGAAGGTTCACTGAAGCATTCGGAGAAAAGTTCGGAGAAAAGTTCGGAGAAAATTATAGGTCTGTTGCAATCCAATGCTAAGTTAGCCGCTAGGGAAATTGGCAATATGCTGGGGATTTCTCCGAGGGCGGTAGAAAAACAAATTGCCAGACTGCGCGAGGAAGGCCGAGTCCGGCGCATCGGCCCGGACAAGGGTGGCCATTGGGAGGTGGTCAA
>Ga0187854_10004671_pt1 | contig 10181 bp, 8 predicted proteins | sample June2016WEW_6_15_FD_132445 | JGI IMG/M metagenome (GOLD analysis project Ga0187854, IMG submission 132445) | Peatland microbial communities from SPRUCE experiment site at the Marcell Experimental Forest, Minnesota, USA - June2016WEW_6_150 | ecosystem: Environmental > Terrestrial > Soil >...
GAACTTGAGGCGCTGCGGTACCTGTACCTGATAACGCAGCGTGATGCACGAACCCAAGCGCCGGACGTGTCTTCCGCGTTGCGGGTCTTGGTGTGCGGCGATATTCTCCCGGACGTGAGCCAGCAGATGATGGAGTGGCTGGAGCGCGCCGCGAGTCATCTACCGGCGAACACCCGCTACACCGTCAAACCTCACCCGGCCTGCGCAATCACGCCCAGCGATTATCCGTCGGTGCCCTTGCACATGACGGATGCGCCACTATCCGAGCTGCTGGCGAATTGCGATGTGGTTTTTGCCAGCAACATCACCTCGGCCGCTGTCGATGCCTACTGTTCGGGTGCTCCCGTGGTCCAGGTACTGAACGGCAGTACCTTCAACATGAGCCCGTTGCGTGGGTTGGCGGGTGTAGTGTACATCGGCAATCCGGTTGAGCTTGCCGATGCACTTCGAAATGCCCGAAGCCGTGAGCGTGTGGTACCTGGACCCTACTTCTGCCTGGACAGCGGACTACCGCGTTGGCGGAAACTGTTGGGTCTGGTGCTGGCGGATGCCGGACAAGCGGATCGCACTGCGGCGAGGGGCACCAACGAGGATGAACCGAAGTCATGAAAGTCGTGATCCTGTGTGGTGGGATTGGCTCCCGCTTGAGTGAAGAAACCCAGGTTAAACCGAAGCCGATGGTCGAGATCGGCGGTCGACCGATCCTCTGGCACATCATGAAGATCTACGACCGCCATGGCTTCACGGACTTCGTGCTGGCCTTGGGGTACAAGGGAGAGGTGATCAAGGACTTCTTCCTCAACTACCACGCTCGTCAAAGCGATCTCACGGCCCACCTCAAGAGCGGCCAGGTGCAGTACACCAATCCCACGGCCGAGGATTGGCGGGTGTCGTTGGTTGACACCGGTGATCAGACTCTCACGGGCGGTCGTCTTCTGCGCCTGAAGCCCCACCTCGAACCTGGTGGCACCTTCATGCTTAGCTATGGCGATGGGGTGTCCGATGTGGACCTGACGGCGCTGCTGACCTACCATCGTTCCCACGGTCGACTGGCCACCGTCACCGCCGTTCGGCCACCTGCTAGGTTTGGAGGAATAGGGATTGACGGGGGCAGAGTGCGGGAATTCAAAGAGAAGCCCCAGGCCGGCGAGGGTTGGATCAACGGCGGGTTCTTCGTGTTCGAGCCGGGTGTGTTCGACTACCTTGACGATGACACCACCGTCCTCGAACAGTCGCCCATGGAGAACCTGGCGAGGGACAATCAGTTGATGGCCTTCGAACACCGCGGCTATTGGCAGTGCATGGATACCGTCCGCGACCGCGACTCCCTTCAGCAACTCTGGGCCAGTGGCACCCCGCCCTGGATGGGCTGATCGCACCATGGTGTTCGGCGACGTCTACCGTGGGCGGCGGGTGTTGGTGACCGGGGACACCGGTTTCAAGGGCTCCTGGTTAACTGCGTGGCTTCTGAAACTGGGCGCGGAAGTGGTCGGGATTGCCAAGGACGTACCAACCCGGCCAGCGATGTTCGAGGAGCTGGGTCTGGCACAGCGCGTCCACCACCATTGGGCCGACGTTCGCGATCTTGCGGCACTGCAGGATCTCATCGCCATTGAACAGCCGGACTTCGTCTTCCACCTCGCCGCGCAGGCCATCGTTTCGAAGTCATACAGCGACCCAGTGGAGACGATCTCGACGAATGTGGTGGGAACCATGAACGTTCTGGAGGCTCTGCGGACGCTCGAGCGACGCTGCGTCGCCGTGCTGATCACGAGCGACAAGTGCTATGACAACGTCGAGTGGGTCTGGGGCTACCGGGAAACCGACCGATTGGGCGGCAAGGACGTCTACAGTGGCTCGAAGGGTGCGGCCGAACTCGTGATCAGGTCGTATCTGCATTCGTTCTTTCAGAACGACCATCCGGTTCGGCTAGCGGTTAGCCGTGCAGGCAACGTGATCGGCGGTGGCGACTGGGCGCAAGACCGCATCGTCGTCGACTGCATGCGGGCCTGGAGCGAGGGTCGCTGCGTTGAGATCCGTAGCCCCCAGGCCACCCGACCCTGGCAGCACGTGCTGGAGCCTCTCAGCGGCTACCTTGTCCTTGGCCAGGCGGTGGCCCAGCAGCCGCAGTTGCACGGTGAGCCATTCAACTTCGGCCCCCGGGCCGAGCAGAACCACACGGTCGTGGAGCTGCTGGGTGATCTCGGCGAGCGCTGGGGTTTCGCCAGTGTCGACGAGGCCTACCGGGTCACCGCCAACACACCGTTCCATGAGGCCGGCCTGCTCAAGCTCAACTGTGACAAGGAACTGTCTTGGCTCAAGTGGGAGCCCACCCTGGCCTACCGCGAGATGATCAGCATGGTCAGCGACTGGTATACCGCATACTATCGAGACCACGCCGACATGTATGCCGTGACGCTTGAGCAGATTGCCGCCTATGAACGCATGGGCGCCGAGCGTAACCGGGTATGGTCAGGACCCTGATCGAGGGGGTGACCGTCACCGCACTGCGCCAAATACATGATGAGCGCGGCGCCGTGCTGCACATGCTCCGCAGCGACGCGCCGGAGTTCGTGCGTTTTGGAGAGTGCTATTTCTCCGAAGTGCTTCCTGGCGCCATCAAGGCGTGGAAACGTCACCGCGCCCAGACCCAGAACCTGGCGGTGCCGTTGGGGCGCATCCGCATGGTGATCTACGATGATCGGGACTTGTCGTCCACGCGTGGCCGGGTGCAGGCGCTGGAACTCGGCCGCCCGGATGCCTACCTGCGGCTGCGGATTCCGCCCGGACTCTGGTATGGCTTCAGCTGTATCAGCACCACTCCAGCGCTGCTGGCCAACTGTGCCGATCTGCCCCATGACCCCACTGATAGCGAGCAGCGGCCGACGGAAGATCCCGGGATTCCCTATCGCTGGGGAAGCAGTGAATGACGGCCCACAGCACCAAGCCTGAGCGATTGATCCGCCTCTCCAAGTCCTGCCTCAGCCCCCTCGAGAAACAAGCTGTGATGGGTGTGCTGGATCGGGAGTACCTCGGCATGGGCGCCGAGGTAGAGCAGTTCGAGCATGCTCTGAGCGCGTTCTTTGGCCGGCGGGCGGTCTGCGTGGTGAACGGCACAGCTGCATTACAGCTCGCCATTCAGGCCTGCGGCATCGGCCCTGGGGACGAAGTCCTGGTGCCCTCGCTCACGTACCTGGCGTCGTTCCAGGCGATTTCGGCGAACCGTGCGAAGCCCGTAGCGTGCGACGTCGAGTCCGAATCCCTCGTGCTGGACTGGCGGGATGCCGAGCGGCGACTCAGTCCTAGGACCAAGGCCGTCATGCCGGTGCACTACAGCGGGGGGGTCGGTGACCTGGACGGCATCTACGCTCTTGCCCGCCGCCACGGGCTGCGGGTGATCGAGGACGCTGCTCACGCCTTCGGAACAACCCACCGTGGTACGTGCGTCGGCGGTTTCGGCGACATTGCCTGCTTCAGTTTCGACGGCATCAAGAACATCACCTGCGCCGAGGGTGGTTGTGTCGTGGCGGATGACCTGGTGGTGCTACGCAGGATCCAGGACGCCCGCCTGCTCGGGGTCGAAAGGGACACCGAGAAGCGCTTTGCCGGGCAGCGCAGCTGGGAGTTCAATGTCACGGGCCAGGGCTGGCGGCACCACATGAGCAACATCATGGCCGCCATTGGCGTCGAGCAACTGAAGCGGTTTCCCGAGCTAGCGGCCATCCGGCAACGCTTGGCCAGACGGTACGACGACCTGTTGCGGGACCATCCACGTATCCGGCCGCTGCGCCGCGACTACGCCACGATCGTGCCGCACATCTACGTGGTCCGCATTGCGGGTCTGTTGGATCGCGCAGCACTGCGGAGCATGCTTCTGGAGAAGGGCATCCAGACCGGCATCCACTACCAGCCAAACCACCAGCTCGCCTTCTATCGCGACCCAGACGCCTTGCCCCTGCCCGTCACCGACTCGGCCTTTCCCGAACTTTTGACACTGCCTCTGCACCCCGGCCTCTCCTGGCAAGATGTCGAGACGGTCTGCCGCGAGCTCATAGCCATCGCCTGACTGATGACACCGTACGCGAATGGGAATCTGCGACAACCCCTGGTCAGCGTGATCATGAACTGCCTCAACGGCGAGAAGTACGTCCGCGAGGCAATCGACTCCGTGTATTCCCAAACCTATCCCAACTGGGAGATCGTCTTCTGGGACAATGCTTCTCGCGACGCGAGCCCTGAGATCGCGAGATCCTATCGGGATGGGCGGTTGCGGTACTTCCGAGGTGACACGACTGTACCACTCGGTCAGGCGCGCAACCTCGCCATCGAGCAGAGCAGGGGGGAGTTCATTGCCTTCCTGGATTGTGATGATCTGTGGTTGCCGGATAAGCTCGAAAAGCAGGTGCCGCTGTTCATGGCAGACAGCGTCGTGGGACTCGTCTATTCAGACACCTTGTTCTTCAATGAGCACGGGGTGCAGCAACGCCTTTATGCGAAGAGAGATCCCTACAGAGGCCATTGCTTTCCGGATCTCCTGAACCACTATGTGATTTCGCTTGAGACCGCGGTGCTGAGAAGATCTGCGCTCGATTCCCTGGCTCGGTGGTTTGATGCGCGCTTCAGCGCCATAGAGGAGTACGACCTGTTTGTACGGATCGGCTTGGACTGGAAGATCGACTTCGTGCCGGAAGTGCTCGCCAAATGGAGAATCCACCGCGAGAGCTTGACATGGCTGGCGCCGGATGCCTTCATCACAGAGAGGAGGGCGATGCTGGAGAGGCTGCAGAAGTGTCCCAAAGTCCACGAGGATCATTCTCGGGCTCTCGCGGTCGCATGGCACGCGCAGGCCTTGTCGGAAGCGAAGATGCGCTGGAGAATGGGGGACGCCCGGGCTGCGCGGCGGGCCCTCCGCGACGTCTCGGGTCGCGAAGTCGCATCCAGGTTGCTCTGGATGGCGAGCTTTCTTCCATACTCCTTTGTCCAAACGATCTATGATGCCTGCGTCGGCGCCATCACGCCGGGCAGGAGATGAAGGTCGGGATTCTACCACGCATGACGTTTCGGGGCCGGATCCGTGGGCCGGTGCGCCGTCGCGTCCTAGCGTGGTCGTACGCACCGCTGCGATTGGCCAGAGCCATCGGGCGTCCACTTGGCCTGTCATCTTCGCGCCATCTGCGCGTGCTTCTCTACCACGATGTGGCGCCCCAGGACCAGGAGCGATTCGCGGCTCAGCTGCGCTGGCTGTCGCGCAGGTGGACCTTCGTCTCACCCCAGCGTTTCGGGGCGATGATCTCGGGAGAGGAGCCGATCCACGGCCCCAATCTGCTGCTGACATTTGATGACGGCTTCGCCTCCAACCGCGTGGTTGCCGAGCAGATCCTGAATCCAATGGGTGTGCGCGCGCTGTTCTTCGTGGTGTCGGACTTTGTGGACTTGGAGGATCGGCTGGAGGCGCGGCATTTCATCGCGCGTCATATCTATCCGGCCGCCAGCGCCGACGCGCTGCCAGACCACTGGTACAACATGGGATGGGCGGACCTCGCAGCCTTGCAGGCGCAGGGCCACACCGTTGGCGCCCATACACGCACCCACTTGCGCCTTGCGCAGCTTGCGACTCGGGCTGAACAGGAGCGGGAGATCGTCGGCAGCGGCGATGCGCTCGAGCGACGCCTCGGCGCCCGTGTCGATCACTTCGCCTACAGCTTCGGGGACCTTCCCAGCTTCAGCCAGAGAGCGTTGGCGGTTGCCCGGCGGCGCTTCCGGTTCGTTTATTCCGGCCTGCGCGGTGACAATGCAGTGGACGTATCGCCTGGCGCCCTACGGCGCGATGCGGCCACTCCACAGGATTCAACGTCTCTCTTGGGTGCCCTTCTGGAGGGAGCGGCGGACTACCGCTACGCGCGCTCCCGCGCCCAGCTCGACGCTTGGAACCTTTCCATCAGTGAAGTTGCTCGTTAGCCCTTTTGTCTGGTACCTGTTGTTGCAGGCCGCCGGTCTGGTTGTCCTGCAACGCAGGGCGTCCGGTCGCAGTCGCGTGCCACTTCGGGCGCTGCTGCTCGTGACGCTTCTTCTGGCCGCGGCCTCCACTCCGCTGACACGCAGAGGCTTGGAAGCCTCGCTGTCGCTAGGGTCAGCGTCCGATAGCAGCGTTGCCCCGGCCGTCGTCTTCGTGCTTGGAGGCGGCTATCTGCCGGGCGCCCATCCGGATGAGGATGTGCTGGCGGTGGAGAGCGAGCAACGGGTCCTGTATGGGGTGACCTTGTGGCGTCGGTACCCTGGCGCCCACCTGGTCTTCTCGGGCGCCTCGTACGACTATGCCGGGATTCGTGAACCTGATCGGCTCGCGCAGCTGATGGCAGAGCTGGCGCTGGAAAGGGGTGTGCCGGCGTCGGCCGTGGTGCTGGAGCCCCGCTCACGCAACACGCGGGATCATCCGATCCGGGCTCTGGCCCTGAGCGGCGTGACGCCAGCAACGCCGATCGCCGTGGTAACATCCGGCTGGCACATGCGCCGCGCCCGACGAGAGTTCTGCCGCCATTTCCAGCAGGTGGGGGTCTATCCAGTGCTCCCGGTGCAGCGCGCGTTTGGTTGGCGGGACTTCATTCCCGATGCCTATGCCCTCGATGCCAACACGACCCTGATGCGTGAATGGGTGGGACTGCTTTGGTACGCAATTCTCGGGGCGTGGGAGCGAACCGCGCCGTCATGTAGGATGAAAGTCTAGGATGCTCACCCTAGCCCCACTACCCGCCTGGTCTCATCTCATCCGTGTCCTGCTGCGTCCATCGCCCTCCGACGCCGACCTTGCGGCGCCCTGGCATCATCACGGGGAGGTGGCGGGGTGGCTGTCGCGTTCATCCTGGTCGCTAGCTCTTATTGCTCTGTGGCGTCACGAGAGGGTTCCCACAAAGCCCGTCAGGGTCTGGCTTCCCGACTTCTTCTGCAATACCCCCTTGGTGGCCCTACGTGCGACCGGTGCCAAGCTGGTTCTCTACCCGCTGACTGCCGGGCTGGCGCCCGACATCGGTGAGTGCAGATCGCTGGCGGAAGCCTACCCGCCCGACCTGTTTGTCTTGGTGCACTACTTCGGAAAACCCGCTCCTGCCGCCGTAGCGCGTGACTTCTGTGCGCGCCACGGCGCCTGGCTGGTCGAGGATGCCGCCCACGTACTTCGGCCGGGGGCTGGCATCGGCGGCTACGGCGACTTTGTGCTCTACAGCGTCCACAAGCACCTGCCCATGCCCGATGGTGCGATGCTGGTAGTTCGCCCCGATGGTCCCGGGAAGATTGCGGCGCACGGGATCGCGTCCCTCGGGCAGCCCAGCACTTGGCCCGGCCAACTGCATGAACTGCGGCAACATCTGGGGCTGTCGAGGCACAGCGGCCAAACCCGAGCGGCCGTCTGGCTCGCCAAGCGGCTCTTGCAGAAACTGGGAGTGCGCGGTTGGCACGGGGCGATGGCGCCATTCTCGGAGCCGAAAGCCCCCGGGCCGACTGACCTGACCTATCTTGGCGCGCCGACCCCGAGTGGCCTTGCACGGCGTCTGCTGGCCGAGGAGCTCTCCGGCCTGGGGAACGTAACCCGCCGGCGCCAGCGCCACCAACTGCTGTGGGACGCTCTGCTGCTCGACGACGAGACTGCGCGCCGCGACGGTCTAGCTGCCGCCGAGCGACCCGGTGCCCGGGGATGGACACCGTATGTGGCCACCTATCGGGTTGATCCCGCCACGGCGGAGGCGACCTACCAGCGGCTGTTGTGCCACGGCCTACCGGTCACCACTTGGCCGGATTTGATGCCTGAAGTGACGGCCGACCGGGACCGCTTCGCCGGCGCCTGGGGAATACGGCACAGCCGACTATACCTTCCGGTGCATCAGAGCCTTAGCGCGCGCGAGTTGACCAGGAGGGTGCCGCGTCGAAACGCACCGAAGGGCAGCGAGTCTCCCCTCCGGGGGGTGTGGGATTCGGCCACCCGGACAGAATGGCGGCAGCGGATGGAACATGTCGGCCGCTCCAACTTGTTGCAGTCTTGGGCCTATGGGGAGGCGAAGGCAGCGCATGGGCATTGGCGAGTCCGGCGCGGCATCTTCTACTCTGGCGATGAGCCCATTGCCCTTGTACAGGTGCTGCAGAAGCGTGTGGCCGGGCTGCTCAGGATCGCACGCATCAACCGGGGCCCCTTGTTTCTAAGGCCCCTACTACCCCAGGAAGAGCGCGCCGTGTGGGGAGAGTTGGCGCGTTTCGGCAACCTCCGGCGCGGCCGCGTACTGTCTGTGGCCCCAGAACTGAGCCTGTCCGGACCATCCCTGGTCCTGCTCGAGGACTTGGGCTTTCGGCAGTTCTCGCCCCGCGCTTGGGAGTCGGTTTGGGTTGATCTGGGGCCTGGCCTGGACGCGTTGCGCGGACAGTTGGATGGCAAATGGCGCAACATGCTGACCTTCTCTGAAAGGGCTGCCTTGAAGTTGGACATCCGTAGTGACGATCAACCGTTCGATTGGATGATAGCGCGATACCGGGAACTGATGCAGGAGAAGGATTTTAGGGGACCCTCCACCGAATTGTTGCTGCTCTTGCGGAAGTCCCTTGGTGAGGAGGATCCGTTGCTCGTTCTGCGCGCCGTACACGAGACTGAACCGGTTGCAGGCATCTGCTTGGCACGCCACGGGGCTGCAGCGACCTATCTGCTTGGTTGGAACGGGCCCAAAGGCCGCAGTCTGCGGGCCAACCAGTACTTGCTGTGGCAGGCCCTCATGCATCTCAAGCAGTGCGGCGTGCGCTGGCTTGATCTCGGCGGCATCGACGAGGAGAACACGCCGGGTATCGCCGCCTTCAAGCTGGGACTGAACGGCGAGCGGTATGAATTGGTGGGGGAGTATTGGAAGTGGTGAAGCGCATAGGCAACGGATCGATAGACCTGAACAGCATACTGATGGGTCTGAACGTGGCCGTCGTCGGCCTGATGATTCTCGCGTTTGCGGAACTGCAAGGCAACGAATACGTCAACCAAGACACCATTGTCCTCGGCGCCCTTCTGTCCATTCAGACACACGCTGCGCTGTATCTTGAGAGACAGCGGCGCGATCCATTTGTGATCCTGCTCGCGTTCACGATGATCCTGTTCTACTCATTGCGCATAGTCACGTTGACGGTCTATCCATTCTCAAGGGTGTTCCTGATCTATCCGTTCAGCGCGGCCAATCTGAATCGTGCCCTCACCCTCATAATCATCGCCAATATCGCTCTGTACGCCGGGTTCTATTCCGTCGCACCTCGTCCTAGGGCAACGGTAGATGCAGGCAGTTGGAAGGCAGCCATCACTGCGCGACCGCTGGTCTTGCTTCTGGCCGCCCTTCTCTTCGGTTACTCCGGCGACAGCCTGTGGCATGTGCCTCGAGTCTTTAGCTTCTTGCGCTTGTTTCTGGCCAACAATGCCGTTGTGTTGCTGGCGCTGGCGTATGTCCATCTATTCGCCAGGTCCATGAACCGGCTTTCCGCTCTCCTGATTGTCGTGTTGATCCTGTCTGAGGCAGCAGTCAATAGCTTCTTGGGGAGCAGAAGTGCGGTACTCGTCCTTCTCCAAAATGTCATCGTCGTGTTTCTGGCGACAGACAATCGTGTCAGAATGAGAAGGACGCATGTTCTCCTGGCGATCGCCGCTCTGCCAGCTGTGCTCGTCTTCCTTGTCCTGTCGTTCAACGTGAGCAACTTCGTTCGTGGGCATGACAGTGAGGGCACTCTTAGCCTGACCCGGAGGGTCGAGCTGGCCGGAGAAACGAGCCCGCTTCGACTGATCGAGTCGGGCTCGGACGTGCTGCTGCCGCCGGTATTCGACCGGATGGGCTATCTTGATTACTCCGCTGAGATCATCGCGAACCATGAGCGCTACGGCACGGTAATAAGCATCTCGTCATATGCAAAAAGCATCATTGACAATCTTCTGACGCCGGGATATGACATCTTCGACCAGCCGAGAATATCGTACGCATTGAGTTTTATCCGTAACGGCTCCGGGCCACCACAGAAGCATCTGGTTGAGGAAAACTATCAGTCTGATCAACTCGGCTTGTACGGCGAGTTCTATGCCCTGTTTGGCTATGCGTGCATTCCCGTTTTGTTTGTGGTGGCCTTCTTGCTGAAACGTACGTATGTCGGAGTGAGGAGCGGTGACCCTCTTACCCTGA
>Ga0187854_10004675_pt1 | contig 10175 bp, 8 predicted proteins | sample June2016WEW_6_15_FD_132445 | JGI IMG/M metagenome (GOLD analysis project Ga0187854, IMG submission 132445) | Peatland microbial communities from SPRUCE experiment site at the Marcell Experimental Forest, Minnesota, USA - June2016WEW_6_150 | ecosystem: Environmental > Terrestrial > Soil >...
CCTTCGTAGGATCGAGGCGAACCCACTGGCTCGCAATACGAGATCGCGCGAACTCCTGGTGAGACTCGCGTTCAGGGAGGAGGGCGTGCTCCGCAAGCGCGTCTTATTCCGAGGAGAGTATCTCGACCAGGTCTATTACGGGCAAATCGACCATGAATGGCGATCATGATTGAGGAAGACATTCATGATGCCGACCGGTTCGCCCAAGAGTTTCTGCTCGGACCGAATCCTTGTCTTGGAGATCGATTGCGATTGCTTGATTCACGAAGATAGGGTCTGTCTTGCTTGCCCCCGATGACCATTGACTGAAGTGTCATGCTCGAATCAAGTCTGCTCGCAACCGATACGCCTTCTGATTGAGAGCACGAGCCTCTCATAGCGCAGAAGCAAGGTTACGGCGTATTTGACGAGCTTCAGGTCCTTGAATATGTATTCCATCGTGTCGAGATCCGTTCCATTTACGGCACCAGCCAGGGGCGCCAATGTGAGGAATAGGGCGAAGAATACGAGCACGTCAAGGAACAAGGTCAGAAGGCTTGAGGAGAAGACCTTAGGGACCAGTATTGTCGCTGCGAAAGAGATAATCGATGCGAGCAATATCGCTCCATTTGTTTTCCAGTCCAAGGTGGCCTTCATGTACCTTTCGGCCAAGACAGTGCCTACGACCCACGCGACAAAGAGCGAAAGAAAGGTAGCATAGATCAGTCCTTCGACTCCGAGATCGAGAAGAATGGAAAACAGAGGAGCGCCGACGAATAGGGTCACGGCGCCACTCACATAGACGATCATTGTCAGCCTTGGCCTGCCGAATCCGGTGAAAAAGGCCGGATGGACAGTATAGCCGAAGGCGATGGGGAGGTTGGCCAGGGCGAGGAGCTCTAGGTATGGGGTGCTCCCGGCGTAAGACGCACCATAGAAAAGGCTGATGATGAGACCGGAAGCCAAGACCATAAAGAGGATGACTGGCGTCAACAGGAATGCTACGAATTTGTATGCTAGCTTGAAGGCCTGCTTAACGTTGCCGCCTATTCCGTCAAGCGAAGCGAAAGCGGGGAAGAGCGCCATGACAAGAACGTTTGATACCAGCATGATCGGGCTGACGAAATTGTTGGCGGCTTGATAGAACCCGAATACGGTGTTGCTCGCGATAGCTGCGAGGATTGCGGTTACGAAGTAACCCGCGAGGCCAGATATCAATCCGCCCGCGTACAAGGGCAGGCCGAACTTCAGCATTTCTTTCACGTCGGAGACGAACCTGCCGGCCTCTCTATTGCCACGAAGCCTGGCCACATAGAAAATCGATGTCCCCAGCAATCCAGCTGCAAGTAACGATGCCATATGACCGACCAGCGCCCCAGCGACCCCTAGACCGACCACAATCAGGAGAGCAGAGAGCGCGAGCTTCACTGCATTCTGCAAAACCACTGAGAGACTTGAGAGACTCATCCAATTCCAGGCCATTGCCGTGAAAGTCACGGTCACCATCATGGTGGCACCGAAAGTGGACAGTGACATGAGTTGGACGTAAGACGTCAGATCAGGCCTATGGAGGAGCAGAACAGACAGTGCGCCTGCGAGGACGAAATTCAGTAGTGTTAGGACCGCACCCGTTGACCAAAGGAAAAGGATTCCGTTGATCGTATATCGTCTGGCCTCGTTGAGCTTGCCCTGGGAAATGGCGTATGCCGAGAACCTGATTATCGCGTTGTTGACTCCGAAACCGAGGAAGAGTTGCAGGAGGCCGGGGATGACCAGAGCCAGCGCATAAACTCCGTATTGTTCTGGTCCTAGCGACCTTGCTATCATGATAATGGTTATCGCGCCGATTACGGTTGCCGTCAGGTTCCCTATGAAGAGGACCGCGCTGCCCCTGACCGAACGCTTCGCAATATCTAGACTAGCCAAGTCCTTCTGATGGCCCTTGGTCTCTGGTACCACCTCGCCAGAATTCATTGACTCGGAGCCAAATGACCTGGATCCATCTTTGCCGGTCAGTTCTGGCATATGGGCAACTCTGTGAAAGATGAAAGGTGCAGCTGACTCCATGGGCAAATAAGCAGCGTTCCGCCGCTCGACAGGTTGAAAGCGTCAATTTTGAAAGGTATCTTTGTCTCCAAGAGCCGGCGTGTGAGGACGATTCGAGCCATCCCGCCCACAAGAAGGATCGCTGATGACGATCAAGGTGGTGGTTTAAAGCCAAATCCGGATGATTGGCGGCAAAGCCGCGTGAACAAATGCTTCGCGATACCCACAGAAGGATCGCTAGGGATGTGATCCTAAGACTGGGGGCCCCTCTGACTAGAGCCGTTCGTGCTACAACTTGCCAGGATGGAGTGCTTTTCGCGATCACGATATCAGGGCGGACTTGGGTCTTGGCGTACATACATATATTGTCGGCGTTAACATCATACTCGACTTCTCTTCAAGACGGCTGTCCTGGATTGAAGGAAGCCAAGTCGAAGTTGGCGTGATCAAACTGCTTAGGCAGGGGGGAGTTGATGAGGAGGATTAGGGGGAGAATCACTTCAGATAGAGTCTTCGCATTCTTGGTATGCTCGTTTCCTTGTTCCTGGTGACATCATCATTTGCTTTCATCTTCGCTGGAACAAGAACGGTGGCCTCCGCAGAGAAACTGGGCGATTCCGAGAATCTGGCATCCTTCCCAGATGCTTCTAACTTCAAATATGGACACTACTGGTGTCACATAATCCACGGCGGCGCAGGGGCCATGGTTGATTCCTACGATGGCCCTGGGGGAGATGTTGCGATACCTAGCTCAGTTGGACTCCAAATCCCACCGTTCGATTACCCGATTACGTATGCAATGTACCCAGTTATTGCCATCGGCGGCGGTTTGTTCCAGTATTGGACCAACTTGACCTCAGTGACCATCCCGAGTGGCGTCACATCCATGGGGAACGGTACGTTCGTCTTCTGCACCAACTTGAAATCGGTGAGTATCCCCGATACAGTCACGTCCATCGGGAATGATACATTCGGCAGCTGCACCAATCTTACCGGTGTGAACATCCCTCTCAGCATCACCTCCATTGGGAGTGGGGCGTTCGCCGGGAGTGCCTTGACCGATATATTCATCTCCATCAATGTGAGGTCCATAGGAGATGAGGCGTTCGCATGGTGTCCATCCCTGAAAACAGTGGGCTTCCTGGGTACCACGGACATCGGAGAATTCGCATTCTGGAAATGCCCATCCCTGACCTCCGTGACATTTCAAAGTGGTGCAACGTCCATCGGTTATGACGCGTTCGGATATTGCACCTCCCTGGTCTCCGTTTCCATTCCCGGCAGAGTCGATTCAATCGGACCTGTGGCATTCGAGTACTGCACCTCCTTGAAATCGTTTACGATAGGAGGTGTTCTGTTCATCGATCAACGAGCGTTCTTTAATTGCAGCTCTCTGACATCATTTACCATCCCTGACAGCACAATCCTGATCGGTGACGCGGCGTTCGCCCAGTGTTCCTCTCTGGCCACTGTGACAATAGGAATCTGTGTCACGACCATTGGGAACGGCTCTTTCGAGTTATGCACCTCCTTGGCTTCTGTGAATATCCTTGGCGACGTAGAGTCCATCGGGCATAGCGCCTTCCTGTACTGCGGATCCTTGACCTCCATAACCATGCCAAACAGCGTAGTGTCCATCGGGGATGAGGCGTTCGAACTATGCAACTCCTTGAGCTCCGTGACGATACCTGATAGTGTTGTGTCCATCGGGGACACGGCGTTCTTCCATTGCGCATCACTAACGTCTGTTGTTATCGGCAGCGGGGTCATATCTATCGGTAATCAATCATTCAACAGTTGCCCATCCTTGACCTCAATTACTTTCCTGGGGCTCCTCGCGCCGACTAGCGTTGGAAATGGTTGGATTGCAGGCACAAATGTTCGCATAACGGGTTACGCGTCTGCCGCTTCGAACTTCCCCGCTCCGGGAGACTATTTCCATGACCTGATGATGGGTAATGTGATCCCTGAAGTGTACACTTACAAAGTGATAGGGGGGAAGGTGACAATCACGGGGTACACCGGCCCTGGTGGAGAAATTGCCATCCCATCCACGATCGGTGGATTACCCGTGGTGGCCATCGGCAGCTATGCGTTTGATTCATGCCTTTCGCTAACAGGAGTGCAGATTCCCTCTGGGATCAATGTCGGAGATTACGCATTCTACGGATGCGCTAGCATCGCTTATTACTCCACAATTGGCGGACCCGAGTCAACTGAGATCCAACCACACAGTGTCCAGGCACATCTGGCATTGATGGCGACTCAAAACAGTAACATAACCATCGGGGACTACGCGTTTAGTCATTGTGCTAACCTTAGCCAGGTTAACATGGGAGACGCCTTCACTAGCATCGGGAACTTCACTTTCCAACGCTGCAGCTCTCTGGCTTCCATCACGGTAGGAAATGGTGTGGAGGCCATCGGGAACAATGCGTTCGACTCCTGTACCTCCCTCACTTCTGTTGTCATTGGAACCAGTGTAAAGTCGATCGGCGATTGTGCGTTCAACTCCTGCACAAACCTGACCTCAATCACATTCTCAGGACTCACCGCGCCCATCAGTGTTGGTGATTCGTGGCTCAATAACACGAGCACAGAGATAAGAGGCCATGCGGTTGCCGCTTCGAATTTCCCCGCTCCAGGTGGAGTTTGGAGTGGATTGATGATGGGCGCGAATGCAGCGAACATAGCCACTTCGAATGACGATAGCTCGCTGTTGCTGTTGTTGGCGGTGATCGTAACCGCCGTGGTGCTGGTTGCTGGGCTGGTGGCTATGGCGGTTGATCTGCGCAAGCGGAAAGATACGAAGTGATCGAGGATTGAGAATGCCATCGGTTCCACAGTGAACTAATCGAATCCTAAATGGTCCAGATTCAATCATGGCGAGGGACAATCAGGAGGCGAAAGCGTTTGGTCTCTAGAATCGAGAGTCGCTCGGAGGGGGGACATTTCTCAAACGTGCGATCCATCCAACCCGACGAGGAACCCTCCCCGAAGACCCAGACTATGGACAATCGAGGAGGGGGGTGACACTTCTCGAACGAGCGATCCCTCCGACCTCGACTAGGAGCCCGCCTGGAGACCTTGACTAATAGGTAGACCGGGGAGGGGGGGGACGTTTCCGACCTCGACGATCCGGTCGACGGAAGACATGGACGACCGTGCTATTGTTTGACAAGGGGTGACAAAATCGAATTCTATCTACTACCCCAGGATGATGGAGCGGGGGGAGGGATTTGAACCCGCGAACCCCTACGGGACAGGATTTTAAGTCCTGCGTCTTTGTCCAGGCTAGGCTACCCCCGCCTCGGCCAACAATCCGTCGTGCCGTATTTCATTCTTTGCTGGGCGGCAACGGTTCACTTCAGCCCTAATCGTTTCCCTTCGGCCAATAGGCCGATCGCTTCCTTGGCCCGCTTGATCCGCGTCCCCTCTCTCTTCGCCTCCATGATCCAATGGACGAAGTTGAGGCGCTCTCCGCTGGGGAGCGACAGGTAGTTGCGCCAGGCGGTCTTGTTCTCCTTGACCAGGCTCTCGATCTGAGGACTGAGCACGCTCGGGCGGGTCTCGCCACTGACGACCGAGTCGCGTTCCACGGCGGCGAGCCCGCAGTCGCACATCCGTCCTTCTGCCGTGAGCTCTTCGACCTTCCTCATGTTCGTCTGCGACCAGTTGCTCCCCTTTCTTCTCGGGGTGAACTTCTGGGCGAACCGATCTCCGTCGACCGCTCTGATGACACTGTCTATCCAGCCGAAGCAGAGCGCTTCCTCCCACGCCCGCTCCCTCGTCAAAGAGCGGACGAGAGACCCTTTCTTCTTCAGGAGAAGCCAAACGCCAGGGCTCGATGCATGATTCTTGTCCAGCCAATCGCGCCATTCCTCCGCGCTTCGGAACTCCAGCGTCGGCGGCTTGAGACTCATCTCGCGTCCTTCTCGGGACCCTTGGCCTTTTCCACCTTCGCCGTCAGCTTGCCGAACTTCTCCGTGAGGATATCCTCGAGGTTCGGATGCCCGATCTCGGCCAGGGTGTACCTCGCCCTGACGATCGGCTTGCTGACCTTGACCACCCGTCGGATGTCGATCGGGGTGCCAGTGACGACGACGTCGCAGTCCGCCCGGTTAATCGTCTCCTCGAGGTCATGGATCTGGTGTTCGGAATAGCCCATGGCCGGCAGCACCCGGGTCAGGTGAGGATACTTGGCGAAGGTCTCAGAGATCGAGCCGACCGCGTACTTCCTTGGGTCCACGATCTCCGCGGCTCGGTAATCCTCCGCGGCGATGAGCCCTGCCCCAAACTCCATGCCCCCGTGAGTCACCGTCGGACCGTCCTCGACCACCAGGGCCCTCTTCCCGGTTATGAGCTCGGGCCGGTCCACGCTAATTGGCGATGCGGCCTCTATGATGAGCGCTGTGGGATTGACGGATCTGCAGTTCTGTTTGACGATCAGGATGTCGTCCCTGTCCGCCGTCTGTACTTTGTTGATGATTATCACGTCGGCCATGCGCACGTTAGTCTCGCCTGGATAGTAGGTGATCTCGTGATAGGGCCGGTGGGGATCCGCTAGAACGATGTGCAGGTCGCTGCGATAGAACGAGAAGTCGTTGTTGCCGCCGTCCCAGACTAGGATATCCGCCTCCTTCTCCGCCATCTCGAGTATCTTGCCGTAGTCGACGCCCGCGTAGACGATGATGCCGTTGTCGATCAGCGGCTCGTACTCCTCACGCTCCTCGATCGTCGTCTTGTACCGGTCGAGGTCTTCGTACGTTGCGAACCTCTCCGCGATCTGCTCCTTCAGATCGCCGTATGGCATCGGGTGCCTGATCGCGACCACCCTCAGTCCCATCTTCTGCAGGATCGCGCACACCTTGCGCGTTGTAGGGCTCTTGCCGGAGCCCGTGCGCACCGCGCAGACCGATATCACTGGCACCTTCGCCTGAAGGACGATCCTAGGATTGCCCATCAGCCTGAAATCCGAGCCCTCGGCGAGTATCATCGAAGCCTTGTGCATGAGGTCTATGTGCGCGATGTCGCTGTAAGCGAACACCACCTGCTCGACGGCGAAACGCTTCATCAGATCGACCAGCTCGCCCTCGGGGTAGATCGGTATCCCATCGGGGTAGAGCTTCCCGGCGAGCTCTGGCGGATACTTCCGTCCCTCGATCTCCGGGATTTGGGCGGCGGTGAACGCGACCACCTCGTAACGGTCGTTGTCGCGGAAGAACGTGTTGAAGTTGTGGAAGTCCCGGCCCGCCGCTCCCATGATGATGACCTTGCACCTAACCATGCTGACCACGTCTGCAACGATGCGAGGATTGGTTATAAGTCGCTTGTGAAACGACGGGACGAACCTTCACGAGGCAGAGAAAAAGAAAGCATATTGTATAATTATCGCATTAGACTAGACGATGGCCTACAAAGTCCCCAAGGCGGATGTCCTCGCGGAGGCGATCAGGAACGTCCTCCAGGAGCAGAACACGGTCATCTCTCAGAATCTCTTCACCCAGCTCGTCAACGCCTGCCTGAAATGCGATGACCCGGACTTCACCGCTTCGGAGGAAAGGATCCGGAGGGTCACCCTGGCAAGGAAGCTCGCCAAGGTGCAGATCGTCACCAGGGAGGCGGAGGAGAGGTCGAGGCAGGGAAGATGCCCCGTCTGCGGCTCAAAGACGAAGCGCATCCAGAACGAGACGGTCTTCGGGGGGACGGTGACGTTGGGATACAAGTGCCGCGCCTGTGGCTATTGGACCGGTCTAAGGCGCAGGATCCCCACTCGCTACATCTTCTATAGCGAAGGCACCAGGCCGACCTGTGCCGATGGCGTCGTGAGGCTTGCATAGAGGCCCGTGAGGTTGCATCGCCCAACGATTAAATACGAAGCCCATCCTTGCTGGCATCATGTGCGAATCGACGCTTTTCCTTGAGGAGAGGGGCAGCGCGAAGGCGGTGATGCAGGACGTCGCGAGGATCGTCATGGAAGGCAAGAACGCGGTCTGCACGAACGTGGTCGGCGAGCGCCTCGTCATCGACAACGTGAGGCTCAAGGAGGCGAACTTCCTCAGCCATGGCATCGTCCTGACGAGGGATTGAATGCCGATCAAGATCGCCGTCACCGGGAAGGGAGGAGTGGGGAAGACCACCGTCGCGGCGGTGGTTTCCAGGCTCTACGGAAGGGAGGGAAGGAAGGTGCTCGCGGTCGACGCCGACCCGTCGCCCTCGCTGATGGCGGCGGTCGGGATTCCGCAGAAGGAGAGGGAAAAGGCGAAGCCGCTGGCGACGATGTACGATCTGATAGAGGAGAGAACTGGCGCCAGGCCGGGACAGCCATACGGCGGGATGTTCAAGCTCAACCCGAAGGTCAGCGACCTGATGGAATCCTACTCGGTGGAAGGCCCGGACAAGGTCGAAGTGCTCCTCCTTGGAACAATCAACACGGCGGGCGAGGGCTGCTTCTGTCCCGAGTCCACTCTGCTCAAACGCGTCATGGACCACCTCTTGCTCGAGGAGGACGAGATCGTGATCATGGATATGGAAGCGGGCCTGGAGCACTTGGGGAGAGCGACCGCTCGCTCGGTCGATATCATGCTCGCGGTCGTCGAACCGGGCCAGAGATCGATCGAGACCGCAGCGAAGATAAGGGACCTGGCGAAGGAGCTTGGCGTAGCGAACGTCATGGCGGTCGTAAACAAGGCGCCGTCCAGGATGGTGGCGAAGCAGATCGAGGACGAGTTGAGGTCGAAGTTCGACATCGATACGGTCGGTTCGCTGCCGTATGTACAGGCATTGGTCGACGCGGACCTGAACGGGGTCCCGGCGATGGAACAGCCTGGAACCGAGGAGTTCGTGGCGGCGGTCTCAAAGCTGAAGGTGCGCCTGGACGAGATAGCCCAGGTTCATTGAGCAAAGAAAGATAGAATGACGGCGGGAATCCCGCCGGAATCGGTTTTACTTAGCGCTCATAGTCCGCTTCGCTACCCAAAGGGCCATCAGCAGGAATAGGCCCGCAATTATCGCCAAGCCGATGAGGTCCACCGCTACCGGATAGACCGGGCTCACAGTATGGAAGACGAACTGCCTCGCCCCGTCGACCGCCAATGTCAATGGGTTATAGTTCGCCGGGAAGCAAAGTCATGCTCATCTAGATTAATAATTTTTGGTTTCAATTAAATTCTTTTTTGCACCGAGCCCTCGGACGGCGAAACCCCTTCCCGTATTTTCTGTTCGCCTGTTATTGTTGCTTGTTTTCGAATGCATCAGGTTGCATGTAAGAAGAAATAAAATGAAGAAAAGGAGGGTCGGGGAGCCTCTTCCCGCCCCTCGTTGGACATTTTCCTAAGTGGCGCTCAATTTCTTCCTGGCCGCAAATATGCTCAAGCCGACCATCGCCAGGGCGAACAGGGCCAAAGCCGTCATGTTCAACCACACCGGAGCGAGAGGGTTCGTGTTGTGGAATACGAACACCCTTGCAGCGTCCACGGCCCAGGTCAAGGGATTGTATCGCGCTACGTCCTGCAACCAAGTTGGCATAAAGTTAAGCGGGAACATGGCCGCCGATGCGAACATGACCGGCAAGTTCAGCACGTTGACCACCGCAAACATTGTCTCCTGATTCTCAATCAATAAGCCAATCGAGATAAAGACGCCCGCGAAACCAAGGGCCAAGAGTATCATCGTGACGAGCAGTCCGATTAGGTCCAGTCCATTGAAGGACGATGCTACTGTCAGTCCGGTCAGTCCGGAGACGAGACCAAATGCCAATGCGATCAGGAGAACTACGATTCCCTGGAAGACAGCACGGAGCATTGTGGATATTATCCTAGACACCGGAACCGATCCCCGAGGAATCGGCGCAACCCTGAGCTTGGTCAGGAAACCGAACCTGCGATCCCATATCAGGGACATGCCTCCGAACATGCAGGTGAAGAGCGTGATTACAGCCAGCATTCCGACCGCCAGGAACGAGAAGTAGTTAGGCGCTCCAGCAAAATATGAGGGTACCAAAGCCGGAGGGATCAGGGCGCTAAGGTTAAATGCCTGCCCGAACAGCCCAAGCCATATGATGGGCTGGACCAGGGTCATGAATATCTGGATCTTGATCCGATACCAGTGCTTGAGTTCCCTGACCGTCAGGGCATAAGTCTCGCGGATCA
>Ga0187854_10004679_pt1 | contig 10170 bp, 9 predicted proteins | sample June2016WEW_6_15_FD_132445 | JGI IMG/M metagenome (GOLD analysis project Ga0187854, IMG submission 132445) | Peatland microbial communities from SPRUCE experiment site at the Marcell Experimental Forest, Minnesota, USA - June2016WEW_6_150 | ecosystem: Environmental > Terrestrial > Soil >...
ACGGTAACGAATGTTCTTGCCGGTTTGCCCTCTTCTACTTTCAATTTGCCTGTTATCTGCTCCGGGCCAACGACAAGACTTTCCACCTTTCCCTCCCGAGCCCACTGCTTGAAATCCGAATAGGAGATCGTTTCGGTCTGCTGAACTCCCGTGTAACTCTGAAACCAGAAAAACAGGAACATGGCTGCGACGAAGTACCATATGGAAAAGCGCACCTTTTTCCGATCCGGGTCGACCTGGTTCGGACCACCCTTCCCCGAACCCTGCATACGATCAATGATCTTATCCATCAGACTTGGGATCTTCATTTCTTTCTCTTTTCAAGCGTACCACAGCACGGCAAAGTAATGACATGTAGTACCCGCAATGACAAATAAGTGCCATACGAAATGGGTGTAGCGCACACGTTGAGCCGCAAAGAACGCCACACCGCCCGTGTATGCAATGCCTCCCGCCAGGAGCCAGAGGATTCCGGTCGAAGGCATTTGAGACCGGAGCGGCTGGATAGCTATGAGGATCAGCCACCCCATAGCCAGGTATAGTCCGGCGGATAAACGGGGACGCCGGATGCCTCCCACCGCCTTCACCGTCACGCCGAATATTGCAAGACTCCAAACAAGAAACAATAGTGTCCAGCCCCAGGGACCGCGAAGTACGCCGAGCATAAACGGAGTGTATGTGCCGGCAATGAGGAAGAAAATCGCCCCGTGGTCCAGCACCCGAAACACACGTTTTGCTTTGCTAGCTGGAAGAGCGTGATAGAGAGCGGATGCCAGATACAGCAGGACCATAGTCCCGGCAAAAATGACGGAGCCGATGATGGTCCATGGGTTGCCGTGACGAATGGTTGAGACGATGAGAAACGGCGCCGCAACAAGAGTCGCGGTCAACCCTACAGCGTGGCTGAATGCGTTTGAAATTTCCTCTCCGAGTGACTGCGGACGTTTATGTTCCTCGATCATCTCTTTCATTATCCGGTGACTTCTGAGGCCTAAAGAGAAAGGGGTTTTGTGGCGCCGGGACGATTCGCAAAAGCCGATCTTAACCACTTGTCCTGCCGGATCTTTTTTACCCGTCATCGCTTTTCAATGAAAATTTCCGCCCCCTTTTTCCCATGCAATGTGATAAAATAGATATTCATTCTTAGCGGATTTTTCCAGTGCGGTAATATAGTAACACCAATTTGGTTGATTATTTTAGTAAATATTGAAAACCGTCACACTGGAAAAGATTGAGACTGTAATAGCGAAGGCCATTGGGGAATTAACCCGCGACAGTGTAGAGTGCAAGATAATAAATTTCAATCCCGAGAGCCAACTGGCGGAGATTGTCATTTTACTCGACACAGGGAACGACAAACGATATTCCAAGTAAATTAAAAGGAATGGATCATGGGATTTGTTTATAGGGGTTATTTACTCAGGTCAAAATCTATTCAGCTTGTCGATACTAACCGTTGGACCTTACAAGTCACTGTTTCCCTTCAGAAGGATTCAGGCGGCGAACCGAGAGAGCAAACTTTTTCTTCCGAAAATACCTTTTCACGCAAAACGGTGGCAGATACGGAAGGCATCATATTTGCCCGGAAGATCATTGATGGTGAGGTCCCCGGAATGTCAGTCGATCTTCTCTGCGAACAGTCCACAGCCTAGCATCGGACGGGCCATTTTCTGCGCAGCAAACAACCGGACGAACTCTAATGTCAGTTGCGTTCAGAATCTGCCTGGACTATTTCAGGGGACATAAGAATGCTTTCAAGATCAAAACAGCTATGGCCCCAAGTTTTCCACATGACCCCTGTCTTCCTTTTTCCCCCTATCCGTTGAGTTCCGGCTAACAGTCTCGCGTGCAAGCCGACCTTTGACCATTGCGCCATCTTCCTCTGCGCTTTTTGCGGTGACCTTTACTAAAATCATACTTGCGGTTGCAGTAGTTGCATCTGATGTTCCAGTGATCTGCAAAAAGCAGATCGGCACGGCCTTATGAACCCAGCGGATGCGCCCGGACTCCGCGAGCTTCGGCCTGCATTGACAAGGTCTATACCCGGCGATATCTTCGTATAGCGGCGGATTGGGTGAACACCTTGCTTAGACTCTACCAAAGGGGTAGCACTATGGACATCAGTGACATCAAGAAGGCACTGGCAGGGTTATGCATCGCCGGTTTGATGTCTGGCGCCGGCCTCACCTTTGCAGCCTCATCGTGAGGTGGGACTCAACCCGGTGCAGGTGGCGCCGACCAGAAGAAAGAGACAGGTAAAACCGGCTGAGGCGGGCACTCACACGACGCCGTTGGCGTCGGTAAAAGCAGCACAAGCGGCTCCCAAGAAGGTGCTCAAAGCGGCAACGTAAAAGAGCCTGAGAAGAACACAACCACGCAGGAAGGCGCGGGCAGCGCCAAAGAGGAGCCAAAGAAGAGTCAGTAAACCCGGGCCTGAATCACTTCCCAACCCAATACCTTGCCCTGGATTAGGATTCTCCCGGCACAAAAACGTTCAATTAACGAGACATCCTGAGGTTATTGTTTCACCCCCTCCGCCGTTACAACAGGACACCCGCCGCCACACATGGATTAAGTTGTAATGTATTGCACTTAGTCTATCGCACGAGGAAGAACGGAAGTGAACCGGGAAAAGAGAGAGACGATAGACAAGCTTTTCAGCGCGTCCCGATTTCATATGGGCCCGGAGGCATGGGAAAACCTCTTGAAAGCATTCGCCTCGGCTCAGGCCCCGGAGGAACTCCCCGGAGTTTTGGCGCATCATGCGGCCCGTTTCGGATTGCCGGATTACCTGCCGGAGCTTGCGCGCCTTGAATGGGCTATCCATGAGGCGAGCCCTTCGGAAGCGACTTGTCAAGCGCCCTCCGGCCGGCTTAGCATAAACCCTACTCTTTGCCTGCTCCAGTTTTCCTGGAAGCATCTGCCTGCTCTTCTCAGTACCCTGGAACGTTGTCCGGTCACATATCCCGAGAAGGGAGACGAATTTGTGCTCTTATGGAGACATCCGGCGAACGGTGAGCTAATGGTTCGCTCCGCATGCGATGAGGACCTTCTCGTACTGAAAATAGTGGTTGAAGGGATCTCACCTGGGAAAGCGGCTGCGGAAGGCCATGTTCCAGTCTATGTAATTGATGCGGCTATTGAACGGGGAGTCGGAAAAGGGCTGCTCCTCGCACCCGCTTCGAGCATTCGGCGCGATCGCTCTGCTTTTCCCACCAATGTAGAAATAGAAGAGAGCGCTCTTTCCGCATCGGTTTTCACCCTCCAGTGGCACATCACCCAAGCCTGCGAACTGCACTGCAGGCATTGCTACGACAGGAGCCACATAGAGCCGATTGAACTGACACAGGCAATGGCCCTTCTGGATGATTTCCACGGATTTTGCCTAGACCATCATGTGAGGGGACAGATATCGTTTACCGGGGGCAACCCCTTTCTTCATCCCGATTTTCTCACTCTATACCGAGCTGCTGTCGAGCGGGGCTTCGGCGCTGCAATCCTTGGTAATCCAGTACCCCGCAAGTGGCTTCAAGATTTGGTCGCAATCGAGCGTCCGGTCTTTTTTCAGGTGAGCCTGGAGGGCTTGCCCGAGCACAACGACTGGATTCGGGGGCCGGGGCACTTTGCTCTATCGCTTGGATTTCTTGATCTGCTGCGCGAGTTTGGCGTCTACTCCATTGTGATGCTTACCCTTACAAGGCATAATATCGCCCAGGTGCTTCCCCTTGCTGAAATGCTCCGTGACAAGACTGATCTTTTTACTTTCAACCGGCTCTCCCTGGTGGGAGAAGGCGCGCGCCTTCAGGTTCCATCAAAGGATCAATACATAACATTTCTGCATACCTACGCGGATGCCGCCTCCGATAACCCTGTGCTCGGCCTCAAAGATAATTTGTTTAACATCGTGCGTTACAGAAAGGGTTTGCACCTCTTCGGAGGCTGTTCGGGATACGGCTGCGGCGCCGCCTTTAACTTCATAACGGTCCTTGCCGACGGTAAGGCCCATGCATGCCGCAAGTTTCCCTCACCGATCGGAGATGTAGTGCACAGCAGCATCGCCGAGGTCTACAGCTCAGAAGCGGCCCGTTCTTATCGCACCGGTTGTGATGTCTGCCGATCGTGTGCGATCAGGCACGTATGCGGAGGATGTCTTTCCTCCGCTTACAGCTTTGGACTTAATCCCTTGAAAGACAGAGACCCTTACTGTTTCATCGAACGAACGGATACCTGAAGTCAGCGGGCGGATACCGGAAAAATCCGGTTTCCGATGCCGGTCTTCAAGCGTTCACTTAGGGCTTGTCCGTAAATAAGCCTCTTAGGGATTGCGCCGGATTTTGAGACTGATTTGGTAGCGAAGATTGAGCAAAACCGCAGGCATAGCTAGTGCCCATCCGGAAACTCCGGATGGAACACTAGCAGTTTTCGATTCGGAAAGGAGGCATTTTTCGTACTGGCAAGGAAATCGAGGGGTTGCGCGGAGGCGTACTTGGGTACGCCGCACAAGCAAGCCCGAAGATTGACGCCGCCAGAACGGAAAAGGACCCTTTCCGGATGTAAACTAGCTGGGCTACGTCGAGGATTTTGCCATTGAGGAGCGGCCAAAGCCGGCCAAAAGCCGGATGCAAGCGCAAAGGTTTTATTTACGGACAAGCCCTTATATCAGCAACTTTCGAAATTCTAAAAGGTGCATGTGGGCGAGATCGCCCAATATCACTTCATCGCCCCTGCCGCAGTGGCTCAGAATGCTCACCAGGTGCCCATGGTGCCGCACGCAACGAACAGACCGGCCTGCTTTCCAAGCCGCTCCGCCGCCATTTTCTAAAGCTTGTTTACAGTAGGGTCTTCTCCGAAGACATCGTCCCACACTTCAGCTTCCGCCACTGCGCGGCGCGTTGACCAGGTCGGCCGAGTGATCGTGTCAGACCGTAAATCTATAATGCGCATCGTTTCTCGGATTCCAAAACGAATTTAAGCCAAAATAAATCCCTTTTCGAAAAGATATTACATGATCAGCGCATTGAATTCTAAAGAATACAACAAGGCCTGAACAGTTGAGCCTTTACGAGGCCTCGGGGATTCTACAATCCATAGCGTTAAGATATGAAAAAGTTGTAGTGACGATATAAACATTCAACAGGATAAATTAAAGAGAATCTTAAAGTCTCTAGTGTCAGTTACCGATAATGTTGTTACGCCGCGCGGAATTTGCAGTCAACTATAAAGCGAAACTTGCTCATTTCATCTCTGTTTATTCCACACTAATTCTCTTGTCTTGCGGCTGTTAGCTGTGATGTCAGGCCCGGCCAGTCCGGACGGTTTCTTGAACAGGATCTTTTACTACAGGAAGGGACCGGTATTGCAGCCATCGGCGTACGGGAAGTTCCAGGCCTTTGGTTTACGGCGGCGCTCACTGAAGATTGAAAAGCCATCATACGGAGTTTTTTATGAAACTGTTCGCCTTCTGCAGGGAAAGATTGTGGGTCAAGCTGACAGTCCCTCTATTGGTGCTGGTTATTGCCATTATAGGGACCATCGTATGGGGAAATATTCAGGACCAGAAGAGTCTTATTCGCGAACAGATAAGGCATGACGGCGATATGCTCATCCTGGCGATCGAGGGAGGCATGTTTTCTGCCCTGGCCAAGGGAGACAACCAGACGGTCCTGGACCAGCTCCAAAGGTTCAAAGAGAAAACAAAAGGGTTGGAGGTCAGCGTATTTGACTTCGCCGGCGACATCGTGTTTGCAACCGAAACCGGCCTGATAAAAAAACAACTCGATAAAATCCTGAACAACAGGACCGCTTTGGACGGCATCGCCGGCATGCTCAAAACCGGGGAATTTTCCGTCGAGCCGGTCGATGACAGCTTAGAGGGCAAACCTGCCATCAGCATGTTCCGGCCCATCTTCAACGGGCCCCGCTGTGCTCACTGTCACGGAAGCTCGCGAAATGTCCTGGGGGGCGTGCTGGTTCGCGCCTCCGAGGAGAACGCGGTCAATGCGGTCTCATGCGCGCGAAACAGGAGCATCCTCTTCGGAACCCTGGGATCCCTCATCCTGGTGTTTACAATGTATTTCATGATGAGAAGAATAGTGGATCTCCCTGTTCGAAAGCTTCTCGACGCCGGCGCAAAAATGAAAGAAGGTGATTTTACCGGGGAAATCGAAACAAAGGGCTGCGATGAGATCAGCCACATGTGCGCCAGGATGAGCCAGGTAAAAGAAAGTCTGCGGACTATGATAGGCGAGATAGTCACAGCCTCCGGACATTTATCCGAGGTTGCCTGCATGCAGGCTTCAGCAGTCGAGCAGACAAGCGCATCACTCGAGGAGATCGATTCCATGACCCGTCAGAATGCCGGCAATACAAAGACGGCAGACCGGATAGCCGGCACGGTCAATCAGGCGGTAACCCGCTCGCAGGATTCCATGGCCGAGTTGACCGGCTCGATGGAAGCAATGTCACAGGTGAGCCACGAGACTTCAAAAATCATCAGAAGTATCGATGAAATCGCCTTTCAGACCAACCTGCTGGCGCTCAACGCGGCCGTCGAGGCTGCCAGAGCGGGCGAGGTCGGGGCAGGATTTGCCGTGGTGGCCGATGAGGTGCGCAATCTAGCCCTGCGCGCCGCCGAAGCGGCAAGAAATTCGACCTCCCTCATAGAGAGCACGATCAAAAAAGTCGACAACAGCTCCGCGCTGGTGAAAAGAACGGATGCGGCTTTTTCGGATGTGGCAGCTGGAATGGCCGATATTGCCGGACTCATTGGCCAGATAGCAGTGGCTTCCGATGAGCAGGCAACCGGAATAGGGCAGGTTAAAGAAGCATTTTGCCAAATCGACAAAGCGGTCCAGCACACTGCCGCCAGTGCGGAAGGGCTCGCGGTGGCTGCCGGCCGCTTCAAAGTCAGCGACGACGGCCTGCCGGCATCAGCAAAGGCGGAAGCGGGGAACATTGCACAAACCGGGAAAAACCGATCCGTGCGCCGGGAAGTGAAAAAGACCGGCGCAGAACAAACGGTCAATGCACTTCAAATCAAAACAGCTACAGCCCCAAATCTTCATTTATGAGCACTATTTTTATTCTGCCTTTGGGAAAGGACTTTTCGGTAATCGTCCAGGTATTGCAAATTCGCTCGATACTGCGGCATTCTTCACATATCGAAGTCTTCACGCATGGGGTTTTCTTGTCCAGGCGCATCGCATTCGCCGGGGCGGCGTAATTTTTTATTCTTTGCATCGCGTCTTCTATGTCGGGAACAACCTTATTGCGCCCGGCAAGAATAATGACGTTCCTGGGACCGAAAGTGATGCCGGCTACCCTGTTGCCGGTCATATCGAGATTGACCAGCTTTCCGGTTTCTGTTACCGCGTTTGTTCCGGTAACGAAAAGATCTACCAGAAGTGAGCGCCTTCTTCGCTCGAGCATCTCCTCGGGCGGGAGTCCCTTTTCGTAGGTGTCCAAGACCTCGATGCCCGGATAGTCCTTCAGTTCCTCGTATAGGCCGGTTTGTACATACGTCACAGAACCGCCCCACGAGATGCTCTTCGCCCCGGTCCGTGTAAGAATTTCCCGGACGATTTTCTTTGCGCTATCGGCATTGTCAGCGATGTGAACTTCGAAATTGTTTGCCTCAAGCGCATCTCTAAGGTCAACAAGTCTTAAAGACCAGAAATTTTCAATCGGCTTTTCCATCTCATTACTCCCTTATGACTCATGGCTAACGATATTTTGCTCAGATTGCGGAGATTTTCTCCATTAGAAGCTGCTTATGACTAAGCTCTTCTGCTTTTATCTTTTCAAGAATGGAAGAAGCGCCCGGATCGGAGACAAAGGGGGCGATGAATTCAAAAAACATTATCGTGTCTTCTTCAAAAACGACCGCCGCCTGCAGGATCTCCTTTTCATCCCGAATCGAGTCTATTTCAAGTTCATCCAGGGAGAAGGCATGGCGACCCATTGCGCGGCGCAAAGCCTGCTGCGTAAGTGAGGCAAAGGAGCGCGCAAGTTTGGGTTCACGGACCATTGTCTGTTTTATTTCCTTGAATGCGCTCTCGTGCAGCAATTCCTGATCTGCGAGCCAGCCGAGGAGATTTTTCAGGGATTCTCCCTCCACCTTGTTCATGGCATACCGGTAAAATCGCTCGCCGTTCACCTCGACCTGGATAGCGAGATCGAAAAGTTCCGAGAATGTAAACATGAATTTTCATTCCGTGAGAAGTTGCTTATATCGAATGCACAGGACAAAAATACAATAATAAGAGAGTTATGCAAGCAGAATTCAAATTCGCCGCCATACTTGCTCCATTGCATACTAACGCCGTCAGGTGGAAATTTAAGGGGCGTATTGAGTCAACTTCATTACTGGAATCCCTATAATCACAGTGAAAGAAAATTATTCTTTTTTAAGCTCTGCCTGAGTGCTAACCTTGATAATAAACCCCATCGAAACACGGACCGGGGGAGCAAGAACTGGAAAGGGCCAAAGATTATAGATGGTTGAATTCTTTGCAATTTTTACAACATCTTTTACAGTCGCCCTGTCTGGGGCACTAATGCCCGGCCCGCTGCTTACGGTCACAATATCCGAATCCGCCAGGCGAGGATACATCGCCGGACCGCTCCTGATAGTCGGCCATTCGATTCTGGAACTGGCGCTCGTTGCGGCTATCTGCCTCGGGCTGGACGTATATCTGAAAGCGGCTCCGGTCATGGCTGCCACGGCGCTGCTCGGCGGGTCGATCCTTCTTTATATGGGCATGCAAATGATCAGAACGGCCGCACACCACTCAATTCAGGCCCAGAGCGAGGGCGCTGTGGCGAAGTGCAGAGGGCCGGTTATCACCGGCGCTCTTACGAGCCTTGCCAACCCTTACTGGACGCTTTGGTGGGCGACCTTCGGCCTTGGATACCTTATACGGATATCCGGCAAGGGCTTACCGGGCATAGCGGTTTTCTTCGCTGGTCATATCGCGGCCGATTTTGCCTGGTACACCATGGTATCTTTCGGAATCAGCAAGGGCGCCGCGCTTATGGGGGACAGAACGTACCAGACGCTTATCAGGGCGTGCGGAGTCTTCCTTGTGTTATTCGGAGGATGGTTCCTGGTAACCACTAAAGATTTTCTCCTCGGGCTGGTTTCTTGACAGATCAGCACCCCCGTCTTGAATAAACTCCACAGAGGGGCAACGGTATGGACGAAAAACTCAGGCAAGCTTTCCATTCAGGTGTCGAAAAGGAGCCTTTCGCCTCAAAGTTCGGCCTGAAGCTGCTCGAAATCGGGGATGGTTACTCGAAGGTGGAGATGAAATTCCGCCCGGACATGGAGAATCTGTTCGCAATGGCGCACGGGGGAGCGCTGTTCGCCCTCATTGACGAGGCGTTCGAAACCGCGTCAAACTCGCACGGGACCCTTGCGGTGGCGCTCAATATGAATGTTTCCTTCATCACTTCCCCCCGGCCTGGAAGCACACTGAGCGCCGAAGCGCGAGAGGTAAGCCTCACGCGAAAAACGGCCTCCTACGACATCAAGGTCTACGACGAGCTTGGGAACCTGATCGCAGCATGCATGGCCCTCGTTTACCGTAAAGGCCAACCGCTGCCGTTTATGGGACAAGAATCGGGGTAAGAATCTCACCACAGAGACGCAGAGGACCCAGAGAAAAGCTTTATTAGACAGGACTTAGAGCATTAACAGCAATGGCTATGGATTTGGGGATTTAGGGATTTTTGATTTCCTGGGATGGAAATATCAGTCATCTCCCAGACGAATTCGAGTTTATATGAAAACGTGCGCTAAGGGCACGTTTCGGTGGGCAAGCCTGCATCCTGCCAGACAGACCACCCGTTTGCCAGCACCTCGATGTTTGAGTACCCCCTGGCGGATAGCTCCAGGGCAACATCTCTGCTGAGCGGGCAGTTTTCGCCGTCGCAATAGGTGATTATGAGCGAATCGGGCGGGACTTGCTCCATAATAACTGGCAATGATGCCTCAAGGCTTTCCGAAGGCAGATTAAGCGCCCCCTTGATATGGCCGGAACGATAGACTTCCGCCGGCCTCGCGTCGATAAATACGGCCCCGTTCGTGAGGAAGAGCGCCCGAGCTTCCTCGATCGAGACAACCGGTTCCCCGGCAGTTTTTGAGCCGCTCAAGCCGGCTTCGGGGGACCT
>Ga0187854_10004681_pt1 | contig 10169 bp, 5 predicted proteins | sample June2016WEW_6_15_FD_132445 | JGI IMG/M metagenome (GOLD analysis project Ga0187854, IMG submission 132445) | Peatland microbial communities from SPRUCE experiment site at the Marcell Experimental Forest, Minnesota, USA - June2016WEW_6_150 | ecosystem: Environmental > Terrestrial > Soil >...
GGCAGGCCCTCCATCATCACCCGGCTCCGCCCGGACGAGAGGTCCATGATCCGCCACGCGATCAGCGGCACTGCCTCGGGCGGGAGCGGAGCGATGACCCCACGCTCCCCGCTACTCACTGGGGCCAGCGGAACGTCGCGGTAGAAAATGGGAGCAGCGACGGGGTCGCGGGAGATGCTCAACGTGGTTCGCCCGCTGGAAACCGCCTTCTTCGTCTTTTCGCCCTGGTAGCCGAAGAACCGCACCGTCACCGGCTGGCTCGCGGCGTGCATCTTGACCTCGCCCCAGGCGGCGGCATCGGCCTTCCACGAGTGCCCGTTCAACTGGTTGGGTGTAAGCTGGGGCGTGGCAGCGCCGGCTTTGGCGCAACGTTCGTCAATCGGACCAAGCGGGAATTGCGGACCTGGCGTCTCGACGCGCAGCGGTTTCGAGCCATCGCCGAAAGCGAACTCGATGACCCACAGGTTGGCCCGCGGGTCAGAATCGCGCCACTCGAACGTCGGGGGTACGAGATCGGGTGGGAAGATGGATCCTGCCAAGGGGTAATCGACTGTAATGATGCCCTGCGTCGCGGGCTGCGCCGGCAAAATCGCGGTGGCCAGGAAAGCCGCCAGGATCAAAGCGGCCCGCCCTGCGCGTCTTCCAAATCGGATCATCCGTACCAAAACCGGCGTTTTCATTATGCACTGCGTCCCGGGCAGCATTATACATACAGCCGCCCCCGCAGGCAATCGCCCGTGAACCCGCCGTTTCGAGGGCTCAATCCGACTCGCGAGATTGCGTTTCGATTTCACGGCAAGACTGGTTTTTGTGGCCCCGGTAGGCCGACGCCGATGCGAGTGACCATGCTGTCTAGCCGACCATTTGTCACTTTCTCGGCTTGGCTTTGGGCTGCAAGTCCTGACTTCGTTTCCGCAAAATGCGGCGCTACTCGCTCCTTTTTGGGGTCAGATTGGGGCCAATCTGCGCACAAGTTTAGCTTCGTTTTCAACACGCCTTTCTGTGTTTTCAATGACATACTGGCTTCGTTCGTATCATTTGTAATTATCTTCAGTTCCATGTTTCTCCGAGAGCCGGGACCCTTCCCGCCATCCCACGCGCCGCATCGCGCACCGGCCCTCGCCTACGACAATATGTCCACAATATGACCACTCCTATAGGCTACTAAACCCGCCGGGGTTTGTCAAGCAAGAAATACAGCGGAGTGCGTCCCCATTCGAAAGCAGCGCCCACCTTCCGAGCCTGCCTTCAGCGGAGCGAAGGGCCGGCAACCGCTCCAGCACGCCGGGTAATGGAACCCTGTTGACAAAAAGGGCCGCCCCTTGCGAGGCGGCCCCCTTCCTTACCGAGCGGCTTTCAGACGCGATCAGAAGAAGAACTTGACCGCCATCTCGATGATTCTGTGGCCTTGCTTGAACGTGGTTTCTCCGAAAACAGGATCATTCTGCGCGAGCGTGTTCTTGTCAAAGCTAAGGCCCAGGTTCCCGCCGTTGAAGGACCACAGCGGATGGTTCAGGAAGTTATACCCATCGAACCGCAACTGGATCGACTTCGACTCAGTGATCTTGAAGTTCTTGAAGAGCGCCATATCCCAGTTGAAGAAGCCCGGTCCGTAGATGGGCGGCAAGATCGTTCCGCCGTTCTGACCGACTTGGGTCGGCGCGGCGAAACAATTCGGGTTGATATACTCATGCGCTGTGAGGCCCGACCTTGGATTACACGTCAGGAGCGGGTTGAGCTGCATATCCGGGGTGCCTAGCAGCGAAATGTTGTTGATCGCGATGCCCTTGGGAATAGTCGCGCTCACGCTCCCCGGGATGATCGCGCCGTTGAGGTTCATCCCGAAGTTCTGGCCTTGCTCACCCGTCAGGTTGGGGCCGCTTTCGAGTTGCGTTATGCCCGAGAATTGCCAGCCACCGGCAATTTCGTTGGCGAGCTTCTCCTTGGGGCTTGGCAACTGGATCGAGTATGCGGCGTTAAAGAGTTGCGAGCGATTGTTGGGCAGTACGCCATAGTTATCCGCCAAGTTAAACTGGTCGTAGAACCCTACGATCCCCATCGCTTTGCCATAGGTATAGTTCATGTTGAGGCTGTACCGGCCCTTGGAGCGCACCCACGTCACCTGCAACGCATTGTAGTTCGTGTAGCCGTTTGCCGTGGTGAGATACAGGTCCGAGTAGCCGGGTAGAACACGGAAGTTAGCGCTGTTGAGCGTGTTCGGATCCACGCCGCCGTTTTTCGACGACAGCATGGCGCCTATGGGTACCGGGTTGATGTTGAGAGTGTTGAACCCCAAGGTCCCGCCATTTCCCGCACTCGGAATATCGCGGGTGCGGTTGCCGACGTAGGAGACCTCCATCAAGCTCGACCAAGGCAACTGCCTTGAAACCGTGAAGCTATAGCTATCGGTATACGGCTGCTTGTCGTCTGTGCTGTCCACTGCGGAAGGACCGGCCGGCGTGGCGCTATAGTTAACCGTCGCCAGCCCGGCCGCGCCTGGGTAATTCGCCGACGGATCAACGAGGATTGGTTGGTACGTCCCGCCAGGCAAATTAACCTTACCGCTGAAACTGACCGACAAGACCCCCGCAGAGGCATCCAAGCCATTGGTGAACTGACCGGCGTGGAAGAAGTACCTGCCCCAGCCACCCCGTAGGACAGTCTTGCCGTTGCCAAAGAGGTCATAAGCGGCGCCGAAACGCGGCTGGTAAAACAGAGCCCGCGTGGGGAACCCGCCAAGCGGAATGTTGGAGTCCTTTGCGTGCCACTCGAACCCGCAGTAGGTAGGTGCACCCGTGCAGCCCGGGTTTTGCGCATATGCGCTTTGGTAGGCCGCGGTGTCGAAAATCGAAAAGCCGAAGCCCAAGCGGTCAGCCCAGGGCTGGAAGTGAGTCATGCGAATCCCGTAGTTGATGGTCAAGCGTTTGGTGACTTTCCAGTCGTCCTGCACAAACCCCTCGAAGGTGTTGTAGGCGATATCGTTGACTCGATTGAACGAAGTCTGATCGTATGCAGAGGCGATCCCCAGCACTTCGTCGGCGTAGGAATCTCCGGTGGTGTAGAGGGGGTTGTTCGAGGAAGCAAAATTGATTTGGCCGTTCGAATCGTCGTTGGCAGGCTGAGCGTTGCGGATCCACTCCCAGAAGAAACCAGCCTTGATGGTATGGGTGGAAACGACCTTGGCAATGGTATCGCTGATGCTGGGCATCCACTTATCGGCATAGAGCCCGGCCGAAGTCCCGCCATCCTCAAAGCCGCCCGGGTTGAACACATAGGCCGTTTCACCTCCGCCTTGTCCGAACGACGGGATTTGGGAAATGCCCTTAGCGGCGCCCGTGGAGAGGCCGGCAAGGCCCGCGATGTTAAACCCTACCTTCGAACGGTCCACCTTTGAGGGATCTTCAAACACATTGGGGAAACCAATGTACGTGTAAGCAAAGACGAACTCATTCGTCATTGTCGGGCTAAACACATGCGTAAGCGATGCCGAGACGGAATCCGAGCGGTTCTTGCCCAAAATCGGTGTCGGATAGGGAACCTGACTGCCGTTCCGCCACCAGAGGCCGACGGGGAACTGCTGCGTCTCGCGCTGGAGGTTGTAACGGACGAACAGCTTGGTGCTGTCGCTGATGTTATAGTCTACCCGGGCCGCCCACTGGAGGTTGTTCTGGTTGAAGATTTCCGACTGCACGTAGTTGTAACCGCCGGTGGTATTGGGGTTGGCATTGGCCTGAGGGTAGAGCTTCATCAGATTCAGCATGTTTTGGTCCATCGCTGTGGTTGGGATTTGCCCATTGGGGTATAGCGCTAGACCAGCCGCGTTAAGACAGGGTGTGTAAGCGCCGCCGCCGGGGCAAGGGGAGCCGACCGGCGCGCCAGAAGCCGTGATGTAACCGAGGTTAGCGTCGCCGATTTGCTCGAGCGAAGCTGTCGAGAAATCGCCATTTTGGGTCATGCTGCTGGTGGGGACAGTGGCGCGGAGCAAACCCGTATCCAGGACCTGATAGAAGTACTCGAACCCGGTAAAGAAGAACAGTTTGTCACGGTTCGTATTGAACTTGCCCGGAATTGTTACCGGCCCCCCGAGGGTGCCGCCCGGGTAGTAATATTTGTTCCCCGGTTTAGGCGCGCCCGACGCGTTGTTCAGTGCATCGTTAGCGTTCAGCGCGGCATTGCGCGCAGAAAAGAACGCGGAGCCGTGGAACTGGCTGCCCCCGGATTTTGTCACCGAACTGACCACAACGGGGCCTTTCTGGTTCTCAGCACTGAAATTCGACGTGAGCACCTTGAACTCGGAGAGCATATCCGCGTTGGGATTAACCGGCGTGTCGCAGTTGCATCCAGGATCGGATACGTGCGCTCCGTCCGCCGTGATGTCCAGAGAGTTGCTCGGCAGCCCATTGTAGCTGTAAGCGTTGTTCAGCGGGCTCTGGCTGCCACCGTCGCCGTTGGCGTTGATGCCGATCACTTCCCCGGTATAGTTCGCCTTATTCGTGGTACCGTTCTGAAGGGCGAACCCCGGCATGATCTTGATGTACTCGGCGGCGTTACTACCCACCTCAATGTAGTTGCTTAGTTCGGTGTTGGTCAGGGTTTCCGATTTTTCACCGGAATCTACTGGCACGATGTTCGACACCGCGCCGGTAACCTCCACGGTCTGGGTAGACGAGCCGACTTTAAGCTCGACGTTGAGGTTGCGTTTCTCGCCGCCCAGGATCTGCAAGCCGGTTGCTTCATAGGTTTCAAAACCTTGGGCCTCCACTACCAGCTTGTAGGTAAAGTCACCGATCGACACGGAAGGAAAGCTGTAATAGCCTGCACCGTCGGTGACCGTGTCGCGGGTCGACGCCGATTGCTCGTTAACTAGTTTGACTGAAGCGTTCGGTACCACCGCGCCCGTCGGGTCGCTCACTACGCCTGTCAGAGTGGCAAATATCGACTGCGCGGACAAGCGGGTGACTGGCACGGTGAGGAACGTCAGTGCGACGAAGACATATATCCACCGTTTCATGGTTAGTTGTCCTGTCTCCTTTCTCCTCTCAGAAGAATCGCGAGAGTGAGAACTCTTAAGTTGATTTGGATGATTTGCCTGCCCGTGCCCTCAAGGGAGCGCACCATAGACAGGTTCCAAAGCCAATAACCCGACGCGCGTTGAGCATCCTCGATTCCTTAGGTAAAGACAAGGCTAAACCCGTTAAATCACCGTTACAATCTGCGAACCCCTTGTAGTTTGTTTGGGATCACTCTACCATCAAGTAACGTCCGCTGGTACGTTACTTCGTCCGTAATGGTTTGTTTTGGTCGTGTGGCTGCAGATTTTAACATCTTTAACTTGTTGAAAAATAAAGTGCTAATTTGCTACAAGGCCCTAGCCGTGCCTACTTGAGCCTAATGTCGGGATTTACCTTGAAGTAACGGGATTAGGCCCTCCGTTACACGATTTAAAGGCTGGAGGTACCAACATTATTGGAAGTGCGTGCAAACGCCAGACTTTTGCAGCAAAACCGTGTTGGTGGTATAATTTAGCGCCTAGAGGGTGAAGAAAGATGAGTCAGTCGCCCACCCGTCAACAGGAACAGGCGGAACTCGACACGGTTTTCGCTTCGGGGACCTTCGCCAAGTCGCAAAACTTGGCGAGACTCCTAAAGTATCTATGCCGCAAATATTTCGAAGGCCAAGCGAGCGAGCTGAAAGAGTTCAATATTGGTGTCGAAGCACTAGGGCGCCTCGCTGACTTTGATCCCACCAGTAACTCAATAGTGCGGGTCGAGCTTTTCCGGCTTCGCGAGAGGTTAAAGAAGTACTACGAGATCGAAGGCCTTCATGATCCGGTCGTCATCGTCCTAAAGCCGGGCAACTACACGCCGCAATTCCTGACTCGCTCCGAATTTGAGGCACAACTCGCGCCGCAGCCGACCGAGGCTCCTGGCGACAGCCCAGAGCCTCCTGATGCGGGAACGAAAGTCGCAGAGCCTCCGATTGTTGAGGCTCCCAAGCCGCCCGAGCCGATCATCGAGGGTAACTCGCACAGGGTCGCCGGCCGACAGCCCCGTGCTCGGACCTGGTTCCTACTGCCGGCAATAGCGCTCATCCTCCTGGTTGCCATTGTGAGCTGGGTTGCGTGGAGGTCCAAGGTTGTCAATTCGTCGAGCCCCAGTCTGGCGGTCCCACCCCTTGAAAGCGGAGAGGCGGCGGCCAGCGCTGATTCTCGATCGCCGGTCCGCATACTGGCGGGATATTCGAAGAATAATTACACCGACCATAGCGGGCAGCTTTGGGGCCCGGACCGTTATTTCACCGGGGGGCTCACGCGGAACTCGCCTCCCCAGTTCATCGACCGTACCTCGGATGCCACGATGTATCAGAACTGGCGCGAGGGTGAATTCACCTACGACGTTCCTCTGAAGCCAGGCGTGTACGAACTCGGGCTGTACTTCGCGGAAACCATTTACGGCTCAAACACCTTGGCGGGAGGCGGCGAAGGAAGCCGCACTTTCAATGTGGCGCTAAACGGCAAGCCACTTCTTGCCGAATTCGACCCCATCGCGGACGCAGGTTCCAACAACACGGCAGACAAGCGTGTTTTCGTCGACGTGACTCCGGCTGCGGACGGGAAACTCCACTTGCAGTTTTCCAAGTTCGTGGGCCCCACACCCCCGCAGGATACGGCTATCCTGAACGCCATCGAAATCGTACCGGGAATACCGGGGAAAATGCGCCCTGTGCGTATCGTGGCTCAGACGAACTCCTATACGGACCACAGCGGCCAAGTATGGATTCCCGATCTCTATGCGAGCCAGGGCCGGCTGGCCCTCCACAACCGGCCAGTTGAACAGACGGCGGATCCTGGCCTTTATTACGGGGAGCGCTACGGGCATTTCAGCTTCGCCATCCCCGTCGCGACTGGTCGGCAGTACGGTCTGACGCTGCACTTTGCCGAAACCTACTTTGGGCCGCAAAATTCCGGCCACGGAGGGCCCGGCAGTCGGCTGTTTGACGTTTACTGCAATGGTGTCGCGCTGCTCCGCAACTTCGACATTTTCAAGGAAGCGGGAGGCGCCGACCGCGCCGTCCAGAAGACCTTTCACGCCTTGCCGGCCAGTGCAGCGGGCAAGCTGTTCCTTACCTTTGTTCCAGTCAAGAACTATGCCTGCGTCAATGCCATCGAGGTGGTGGACGAGTCGAAGTAGGCAGGTGGGCAGATGGGCAGGTCGGCAGATAGGCAGATCGGGGAAGAGCAGGGCAGCAAACGGGCAGGTCCGGGTACCGCCTGGTGAAGGATGGACTGTCTGCGTACCTACCCATCTGCCTACTTGCCGATCTGCCCATCTGCCGACCTGCCCATCTGCCTACCCTCCCAGTTGCAGTGAATCCGCTTCCCTTGGTAGATTAACTAGACCTAACGATGGCAGGGCGCAGTCTTCCGACTGGCTCGAACAGGAGAGACTCTGGCCGGCGAAGAACTTTCCAAGCTTGTCGAACTGATGGCGCACTTGCGGGGACCTGAAGGCTGCCCCTGGGACCGTGAGCAGGACTACGACACGCTCAAAGGCTTGCTGATCGAAGAGGCCTATGAAGTCATCGATGCGGTGAACGAGCGCGATTTCAAGGGCCTCGAAGATGAACTGGGCGACCTGCTCTTCCAGGTGGTGTTCTACTCCCGTTTGGCGGAAGAGGAGGGTCGCTTCAACATCGACGGCGTTATCGAGGCCGTTCATGCAAAGCTCATCCGGCGGCACCCGCACGTTTTCGGCGAAGTGCGCGCCCGTGATGCCGGCGAAGCTTTGAAGAGCTGGCTGAATGTCAAAGAGCAGGAGCGCGCCGCGACGGCTCAGCAGAAGAACGCGGAGAAATCCATCTTGGACGGGATTGCCGGGTCCATGCCTGCGACACTCGTCGCTTACGAGTTGGGACTGCGCGCCGCGGAGGTTGGTTTCGATTGGAAGAAGGCCGAGGACGTGCTCGAGAAGGTCGAAGAGGAGATTCGAGAGATACGGCAAGAATTGAGGGCGCCGGCCGGAGCAAGTGAGACGCCGGCGCTTCGATCCCGGCTCGAGGAGGAAGTCGGCGATCTCCTCTTCTCGGTCGCGAACCTGGCGCGATTCGTGCGGTCGGACCCGGAAACCTGCCTCCGGAAAGCGAATCAAAAATTCATGCGCCGGTTCCAGGCGCTCGAAAGGGAAGTCTCGGCGCAGGGAAAGAATCTGCGGGAGTGTTCCCTGGAGGAGATGGAGTCGCTTTGGAACGAGCTGAAATCGAAAGAGTGAAATACACTGTCCGGCCTTGCGAAACGCTGGAAGAGCTTGCCGCCCTCGTCAAGATCCAGCAGGAGATTTGGGGATACGCGGAACACGAAGTCTATCCGCTTAGGCTATTCGTAACCCTGCGGAAGATCGGAGGGCAGGTGCTGGGAGCATTCACGCCGGGCGGCGCGCTGGTGGGCTTTGTCGCTTCCTTGCCTGCCTGGCACGGCGCCGAGCGTTATTATCATTCGCTTTCCCTTGGAGTCCTGCGCGCGCACGAGAACCGGGGATTGGGCAGAGCGCTCAAAACGGCGCAAAGGCGAGAGGCGCTGCGAGCGGGCATCGGCCTTATCGAATGGACCTTCGATCCCCTGCGTGCGAAAAACGCTTTTCTCAACATCGTCCGGCTGGGGGCCATCGCCCGCTCGTACCAGCCGGACTGTTACGGTGAGGTTGAGAGCCGTTTTCAACGCGGACTGCCTAGCGACCGCCTGATTGCGGAATGGCGGTTGAGTTCCACCCGCGTCAAACGGGCGATGGCGGGAAAGCCGCCACGCGCGAGCAAAACGGCGCCGGCGGTGACGCTCGAGATTCCAGCCGATATCGATGGTTTAAGCCAAGCTAGCCCCGCGGAGGCGCGGCGACGCCAGTTGGCGGTTCGCACACAACTGCAAAAGTTCTTTGCTCAGAAGCTGGCCATCACTGGATTCGAACACGACGCGAGGTCAGCCCGTTACTTATTGGACCCTTATGAAGATTAATAGAGTGGAGCTTCGGGAAATTCAGATGCCTCTCGTCCATCCGTTCGAGACGAGTTTTGGCAAAACGACCCTGCGTAGAATCGTGCTGGTGCGGGTGGATGCGGAGGGCCTCACAGGATGGGGAGAGGTGACGGCGGGAGAAGCGCCGCTGTACAGCCACGAAACTTTCGAAACCGCCTGGCATGTTTTGAGGGAGTTCCTCATTCCTTGGGCTCTGGAAGAGGACTGGGCATCGCCCTCCGAACTTGCGGCGCGGTTCCGCCCCATCCGCGGTCACAACATGGCCAAGGCGGCTCTCGAGAATGCGCTCTGGGTGATTGAATCGCAACTGAAAGGCATTTCATTAGCGAAGGCCGTGGGTGGGACTCTCGATGAGATTCCCTGCGGCGTCTCCATCGGCATTCAGAGCAGCGTCGAGGTGCTGTTGGAAAAAATCGCGCGGGAAGTTTCAGCCGGCTATCAACGGATCAAGGTGAAGGTCAAGCCCGGCTGGGATGTCAATATCCTGGAGCGTATCCGGACTGAATTTCCACGAATTTCCCTGATGGCGGATGCGAATTCGGCTTACACGCTCGCCGATCTGGATCACCTGAAGCAATTCGACCGATTCTATCTCATGATGATCGAGCAGCCGCTCGGTTGGGACGACATCATCGACCACGCCAGGCTGCAAAGGGATCTCTCCACGCCGATTTGCCTTGATGAATCGATTCACAGCGCGGACGACGCGCGCAAGGCCATTGAATTGGGCGCCTGCAAGATTATTAACGTGAAACTGGGCCGCGTAGGAGGTTTCACCTCCGCCCGACGGCTTCACGAAGTGTGCCGCACGAAAAACATTCCGGTTTGGTGCGGGGGGATGCTCGAATCGGGCATCGGGCGCGCCCACAACATTGCCATGTCCTCGCTCGCGGGATTCACTCTTCCTGGTGATGTCTCAGCCAGCCGGCGGTACTGGACGGAGGACATCATCTCCCCAGAGGTGACCGTCAGCGCTCACGGAACTATCCGCGTGCCCCAGAACCCCGGCCTGGGTTATGAGCCCGACGTGAATCGAATCGAAAAAGTGACCACACGAAAGGAGCAGTTCAGTTAGCGTGGCGCTACACCGTCATTGTAGGGGCAACCACAAGGGTTGCCCTTACGGAGGCGGGACGCCGCGCTA
>Ga0187854_10004687_pt1 | contig 10164 bp, 7 predicted proteins | sample June2016WEW_6_15_FD_132445 | JGI IMG/M metagenome (GOLD analysis project Ga0187854, IMG submission 132445) | Peatland microbial communities from SPRUCE experiment site at the Marcell Experimental Forest, Minnesota, USA - June2016WEW_6_150 | ecosystem: Environmental > Terrestrial > Soil >...
AGCGATTTCTTGCGGACATCGTAAAGATTGCAGCGCTTCAACATGGCTTCGACCAGTTCTTTCCGGTCCTTGGATCCACCGATGCCCTTCAGGATCGCCAGGTGATCGAGCATGTCCTGCGCCGAAATGCGCGGATATACGCCGAATTCCTGCGGCAGGTAGCCCAGTTGCCTGCGCAACTCATCCTTCTGCTTGAGAACATCGATCTCACCCAACCGCATGCTCCCCGAATCGGCCTCCTGCAGCGTTGCGATAGTCCGCATCAACGTGCTCTTGCCCGCCCCGTTCGGACCAAGCAGCCCGTACATTCCGTGCGGAATGGTGAGTGAAACGTCGTTAAGGGCTCTTACCCCGTTGGCGTATGTCTTGGAGAGGCCTTCGATTTTCAGTTCCATACTTGTCTTGGATGATAATACGCAGCGTCGGTGAGTAAGGTTCCAGCGAATTTCGGTCAGCTTGAGACTGGAGAGGAAATCTGCTGGACATTGAAGGTCTCAATTACAATCAAGACCTGTTGCCGTCGCGGACCGCTCTACACAATTTCGTGCTTGGCCGATCATGATCGTGTATCGGGGTCCCCACAGAGGGTGGAGGAGGCTATACGGTCGAACACGACTTGCCGGCTGGTGCCAGCCCGCAAGGGCTAAATGTCCATTGGAGGGGGCACGCCTTCCTGTTCGAGAAGAAGCGCTCGCCGACATACAGTGCGACTGGCGGCCTTCGCTTACTACTGATCTTTTTCACACTCGAAGGAGTCATTGGTCCCCGGCTCTCGCTTTTCAGCTGGCTCCGCCTTCCTCTTCCACCGGTATGGTGTCGAGTCCCGCTCCTGCTCGGCCTAGCCTTGTTGTTGGTAAAGTTTGTCGCGGGGCTGAAGTTATCCGAAATCGGTCTTTACCCATGGCGTGAATGGAGCGCGACTGAGAAGTCCTATTTTGTTCAGGTCCTCCTCATTGCCAACCTCGTTTTTTCTGTCCTCTTCGCGGACCGATTGCGGGTAATCTTTGCCGAGCCGCATCTCCTCAGGCGCGTGGGGACAGTTTTCCTCCCGTACCTCCTCTGGGGTTTCTACCAGGAGGTCGTATACCGCGGCATTCTGCAAACGGAACTTGTCCGGCGTTGGGGCCTCCTGCGCGGGATTCTTGTCAGCAATTCTCTTTACACCTTTGGTCCGTTGCACTTTTACCACTTCTCGCACACTCACCCTGCTCTTCCGATGTTCGCGGGTATTTTCGCCATAGGCTTGTTCTTCGGCGTGTTGTTCGGGAGGTCGGGCAATTTGTGGATGGTTGCCATCTTTCATGGCATCGGCAACTCATACATCGAAGGCACTCAGCTGCACTGATGCCCGCTGGAAAATACGGGGCCGGGCATTAGGGTTTGGCCACAGCGTTGCCAGGAACCTTCGGTGTGAACTTCTTTAGGACAAATTCCTGCAAGAGATTGGAGATGGCACTCGCGCCAATCCCGATTGCCGCGTTTGCGAAAGTTAATCCCGCTCCATCGCGATCTTGCGCTGGATAGTAGAGATTCGAGATACCGCCCGCGGCGAAGCTTCCGAGGACATTCGAGTAATTCGGCTGCCAGCGTCCATTGTCTCCCTTGCAAATCACCGCATTGGCAATCGCATAGAGAAACCGGAATGGCTTGCTACCCGTTCCCTTATAGAAATAACGCGGATCTTGTTTCAAAAGCGAGGGCAGTATGGCGGATCCAATGAACGTACCAGCCACCGTGTCGGCATACCCGGCGCCGAAGCGCTTGGCATACCCTTGCGCGCCCTGCCCATATCCACTGAAGTGATTTTGCGCCTGCTCGATTCCCGCAGCGCCTCCCACCATTGCGAAGGTGATGGGATCCACTATTGTCCTCGCGGCCAGCTTGAACTTTTGCTTCGAGGTAAGGGGAGCTGCATTGGGAAGGTAGCTGACGTAGAAATTTGGAACGATGCCAAGCACACGCTGCTTCTCTTCAACCTGGATCTGTTCTTCTGCCACTTCGGTCTGGGAGAGTCCGACCTGCATCTCCGTGACATTGGGAGCAACCTCCAACGCGGCTTTCGGAACAATATAGTTCTCCCCCGAATGCAGGATTACGGAGGATGTTTGCGTCGCGAAGCCCGCCGCCATAATTGTGAGCTGGAAAGACCCGGGAGCGACGTTGGCAAAGGAGAATTGTCCGTCGCCGCCTGATAGCGCCTCTTGGTTTACGGACTGATGTTCACCAGTAAGCCGCACCCGGGCTCCCGCGACCACAGCTCCACTTTGATCAACGGCCGTTCCGCTGATGCTTCCGGGCAGTTGCTCACCGGTTGACGCCGGACCCTGATTCTCCGAACTATGACTTTCAGTGCTGGGCACAGGCAATTGCTGCGAGGTCCGTCCCCAGCTGGACGACGTCCACCCCAAGGCGACAAGCGTAAAAACTATGAATCCAGACTTGAATTGAAGGGCCACGGTTCTGCGAATACAGTTCTGCGAACTTTGATGCTTGATCCCAATCAGGTGTTTGCACCCACAAACGGATTGTAGTGCAACGCGCGGGTTCTGCCAGTTACTCGAGTTCAATCCTGCCGCGTCATACGGTTTTCGGATTGAGCCGAGCCGCGATCACTTGCAGCAATTGGGCGCCGGCTTCGCCGGCATGCTGAGTGGAAAACTTGCTACCCAGTTCGATCATCGGAAGCCTTGCGCATGCGTCCCGGAAGGCGGGCGGCAAGGCCGGGGACGCGGTCACCTCGGGGCCTACCAACACAAGATCAAATTGGCTGACGCGCATCAGCAGCAGCGCGTCAGCCACGCGGCTGCTGCTTTGGACGTCGTATCCGGCGCGGCGCAGCAGTTCGCGCAAGTAAGCGAGCACGTCGGCATTGGAGTCGAGGCACAGAACCCTGCGGCCTCTGGGAACAGGTGTTTCGGCGCGCGCTCCGGGACGGTAAAAAGCGGCGACCGCCTTCTCCTCCGATTCGTGCGAGTCGAACACCGTCGTCAGGCGCGACATCTCCAGAACTTTGCTCACGAATTCCGGCACGTTGCAGAGCTTCAGGTCTCCGCGCGCCTGGCGCGTGCTGGTCAGCGCGCGAACCATGGTGCCGAGGCCGCTGCTGTCAATGAATCCGACCTCGCCCAGATGCAAAACGATAGACCGGCGGTCGCGCAACAACCAGGCCACATGCGCGCGCAGAGAGTCGCTCTCCCTACCGGCAACAATCCGCCCGTTGCAATGCACAATGGTGACTTGTCCAACCTCGCGAGTGTCAAGCGACAGGGGCAACGGACCTCCGGTGCAACTGGAATGAAGCTTGCGAAAACGCCACATTATATGCCAGCGCGCGAACGGATGACGGAAAAACCGGTGCCGCGCTGCGCCCGATCGGTGGCGATAAGTAGCTATGACTCGCGCTCGCCGTCAGATCCGCCTGGCATCGAAGCCGTTGAGTAGCGCCGCATCCCTCAGCTTCTGATCGGTGGTTAGAAAAACACGTCCTTGAGGAACGTCTTCGCACCACTCCAAAGCCGCCGCCAACTGAAACGAGTCAGCCGCGCGCAAGTCGTAACGTTCCACAAGCTGTATTGACTTCGCGCGCAAGACGTCGGATGGCTGAATCACGGACCACGAATCGGCAAGCCCTACGGCAGTTTTGCGGGCTTTGGTCCAGTTAGTGGAATCAATTTGCTTCGTTCGTAGAAGCCGGGCAAGGGCGCTCGCAACTTCAACCGGAGTAGCCCACCAAACCGCCGGTTCATAGATCTTATAAAACGCGAGCACGCGAGGCGTGATGGCCTGCCTCACACAGAGAGGAACGAGGGCACTGGCATCCCAGAAGGCCCGCGTCCGCACTACCGGCCTTCCCGTTCTTCCCGCCACACTTGGTCCATAGCCTCGTCGGAAACATTTCCTGCCGGCTTTGGCCATGAAGCAGACGCAGGCCGTCTCTTCAAAGGTAGGGTCAGAACGCCGCGAGCAACCAGCCGCCGCTCCTGCTCCGAGAGATTCTCCAGATGGCAGGGTACGATTCGCGCCACCGGCTTATTGCGATCGCAGACCAGCACCTCTTCACCATCCCGCACGATCTGAATATGGGCGCTCAGCCGCGCCTTCAGATCGCTGATATTTACGGTTCTCATGGCACAATTATAGCCGATATGACCATGTTGGTCATCTTCCATGTGGGCGTATCTTAGTCCTTCGTTAGTCTGAGGCCGGATTTCGATGGGATTCCCCTCCGGCACAAGTCCCCGAATTTCATGCTAGCCTGAAACCGCCATGCGCGAACGCCTCTTTCATTCAGTCGCACTCGTCGCGTTGGCTGCGTTCGCACTCGTTTCGCTGGCCGCATCCAGTTCGACCCCAACCGTCGTCCACTCGGCCGTTGCGCATTGGACAGTCCTCAACCAACCCACTCGCCTCGTCAACGGAAGCCCGGTGCTCTTCCGCGTCACCACGCCGAAAGCGATCCGCACGCTTTCGGGTACTTGGCTCGGGCACGAGATCGAGTTCACCTTTGACGCGAGCCACAGAACATGGTTCGCGCTAGCCGGAGTCAGTCTTGAGACCAAGCCGGGAACATATCCCATCGAGCTTCACGCCGAAAACTCCGCCGGACCGGCACTCTCATTCGAAAAGAAAATTCGTGTAGAACACCAGCGCTATCCCCGTGCAGTGTTGAAGGTTCCCCCGCGCTATACCGCGCCCAGCCCCGAAGAGCAGCGCCAGATCGAACAGGATAAGGAAACAAAAGCCGAGGCGTTCAAAACTCTCAGCCCGGTTCGCGAATGGAAAGGTTCTTTCGTGCCTCCGGTGAATGCCGAGATCTCCGACGTGTTCGGAGTCGAGCGCGTCTTCAATGGTTCCGTCGAGAGCACGCATCAGGGGCTCGATTTCCGCGTTCCCACTGGAACGTCGGTCGCAGCCGTTAACCATGGGCGTGTCATCCTGGCGCGCCCTCTATTCTTTGAAGGGAACTGCGTGGTGATCGATCATGGCCAGGGCCTTCTGACTCTCTATCTACACTTGTCGAAATTTCTTGTTAAAGAAGGCGATGACGTGGACAAAGGCCAGGAAGTCGGACTGAGCGGAGGCACGGGCCGCGCTACCGGGCCGCACTTGCATCTCGCCGTGCGCTGGCAAGGCGTGTATTTGAATCCGCAGGTGCTGCTGAAATTAAAGTTGCCGTGAGGAAAAATGAGGGCCGCCCGTGCGCTCTAGAGCTGCGGGTATCAATAGCCAGAAGCTAGAAGCGGCCCTTCCGCATCCCACACGCCATCGCGAAACGTAACGCTTCTTCCCGAGATCGCAGGGATGCGCTCGCCCGGAACAATGATTCCCACCAAGTTCAGCGGGTCCGCGGCAGCGATAACAACACGTTCGCCGCTGCCATTCATAGCCTGCTTGCGCTGAGCGCGCAACGATTCGACCGCGACCGGAAGCGCGAACTGCTCACCCAAAAATCCATCGACGAACCGCCCGCCGCGCACTTCGCCGCGATCTTCAAGACGGCGGTAACCGATCTGCAGCTCCCGCCATCGCGGCAGATTAGTTTCGCGTACCAGCAAATCGCGGAAGACCACGCCGTAGCGCCGCAATAGCATCCAGCAGCAAGACTCGACGCTGCGGTCGCGGTCCGCACCCCCGGTGTGCAGCAAAGACGCGTGCAGCAAAGACGCGTGCAACAGAGACCATCGTCCCGGCGCATGCCGCGGGCGCCGCACTTTTCCTATGCCGCTGCCCGACGTGCTTTTCGGTGTCACCAGAGCGCGCAGGTTTTCGAATCCGTCCGCGGTCACGAGGCCCGCCGCGACCAGTTCCCACAGTCCGGTTTCCACTTCCGCTTTGAGCCTGCCGGTCGCACGCACCATATCCGGAAAAAACAACGCGCCCCGCTGCTTCAATAGTTCGAGTAGCGCCTGGGCCACCGGACTCAAGTACGAAGTTGCGGAGTCGGCTGCCCCGGGGTGGTGTGGTCGGAGCCAGTCGGCATCCTCACGCACAAAGAATGCAATGGGCGCGACTCGCGTCGGAATTACTCGCCGCCGGTTCTCCTGGCCAGACAAATTGTTTCCCGTTGCTTCAAGAGTCGCGGGATGCGGCGACAGGCGGCCCCATCCGACCGCGCCTGCCAGGCACAGCTGATCGAGGTGCGCCGGATCATAGTCCGTGATTCTGCGCGCCAGCACAAACCGTTCCCAAGCGCTCGCCGGGATTTCGAATCCCTGCAGTTGCCGAATTACTTCGAGCGTCCCATGCTCGCCGCGCACCTGCGTACCCGGAGCGACATGCTGCCAGCGCAAAAGCCAATTCATAAACTGCGATGCCGTGACCGGAGCGATTTGCTTGCGCAAGGTTGCAACCGTCAGACGATGAATGCGAGCCAGCAGACGGCGCTCGCACCACTCGATTTCGGGTTCGCTGGCGGCAGATGCTGCCGGGCGCGAATCATCTTTATGCGAATCCGCTTTGTGCGAATCAGCCGAGCGGAACTTGCCGCGCAAAATGGCTCCCGAGGCCTCGATGCGGAGCAGCGCTTTTTCGATTTCAGTCGCAGGTAATCCCAACAATTCGCCAATTTCTGACGCGGTGGTTGGACCGAGATGTGCAATCCATCCTTGAACCGCGGTCAGCAGGGCATCGTCAAAGCCAGCCGCTTGTATGGTGGCAGTGCTTTGTCCCGCTGGGACGGGGCAAAGCCCCGTCACCACACGATGCATGGCCTGAAACCATTCGACACGCTCGGCCGCTACCCAATATTGCTTGCCGGCCGCCTCGGCTATCACAGCTCTATTTTCGAGTCGCAGGCGATCAAAGAATCCCTTCCAGCTGGCAGTGAACTGCGGTTGGTTTTCCTGAGAACTGAGAACTGGGAACTGGGAACTTTTTTTCTCCGGCACCAATACCAGCGTATGCAGCACATCGTGCAACTCATCGGCGTCGCGCACATCAGGCCACGCCTCCTGTTGTACCTGCGCAATCGCCGCCGGATCGAGCGCGCCGACCTCCTCAAGCACCGATGCCGGCAACACCCGCCGCATCTCAACTGCCCGCGCCCGGCGCTCCTCTAGCGGCGCATCGTCGAGGTATGCGTACGGATTCGCATTGAGAATTTCGTGCGAGAATTGCGACGGCACCGGAGTGTCGACTGCGAGGCAACGAATCCGTCCCTGCTCGATTCCGCGCAGCACATCGGCGAGGCCCTCAATATCCAGTGCCTCGGTGAGCACGTCTTTCATGACCTCATGCACCAGCGGATGATCGGGAATCTGGATATCTCCCGTAATGTTTTCCTGGCAAGCGGCTACATCGGGAAAAACTGAAGCCAGCAAATCGTCAGAGCGCATGCGCTGAATCTGCGGCGGCACTTTCTTGCCACCTTGAAAACGCAGCAGAGCCAGCGCGCGAGTTGCGTCCCACCGCCAGCGCGTCTGAAAAATGGGCGAAGCGAGCGCTGCTTGTTCGAGGATCGGCGACATGGTTTCGGAATGCAGGAATTGAAAGACATCCGCCAGCGGAAAGCTGTGTTGCTCGGCGAGCGCGATGTTCAATCCGTTGTCGGTGGCCGCAGCCTGTAGTTCGAAATTAAACCCGCGGCAGAAGCGCTTGCGCAATGCCAGTCCCCAGGCTTTGTTGATGCGCCCGCCAAAGGGCGCGTGGATGATCAACTGCATCCCGCCGCCTTCGTCAAAGAATCTTTCGGCGATGATCGTCGCCTGTGTCGGCACATCGCCCAGCACGGCACGGCCTTCGAGTGTGTACTGAATCAGTTGCTCGGCGCCCGCCAGATCGAGTCCGCATTCTGCGCGCAGCCAACTCACGGTTTCCCCTACGACCGGAAAGTTGCGCCATCCTTCCACCGGCGCCACGCCCGGCAGGCGGTCGCTAATCTCTTTGCGCAATTCTCCCAATTGCAGCGAAAGTTCCGCGGTACGCGCCGGAGCTTCGCCGCGCCAGAAGGGCACGCTCGGCGGCGCGCCGTGTGCATCTTCGACTAACATGCGCGACGTCCTCGCTTCCACGCGACGAATGCGCCACGAGGTGTTGCCGAGCAGCATGACGTCTCCCGCCATGCTTTCGACGGCGAAGTCCTCATCGACGGTTCCTACATTAGCGCCGTCGGGCTCGGCAACCACGGAGAACAGAGCATTGTCAGGAATTGCGCCGCCGCTGGTAATCGCGGCCAGGCGTGCGCCGCGCCGGGCTCGCAGCTTGCGATTAATGCGGTCATGATGCAAGTAAGCGCCATAGCGGCCTCGCTGCGAGGCGATCCCTTCCGAAAGCATGGTGAGCACTTCGGCGAAAGTCTCTCGTGAGAGATTGCGATAGGGATAGGCCCGCTTGACGAGCGCGAATAACTCATCTTCATCCCATCCGTCGTTTGTGTTAACGCCTGTGCTAACGCCGGTTCGATCACCCGATTGGTTAGCCGTCGCAGCGCTGCCCGCAGCCGCACAGCACGCTACAATCTGCTGCGCCAGCACATCGAGCGAAGCTTCGGGAAAGATCAGACGGTCGAGTTCACCCCGGCGAATCGCCCGCACCAGCACGGCGCATTCCGCCAGATCGTCGCGCGTGGTGACAAAAAATCGTCCCTTGGGAACCGCGCCGCGCCAGTGCCCCGACCGCCCGACACGCTGTAAAGCAACTGCAATCGAACGTGGCGAACTGATGTGGCACACCAGGTCCACCGTTCCCACGTCGATGCCGAGTTCCAGCGAAGCGGTCGCAACCAGCACCTTCACCTGGCCTTCTTTCAGCTTGCGCTCCGCCTCCAAACGCAGTTTGCGCGACAAACTTCCGTGATGCGCGGCTACATTTTTCTCGCCCAGCCGCTCGCCCAGTTGATGAGCAATGCGTTCGGCCAGCCGCCGCGTGTTGACGAACACCAGCGTCGAGCGGTGCGCATTCACCAGTTGCACGATGCGCTCGTAAATCTCGTCCCACATTTCGTTGGACGCGACCGGGCCAAGCTCGGACGACGGAACTTCCACTCCAAGATCGAGTGTGCGCTTGTGGCCAACGTTGACGATCACGGGGGATGCTCGCCCGTTGCCCGTGAGAAAATGCGCAACTTCCTCAATCGGCTTCTGCGTGGCCGAAAGCCCGATGCGCACCGGTGGACGGTGAGCGAGCGCTTCCAGCCGCTCCAGCGAGAGCGCAAGATGCACGCCGCGCTTGTCATCGGCGACAGCGTGAATCTCGTCCACAATCACGGTCTCGACATCGCGCAGGATGGCACGGCTCTTCTCCGCCGTGAGCAGAATATAGAGCGACTCGGGGGTGGTAACCAGAATATGCGGAGGGCGCTTCAGCATAAGGCGCCTATCCTTCATCAAGGTGTCGCCCGTGCGCACGGCGGTGCGGATCTCCGGCATTAACAGCCCGCGATCGCCCGCCATCTGCAAAATGTCTCCGAGCGGGATTTCAAGATTTTTCTGGATGTCGTTGCCGAGCGCTTTGAGGGGGGACACGTAAAGAACTTCAGTGCGGTCGCGCAGCTCGCCCGCGAGCGCTTTGCAGACCAGCCGGTCAATGCAGGCAAGGAAGGCGGCAAGCGTCTTGCCTGATCCAGTCGGAGCCGAGATCAGCGTGGTATGCCCGGCGAGGATGTGCGGCCAGCCCTGCTCCTGTGGTTCGGTCGGCGTCGAGAAGCGCGTCGTGAACCACTCCTGAACCAAAGGGTGAGCCCAGGCGAGCGAAGGAGAGACGGCGGACGGCATGGAAGTGATTGTAGCGAGAATTCAGAGTTTCGTAAAACATTCGCCTCACACCTATCCTCTATCTTTAACTTCCGAAGCCTGATTCCCCGAAGCCCAATTCCCCGATTCCCCGCAGGTAGGACCGTTTTTGTGGCTTGAGTTGAAGATCTGCTCAAATTGGAGTAAATTTTACTTGACAATATGTAAAGCATACATTACTTTATGTAAAGAGGTGCTTACGTATGACCACTGATCAACCGTTCTGTTCACGCTTCACGCGTCCTGTGTTTCTCTGGGCGGTGGCGGCCGCGCTAACCGAGCTCCTGGCGGCATGGCTTCTCAAACACACGCAAGGTCCGCGATGGTTGGGGCTGCTCCCGCTTCTGCCGTACATGTGCTTCTTCTGGGCGCTAGTGCGCAGCGTCCTGAAGATGGACGAAATGCATCAGCGCATCTGCCTGGAGTCGGCATCCAT
>Ga0187854_10004705_pt1 | contig 10137 bp, 5 predicted proteins | sample June2016WEW_6_15_FD_132445 | JGI IMG/M metagenome (GOLD analysis project Ga0187854, IMG submission 132445) | Peatland microbial communities from SPRUCE experiment site at the Marcell Experimental Forest, Minnesota, USA - June2016WEW_6_150 | ecosystem: Environmental > Terrestrial > Soil >...
CCGATCTCCCGATCAGGTGCCTTCCAGACCTTACTCCCGCTGGGTGGTCGCCCGGCATTCATAAACTCAAGCGACCTGGATTAGCGTGAAGTGATTTTGCGACCAAAAACATAGTTTCCTGTTTGCCGACCATTGGTAAAACCATGGGGGATCGGGTGGATTGAGGACTTGAACTTATTTTCTTCATTTATCGCAAAGGGTCGGTGACGGCCATCACCCAAATGTGCGACAAAGAAGCGTATCGCAATCCGCCCACCCAACGCAGCTTTAGAGTCGCGCACGATGCGACCTTTCCTAAATCTAAAACGCAAACCTCAGCGCCAGCTGTCCAACGCGAGCATTCACGGACGTGCTACTGATGACGCCGAACGTGGGTGATGTGAAATTGCTGTCGGGGTTCGCAAACTGCGGATGGTTCAGCGCATTGTAAAACTCGGCGCGAAATTGAAAGCTACTTTTCTCGATCGGCCGATTGACCATCACAGTTTTTGAAACTGCGAGATCCAGATTGGTTTGTCCGGGACCGTCCACGATCCCTGTTGCACTGTCCCCAAACGCGGTTCCTATACCATCGGCGCCAATTATCGGTGGAGTCGTAAAACAGGTGGAATTGAAATACGCTCCCAGTTTCGATTCCACCGACCCTCCGTTGACCAACCGGTTTTTCGAGCATGTTCCACTCAGTTGTGCCCGGTCTTCGCTTATCCCGAAGACGTTGTTGGCATTAGTGTCCGAGATCGTGAGAGCGCTGCCAGATTGAATCGTAAGTACACCAGCAAGGTCCCAGCTTCCCAGAAGCGCTCGTTGGAGCCCGGCTGACGGGCTGGGGAGTTTCCATGTTTCGCTAAGAACAAACCGATGAGTGCGGTCGAAGCTCGCCCGTCCCCATCGCTGTCTCGGGGAGTTTTGGTCTCCTAGCGTTAGCGCATTTCCGGAGGATGTTGAGTTGATGTCGGCGCCATCGGTGTCCAGAGTCTTCGAGAAGGTGTAAGAGGCGAGGAACTGAAGGCCGTGCCCCAAACGCTTCGTCAAGCTCGCTTCCAGCCCGTTGTACCAAGAACTACCCTCGGATTCCATCTCCACAAGAGAGTCCGGAGGCACCCCGAGAATGGGGACTCGCAAGGGAATATTTGCGACAGAGTTTGTGGTCACTCCCCTGATTGGGCTGTTGGCGGAGGCACTGAGCGCCTGATTGAGAGAACGTTGGCGGACCAGGTGTGTACCACGAGTGCCCACGTATCCTATTTCCAAGAGCCAACCCTCGTGTATCTCAGCCTGAACATTCAACGAATACTGTTGAATCATCGCTGGCCGAAAACCGGGCGCAACGGAATAAATAGTCGTCGTGCTGGTAGGAGAATACGCGGGGAACGAAGGGAAGGACTCCGGCGTCGGAAAAGGCTGGGGGAAAGGCGCTTGAAATATCGCGTTTGCGTTCGCCGCTCCTGCATTTAAACGAAACACTGAAAACGGAGCGCCCAAGATATTTTGATAAAAGGCTTGACCGGTGGGTCGGGAATAATACGTGCCATACCCGCCTCTTAGCACCATTCGACTTGTGCGGGGCAAGAACTGCCAAGCGAACCCGATTCGCGGTGCGATCGTGTTTTGTCCGTCGCCGTAGTTCCCGAGAGTATTATTCGCACGCAAAACACCCGGAGGAAGTACACCTGGAAAGTTGGAAGCCACAATATAGCCTGCCACGCTCCCGCTTGGCGGAGGGTTGGGGTCAGCTTTGCCGATGTCGAAGCTTGCGTTTCTGCCCAGACGGTCTCCAAATTGGCCGAGACGCTCGTAACGCAAGCCAATATTTAATGTAAGGGACCTGCGGATTCTATAGTCATCCTGCGCGAACCCTGTACCCTCCCACACCCTGAATTCCCGATTGGTGAGGCCGAAGTCATCAGACGAGGCAAAAACATTGCTGAATCCGGTGCCGTTGTCCCTTGCGCTCAGGCCAAGTAGAAAATCGGGCCAGCTCATAAACTGCAGAAATGATCCAAGTCCCACAAGATTGACGTTGTCCTGCAATCTAGTGAGAGATCCTCCCAAGCGTATTGTGTGGGCGCCACGGACGAAGCTGAGATTATCCCCAAAGATAAAACTATTTTGGGCAATCGTTCGTGGAAACCCGGAGGCAATACTTACGGAACCGAGAATTTCCAAGCTAGGCAGCTCGTTATTGCGGCTCATATCTCCTTCGGCAACTCCAACGTCCGACCAATCGAACGGAGTCCTCGCCTCTGTAGTTGTTCTCGTGCGGACATATCCAATCCGTACTTCGTTGAGCCATGCGTTATGGAAAGTGTAAGTATGAGCTAAAGAAAAGACTCTGAATCCAGAATCACTAGGACTCGGAAAACCAGGAACATTACCTGCCGGATTGAGGCCATTTCCGGGAAGCGTGATGGTCTCACCATCATTTGCCAGGAAGAAGCGGACTGCGATTTTGCTGTTCGGTCGATTCAGGTAGTCAACATCGGTTGAAAACTGGTTTTCATTAAAATGGTAAGGATCGGTGAGGACTGAGAAGCCCTGCTGCGCAAGTGGTTTCGCGGGGCCTACAGTTTGCGGAGTAGGGATGAGGAAAGTCCCGTCAGGAAGCTTGAAATTCAGTAGGGCCAGAGCCACGGGATTAATGTTGGAGCCGTCGGGTTTGATCGCCGTGCCTCCCTGCGCACCCGTCATGCCGCCAAAGATTCTCCCGAGTTCAGCCGGTGCGCGGTCATTCGTGAGCGGCGGCTCGCTTAAGGCGGCAGTGCAAGCAGTCCTCGACTGACCAGCAGCGACGCCGTTAACTTGGTACGTCCCCTGATAGGAACCAAAGAAAAGTAGTTTGTCCTTTTTGATAGGCCCACCCAAGGCGAAACCAAATTGGTTCTGCTTGAGGACGGGGCGTGGCTGGCCTGTTTGGTTCAAAAAGAAATCGTTCGCGTTAAGCAGCTCGTTGCGAAGAAACTCGAAAACCGTCCCGTGGAAAGCATTGCTACCGGTTTTTGTAATCACGCTGACGTTGGCGCCACCATAGCGCCCGTAGGCTGCATCGTAGAGTCCTGTCTGAACTTTGAACTCCTGGATGCTGTCGGGGTTGGGAATCGGAATGCCGCCACTCCCTGCGGCGCTGCCCTGCACATCGCTGACGCTTATTCCGTCCACCTGGAAGTTATTGTCATAGGAACGCGCTCCGTGCACGTAAATCCCGTCGTTCGATCTGGCAATCTGCGAGAACGCGGTCCCGCCGAGTCCAACCTCTCCTGCGTTGTACACTCCGGTTGAAACACCCGGGGCGAGGCTTGCAATTTGGGCAAAATTCCTCGTGACCAGGGGCAAACCGCCGACCGCCTTTTCGTTGACTACTTTGCCCAGCGAGGAGCCCTCGGTTTCAACCATTGACGGTTGTGTGGAAACGTTGACGGTATGGAAAACGGTGGCGACTTGCAGATGCAGGTCGAGATGGACGGTTTCAGTGACGCTGACTCTAACTGCTGCGCTGGCGGAGAGGGAGCCTGCGGCGTTGCCTTCTATCTGATATCTAGTGGGGCGTAGCAGAAGAAAACTGAATCTACCCTCCTGGTCAGAGGTGGCAGTCTCCGTGGCACCTGTTTCCCGGTTGATCAGATGGACGACCACGCCGGGTATAACGGCTCCAGTCGGGTCAAGAACTGCTCCAACCAGTGCTCCTGTAGAGGGTGTCTGGCTGCGCGCATTTGCGGACAACAGCAATGCCAATAGTGCAAGTGTGAGAGCACACCACAAGCAGCTCCGCCAAAGGTGGTTCCTGTGGAACAAATACATCATGCGAGGTTCTTTTCAGCAGGTTGAGTACTATACTAGTTTATCCGTGGTCGGGCTCGGTCATGGTCGATCTCATTATTTGGTCCCGATCAGTAAACAAAGACTGGAGGTTGGTGGTGCCGCCCCATCTGGAGCAGATCGCCGGCTGGTCTTGGGGCGTCAGTCGGTGCAATCCCGGTCAATCCCACTTCTCGGAATCCGTGAGAGCGGCGGGGCGCACGCTCATCCTTTCTGTTATTGCTGTGGCCTTGCTGGTGTCGCGGTCAACCGCAGTGTCGCCAATGAGGGAAGTCCGGCGCGTGCTCATTATTAACGACCTTGGCGTTATCTCGTCACCCGGCTTCAGTGAAATCAATCAGGCAGTCCTCACTGGTCTACAAAAATCTCCGTACCGGATCGAGCTCTATGAGGAGAGCCTGGATCTCACCCTATTCCCAGACCGAGTTTCCCAAGACAGATTTCGAGAAGAGATTATTCAAAAATACTCAGCCCGCAAGCCCGACGTGATCATTGCCGCCGGGCCAGTGTCCCTGAAGTTCATCGCCAACCTGTACGACAAGTTCCAGGGTACCCCAATTATCTTCTGCGGAATTTGGGGTGGAATTCCGGACCAGCTAAGACACGGCATGCCCTTTACAGGTGTTTTGGCCCGGTTACACCCCGAGGGAACCCTGAATGCGGCGTTGCACTTGCTGCCCAGCACCAAGCACGTGGTAGTGGTCGGTGGAGTGGGTGAGTTTGACAAAGGATTCGAAGCCATCGCTAGGCAGAGTTTCCACAACTACGAATCGAAGCTTGAATTCACGTATATTTTCGACTTGACCATGCCCGCACTGCTTGAGAGGCTCAAGCAGCTACCCAGCGATACGATTGTTTATCACACTGCAATCTCGCAAGATGCAGCGGGAGACCGCTTTATCGATTCAGCTCAATCGATACCGATGGTGGCCAGTGCAGCGAATGCTCCTGTCTTTGTAATGGACGATGTGGATCTTAGGGCAGGAACTGTGGGTGGCGATCTGGTGAACTGGGCCGACGACGGTCGCATCGCCGCAGAGATGGCTACGCGGGTTCTCAACGGCGAGAAGCCCCAGGATATCCCCGTCGTCACGAGCAACCACGCCTACATGTTCGACTGGCCGGCGCTCAAGCGTTGGGGGATGAACGAAAAGAATCTTCCTCCTGGCAGCATCGTGCTCCATCGGGAGCCGAGCTTCTGGGAGTTATATAAGCAGTACGTCGTCGCCGCCATTTTTCTTATATTGGTGCAGTCCGTGGCCATTCTTGGACTCCTCTGGCAACGAGCACGACGAAGAAAAGCAGAGGCAAAGCTTATAAGATCGGAGGAAAAATTCTCCAAATCCTTTCGACAGGGTCCTCTTGCCGTCAGCATAGCCAGTACGAAGGATGGTCGCTACATTGACGTCAATGAGACTTTCGAACAGCAAACTGGTTGGTGCCGCGACGAAGTCATCAGCCGGAGCCCCTCAGATATCAGCCTTTGGGTAGATCCCGATCAAAGATCGCTGATCATTAAACAGCTTCTCGCTGAGGGCCACGCGCGAGACTTGGAGGTTAGGATCCGCAGAAAAGATGGTCAGATTCGGACAACTCTCGGTTCAGCAGAATTGATTGAGGTCAATGGTGAGCCGTGCGCTCTTTCCGTGATCGCTGACATTACCGAGCGCAAACTGGCCGAAGCTGCGCTCGCAAACGTGAGCCGCAAGCTGATAGAGGCACAAGAGCAGGAACGTAGCCGGATCGGCAGAGAACTTCACGACGACATCGGTCAACGTCTCGCTATGTTGGCCATCGCGTTAGAACAGCTCCAACAAGAGTCTCTCGCTTTGCCTGCTGAAGTCCGGAACCATGTGGGCGAACTACAGAAGCAGACCTCCGAGATAGCCGCCGACCTTCAAACCATGTCGCACCAGTTGCACTCGGCAAAACTGCAATATCTGGGTATTGCTGCGGCCATGAGAGGCTTCTGCCAAGAATTCGGCGAGCAGCAGAAAGTGGAGGTTGACTTCCAAAGCCACGATTTGCCAAGCCCCGTGCCGCCAGACACTGCTCTTTGCTTATTCCGAGTTCTGCAAGAAGCCGTTCATAATTCGGTCAAGCACAGTGGGGTACGGCACATCGAAGTGCGATTGTGGGGAACGTCGGAAGAGATTCATCTCTCGGTTAAGGATTCCGGCACGGGCTTTGACCGCGAAGCAGCAAAGGAGAGCCGTGGTCTTGGTCTCATCAGCATGGAGGAGCGGGTGAAGCTGGTGAAGGGAACGCTTTCAATCAACTCGCAACCGAAGGGTGGCACCACCATCCACGCTCGCGTTCCTCTCGGTTCGGGAAGCGATTCCATGCGTGCTGCCGGATAAACCTTCTGAATTGAATTTCTTTTTGCATTTGATCGGCGGTTTTATTAGCGGTCTTCAGGAATCATGACGAAACCATTCTCGTCGAATCTCGGACTGAAGCTAAGATTCTCTTCTTGGCCGACGGCGCTAATCGGAATTGTAGTCATCAAAGCCGTCCTTTCGCTCGCCGTAAAGCCGGGCTCTTTCCTAGTTTCATACAGCGGGATCAGTTACATCCTCCTCCTGCTGCTAGCGACTGGTTTCGCCATCCGCAACGGAATACGGCAAACGCTTGGGAGCCGTCCGTTCTGGGTGTTCCTCGCAATTGCCTATGGCCTCTGGGCGCTAAACCAGGGTCTTAAGCTGTACTACGAGCTTGGTCGGCATATGGACGCGCCAGATAATTCGATCGCTGATCCGGTTCTGTTCTTGCACATCGTACCGCTCATGGCGGCCGTAGCAACCCTCCCACACTTGAACGCATCCGATCGCAAGCCATACCGCGCGATCTTAAACACTCTTCTCTTATTGTTTTTCTGGGGCTTTCTTTATGGTTACATTGTTTTCCCATACCAGTACTTGTTCTCGTCGAGCGCTACGCCTTCTAGCTATGGCGTGCGTTTTGACATTCTTTACCTGATAGAAAATCTGGCGCTGGTCTTGGCTGTAGGTATCTTGACCCTTCGGGTGCAGCCTCCTTGGAAGTCAGTCTATCTTCATCTGTTCGGCGCCTCCATCCTGTACACCTTAAGTTCCGCAGTCGCTAACCTCGCAATTGACTCGGGTGGCTATGTCAACGGCAAGCTGTATGGTCTGGGCCTGACCGCTTCTGTTTGCTGGTTTGTGTGGATACCGCTACGCGCACAGCAGGAGCTGGGACTAGAAGCAACAGCAACGCGATTCGATAGCGGCGAAAGCTCACAAGGGTCGATATGGGCAATGCTCGTAGTTGTGATGATCTCTATCCCGATTGTGTGGGAGCTTTTCTCGCGGAATGAGAGCAGTGGTCTGCGTACGCTCCGCGTGCTTGTCGCAATCGCCGCGATTGTGTGTCTGGCGAGTGCCGCCTATATAAAGGAGTACCTCGCCAGACGCGAGCTGGATTTCCATTTTGGTTTAGCCAACGACAGGCTACGTCTGGCAATGGCAGCGAGCACATCGGTAGGGTGGGACTTTGACGTCAAGAGCGGACGGAATGTTTGGTTCGGCGACCTTCAAACTATTTTCGGAATCGCTTCCGATCCTTACGTGACAACCAGGGAGGATTTCATTCGTTACGTACATCCGGGTGACCGAACCAGAGTCTCGGAAGCGATCGCGAATGCAAGGCAAAACCGGAAGTTGTACGCGGCAGAGTTTCGCATCGTAAAGCCAGATGGGACAGTTCGCTGGCTGGCAGCGCGAGGCAAGTTCTACTATGCAAGGAACGGTGACCCCGAGCGAATGCTCGGCGTGTCGCTCGATATCACCGAACGCAAGTTGGCAGAGGAGAAGCTGCGAGAATATGAAAAGGCGGTGGAAGGCTCGGAGGAGATGATGGCGGTTGTGGACCGAGAATACCGCTACTTGATCGCGAATCGTAAGTTTCTCAGCCAGCGGAACATGACGAAAGAACAAGTCGTGGGGCGACTAGTCCCAGAAGTATTGAACAAGGCGGTCTTTGAGACGGTCGTCAAGGAGAAGTTGGATGAGTGTTTCCGAGGTAAAGTCGTCAGATACGAGATGCGATACACGTATCCCGAGCTTGGCGAAAGGGACTTGCTCATCTCGAACTTCCCCATTGAGGGTTCCGGAGGCATAGATCGCGTGGCTTGCATTTTGCAGGATATTACAGAGCGCAAGCGGGCGGAAGAAGCCCTTTCCTGCATGAACCGCAGAGTGATTGATGCCGAAGAGCGGGAACGTAACCGGATCGCGATAGACCTTCACGAAGACGTCGGCCAGCGTCTTGCTTTATTGGCAATTGGGATCGAACAACTCAAGAATGACCTCCCCAATCGGAATGTTGAACTTCTCGACCGCATGGACGCAGCATGGAAGCAGACCCTGGAGATATTGACCGATGTCAAAGCTTCGGCGCACGAGTTGTACTCTCCGAGACTAGAGTATCTCGGTGTCGCTGCGGTTATGAGAATCTTCTGCGAAGAGTTCGGGGAGCGGAAGAAAGTGGAGATTGACTTCAGGAGCCACGGACTCCCCGGCCTCATGCAGACGGAGGTTTCTATTTGCCTGTTCCGCGTTCTGCAGGAAGCGTTGCACAACGGGGTGAAGCACAGCAGGGTACAGAAGTTCCGCGTGCAATTATGGGCTGACGATGAGATTCATCTTACGGTTAGCGACTCCGGTGCTGGTTTTGACCTCGAAGCGGCAAGGAGAGCCCGAGGGCTTGGTCTGACCAGAATGGAGCAGCGCGTAAGACTAGTGAATGGAACATTTTCGGTCGATTCGCAACCCGAACAAGGCACCACAGTTTACGTTAGTGTGCCTTTGCGTTCGGGAAGCGACTCCGTGCGTGCGGCTGGCTAATTGCGCTCGAAATTGTCGCCCGTTCACCGGGAAGAAACGGCGGAGTGCTCCGCACAGATTCCTTCGTAGATGTGGCTTTCCTGTTTACGCTGAAAGCTGTTCAACACATACCCGCACAAGATATCCACTTCGTGCGTCCGGGCTATCTCGTCCCAGAAGTGTTCGACTTGAACCGCCGCATCCGCCCTCCCTTGTGCCCACAAGATAGGTGCACATTCACCACAAGCTGCAACACGGGGACGCTCCCCCTTCGATGCTTTGGCGGCTGCGGCGACCAGATTGCCCGCGACTCTCAGAAATCGAGCCGCGTCAGGCAGACCATTCACCATAAAGGTCGAGAGCGTGTCGGCAACATCCAAAGAGATATAGCGCCCCTGTTCAATGGCGGCGACAATATCCACGCCATGTGCTTGCAATGTAGCAAGAAGATCCTTTCGGTGTGCCTCGGTCGCGACCACGATAACCGCATTCCCGGCCTCTAGAGCGGCTTCGATGAACCGAGTAAAGCCAACTACAAAAGCTGCATCATCCGAATAGAATTCAACTTCGTGACTGCGCGTGATCTCCGTTTTTCTCAGTACAAGCGATGGGAGAGCCTCCTCGTGGCAGGGGTCGGTCGCTTGCTCGTCCTTAGCGTGGGCGAAACTGTGACCCGACAATCCCCTGCTGACAAACTGCCTGCCCTCAAGAACCGCTTCCACAGCCGCCAAGAGTTCGCTTCCAGCGTGCGCCTTAACCACGTAGCCCAGTGCCCCCAAGGCAAGGGCTTCCTGCACCACGTCAGCAGCGGATTCTTGGCTTATAAAAAGTATCTTGGATTCAGGGGAGAGTTTGCGGATTCGTCGAGCCGCTTCGATTCCATTCAGTGTTGGAAGCCCGATGTCGAGCACAATCAGATCGGGTTGCAGTTCTTCTGCTTTGTGAACCGCTTCTAGTCCATCTGAGGTTTCTCCGACGATCTGCAATGCGGGTCCTTTTTTCAGCGTGGAACAGATGAATCGCCGAAACGGTTCATAATCATCGACCACGAGAACCCGGACGGATGACGTTTCCAAACAGCCTCCCCCTTGAGGTCAAACCCGACTCTGCGAGTTTAGTTGCTGACTGTATTCAGAGTCCCATGCTCCGCTAATTCAGGTCGTTGCGCACGCGCATGCTTCGATCATCAACAATACTGGCTGGACGAAAACGATACAAAAGAAATCGTTCAATACTACACCTTGCTCATCGTTTGTGCGACCCCAGTCCGGGATTGAGATCGTCTGCTGGGACTTCCTCCCGATCACGCTGACCTTGATCTGGCGGTAGCGGGCGAGGTGGTCTTTAAGGCCATTCTTCTTCGAGGTTGACACTCGGCACCTGAAGAAGAGAGCGGGGAGTGTGCTGCTCCGGTGACCGACGATCCAGAAGTGGTGGGATCGATTCGCCGAAACTCCTCGACGACGGGATAAACGGCAGC
>Ga0187854_10004706_pt1 | contig 10136 bp, 7 predicted proteins | sample June2016WEW_6_15_FD_132445 | JGI IMG/M metagenome (GOLD analysis project Ga0187854, IMG submission 132445) | Peatland microbial communities from SPRUCE experiment site at the Marcell Experimental Forest, Minnesota, USA - June2016WEW_6_150 | ecosystem: Environmental > Terrestrial > Soil >...
GGAGTCAGGAAGACCGTAGAGACCGTGTCACGCCGTTGGACGCTGCCGTCCGCAGCGCCATTTTTTTGCCGCTCCCCGCTCCCTGCGGAGACCGCCTGCTGCAGCGGGGGCGGCCCGGACGCGACCCGGGTCGAAGGCCTCATTGACCTGGATCTCTTTCTCCGGGAGGCCGCCATCCGGAGTTTCACCATATCCGCCATGGCCTTCCAGGATGCGGACAACCTCGACCTGGAGCGGCTCAGGGGCTGCTGCATATCGGTCGTATCCGCCGACGGCAGGCTTGTCCCGTTCTGTGCCTACAACCTTACCAGTAGAGAAGGAAGGAGCCTCTACCGCCGGCGGAACGGATCGGGGTGACGACGATCGGCATCACTCCCCTGGAGGCATGGATCGCAAGAAAGGCCCGCATCGGCCCCGGATTGGGGGGTAGGGGCTTTGTGGAAGCACTCAGGGCCTACCAGCTCCGGAGGGTGAACGAGGTCATCGACTACGCCCGCCGCAACGCCCCTTTCTACCGTCGTCATCTGGCCTCCCTCCCGGCTGCGCCGCTGTCCGCTCTTTCCGATGTCGCCCGAATCCCCTTTACCACACCGTCGGATCTCACCGACGACCCCTCCGGTTTTTTGGCGGTTTGTCAGGACGACGTAGCCAGGATCGTCACTCTCCGCACGTCGGGGAGCACAGGGGAGGCAAAGCGGCTCTTTTTCACGGAAGGGGACCTGGAGCTGACCGTGGACTTCTTCCATCACGGCATGTCGACCCTTGTACGACCGGGACAGAGAGTAGTGGTCCTCCTTCCCGCTGAGAGACCGGACAGCGTGGGGGACCTCCTCGTTCGGGGCCTTCGAAGGATGGATGTCCGTACCCTTGCGTACGGCCCTGTCACGGACCCCCTCCACGCCGCTCGCGCGGTCGCCTCTTTCGGCGCCCATTGTCTCGTTGGTATTCCCACGCAGGTTTTCGCCGTGGCCCGAACACGTGCGGGGGCCGCAATCGGGAAAGGCAGCATAGAGAGCGTCTTGTTGAGCACGGATTACGTCCCGCGGGCGATCGCCGAGACCCTGGAGGAGGTCTGGGGCTGCCGGGTATTCACCCATTACGGCATGACCGAGATGGGCCTCGGCGGCGGGGTCGAGTGTGAGGCCCTGGACGGGTACCACCTCAGGGAGGGTGATCTCTACTTCGAGGTAGTCGATCATGAGACAGGAGAGGGGTGTTCCGATGGCGCGACGGGCGAGGTCGTCTTTACTACCCTTACAAGACGAGGCATGCCTCTCATACGATACAGGACCGGGGACATCGCCCGGATCATCCCTCAGCCCTGCCCCTGCGGCAGTGCTCTGAGGCGGATGGAGCGTGTCAGAGGCAGGTGGGACGGCAATGTTCGCCTGGGTCCTGAGTCTACCCTGACTCTGTCCGATATGGATGAGGCGCTCTTCCGGCTGACCGGTCTGCTCGACTACCGGGTCACGGTCTCACAAGGGAGCGACGGAAGGTTCCGGCTGCACATCGACGTACACAGGCGGAAAGGCGGCAGCCCAACGGACCGCGAAGTCCTCCACATGCTCAACGAGGTCGACGCGATACGAAAAGGCATTGCCGGGGCGAACCTGGAGATACCCACCGTGCGTTTCTCGACAGACGGGCGCTGGAGCACTACCGGCGTGTCAAAGAGAAAGATCGTCACCATTCCGCCATCACATAGTAAATAATAGCGACCGACCCCCCTGCCCCCGCAACCGCAGCAAAGTACCTTTTAGTTACCGTTGGTAGGAATTAGTAATTATTGGTAAATATTTTGTCTTGACAGAAAGGTATGCGTTTGGTATATAGTTCACCGGCGTGTTTGAGATATAATTCACAAACGCGCACACGCACACGCATAAAGCAGTTGACTACAACGGCTGCGACGATAGCCCGGAGGAGTTAGCATGAGATACGCGGAGACCGGTTACAATCTGGAAATTGATTTAGCGAGAGGAAACATTGAACGTGTAGAAACTGACCCGAAAATGACCGAGCTTCATCTGGGAGGTCTCGGCACGAGCGTCAAGATACACTGGGATAGGGTTCCCCCCGAGACTAAGCCGTTTGATCCTGAGAATCTCCTGATATTCAGCACCGGCCTTCTCAACGGCACACCCGCTTTCAGCGCCAATCGCACCGTTGTTACCTTCATTTCTCCTGAGTCGGGGTTATTGGCATATCCGATGATGGGGGGGTTCTGGTCGGCGGAATTGAAGTATGCCGGTTACGACAAAGTGATCCTTCGCAACAAGTCCCCCGAGTGGGTCTACCTATGGATACACAACGACAAAGTGGAACTACGTGATGCCTCCCATTTGAAGGGTAGAGGCGCCGTTGAAACGCAAGACCTCATTCGAAAGGAATTGAACGAGCCGAGAGCCCAGGTGGCCGCTATCGGCCTGGCCGGTGAAAACAAGGTCTTTACGGCTTCCATCGAGCAGTCCAGGTCGAGCGCCAGCAGACTCGGAGGCGGCGCCGTTATGGGAGACAAGAAGGTAAAGGCGATAGCGGTGCGCGGAACAAAGGACGTCAACCTTGCCCGAGGGGCTGAGTTTATGGAGCATATGAAGGGCGTGACGGAATACATAAAGTTCCGGAACGCAAATCCCATTCCCGATGTCATGACCATTTTGTCCGGAATCGGCTCACCCCAGGAGATGGTGCACACTGATGAGAAGTGGCACACGGAAAATTTCATGTGGGGAAATGCGCGCACCCGGAGAAGAGAATTCTGGAGCAAGGAGAATGCAGAGAATTGGACGACGGCTCAACTTGCTACGGTACAGCGGTTAATAAGCTGCTTTAACTGTCCGCAGCATTGCGGGGCGTTGGTTTCCTACCGGGAAGGTCCACGATACATGATGAAATGCTTCGGGAAACTTACCTATTGCATGGCGGCCTATGTAGACGACCTGGGTTTTAACTTCAGGATCCTTCAACGTGCGACGGAGTATGGAGTCGATTCATTCTCTACCCCGCAGATTTTGGCCTTCGCTGTTGAGCTCTATGAAGCCGGCATTCTGACCGACAAAGACTTTGAAGGATGTCCGTCCGATAAAGAGGGAAGATTCTTCTGGTTGCTCGACAGGGTTGCGCGGCGGGAAGGAATCGGAGATGTGCTGGCTGACGGCGTGTATGCTGCGGCCCGAAAGATCGGCAAGGGCGCAGAAGAATTCGATCATAATACCATCAAGAAACACGAGCAGCTCCCTCTCAAGCTGGGAACGCTGGATCCTATCTATTTCCTTATGTATTCTACCAACGAGAAGATAAGCATTACCCAGATCGAAGGGCAATGGCCCCAGTCGGCTTTTCCCACGATGGAGCAGAGAGAAGCGTTTGTAAAGGATTGGCCCCAGCTTCCCGATGAAAAGTTTAAGCAGTATTTGCTGGACTGGGAGATACGGGGAGAAAAGGCGATACCATTTTTCCCGACTCCCGACATTGCCGCTGAGATTGTGGATTGGATGGAGATGCTGCACAACATCGATGACGCCTGCTGTATCTGCGCCGGTATGTCGTCATTCTGCCTCAAGCCTCCGTATCATATACACAACTACCCGAAATTGATCTCGGCCGCGACCGGGATGGACATAGATGAAGCCGGACTAAAGAAAATAGCCAATAGGAGCCGGACGTTACACAGGGCATTAAATAATAGAAGAGGCATGGCGAGGGCTGATGAGAAGCCGCCTCAAGACCATTGGAAGAGAAGGTTTCCCGATCTCGAAGAACAACTCCTGTCTACGTATTACAAATTCAAGGGATGGAATAATGACGGCATTCCTACGAGAGAAAGACTGGAGGAATTAGACCTGGGTTATGCTGCCGAAGACTTGGAAAAGAGAGGGATATTAAAAAATGGCCATGATTAAGAAGAAGATCAAGACAATCAAGATCGATGCGGATAAGTGCAATGGCTGCCGGGGCTGTGAGATAGTCTGCTCCGCCTTTCACGCGAACCCGAAATACAGCAGCAACAACCCGGCCAGGTCCCGCATTCAGGTGATTACCAACCGGCTGCAAAATAAATGGCTTCCGGTATTCGCGGGCGAGTATACGGCAGCCGAATGCATGGGCAGAGACAAGTATGTGATCGACGGAAAGGAATACGACGAGTGCGACTTCTGCAGGGCCTCCTGCCCATCCAGGGACATCTTCAAAGAACCCGATTCCGGTCTTCCCCTCAAATGCGACATGTGCGAAGACGATCCGCCCCAGGAAAAGCCGATGTGCGTTCAGGTATGCCTCAACGATGTCCTGATGTACGAGGAAAGGGAAGAGGAAGTGGAGGAAGGGCTGGAGATGGAGGCGGTGGAGGCAGGAGTAGGATCGTTGATAGACAAATATGGGTTGAAAACGATAGCCGATACCGTTGCCCGATTGGCGCAGAAGGGGTAAAGCCCGGTACGCATCACACTATACGGATGCGAACCCGGTTGTTTTGAGTACTATGAAAGTCATTGTCGTATCGGGTGCACGCTCCAAAGTCGGGAAGACGCATCTTTCACGTGCATTATGCAGACTGTTGCCCGGGGCAGTACGCATAAAGATCGGCGATCATGGCTGGAAACCCGGCGGCGACGGTTATCTCTACCGGATCGGGACCGGCTTTTCCACTATCGCCGCGGAGCACGGCAATGCGCGGTTTCTGATAATCGAGAGCAACCGCATACTCGAGGAGATCACCCCTGAATGCGCTATCTACCTCCCGGCCGAAAATCCGAAGCCCTCGGCCGAAATTGCCGTCAGGAAGGCGGACATCATCCGCGGTGAACCCGTTCCGGCCGCAAAAATCTCCGTTCTCGCCAAAAGGATGGAATGTGATGAAACGGTCATCCGGGCAATCGTGGAATTGTCAGGGGAATTGCCGGCAAAGAAGGAGCTGACGAAGTGATTCGAGAGATACGATGCCGAAGGGCGACATCACGGCGCAACGACACAACTATTGCCAGGTCGTGCAAAATCGCTCGTCAAGAAACGAGGAATGTGACGGTATCCGTCAGCGAGGCGCAAAAGATCATTCTTGATTCCGTCAGCCCTCTGAGCGGTGAAAGCATTTCCATCATGGAGGCATCCGATCGAATCTTGTATGAGGATATTGTAGCGGACGCGATGATACCTTCCGTGGATGATTCCGCGATGGACGGTTATGCCATAATCGCAGATGACACGCACGGGGCATCGAGAAATACACCCGTAAGACTTCGAATCATGGGAGAGATACAGGCGGGTGGCTCCATTACCGGTAAAAGGGTCTCTCATGGAACGGCAATAAGAATAATGACCGGCGCTCCGATACCGGAAGGCGCCGATTCGGTAATTCAGTTCGAGGAAACGGAAGAAGAAGCCGATTATGTGAAAATATTCAGCGAATCGGTCAAAAACAGGAATTGCAAATGTGCGGGAGAGAATATCAGGAAAGGCGACAAGGTGCTGCACAAAGGAGACCGGCTGAGATCTGCCGATGTGGGCATTCTTGCGTCGCTCAATTACAATGTGGTACACGTATATAAACAGCCGACCGTGTCGATTATCTCTACGGGCGATGAATTAGCCGAAATAGGCGAAGCGATTCACAGTGGTCAAATCAGAAACGTCAACGCGTACACCTTGTACTCGGAAGTAAAAAAATACAACGCCCTTCCCCATTACTTGGGCATTGCCAGGGACACAATGATGGATACGCGGGAGAAGCTTCTCGAAGCGTTAGAGTCGGATGTAGTGATATCCACCGGCGGCGTATCGATGGGAAAGTACGATTTTGTGAAGGAGATCTATTCCGATCTGGGTATTGAAATACTGTTTGAATGGATCGATGTCAAACCGGGGAGGCCGTGCACTTTTGGGAAGAAAGGGCACAAACTGGTTTTTGGCCTGCCGGGATATCCTGTTCCGGCTCTTACATCATTCATTCAATTTGTAAGGCCCGCCCTGCTCACGCTGATGGGGGCAACAAAAATAGATAAACCGCTCGTCGGCGCATTTCTTGAAGAGGATGTCAGCACACACGCGGGCAGTGTTACTCTGTTGAGAGGCTATTTCACCATCAAGAATAATCAGTTTTATGTTTCAACAACAGGCAGCCAGAAATCATCCGTCCTTCGTTCAATGAGCAAGGCGAACTGTCTGATAGTAATCCCGGAGCATAGCAGAGCGGTGAAGGCAGGAGAAAAAGTGACGATTCAATTAATCGATCATGATGAGATATGACAGATATTCGCCTCCCCGGCCGAAAAAATGCATAGTGTATGCCCCTTTGGTATTGTCAAAACTTTTGTGAAAAGGCGAGGGGCTGAACATGAAACAGCCATTTGTGTCTCTTCCTTTTTATGAGGGGGACGACCCACTTAAGTGGGTGCCCCGACTGGCTTTGCCAGTGGAGGGGGCGACCGGGTACCCGCTTGCGGGTGTCCCCATAATTGAAAGGAGATCGTCATGAAAGGCATGTCCCTTGGTCTGAAAGAGGCGCTGCGTTTGACCCTGGGGGGCAGCATAAAACCGCTCCCTCCTGAGAACGTCGCCCTGGTTGACAGTATCGACCGTGTCGCTGCCTCAGATCTCTATGCCCTGGTGGATTCCCCTTCCATGGATGCCTCCCTTAAAGAGGGGTACGCGGTGTTATCCCATGAGGTAGCCCATGCAACTGCCGAAAACCCTGTCCGGCTGCGGCTTTTGGGCGCTATGGCCGCAGGAGGCGAAAAGGATATTCAGATTGGGCCGGGGACAACGGTGAGGGTATTGACGGGGGCACGCATCCCGACCGGCGCCGACGCCGTGGTGGCCGAAGAATTCGTGAAACAGGGAGCCAATCATGTGCTGGTAGAGACCTTTGCCGAACCCGGCAGGAATATCCTGCCGCGCGGCAGCGACGTGGCATGCCGGAAATGTATCCTCCCGTCAGGCCGACAAATATCGCCCGGTATGGCAGGTCTCCTTGCCGCGGCAGGGCACACTACGGTCCCTGTCTTTAGAAATCCCGTGGTGGGGATTATCGGAACCGGCGATGAAATCGTCGAGCCGGGTAAACCCCTGGCGGAGGGCAAGCTCTACGCAAGCAATATCATGACCCTGGCAGGATGGTGCAATAAATATCACATGAAGACCCGCATGACAATTGTAAAGGATGATCATGATGCCATCTTCAGCGCCTTAAAGATGCTGTCCGGCGAAACGGATGCCTTGATAACAAGCGGAGGAGCGTGGACGGGAGACCGCGACATGGTGGCGCATGTCCTTGAAGCGCTTGGATGGAAGGAGGTGTTTCACCGGATTCGCATAGGGCCCGGCAAGGCGGTCGGCTTCGGCATGCTGGATAAAAAACCCGTATTTATGCTGCCCGGCGGACCGTCTTCCAACGTGATGGGCTTCCTGCAGATCGCGCTGCCCGGCCTCCTTGCCCTTTCCGGTCATGCGAACCCGGGCCTGCCCGGGATTAATGCCAGGCTTGCCTCTGAACTGAAGGGGCGCGAGCCCGACTGGACTGATTTTTTCTTCGGCACCCTTGAGCCCGACGAGGGGCTGCCGACCTTTTATCCGTTGAAGGAACGCAGCCGCTTGAGCTCCATAGCCAAGGCCACGGCAGTGGCATCGATACCTGAAGGACAGGAGTATCTTTCGGAGGGATCGGTTGTCTATGTGCAGGTGCTGGGGTAGGATGAAGCTGTAGGGGCGGCCGGGGTCTTTTCGCGCCTGGCGCGGTCGCCGGGGCGTGTCCGGGTCCTCACGTACACACGAAGTACGCTCCGGCCCGGACGCCGCCCCGGCTTCCGTCCCATCCATCAAAAATCCCTCCGGCCGGGGAAAAGCGCTCCCATTTTTTTCAGACATCCCCTGCCACACCAGTTCGTTCGCTGATCTGCGTAAATTCCAAGAGGATTTCATCAAAATAGCACCTACCAACTACACACTTTCGGCCTTTTGCACCAAGCAAGGAATACCACTCGAAGGCCACAAGAATTTGTTTTCACAAGCTAAAGATTCAAGCTAAAGATTCTTGTTGACAAGTGAGTACAACACGGCATAACATTAGACACCATCAGAAAAAGCCAAACCGCCCGCGAGGGCGGGACGGAAAGCCAACGGGTCTCAGACGTAGCCCACTGCGATCTTCATCAGCAAGACAGCCCAGCCGCCGGATAGGGAAAATCTTCATTCGGGGGGTCGATATGCGGAAAACTCTGACGGCGGCCCTTTTCGTGTTCATGATCTTTTTGGGCTTCGGGGCAGCACAAGCGGAGCTCATTGCTTCGTATTCGGACGGTCCCGGTACTTTCAACCCGGTGTCTCTTGCGTCGGCCACTGCTATTTTTAACAACAACGTGACCCCTGCCTCTAGCCGAACATTTGGAGCGGCGGACATTGTGTCCTTCAGCCTGGCAACGGGTGGAGCATCTTATCAAGGAACATCTTATTCTGGGTTCATCCGGTTGAAGCGTACTTTTCGATGTGAAGCGCGAGGAGCATTGCAATCATTAGGATATAACGTCATTAAAAAGGAGACCAGCCACACTGAGGCGTAGGGTTGTCCTATCAATTTCGAAACACAGTGGCCATATGAGCACTGTGGTGGCTGTCAGGCCTACAGCGCTCTAAAGACGAGGGTGTTTTCCGAGGAGGGTCTTGGCACGCGTAGCAGAGAATCCCAGTATCTTCTGCTTATAAGGACGAAACGACTTGATATTATTCACAACTTTAAGGGCGGCAAAAGTGAACAAGAACCGAAAGAGCCACAAATCCTGACAGGGAGGCGATATGAATCTCCGCAAAGCATGGCTTTTTGTTGCAGCGCTTGCCCTCGCCGGTATGCCCCTCGCGGTGCAGGCTGACTACCAGATCGGGCCGAATCCGAATCCGCAGGGCAACACCATTACTATCGCCAGTTGGACCGACAGTAATGATGCGCGAAACTGGCAAGACTTTGAAAACAACGGCACCTTGAGCATCAACGGGATTGCCTACCTAACCAACGAAGATGGCGCCGCCTTGACCAACAACTCCGGCGCCTACCTGACCAACTACGGCGCCTTGACCAACCACTCCGGCGCGGTCCTGTTCAACTACGGCACCCTGAGCAACATCACCACCACTAGCGGCTGGGGCTTGCTGGACAACTCCGGCACCCTGTACAACTACTCCGGCGCCGGCCTGTACAACTCCGGCACCCTGAGCAACTCCGGCACCCTGTACAACGTCGGCACCCTGTACAACAGCGTCGAGCTGGACAACTACGCCACCCTGAGCAACTACAACGAGCTGTACAACTCCGGCACCCTGTACAACTACTCCGGCGCCTACCTGACCAACCATGTCACCCTGACCATCTACGGCAACGGCAACCTGATCAACTTCGGCACCCTGACCAACGACTCCGAGCTGGACAACTACAACGGCCTGACCAACTCCGGCACCCTGTACAACAACGGCAGCCTGATCAACGGCTCCCTTGCCATCCCGGCCCGCCTGACCAACCACGGCGCCCTGTACAACTACGGCACCCTGACCAACAACTTCTATGTCGAGAACTACTCCGGCGCCCTGTACAACTACGGCACCCTGACCAACTCCGGCACCCTGACCAACGACTCCGGTGCGGTCCTGAACAACTTGAAGCCAGGCGTCCTGACCAACTCCGGCACCCTGACCAACAACGGCATGCTGGAGAACACCGGCACCCTGGCCAACTACTCCGAGCTGGACAACTACGCTATCCAGAGCAACACCTCCGGCGCCATTCTGATCAACTACTCCGGCGCCATTCTGACCAACTCCGGCGACCTGGTCAACAACGGCACCCTGACCAACAACTACGCTGCCTACCTGTACAACAACGGCAGCCTGATCAACTCCGGCACCCTGACCAACTCCGGCACCCTGACCAACTCCGGCACCCTGGCCAACGGCGTCAAGCTGGTCAACAACGGCGCCCTGACCAACAACTCCGGTGCCACCCTGGAGAACTACGCCACCCTGACCAACTCCGGCACGCTCGTGCTCGCAGCGGGCAGCTCCTACGATTTCACCGGCGGTACCCTCACTAATACCGGCACCTTGCAATTCTGGCGCGATTTTACCTTCGGCGCGTCCAACGCAGGCACCGTGAACCTTAA
>Ga0187854_10004716_pt1 | contig 10110 bp, 10 predicted proteins | sample June2016WEW_6_15_FD_132445 | JGI IMG/M metagenome (GOLD analysis project Ga0187854, IMG submission 132445) | Peatland microbial communities from SPRUCE experiment site at the Marcell Experimental Forest, Minnesota, USA - June2016WEW_6_150 | ecosystem: Environmental > Terrestrial > Soil >...
CCCGAATTCGTAAGTTGAACTGCGATTTGAAGGGCTAACTGCCGTCATCGAGCCGTTCCTTTACCCTGTTGCTGGCGGTTGAAATTCCAACTTGCGCGAAGTTGGAATTCCATATTGCAAGAGTTTGTCGAACAAAGGGTTGCGCGTTTCGAGACCTCCCCAGGCGGAGGACAGATGCAGCACCGTGCGATGCCCGGCGCGGCCCAGAATCGCCCCGCACAGGAAGACCTGGACCCGCAAGCTCGCCGGCTGGCGATAGCCCGTCATACCGGTGGCGCGCTGGAATTCCGCCAGCAGGTTGAACAGCATCAAAATGCTCAAGAAGGCCGCCTCGGTCGCATAGAACTGTTGCAGACAGAAGTCATCCGCCGCCAAGTCCGATTTCAACTCCTCGATGCGCTGCTCGATGCACGCCCGCTGGTTGTAGTCGCGCCAGATCTCCTCCGGCAGATCGGCTCGATTGGTCACGAAAACCCGGAAGGTGTAGCCGGGCACTTCGAACAGCTTCTTCCCCAGCGAGCCCTTCGCCTCCTGCAATTGCTCGCGCACTACGACGAAGCGTCGCTCGCACTTCCAGCCCCAAAGCTTCAGGCGAAACTCCCCCACCGCGTAGATCGCATCCAGCGCTCGCCACTCCTGCACGCGTGCCGCCTCCTGCTTCAGCCAGCGCGTCAGCCGCGCCACGACGATATAGGGCAGGCGTTGGCCTTCCAGGTATTCCAGCAGTTCTTGATCGAAGAATCCGGCGTCGGCTCGCACCCCGCGAATCCATGCCAGGTTGGGCAGCTTGGCCAGCGCCTCTTGCAGGAACTCCACCGCCCCACGCCCCGCCGTCGTGTTCCCGCTCCGCAGCCAGCCGTGCAGGATGAAATAGGCTTCGCCCAACACCGCCAGCAGCGGATGGTGCGACGCTCGCCCGTGCTTGCGAGGGTTGTAGCCCTTCTTCGCGCCTTCCTGCTGCCCGTAGCGCTCGAACACGGTAGAATCCAAGTCCAGGCTGTAACCCTCGGCGCGCTGGGGCAACCTCTCCACCTGCCAAGCCCACAGCGGCTCGTACATCCGCACCACCATCCCTTGCGTGAAGCGCTTGAACAAATTCCGAATCGTGCCATCGGTGGGAAAGCGCTTCATCCCCAACAGAGCGTGCAAGGCGCGGTCGGCCCGCAGCATCGAGCTGTGCGCAAATCGTCGCGCTCCCGCCACCACCGCGATCAGAAACGCCGTGAACGTCTCGCCCGCCGGAATAGCGTTGGGCGAACTCAAACAAAACGGGAAATCTTGACGCACCCGCTCCGGAAAACCGATCTGCTTCAAAAACTCGATGAACGCGCTCAGCCCCCCGAACGGGGTCACCGCTCGCGGCGTCTGGCGCAAAACCACTTTCTTTTCTCCCCAAAGCACGCTAACTTTTCTCTGCACTGTTCTGTGCCTCCGTAGATTTTGTCTAACCAACTTCAATCTAACGGATTAAGCACGGAACAGTGCACATCAATCTACGAATTCGGGTTCATGGCTCGCCCCACGTATCAGCCTGCCCCATCCGCGGCGTGGACACTATCACTCGAAGGCGGATATTTGTGTCGTGCTTAATGGAGTTACCTTGTCATTATTTCTCTTACACGGCGACCGGAAACGGCAGGTCACGTTGGAGGGACGTCCCTTGTGGCCGTCCTGGGGCAACCACTCGAAATATGTCATCCTGAGCATTGACAGGCGCTTGGTTTTGGGCGGGAGAGGTGACGTGTCTGGCGGATCGCTGGGAGGGGGTCACTCCACCAAGTGGTTTTGGAATGCGTAACGCATCAACTCTGCCGTGGTGGTCATATTCATCTTCTCCAGAATCCGGGCCCGATAGGTGCTGATTGTAGCCACACTCAGGTGAAGCTCCTCGGCGATCAGGCTGATCGTTTTTCCCGAGCCAATCATGCACAGCACCTCAAATTCACGGTCGGAGAGAGCCTCATGGGGCAGGTGCGAGAGGTCTTCACTGAGGTCCAAAGCCAGCTTTTCAGCCAGCGCCGGGCTCACATAACGGCCGCCCGCCAGGACTTTGCGAATGGCTTTGATCAGTTCCTCCGGCGCACTGTTCTTGTTCATGTAACCGGACGCGCCCGCTTTGAGCACCCGCTTGCCATATTGGTCTTCGGGGTGCATGCTCAAAACCAGGACGGGCAGCTTCGGTCGTTCGCGCTTCAGGTCGCTAAGAACGTCGATGCCGCTTCGCCCGGGCATGCTGACGTCCAGGATTACCAGATCCCAGGTCTGGCTCCGGACCTGAGCAAGAACCTGCTGGGCGTTCTCGGCTTCTCCACAAAGGGGGTCCTTGAGTTCGCGCAGCAGGATTTCGATCAGGCCCCGGCGCACAATGGCGTGGTCATCAGCGATCAGAACCCTGAGCATGGCCTTCCTCGCTATGCGTGGCGGACTTCGGGTATTCGAATCCTCACGGTAGTGCCTTTACCCGGCTCTCCCGTGATGGTCAGAGTGCCTCCCAGCAGCAGGGCCCGCTCGCGCATTCCCAAAATTCCCAACGAATTGGCGTTGGCCAGTTCGTCCTCGCCGATTCCCCTGCCGTTGTCGTGGACTTCCAGGGTCAGATCGCCGTTTTCGTCGGCAAGACGCACCTTCACTTCGCTGGCGTTGGCGTGACGCGCCACGTTGGTGAGCGTCTCTTGAAAAATGCGGAACACCGCCGTCGCCGTTTCCGAATCGACCGCGCTCTCTTCGGCGGCCAAATCCAGGAGGCATTTCGTGCCGGTGCGGCTCGCAAACTCTTCTGCGGCCCATTCCACCGTGGCCGCCAACCCCAGGTCATCCAGCATTCCGGGCCGCAATTCGGTCGAGATTCGGCGCACGCTCTCAATCGTCTCATCGACCAGACGCAGGAGGGGAGCACCCTTCTCCAACACGGGGTCGTGAGCGGCCGGCAACCCGCGAACCAGAGAGCTCAGGTCCAGCTTGATGGCGGTTAAGGCCTGGCCCAGTTGGTCGTGGATTTCGCGCGCCACCCTCTTTCTTTCCTCTTCCCGCACACTCTGCAGGCGCGCAGCGAGGGCGCGCAACTGATCGAAGGAGCGCTGACGCTCTTCCTGCAATCGCTGCCGGGCCAGTGCGTTGGCGAACATCTGGGCGACGAGTTGCAGCCGGTTCACGATCTCCTCCGGCCAAGGGTGCTCCGCTTGCGTAGAGCTAAAGGCCAAAGCCCCCACGGGTGGTCGTCCCCCCGCTGCCAGCGCAATCGTCAAGACCGACTTCACGCCGTATTTGCTGTATGTCTCCCGGTCTCGAGCAGCCTCCTCCGGCAACTCCGCCAACGATGAAACGGCGACGACAGTTCTCATTCCAGACATGATTTGTTGGTGGCTCCACGGGAAATACTCGACGGCATCCATCTGACTGGGAACCGCACCCGGCGGTCCTTCCGGACTTCGGTGAGTGTAGGCTAGCCTTAACAACCTTGGTGCCTCCTCCTGCGCCTGCCACAGTGTACACCCGTCCAGTTCCAAGCATTCGCAGACGCGACGCAGGGCACCTTCGATCTCCCCACCCAACCGTCCGGCCGTCACATCTGCAAATCGCCCCGAAAGATCGGCTAATAGCGTTTCAAAGCGCAACCGGTCCACCAATTCCATGTCTGCCCGTTTGCGCTCCGTGATATCCGCCAGGAAGCCTACGCTAGCCTCACCGTCAGAAAGCTCCACCATGGCGACTGCTACTTCTACCGGAAACTGAGAGCCGTCTCTGCGTTGCCCGACGGCCTCATAGCGCGCGGGAACTGGCAGGCCGAGCGCACGCTGGCGGGCGCGTTCCTCCACCATCGCCCGGCACTCTGGTGACCACTGCTCTCCAATGGAATGTCCAATGACTTCTTCGGCGCTTTTGAAGCCATACATGTCCAGCTATGCCTGGTTGACATACAAGCTACGCCCGGATCGGCTGATGCTGATTGCGACCGGCGCCCTTTGGATGAGGGTCCGAAACCGGGTTTCACTGGCTCGCAGCGCCTCGACCGCGTTTTTGCGCTCTGTGATGTCTTCCACCATGCCCACACCGTACAGGGGCTGGCCGTCCGCACCTCTAACCAGGGAACCGGTCAAGTACCCCCAAACAACCTGTCCATCCTTCCTGAGATAGCGTTTCTCGATCTCGTGGTTTTCAATTTTCCCCGCCAGCAGTTCTTGGTACATTCCCCAGTCGCGCTGCCGGTCGTCAGGGTGGGTAAACTCGGTGAATTGCATGCGGCGCAGTTCTTCCTCGCTATAGCCGAGCATTCTCTGGAGTGCGGAGTTGGATTTTATGGGGTGGCCTTGCATGTCCACCAATGCGATGCCGATTCCGGCCGTCTCGAAAGTGGCTCGAAAAAGCTCCTCGCTCTCGCGTAACGAACGTTCAGCCAGCTTGCGGTCGGTGATATCGCGCACCAACGCGAGCAGAATAACGTCCTCCTCGATTCCCAAGCGGCTCAGTGTGATCTCTGCATCGAACGTAGTTCCGTCCAGACGGACAGCCCTCCACTCGAAACAAAGCGTATGTCCTTCCCTGGCCTGCTCCAATTTCTCCAGCGCTGCCTGGCGAGGATACGAACCGTCTGGCCCTTCCGGCGGGTAGCGCCCGGCGACTGGCTGCCCGAGGATGTCGTGGCGAGTGCACCGATACATCTCGAGGGCCCGATGATTGCAGTCAATGAAAGTGTCGCCCCGTATAAGGAAAATGGCGTCGCCGGCGGTCTCGAAGAGAACTCGATAACGGCGCTCGCTCTCCCTCAGGGCTTCCTCTACGCGTTTCCGCTCGGTCACGTCGCGTAACACTCCCCAAGCGCGGAGCAGGTACCCTCCTTCCACGACGCCCAGGTAGGTGTTCAAGAAGTGGTGAATCTTGCCCTCGCGGTCTTTGGCGAGAAGTTCAGCGTCGGCCAGCCGATAGCCGGAACGAATGAAGGCCCGCAGGTTGGCGATTGAGTGCAGATCGACTTGCACCAGATTCTTGACGCGCAGCCCGATCAGCTCTGAGGCGTGTTCAAACCCGAACATCCGAGCCATGGAGTCGTTACATTCCGCCAAGTAGGCGAATTCCAGCACTTGTCCAACTTGCTCTTCGACCGGAAGCGCCGTCGAGATGGGCTTCTCTGTTTCCATGCGCCAAATGGCTTCCGTACTGTTGGCCACAAAGGCGCGGTAGCGCTCCTCGGAGGCCTCCACGTGCCGTTTGAGATTCAGCAAGGCCTGTTGTTGCCGGAGTTTCTCCTGAAGATCCCGCATCGCCTGGTGACGGTGCTGGGCCAGGACGACGGCGCCGAATAGTAGGAAGGAGGGAGCCGCCGCCAGCCACTCCAGCAGCGCTCGCCTATAGAAAACTGCCAACGCCTGATCCTTGTCGACCTTGCGAGCCAGGCTCGCGCCCGCTGCGGCCATGGACCGGGCGACGCCGAACACCTGAACCCCCCGAAAATCGGTAAACTCGCCAAACGCTTTGTTGCGTTCGCGCGCTGCCCTCGACTCGAAGGCGTTCCCGTTCAGCGGCTGGCGAAACACAGATCCCATTCCCAACGCATCCATTCGGGGGGAAAAGCCTACGGCTTCTCCATCGTTCTGCCATACGATCTCAGTTTCCGCGAACTGGTCGGGCCTGCTCTTTTCCGCGAAAAAGCGGGAGACTGCTCTCCTCGGTTCTGAGATCATGACCGCGGCCCCGACGATCGAGTGGGGAGTTTGAGAAGCACTCGAGGCTCGCTCACCGGCCAAAACCGGAACGGCCAGATTGAGCAAGACGCGTGCCGGTCGCGGGTACGACGCAACAATGCTGTGGGCTCGAGTGTCTTGCGCTTCGCGGCAAGCCCTCTTGACGCCCGCCCGGGCCTCGGCTGGGACGCCAGTCTGTGCCAGAAGCCGGCACCCCGTGTCTGCGACGGCTCCGCCCAGGAAGCCGTTAATGCGAGCCATTTTATCGATCGCAAGTTCAACTTCTCGCCGGGTAGCTGCCAGCTTTCCAGCGCTCAACCGCTTTGAAAGCATCCGAATCGTAGCGCTATTGCTGGCAATACCCTCGGTATCCGTCCGTCTTTCGAGCAGCCATAGGGTTTCAATGCTTGTCTGTTCGTCGGCAGAGTTGGATAGATTTGAATCCCAGTAGGCTAAGGTCTCTTGGTAGGCGGCGCGCAGGTTGTACCAGAGAAAGCCTAGGACGACCGAAACCACCAGGATAAAGATCCAGACATGCACCGGCACGCGGCTGCGATCGGGAAGGGCCGCAGGAGGATCGTTTTCGCGAGAAATGGGAGGCTGGGTCGATTGAGGCAAATCGTGAGCTTGCCCCATAAGCACCCTCGTCACTTTACTGAGCGTTGATGGTGATTTTCAGGCCTGGCTGAAAGTCGCCATCTCTGAATCTTGGTTTATAGATTGTACCCTCCGCGTCCTGGTTTTCAAGCTAAACTCTGAGAGTGGGGTGAGGTGATATCTCGGATGGTGAACCCTCTTACGGAAACCGTCGTTCGCCGGGAACTTCCCGGTTATGAAGACTTCGCCGCCGTCACCCGCCACCGGCCGATCCCAAAGGTGCGGTGAAGACGGTTCAGGAGGATGAGATGGCCGAGGTGAGGATTCCCGCCCTTGGATACGAATTGCCGGCTTACTTTGCCATGCCCCGAAGCCAAGGCCCATGGCCTGGGGTGGTAGTGCTCCACGATGTCATGGGAATGAGCCTCGACCTCAGGAACCAAGCCGACTGGCTCGCGAGCGAGGGCTTCCAGGCCGTGGCCCCTGACCTCTTCCATTCGAGCAAGAAACTGAGTTGCCTGCTGGCAATCTTTCGCGACCTGCGCGCACGAAAGGGGAAATCGTTCGACGAAGTCGAGGCGGTGCGCGTCTGGCTGTCCAACCAGCAAGGGTGTACCGGAAAGATCGGCGTCATCGGTTTCTGCATGGGCGGTGGGTTTGCGCTGTTACTCGCTCCCAACCATGGATTCTCAGCCTCAAGCGTCAATTATGGCCAGGTTCCGCCGGATGCCGTCAGCTACCTGCGCGGCGCCTGTCCCATTGTCGGCAGCTTTGGCGCCAAAGACCGGACCCTGCGTGGCGGCGCCGCGCGGCTGGAGCGGGCCCTCGCGGCGGCTCGCGTACCCCACGACGTAAAAGAGTATCCCGACGCAGGCCACGCCTTTCTCAACAATCATGACCCAGCCACCGCACCAGCGCTGCTGGTTTTGCTCGCGAAGTTCACGGGAAGCGCATACCACGAGCCTTCGGCTCAAGATGCCCGGCTGCGCATCGTTTCGTTCTTCAATAAGCACCTCCGATGAAACAGGTCCGCCCGGCAGCGTGTTATTCCGGGGAGCCGAAGGCGACAAGGAACCGCGCAGTGCGTCAGAAACGAACCAAGGCGGGATTCGTTACTAGCCTCGATGTGAAAGCCGACATGGCGTGCCGCATCCTGGTTTGGGCGGGCATCCGCTGGCTCGAGCACGGCGCTGCCGTCATAAAGTGGCGGTGCGTTCACGTTACCAATTAGTGACCTAAAGTCGCTTTTATTTCGTGCCCGATCGCTTCCTTTTTTCGTGACAATGCCTATCAAAGAATGCTATGTTTCGGTTGCAGTTTGTTGTTGTAATTCCGACGAGGTTCGCAAGATCTTCAAGGGTGGCTACCCTGGGACCTTGCGGCTAGTGGTGTTACAGCGGATCGTCGGGCGTACCCGCCGTTGCCGTCTCCACAAATTGCAATCTCAATCCGACAAGGACAAATAGCAGCATGAAGGAACAAGGTACAGTAAAGTGGTTTAACGCCGCCAAAGGTTACGGGTTCATCCAGCGTGAAAGCGGAGAGGATGTATTCGTGCATTTCTCGTCTATCGTGGGCAACGGATACCGGACATTAGAGGAAGGCGCAAGAGTCAGCTTCGAAGTGAAGACCGGCCCTAAAGGGTTGCAAGCCGCGAACGTCGAGCGCGTGTAACTCAACCGGAACGCCGCCCCCGCCGGCGCCACATTGCGGGGAAACATTCTCACCAGACGAGCCGAGCAGAGAAAATGCCCGGCGAGTAAAAAGACGCCCACTCTTGAGGGAGTAGTGTGCGCATCAGTGTCGTAGGTGCGGCCCGTGTGGCCGCCCTGGGCGCCCACAACGGGTGCTCCTATGTCTGCGGCGGGCCCGTCGTAGGACCGGCCCTGACGCCTGTGCTAGGGCGGTCACGAGAGTCAGCCCTTCCTCACGCACCCTCGCCGGGTTTCCGCGGTCCCGAGGCGCGGTGTGCCTTGGGCTTTCGTGCCAGCCTCTCATAGGCCCGCTTGAACTGGAGGTTCTCGGGACTGAGGGTATAGGCTGTGCGGTATTCGCCCAGCGCTTCGTTGCGATCACCCTGTTTTTCCAGCCAATAAGCCAACGAATAATGGAGTTGCGGATTGTTCGGGTTAAGCCGCAGAGCCGCACGTGTTTCGCTGATGGCCCCGCCCAGGGTGCCCTTGGTCCCCAGGGCGATGCCGAGGTTGTAATGCGCAGAGTCATTCTGCGGGTTCAAGCGCAAGACTTCCTGGTACTCCGCAATCGCCGCATCCACGTTCCCCTTCTTAAATAGCGCGGAGCCAAGTTTGACGTGGACGTTTTCAATTGTCGGCTTCAAGCGCACGGCTTCGCGGTACTCCGCAATCGCGCCGTCCAGGTCGCCTTTATCGTCGAGCGCCAAGCCCAGGTCAAAGTGGGCAAGATCATTACTCGGATTAACGCGCAGGGCCTCGCGATACTCCCCAATCGCTGCGTCCAGGTTGCCTTTCATGTCCAGCGCCAGGCCGCGGTTGACGAGCACGTTGTCATTATTAGCGGGAAGGGTCTGGCGCGAGGCGTCGATCGCGGGCGAAGCATTCTCGGTGTCCGCGTGGACCTCCACATCGAACAGCCGGAATTTGGAAAAAACGTGTTCGTTTCGCAGGCGCTTGCGGCCCCATTCCACACTCACGGTGACGCGATTCGGAAGCAGGAAGGCAGTGGGTGAGCTCAGGAAGTGATAAGGGCGATAGTCAATCTCCGAGGTCTCACGGTTCAAGTTGATGTTGGAGATGGGATGAAGATCGTGCTAGCTGCCGCTTGAGGGGGCAAGTCAAGCTTGAGCGAGTGATCTCCCTCGCTGTCACTTTGAGTTGAAGCTAAATGCTGCGTGGGCGAAGCGAAAGCTGCCACCCAGACAGTTGCGCCGGTTAGAGGTTCTCCCTCAACCGAAGTGATCTTCCCTTCGACCTGGAATGTTCGTGGAGTCGATTCTCCCGATCCCACCAGGAGATTGGACACGGCTTGGTTCGCGTGCGACGCGGGGAGATTCGTCTGCCCCGCCAGCCGGAGATTATGAGAGAGCAGTCCAACCACGATGACGACCTGGGTGGCTGCCCGAACCATCCTACCCTCCTTCCGGGCACACTTGCCTGCGGTGCGCCCTGGTGAAAATGCCGAGAGATTACACTTCCAGGGTATCGATGTCAACACGCAAACTGCTCACGCAAACTGCCCTGTCATCGACGAAACTCCCCGCTGGCGGGCGGCTGCAGTGAGCCGCCCTTCGTTTTCATCGACATTACCGGTTTGTTCGTTGAATTTCCCTGACGTAGGACAGGTACTCTTGCCTGTCTCCTGGCCCCTTGCAGTGCTCCCGCCCGCACAGGCAGGAGTGCCTGTGCTACATGCGGCGGGCCAGTTGTCCTCGGCTGGAATCAGGCCTGCTGTTCAAGGTCTGCTATCTCGGTTGGGTATCAGTCCGCGTGGATGAAATCAGGAAGATCGCGCCGGCGCCCAGGATTCCCGCCGCGGTGATGATCAGCCAGGCAAGATCGTAGCTGTGCCGCAGGTCGAAGATGCGACCGGCCATGACGGGCCCAAACGTCTGTCCAAGCGAGTCGGCCATAATCACCAGGGCGAGGATTTTTCCCAGCGCGGCAAGTCCGAAGCAATCCACCGCGACCAGAGGGATCAACATGTAATCCGCGCCCATGGCGAATCCGAAGAGAATCGCGAAACCTTGCACGGCTCGCACGTGGTGATGCAGGAACAACAAGGGGATTGCCAGGGCGAGGGTGAGATAGAAGAGGGCCATCACGTTCTTGCGGTTAAAGCGGTCGGCAATATAACCCAC
>Ga0187854_10004719_pt1 | contig 10103 bp, 12 predicted proteins | sample June2016WEW_6_15_FD_132445 | JGI IMG/M metagenome (GOLD analysis project Ga0187854, IMG submission 132445) | Peatland microbial communities from SPRUCE experiment site at the Marcell Experimental Forest, Minnesota, USA - June2016WEW_6_150 | ecosystem: Environmental > Terrestrial > Soil >...
CGGAAACTGGATATCTTTGGAGAAGATTTCGAAGTCCTTGAGCGGTAAGGGGAGGGGCTACGCTTTACCTGCCTGAGGATGCTCCAAGTCAATCGAAAGGTGTTCTGAATAAAATCTTAGAAGAGGGTGATTATGGTAAGGACCAGGAAGGTGGTTGAAAAGAAATTTCTGAAAATATTGGGGCCTTATAATTCTATCCTGCGGCGGTCATGGATTGACGCTCTTGAGGGTGCTCCCAAAATCCACCTGCGCCTCTCCCGGCCGATGGATCAACGGCATGAACACCTCTTGTTTCACCCGGATCAGTTCCCTCACCGCTTACTTCACCTGGGGGTACTTTCCCCCGTAGCCCATATTATATTCAGATCGGAAGTTTGTTATGGTTCACCTTTTCCCAGGCAATAACAGGAGATTTGAAGGAATTCAATTTGACCAAAATAAATTGTAACCATTGGTATTTCTAAGGAAATGAACAAAAAAAGTGGAAACGCCCAAAAAAGTGAAGATTTTCTCTTGACAATAATTCTTAAAAATATTATAACGTCGTCAATAAGTAATTGACGGAGATTCAATAATAATAAGATCATTCAAAAAGCTCAATCGGCTATTAAATATATTTACCAAATTATTACAATTAGTTACCATAATTACTTTTATTTGGTTAAGAAAATTTCTGTGACGCTGTCAATCGTTATTTGACGTTATGGAAAAGCATCCATATTTTTTCATAAATTCTCTCGAAAAATCAGTCAAAATATTGGAAACCCTTGCCAAATGGGGGGAGCTTTCGGTATCCGAGATCGGATGTAAAGTTGGTATGCACCGAGGAGCTGTTCATCGTTTCTTAGCTACCCTCCGTGAATTAGGCCTCCTAGAGCAATCAAAAGATTCCCGTTACAGGCTATCCATGAAACTTTTTGAGATTGGAATGAGTGTTGCCAATCGTTTTGAAGTTAGACAAATTGCCCATCCCTTCCTTGTGGATTTACAATCTCGTTATGAGGAAACGGCAAATCTGGCTATCCTGGATGGCATTGAAGTGATTTTTTTAGACAAAGTTGAGAGTAATCACCTTTTGCGCATGGACCTTTCTATTGGACATCGGGTTCCTTCATATTGTACAGCATTGGGTAAAGTAATGCTCGCATACTTGCCCGAAAAGGAAGTCAGAAGGTTATTTCATAAAGTCAAATTAGAGCCTCGTACTCCAAATACTATTACGATACTCTCGGAATTAATTGAACACTTGGACGAAATAAAAACCAAAGGATATGCGATTTCTGCTGAAGAGATTGATACAGGAATTTCTGCAATAGCGGCTCCCATTTTCGATTATACGGAAACCTGTATTGCAGCGATCAGCATTGCAGGACCAGCTCAGCGTCTGACAAGAGAAATAATGGAAAAAATGGCTCAGGATCTGTCTACCATCTGTAAAACAATCTCAATAAGACTTGGTTATATGAAATTAAATCCTTCTTGAACCTAAGCATTGATAATTTGTCGCTGAAATTCAAACCCCTTATAGGATCCAAATGAGATGGTTGATTTTTACTTGATAATTTAGGAAGGTACTCGGATTTTTTACAAACTCTCGATTTAATTCAATCAATTGGGGCTCAATGGACGCAAATTTTCAAAAATCGTCCACTCAGGTGAGTAGGGAGAACCCGGATAGAGCTACTCCCCACCGCCCTTTTATAAGTCTTAGCCTTTTCCGGTGTCAGGATAGTAATGCGCCACAAATAATAGGCCACTCCAAACACTCATTCAGCGAACTATGTCCTGCGGACTCTCTTGAATCCCGTCCTCCAAAGTCCCCGTACGACCTTGATCTAACCGCTAATCGCCTATACCCTCTTGCGGATCACATTGTTGATCCTATATATATTCCGGGTTATCCGCCGATCGATGGCTGCCTCCCCTTCCGCCCTGTATTCTGGAAACCATGGGGAGTGATCTTCCAGATTAACTGTGTCGCCACAAAACCTCGATTCCGGGATCCTTTGTTTTCTCAATACGCCTTGGGCCGAATTCGCCTCCGAGGTTGTCGCTTGAGCGTGGAGCCAGGATAAAATTGTAGGGCAATAAGATTGAGCGTGTCGATAAATATTTTTTTGCAACTTTCGAGCAAGAAGAAGGGAAGACAAAATTGATTCCTTTCAAAAAAAAAGGAGGTAAGTTAAATGATTTATGCCTACCATGAAGATCGCTTGAGACGTATTCGAAACATGATGAATCAAGAGGGTCTTGACGGTTTAGTCTTGACCAACCTTACGAGCCTGTCGTATACGGGCGGCACTTTCCATTCGGTTTGGAATAGCGGCGTGGCAATCGTAATTCCGCTTGAAGGAGACGTCACGATGCTGGCTCCTCTTGGGGATAGTTTTCGCCTAGAACCCGAGACGTGGATCAAGGATGTAAGACCATGGAATCCTACATTTTGGAAAATGCCAAAGCTTACATACGAAAACCTATTGATTAAGGTTATAAAAGAAAAGAAACTGGACACAAAAAGGATAGGGATTGAAGAAGATGTTTTATTGTGGAGTACCCGCCAAATGCTATCCGAGGAACTGCCCAAGGCAAAATTCAAAAATGCCACCAATGCCATGTATGGGGTAATGGTTATCAAGGATGAGGAGGAGATCGAATTGTGCAGGCATGCTGCAGCAATGACGGATAATGGAGTGTACGCTGCATTGGAAATCATGAAGCCTGGAATAACGGAATACGATTTGGCAGGCGCTGCCGATTACGCCATGCGAAAGAGCGGGGCCGAAATGTATTATGCACCTACAACAATTTCTGCCGATTATAGGCTCGGCCCCGATCATAGCCCAACCGAACGACTCCTCCAAAAAGGCGACATTGTAAAAATGGATTTTCACCCTGTCTATAAGAATTATCGGGCTGACCGCATGACCGTAACTGTTCTGGGAAAACCCCCCGCGGAATTTAAAAAAATGTGCGATGTAATCGCCGCGGGAACTCAGGCAATGCTTCAGGCATCAGTTCCTGGCAAAACGGGAGCGGACATTGATAAGGCATTTAATAAGGCCATAGAAAAAGGAGGGTACAAGAACCTCGACACGACTTGGTATCTTGGCCATGGGATTGGGACAGGCCACCTCCCCCCGTTCATTCATCCCGATGATCAGACTGTGCTGAAGCCAAATATGGTAATTATTCTGAACCCACTCATATTCAGACCTGGAATTCACTCCTTCATGCTCGAGTTCATGCTCAGGGTAACCGAGGACAAACCTGAGCTACTCAACAAAACGCCGTTGGATTTGATTGTTCTTGAATAACCGTCCAATAGTGGGAAGGGGGCCTTTGATTTAACCGATCTTAGCCTAAGGCCCCCAATTTATCTTCTCAAAAGGGTGAATGAAATGAAAAACGAAAAAGTAACCATTCAGACGCTTCTGGAAATGAAGGCTAAGGGTGAAAAAATAACTATGTTTCCGGCCTATGATTATCCGATGGCCTCTCTGTTGGACCGTGCTAATGCGGATATCATCATAATCGGAGATTCCTTGGCGATGGTGATTTTGGGCCATGATCACACGATATCGGTAACCATGGAAGAAATGATCCATCATTGTAAGCCCGTAGTGAAGGCCTGCAAAAGAGCGATGGTCGTAGGGGATATGCCTTTTGGTTCCTATCAGATTTCTGAAGAGCAAGCGGTTCAAAATGCAATCCGTTTTATGAAGGAAGGAGGTGTAGAAGCGATAAAATTAGAAGGAGGAGGGGGAGTCGCAGGTGTGACTAAAGCCATCGTTAAAGCTGGCGTTCCTGTTATTGGTCATATTGGTCTGACCCCGCAGACGGTGTTTCAAATTGGGGGCTACAAAGTGCAGGGAAAGAGCGCAAGTATAGCTAAAAACATTATTGAAGACGCCTTGGCGTTAGAGGAGGCCGGGGCTTTTGCGATTGTTATGGAATGCATCCCCGCTCCCGTCAGTAGGATCATAACCCAGAGATTAAAAATACCAACCATCGGAATCGGAGCAGGTATTGACTGTGATGGTCAGACACTCATTACCTACGATATACTCGGGCTTTTTGACAGGTTCATACCAAAATTTGTAAAACGCTATGCCAATTTGTCCCCGACCATTGTCGAAGCCCTCCAAAATTGTATCAAGGAAATTCAAGAAGGAAAATTCCCCGAAACAAAGCATAGCTTTACGATGAATGAAGATGAGCTAAAGATTCTGAAAGAAACATTTCTGAAAGAATAACGTAATTCACAAAGAAAGGAGAATTAAAATGTCTAAACCCGGCTATTTGCAAAAGAGAACCTGTAAACTGATGGTTTTAATTTTGATCAGTATTGTTTTGGGGTACTTTTTAGGTACAGGGGAAACTTCCGCAGCATCCAATGAAATTATAATGAAAATCGCTTATCCTTTTGGGGCCACACCTGATCATCCTCACTATTGGGTTGGAAACAATTTAAAAAAGACTGTGGAAGAATTGACGAAAGGCCGAGTAACAGTTCAATTGTATCCCATGTCTCAATTGGGGGGAGACCGGGAAACGAGCGAGGCTATTATTATGGGAACATTGGAGATGAATTGGCCAGCTAGTGCCCCGATAGCGCAATCGGTTCCCGAAATTGGCGCATTGGATTTACCCTATATATTTAGAGATGTGAATCATGCCTTCAGAGCCCTAGACGGCAAACCCGGGAAGATCATTGAATCGAAATGCCTTGATAAAGGCATCCGCATCGGAGGCTGGGGGCTTTCAGGCTTTCGACATGTTATGACCACAAAAAAGCCAATTAATAAATTGGAAGATATACGGGGTCTCAAAATACGGTGCATGGAAGCCCCTGTCTTTATCGAGATGCTTAAAGCATGGGGCGCAATTCCCACTCCCATATCCTGGACTGAAGTCTATATGGCCCTATCCCAAGGAGTGGTAGACGGGCAAGAAACCGTCATCAATGCTGCAATGGATCAAAAACATTTGGAAGTGACCAAATATATCGCACTGACGTATGACTCCATTACTTTGCGCCCCTTAATAATTTCTGAAAAATGGTGGCGGAGTTTACCCAGTGATATACAAACAGTCGTTGGCCAAGCAACAAAAGAGGCGACGGCAATGATGCGGCAAAAAATACTTGAATTCGAGGATCAGACGATTGAAATGGCGCAAAAGAAATACAAAGTCACCATCACAAAGCCTGATTTGAAACCTTGGCGAGAAGCGACCAAAAAGATTTATCCAAAATTCGAAAAGGTCGTAGGCGGAAGTTATATTATCGACGCGATTCAAGCCGTCGAATAGGGTTTTGTCACGAGGTGGAAAGCGATCACGGGTGCTGATAGGCGGAAGGCAGTTCGAAGAGCATCTGAATTCTAGCAGCACCCATTTTTTCCGCAAATTGTTCTTTTTCCGAACTCATTAATTTAAAGATTGGAGCTAAAAATAATCATTATGAATATGCGTTTAAAAGGCAAAATAGCATTGGTAACTGGCGCTGCAAGGGGGATCGGGCGGGAAATCGCGGTCATATTCGCCAGAGAGGGTGCCTCTTTAGGTATTATTGACATAGATCAGGAAAAACTCGATCGTGTATCCGATGAGATAGATAAGATCGGGGTTTGTGTGCATAGCGCTCAGGGAGATATTTCCAACAAGGAAGATTTAGTCAAAATTGTGAATCAAATCTTGGAGGCTTTTGGGCGAATAGATATTTTAGTCAATAATGCCGTTTATGCAAAATACGGAAAATTTATAGATTATGAAGAGAATGAATGGAAAAAGGTAATGGACGTAGGATTAAAGGGGTACTTTTTAAGTAGCCAGCTTGTCGCTAAGGAAATGATAAAGAAGCGAAAAGGAAAAATAATAAGCATTGCCTCTGTCGCCGGTCAATTGGGATTTCAAAGAACTTGTGCATATGGCTCGGCGAAAGGAGGTGTCATTGCGTTAACCAAAATAATGGCGGTTGAACTTGCCTCTTATGGAATTAATGTAAACGCGATCGCTCCGGGGCCGATTGATACAGATCTATTTCGATCCCTCAATTCCGGGCAAGACATTGAGGACAGGATAAAGAGAATACCATTGGGGCGGTTAGGAACACCTGAAGATATCGGCAAAGCGGCTATCTTTTTGGCGTCTGCCGACTCCGATTATATTACGGGTCATATTCTTCAGGTGGATGGCGGGTTTAGCGCCGCGGGGATCCTTGCTAGAGATTGATAAAAAAGAATGTTATTGAAAAGAACCAAATGTGGTTTCCCGGCAAGGGTCAATAGGATTCTTTATCTCCACCAACCCTGAAGAATTTGGCGAAGATCTTTGTGACCGTCGGAAAAGCAATCTCATTTCAGTAATTTTTTGAAAGATGTTTCATAGTTCTGCTGAGGATGGAATGATATTATTGGTGTTTTTCATAGCCCATTAATTTGAAAGATGGACATATGGAGAGAAAGTGGTGAATTTATCTCTAAATTCTGGATGGAAGACGATTGAATTAATCATCTCAATTCTGATCGTACTGATGGTTGGGATAGTTTCAATCCAAGTAATTAACCGATATTTTCTGAATAATCCCCTCCCATGGACAGAAGAGTTGGCTCGTATCCTCTTTGTGTGGATAACTTTTCTGGGTGCTCTTCTTGGTCTTAGAACAAACGCGCATATCAACGTAAATTCCTTTGTGAATCGGCTTAAACCGGAAGCGAAGAGTATCATCACGGGCATAATGGTCTGCTTAAGCGCCTTTTACTTCTTTTACTTGCTTCGCATAGGAATTGAAATTGTTCAAAAAACCTATAAGATCTTCACTCCGGCTATGGATGTATCCTTTTCCTATATTTATTCGGCGATCCCATTATCTGCGGGGATAATGCTCCTTTATTTTTTATTTGAGCTGTATAAATTAAATTTGAAAATCTTGGTTTTCTCGGGAATAATTTCTGCGGGTATGATTGTTTCTTTTTTTGTTTTATTTGAAAGCGGAAACCTTGCGGGAGGCAGCTTGATCATCCTCGCCGTTTTATTGCTCGTTACCTTCATATTTTTCGGTATGCCGATTGCTTTTTCGATCGGCACCTCTTCACTGTTGTTTCTGCTTCTCTATCGAAAAATCCCTTTAGTCATTATTCCCACTCGAATGATTGGTGGCATTGATTCATTCCCTTTGTTGGCTGTGCCATTTTTTGTTCTTGCAGGTGAATTGATGAATACCGGCGGCATCACCCAACGTCTCGTGGACCTAGCCAAGGTTATTGTGGGACATATTCGAGGTGGGCTGGGAATGGTTGTCGTGGTGGGGGAATACCTTTTTTCAGGGATTTCCGGTTCTTCGGTCGCTGATGTATCGGCCATTGGATCGCTTTTAATTCCCGCGATGAAAAAGGCCGGATATAAGGCGGAGACTTCCGTTGCAATTATCTCCGCCGCCTCGGCAATGGGAATCCTTGTCCCGCCATGTATCGCAATGATTGTATTGGGAGCTATGACCGGTATTTCCGTGGGTGCGCTCTTTTCTGCCGGCTTCATTCCTGCTGTTATCCTAGCTTTTTTCATTATGATGTTAATATACTTTCAAGCCATCCAAAACAAAACTCCGGTGGAGAAGCGATTATCCATAAAGGAATCCATGAAGGCGATAATAGGTGCCATCATACCATTAATGCTTCCGATCATCATATTCGGCGGAATTTTGAGTGGTGCGGCTACTGCAACCGAAGTATCCGTTATTGCAGTCATTTATGGATTTATCGTTGGCGTATTCATTTATAAAGAGATAAGAATGAACCAAATCATTCCGATTCTGATTCGAACGGGAATCGTCACCGGCACTGTGATTTTTTTGGTTGGTGCATCTTCCGTTCTTTCATGGATATTTTCCATAAATCAGATTCCCCAAAAAATCGGCGACCTTGTTTCTTTCATTTCCAGCTCGCCAATCATATTTCTAATTTTATGTAATATAACCTTTTTAATCCTGGGATCGGTTTTGGAAGGGCTACCTGCACTAATTATTCTCATTCCAATTTTTCTACCCGTTTTACCCAAATTTGGAATAAACCCCATCCATTTTGGAATTTTGGCCATCGCCTCCCTAGGAATCGGTCTTTTTTTGCCCCCGATAGGGATGGGGATTTACATAGCGTGCACCTTTGCAGAAATTGATGTAGGAAAAGCGATCGTTCCTTTCATGCCTTATCTGTTAGTCCTCTTTATTGGGCTTCTTGTAATTTCTTATGTGCCCTGGTTTACGCTTGTCCTTCCCAGCATCTTTTTCCAGTAAAAAGAGTTTTCAAAAAATTCTTAAAACCGGACTTTTATCACTCTTCCTTGGCATAAGCTGCTCAGGTAAAGTGGTTCAATTAGAAGAAAGGCTTAGGTTTCATCGAGCAGGGTGTTGCGAAAAAGCACCTTTTTGTCCATAACACAACGATTTAGGGAGATGGATTTAAGCCCTTGAGGGAAGGCCAGAGGGTCCGGTTCGAAATCGAAGAGACACCAAAAGGCCAGAAAGCTAAGAACATCCAAATAATTTCCAATTAGGGTGAAATAATAAAAAAACAGCCCGGCACAATGACCCCTTGCTATTCCCCTGCACGATCGTTTAGGCTAACGGAGAAATGTAAACTCTTTGAGGATAAAAGGGTGGTCTACCGGCTGCTTGGCGATGCTGTAATTATTTTGCACTTGTTGTGGATATTATTTATCTTGTTCGGGTTGTTTATAGGGATAAAATATGGCCGGCTTATCTGGGTGCATCTTGGGGGACTGGTCTTTACCCTGATTCTAAATATAGGCGGCTGTTTTTGCCCTCTGACCTATTTGGAAAATCATCTCTACAGCCTCTACAACCCCCAGCTCGCTTATGCCGGATCTTTTATTGGCCAAAACCTGCAAAAATTAATCTACCTGGATGTCGATGAGGCCTACCTTAGAATTGCCGCCGTTATTTGGGTTGCGATCAACCTGGGCGGGTATGCCCTCCTGTTTAAAAAAAGAAAATCCATTTATCGCTAAGCCCGTATAAAAATTTGGCTGGAAACTGGGTTACAGGGGGTGATTCACCCTCTCTTTCCAGTTGATGACAGGAATTGATCTTCCGGTAATTCCAGGGTGAACCATTTTGTCCCGCAGCCACCTTTCCCTTCAGCGTCTGTTCCGCATATGACCTGGCGTTTTTTGGCTGGAATGCCGTGGATCTCAGTTTGGCAATATCCTTCCAGCAGAACCCTCGTCTCCACAATTTGTTTGCAGCTCGGGCAATACCTGTGTCCGCCTTTCCGTGTATCCATAGCTAAATCCTCCCATTAATTTGTTCTACTTGTGGGCGATGGACGGAGGATTTTTTAAACTGAATTGGGGTCAAAAATTTTCGAGTCGGTGGTTGGCCCCGAAACCTTGGCCAGCGCATAACCAAAATCGACACTATGGCCTCGATTTTTCCGTTTCTTCACTACCTGAGATTTTCTTATTTTGCATCTTTTCCCAAGAATCTTCTGGTTCAACGCCTGGGTCAAACCATATTTCCTTTTTCTGATTTTTTCTGGCTACAAAAAATCGTTCTGCAAGAAACCGAGTCCTCCTATTAATTTCATCCACAATTAAGCCTGGAATCGCAAGGTAATCCTTAATTCCCTTACGATTCAGACATATGGATTGTCGGGGCGATACGGGCAAGGTTATCTCTATTGTTTCATACATAAGGGCAGGACCCCGATAAAACGGGGGGCGTTTGTAGGCTTCAGAATCAAACCAGACACATGGGTTATCGGATGTTATGAATCCGAGAACATCAGTCGTTGATAAAATCGAAAGGTCTAATTTCAGGAGTAGGGGAGTTGAAACCCTGATCATTGGCAAGAGCATTTCTTGCAGAGGGGTTTCGGAAATTGCTTTTACCTGCTCATAATTCAATAGTATAGGAATTTCCTTTTTTAGCATCGGGGTGCCCGAAGGGCAACCTGATGCTAAAAATAGTCTCTTTTAGTTGTTAGGTCAAGGGGTTATAATGCCCTCCCAAGATGATCTCATTTTGTGAGTGGTTTGATCGAGACAAGCTTAAAGAGATCTTTCGGACCCACTGGGAGTCCTTCAAG
>Ga0187854_10004720_pt1 | contig 10103 bp, 12 predicted proteins | sample June2016WEW_6_15_FD_132445 | JGI IMG/M metagenome (GOLD analysis project Ga0187854, IMG submission 132445) | Peatland microbial communities from SPRUCE experiment site at the Marcell Experimental Forest, Minnesota, USA - June2016WEW_6_150 | ecosystem: Environmental > Terrestrial > Soil >...
GTTGGCCCATGGCCCGGATCACTGCCCCGGCGCTTTCGCCCGTGATCTTCAGGTTTTCAGCCGCCTTACCGGAAAAGCTGGTGGAGCCTCCCAGGAAAAGATGCTCCTCCCGCTCATCGATAAGCCATATGCTGACCGAGAGGGTCTCCAGGGTCTCAGAGACCATCCGTACGATGTTCCTACAAAGGTCTTTCATTCCAGTCAGAGAAGCTGTCCTCTCCGTGAATTGAGCCCAGACCCTCGAATAATCATACCTTGGCCTTCTGAAGTAGCGGCTGACGAGGCGCTTCCTTACTAAACGCAGCCGGTCGGAAAGGAGGAATACGGCCACGACAAGGACGGCGACGAAGACGAAGAGCGCTGTGATTGCAGGATCCTGGCTTCCCTTTAAGAAAAAGATCAGCTTGGCCACCAGCCCCACTGCGATGAAATAGACTCCCACCAGGAGGACAGTAAAGGAATTGTAGAGAAAGGAATGGGAGAGATAAAAATCGAATTTGAGCAATTTCACCCGCCAGAATGATAGAGCAATCAATACGTTGGCCAGGATTAAGATGCCAATATCTACTATCTCCAGGCTGACATCCACCAAACGAAAAAGGATGACCTGGCTTTCCATATAAATTCGGCCCCCGAAGATACATCCAATCCCGAGGATCATGAACTTTACCTGCCAGCGCGTATGGCCGACGGAATGACGGAAGGTCCTCTCCAGGTTCATCAGAATCAGGACGGCACCCACCACGCAAAGGAGATAGATTACATACCCCGGCCATCCGACCCGGAAGAGCAGCCTGAGGGATTCATCGAGAAAGGGACCCCCAACTAAGAGGGATTCATAAAAAAGGGTAAGAAAAGAGAGAGGAAGAAGGAAAGAAACCCCAATGACCCATTTCCATCTATTAAGGAATTCAAAATAGTTGGCCCGGGCGAAACTCAGGCTGAAGGGCAACCAGATCCCGGGCAATAAAGATAGGGGAACGAATTTAAGGCGCTGCCAGAACATCACCTCCGGAATGGAGGTAGACCCACATTCCAGACCAGTCAGGACCGCTTCAAATGCCAGGACACACATCCCTGCCGTAAAAATCCTGTGCACAAAGGACTGTGGATCTCGGTAGATCACGACGGTGGCCGTGACTAGTGAGGCCAGGGCTGCGATGTAAGCTAATATGGAATTAAGATTCATACCTTTTCGGGAAGAGCAGAACTGCTCTCCAGGTAGATAGACTCATTTGATAAAATTTCGTACATTCCTCCGCGTCCCCGATCTTTTCTAGTGAAGCAGGCGAGACAAAAAATTATCTCTCACAGAGCACACAGAGGGCACAGAGAGAAGCGATTAGATATTTTTAGAAAAAATTATTGCTTTGCCTCTATTCTCTGTCTTCCCTGCGGACTCTAGCAAAGCGGGCGAGAGATCAAGTCCTCGTTTCTATTTTTGTTCCTTGAACCTTGTACCTTGTACCTTTTCCCCTTTACTTCGATCCTCGTTCCTGTATTTTCTCAACGCCCACAGGGCAAGGCCGAGAAGCCCGAGTGCCGGGATAAAGAAGACGAAGCCCCCTGAATGGTGGAGGGAGCTTTCCGTTAGCCACCTTTCATCCACGTATGCCCCCAGCAGGGAGAGGGTCATGATGCGGATGCTGTTCTTAAAAACGGTGACGGGGAAAACGATGAGTGCCAAAACAATCTTTTTCCAGAACCGATCCAGGAAAAAATGCCCGGCCAGAATACTGGTTATAAACAACGCCAGGGTCGAGCGTATACCGCTGCATTGCTCGGCAACCTCTATGCTGATCCCCGGAAGATGGAATACAAACCCTTCCCGCTGAAACGGTACTCCCGTGAGATTAAAGAGGACCTCCGAGGCTTCCGTGGACCCAACCTGCAGGGCATAAATAATTTTATCCATGATCAAGCCGGGGATGGGGATCATAAAAACCAAAAAAAGGATCGGGAAAGAGGCTTTTTGAAAACCTCGAATCCCATAGAGAAGGACAAAGCCACCTGCCCAGAAAACGATCGCCGAAAAAGTAAGAAGAGAAGCGTAATCGTTTTGATTTAGCCTGGCTACATAATAGGAGCCGAAAATATAAAGTGCAGCGCCGAAGGCCGATAGTGCTAAGGCAAATGGATAGATAGGCCCTGGTTTTGAAAATATATCCTTTCTATTCTGGAAGAACAGATAGGCGCTAACTAGAGGAATGAGCACTATGTGGGAGTAATAGTCACCCCGGGTAGCCGAATTCATAAGGTCTTTGAGCGGTTCAAAAACCATCCCCAAAGCCAGAAGGGTAAGCCCCACGAAAATCTTAAATTTCTTATCCATGTTGAATGTTCCAAGTTCCGGGTTCCGAGTTATTAATAAGGCCGTAATTGTTTAGACATCAAATCTTATACCACTGGATTCCGGCTTTCGCCGGAATGACGGAAAGAAATGTTCTCTCGAATTCGTCTCTCTGGCGGAGGCCGGAGTCCAGTCCGTGGGTTTCCAGCGCAGGCCCTCATCCCGAAGATGTCTACCCTATTATGGATTCCCTAGTGTGTCGCCAGACTTCCAAAAGAAAATTTTCTCTCACAGAGACCGCAGAGGGCGCGGAGAGAAAAAATTAGATATTTTAAGAAAGAAATTATTGCTTTGCCGATTTCTCGGTGATCTTTGCGTCCTCTAGCAAGGCGGGCGAGCAAAGAAATGTCTCTCGCAAAGGCGCCGAAAGCGCAAAGGTTCAATAATATAAAGAGAACAGTTGCTTTATTTTATTGAAAAGGGTTGTTTTTCCGTTGCGAGCTTTGCGTCTTGAGCGAAGCGGGCGAGAGGCAAAGGCCTTTATCTCTCACAGAGCCCGCACAGGTCGCGGAGGGAAACAATTAAACCCATGAGCAAGTTAGGATAAAGCCAGAGGCTTCTCTTTGGTTGGGATCATGACGCACTGTGACCTCTGCGGCCTCTAGTAAGGATTGTTGTCCTAGCGGTTGATATTGCGTTTTTTCAGGGCTTTCAGGACTAGCTTCTTGAATTTATCGAAATCTTCCAGGCGGTTCTTTACGAACGTGAAGACAAGCTCGTCGTCCACGGCTGCGTACTCGTGAACAAGGATATTTCTGAAGCTCCTCATCTGGCGCAGGATTCCAGCCATTGACGAAGTAACGATTCTATTCTTCTGTAACTTCAGGAAGAGATCGTTCTCATCGGAGGGTAGGCCCAGCCGCATCCCGCTCACCAGTATCCGGCAGATGTCAATCACGCATTCCACGCATAGTTGCAACAGCCTCTCGCAGCTACGCTTCTTCTCGATCACCCCGTATTGTTCCAGATTTCCGGGCGCCACCGCCCGAAGTTCTGACAGGTAGCCATCCAGCTCGTCAATTTTGGCAAGAATTCTCCGCTCATCCAACATCTGCCACTTCCTTCAAATAATCAAGATAGATGTGCTCGAAGTCCGCGAAATCGCGGATCGTTATAAACGCAACATCATAAAGCGTATTCGTATCCCGGCAATAGAGTACTTTTCCATCCCGCAGAACCCGCTGTCGGACATAAAGAGGGAGCTGCTGAAAGATGCTGATGTGGAAAGGGAATCTGGCGGTATACTCCAATTTCTTCTGCGAAAGCTCCAGGGCTGACCGCACCCGCAGCGTGAGAACCAGGCAGAGGTCTATGTCGGAGGTGGCAGAATTCTCACCGCGCGCAGCACTGCCATACAACAGAAGGGCCAACACATCGGGGTCCTTATGCGCAGCTCCCACGACCTCTCGTATGGTTTTACGTCTCCCGGAATCCATTTTTATATACCTTACCCTAAGGGATCGGTTTTCAGCAACCATCGACCGAGGGCCCATGAATTTATGAGGCTTTGAAGCGGCTCAATGACCTTACAAAGGTCCCAGCCTATCCCAACCACAGCTAAAACAGCCATTAGCTTTTTAGTTTATTTAGGTGATAATTTTTTCCATGCGGTCCCTGGCGAAGCGGGGAAGAGAAGAAAAACTGTCTCTCACAGAGGACGCAGAGAAAAACGATCAGATATTCTTAGGAAAAGGTTTATTGCTTTGTCGCTGTCTCTGTGATCTTGGTGGACTCTAGCGAAGCGGACCAGAGAAGAAGACTTTTTCTCTCACAGAGCACGCAGAGTGCGCAGAGTCTCAGAGGATTACAAAATATTTACCTTAAGAAAATCCGAATTAGGAAAATGGTATTTTCTCTGTGTTCTCTGTGAGCTCGAGCGAAGCGGGCGAGAAAAAATGGTCTCTCGCGCAGAGCCCGGCTCCTCGGTCCTTGATCCCTTAACCTTGTTCCTTGAACCTCGATCCTCGAACCTATATTTTTGTTCCTCGTTCCTCAATTCTGTATTTCTCTTCCTTGCTCCTTGAACCTTGTACCTTGTGCCTTTTCCCCTTTACTTCGATCCTAGAACCTCGTACCCTTTCCCTTGATCCTGGATTTTTTCCCAGCATTAGACCTATCAGCATCATTAAAATAAAAAGATAAAGATTTGACCCCTCTCGCCACTCAATCAATGGATGGGGTTACCGTGGAAGGATTCTTTCTAAAACGTCAATCAATTTAGGTAGATCGTGAGTAACGATTTGCCAAAGGATATCAAAGTCAACCATGTCATATGCATGGATGAGCCGGTTGCGAAGGCTGATGATCTCCCACCAGGGGATGTTTGGATACTGGGCTTGCTCCTCTTTGGGAATTCTGTTTGCGGCCTCACCGATAATTTCCAGCAGCCGTACTAAAGCCAAATTAAGCTGCCGATCCTTACCGAGGTCGTCCCTCGACTTCCCTTTAGCCATGGCGACCGCCTCCATGGCATAGTCAAGCATATGCCGCATGGAGACAATCGTTTTAGGGTGCGACATATTGGGTCTCCGCCTCCGACAAGACCTGATCCCGGAAATAAGGGCTTAGAAATTGAGGAGTATTCAAATCGACCTTTTCGCCCATGATCTCGGATAATTCTTTCTCCATAGAAAAAAAAGCGAGCCCTGGAACTTGTCCGGGTTCAAATTCGACTAAGATATCCACATCGCTTCCAACGCTGAAATCCTTCCGTAAAACAGACCCAAACAAAGCCAGCTTGCGAATGTGATTTCTTCGGCAAAATTCAGCAATTTTTTTGCGGTCAATGGAAATTCGACCCATCATTGCCTTCACCAATGGGGTATGCTGTACGGATTATTGTTAGTATATCCCGCTTTTTTATCCACCTCAAGTATTTAGACCTCCATTGAATTCCAGGCGGGCTCAGACTCTGCTTCAGCTCTACTATGCGCGAGATCGGCGGTAAGAACCCTGATTCCTCGTTTTTCGATCCCCGAACCTCGTACCTCATTCCTGTTTTTTGTTCCTTATCCCTTGTTCCTTGCGCCTCGATCCTGTATTTTAGATCCTCGATCCTCGTGCCTCGTTCCTTTTTTGACCCTTGAACCGTGCGCTTTGTACCTTGTGCCTTTTAGGGTTGGTGGACCCGTAAACCGGAAATAGAAGCGATTTTATCGAAGTCTTTATCTTGGTGGAGTAAAATCAAATGATGCTCAATAGCGGTTTGGGCGATCAAGCAATCGATTGTTTTTCTGATGGTGATCTCCTTTTTCCGGCACATTCTGTACAACTGGGCTGCTTTAAGATAACCGTCAGGCGATCGCAGACTGTATACGGGAAAATGCAAAAGGTGGGTCTTCGCAGATTCAAAATCCTCATCGCTCCTGAAGCCCTGCAGGGTTTCGGCAAGAATGATATCCGAAATACAAATAGAACACTCCCTATCCACCATTTTATGGAGAATTCCCGAGGCAGCGCTTCTTATTCCATTAAAAAAATCGATCCAGACTGAAGTATCAACCAGGATTTCCAAACCTTCCCTCTCTCATCTCATCCAGGTCCCCCTCCCAGCGCAGCTTCCCCGCAAGGTTCAAAATTTCCTTTCTCTGCTTTCTTTTTACCAGTTCCGTGAGGGCGTAATTAATGACTTCTTTTTTGGTTTTTAAGCCTGTGTAATTTATGGCTTTTTTAATAAGTTTGTCATCGATTACCACATTCGTGCGCATAAAACCTCATCCATTATACACATAGCAAACCTTTTTCATACACATTGTAGCACCCGGTAATGTGTATGCCAATAGAAAATTACCCTTACACGAATTTCTACGCCCGTCTCCGACCGGTACCCTCCTTTGGGTACTCTGGGGCCCCCAGCGAAGCGGGCGAGAGGTTTGATCTTCGCTCCTGTTGTTATTCGTTCCCCGCTCCTCGCCCCTGTATTTTTCCCTGGAACCTTGCACCTTGCGCCTTGTGCCTTGTGCCTTTATTTTTATTTCCTCGATCCTCGGTCCTCGAACCTCGTATCTTTTACCTTGATCCTGCACTTTTTCCTTGACTCGAATTGCATTCAAGTATTATGATGCATATGGTACATATGGTAGCCTTTTGGAGGGAAAGGAAATGAGAACCACGATCGAATTGACCAATGACCACCGAAGTTCGCTGCACTCCCTCGCCGCCCGGAGAGGTCTCAGGGGGTATTCGAAATTGATTCAAGAAGCGGTCGATCTGTATATCCAGGAAATGATGGCCAAGGAGGGCAACGCTAGGCTCCTATTAAAGATGCGGGGAACCTGGAATAAAGAAGACTCCAGAAAATTCCAAAAAAAGCTGAGGGAGATCAGAAAAAGTTGGAAAATCGCCTGATCGTCGTCGATACCGATGTCATCATCGATTTCTTCCGGAACATCTCCCCGGCGGCCGACGTGTTTTTCAAGCTGATTTCCCTCGAAAAGGCAGCAATAACCGCTATATCCGTTTTTGAATTATACGTAGGGGTTGAAGGAGCACAACGCCTGAGGCAAATCGAGGCTCTGGTTCAACAAATAACCATCTTGCCCTTAAATACTATTGAAGCGGCAATGGCAGGCAGAATATATACGCAGCTAAAAACGAGAGGTAAATTGGTTGGGACTCATGATATTCTTATCGCTGCCATCTGCATCGCCAATAACCTCCCTCTTTACACGAAAAACGTTGCTCATTTCTCTGAGATCAAAGATATCCGGCTTCTGTCCCCCGACCAAATTCTTTCCCTCTGAATTTGGCTCCTGTCGTACCTCGATCCTGTTGTTCCTCGTTCCTCGATCCTGAATTTTTATTCCTTTTCCCTGTTTTTAAGTTTGGCCTCGAACCTCGTACCTTTTACCTTGATCCTGTATTTTTTCCTCGTTCCTGTCTTTTGTTCCTTACTCCTTGAACCTTGTGCCTTGCACCGTCTGCCTTTCTCTCTCGTTCCTTCTTCCTTGAACCTCGTTCCTTTTGTTATTTTAGGGAGTCTAGCTTATGGCCCGCCCCTTCCGCATCCAATATCCAGTTGCTTTCTACCCCCATTATCGTTTCTCTATTTCCTTCCTAACGAAATCAAAAAAAAGAGGATACAACTCGGGGACTAGCTGCAGGAATCTCTTTATATCCTCCCATTTCACATCCAAATACCGGTGAGCAAGTGTATTCCTGATCTTGGCAAGTTCGGAAAAGGCCTCTGCTTTTACCTCCGTATCAAAGACATACGAACCCAGCTTGAAAAGGACCTCCCTTGAAGTCTCGGGAATCTCCTCGCTTCCCACCGCAAGCAACATCTTGGATATGTCCAGCGTGGCATTGATCAGACTTTCAACCCACCTTTCGATTTCCAACCTTTTGCTTCTCTGCGTTTGATAGACCTTCCAATCAACTTCCCTTTCATATTCCGCAAGGTATGGAAGTTCTTTTTCCAGATAATCCATGGAAGAAATGACTCTTGATCTATCGGTTTGCCTCAAAGTGTCTCTCCCGGTAAGAGGTTTCAATCCATTCCCTCATGTCTTCGGCCTCGTCGCTGATGATACAAAGGAATTCAAGAAAAAGCCCCCTGTCTTTCACAACAATGGGCCTTCCCTTTCTTATTACTTCATCGGCAAGAATGGCCTTCGCCCTGTTTAAAACAATAAGATCGACCTCTTTCTTGACAAGTTTCTCCACGTCGATGGCGATTCGGTTTTCCCCCTCATACCTCCTTTTGACATTCTCCCACTCGATACCCTTTTCAGGCCAAAAATAGACTGCGATATCAATATCCCCTTCTTTGCGGACTCTACCTTTCGCGCCCGAGCCAAAGAGGAAGGCAAAGGCAATATCGTCTCTTCTTTCAAAATATTCCTTCAGGGTTCGCAATCTTGCTTCGGCGATGTCTGAAATTTCCATCAGCTCTTTTCCCCAATACCCTTCTTTGACCTTTCCTTTAGGTTACCCTACCAAATCCTACCGCATTTGTCCAATTCTCCACCCCCTCGAGACCTTAGCCCTTGGGTTGTTGAATTTTGAGACCTGCCCCTCTTGCCTCCGATTTCTTCCTCGAACCTCGTGCCTCGCTCCTCGAAGAGATATCCTCAAAGCCGTCAGGAAATGCCTGGGGTTTCTTCAAACCGACCTGCGGCATCCCTCTCTGAACACGAACGAATTTCGATCCCTCAAAGGGCCTAACGGGGAAAAAGTCTTCGAGGCATATGCCCAGCAGAAAACACCTGGCGCCTACCGGGTCTTCTGGTATTATGGCCCTGAGAGAGGAATGATTACGATCGTCGCCATAGTACCTCATCCCTGACAAGCTCATAAAGCCACTTCCTCGCAGTGACCAAAAGAAGAACCGTCCCCTTTAATTTCTAATCAAAATTTCAGGAGTATCCGCATTCGCCGCTTATTCGAAATGAGTTAAATTAGGCTTACCAATAGGATAAACATTGAAACCAATTTTAAATAGCTGCTGATGATCAAGAATATTCCGGCCGTCAAAAATTAGCGCCGGCTTCTTCATCCGCTTATAAATATCCGCATAATTCAGGGTTTTGAATACCTCCCACTCGGCTACCACGACTATGGCAGAAGCTCCTTCAACGGCTTTATAAGGGTCGGGATCAAAAGTTACCTCTCCCCCCGTCCCGGCTAAATCAATCTGGGCATTCCTCAGGGCCTGGGGATCGGTTATAGAAAGAATAGCCTTTTCCTGTATTAGCTTTATTGCGATAAATTTGGCCGGAGATTCTCGCGTATCTCCTGTATTGGCTTTAAAGGCGAACCCGAAAATCGCTATCTTCTTCCCTACCACTGTATTGAACATCGTTTTTATTATATTAGCAACGAATCGTTCTTCTTGATATTCATTGATCTTGAGGACCATCCTCCAATAATCGGCCACCTCGCTCAATCCATAACTCTCTGCGATATAAACTAAATTTAGAATATCCTTTTTGAAACAGGATCCTCCAAAGCCCACACTAGCCTTGAGAAATTTTGGTCCGATTCGCCGATCACTGCCAATGGCATAAGATATTTCAGAAATGTCAGCATCCGTCTTTTCGCAAAGGGCCGAAATAGAATTGATGGATGAAATCCTTTGCGCTAAAAATGCATTGGCCACCAGCTTCGAAAGTTCTGCTGACCATAAATTGGTGGTAATGATCCTTTCTCTGGGGACCCAGTGAGCATATATATTTACAATCTCTTCCGCCGCTCTCAAACCGGATTCCGTTTCATGAGACCCGATTAGAACCCGGTCAGGCTTTAGTAAATCCTGGATCGCCGTTCCTTCAGCCAGAAACTCGGGGTTAGAGACTACCTCGAAATGAGAACTATCCTTACTTGCTCTAAGAATTCTTTCCATGGCCTCGGCGGTCTTGACCGGAACCGTGCTTTTTTCCACGATGATTTTAGGTCCTTCCGAATTCTCTAGAATTGCTTGAGCGGTCTTTTCCCAATATTGTAAATCGGAAGCCATTCCCGCCCCTAATCCAAATGTCTTTGTCGGTGTATTCACGGAAACGAAAATAATGTCAGCTTCTTTTATCTCTTTTTCGATTTCTGTGGAAAAAAATAAATTTACTCCTCGTGTTTTCCTTATAATATTATCTAATCCCGGTTCATAAATAGGCAGGCAATCGGAATTCCATTGCTTAATCCTGTACTCATTGACATCCACCACAGTGACTTTATATTGCGGGCATTTTAAGGCAATAGCTGACATAGTGGGCCCGCCTACATAACCAGCTCCAATGCACAGTATTTTCTTAAAGAA
>Ga0187854_10004729_pt1 | contig 10094 bp, 8 predicted proteins | sample June2016WEW_6_15_FD_132445 | JGI IMG/M metagenome (GOLD analysis project Ga0187854, IMG submission 132445) | Peatland microbial communities from SPRUCE experiment site at the Marcell Experimental Forest, Minnesota, USA - June2016WEW_6_150 | ecosystem: Environmental > Terrestrial > Soil >...
CGCCAGGAGCGACCGCGAATGCCGCCAGGAGCGGCCGCGATCAATCGATGTGGAAGGCTTCCTCGATCTCTTCGATCTCCGCGCCGAGGACCCGGGGATCCTTCTTGACGAAGAACCTGTCCATGGCCTTCTGCCACCGCGCGTTCACCTCGGTCAGCCTGAGTCTCTCCAGGGCCTGCCGCGGGTCGTCGCTCTCCAGGTAAGCGAACAGGGTGCCGTCGGGTCGGAAGTAGATGGAGTAATTCCTGATTCCGCTGTCCCGGATTGCCTTTGCCATGTCGGGCCAGATCTCGTTGTGCGCCTTGATGTATTCGGCTTTCAATTCAGGCTTGACCCGCATGATGAATGAATACCGCTTCATCCCTGCCCTTTCGAGAAATCAGAAGCCAGGCGGGCGAGCATCTCCTCGCGCCTGTCGTACAGACGGCGCAGGGGGCGCGGCTGTCTCTTTTTCAGCGCGTATGCGGCCATGATGGGAAGCGCGATGGTCGAATCCGTGTAACAGACGACGGTATCGGAAAGCTGTTCCGGGTCGACCTTCCCCCAGGTGACCGCCTCCTGGGAGGTGGCACCCGAGAGGCCTCCCGTGTCCACCCGGGCGTCGGTGACCTGGATGAAGAAGTCATGCCCTTTCTCCGCCAGCTTGTAGATCTCCTGGATCTGCGGCTCGGTCTGGAGAGCGAAGTTCTTCGGGCTCCCGCCGCCCAGGATAAGCACGCCACTCTTTCCCCCGGATCGTTTTGCGTCGTAGACGATTGCCGCAGTCTCATTGACGTCCCGCTCCGGGTCAAAGCCGACCTCGAAGCCCTGCAGGCGCAGTGAGGCCAGGCCCATGCCGAGGCTCGAGTCACCCGGGCTGGAGGTATAGATCGGCACGCCCGCTTCGTATGCCGCGCCCAACAGCGAACGGTAGGACCCGGCGCCGCTCCTGGTCTTCCGGCCGCTGAGCAGCTTTTCGCGCTCCCGCACGTACCGGCCCAGCCGCCAGTGAAGCTCGGCCGTGGACATGCGCTTCTGGAACTCCTTCGATTTCAGGACTTCGGAGACGAAGTCATCCGTTTTGTACAGCACGTCCGCGTCGAATACGATGTCATAGATGCGGATGATCCCGTCCCGCCGCAGCGCGACGTCGTCCACCTGGGGGGGAATTCCGTACAGTGAGAAGCCCAGCGAACGGTGCATGTCATGATAGAGGTTGGCGCCGGTGGACACGATCCAGTCCACGAAACCCGCTTCCACGAGCGGAACGAACACGGCGTACCCGAGGCCGGTGGGGGTGAGCGCGCCGCTGATGGTAAGGCCGACGGTCACGTCGGGCTCGAGCATCTTGTCCGCAAAGATATGACAGGCCTCGCGCAGCCGCCCGGCGTTGTAGGAGAGGAAGAATTCGTCGACAAGGGAATCGACCCCGATGCCGCCCGTGATGGGCACGGGGTCGAGCTTGCGCCCCCTCATTACAGAAGGACCGCGGCCGAAACGACCGTCGTCCAGACGCCTCCCGATGCCCCCTCCGCCGTCTGCGTGATGCTGGTGCTGTCGACGATATGGCCGCCCATCCGGTACTGCTCGCGGCGCTCGTTGTAGTCCTTGTCCAGGTCGAACGGCACGCCGAGCAGGGTGGCGAGCATCGAGGCGGCAAGATCCTCGGCGTAGTCCCCCGCCTCCTTCTCGGTCTGCCCGTACACGTGGTGCTCGGAGAGATAGCCGTACATCTTCTGGTCGGCGGGGATCGCGATCCCGATGGAGGCGGCGATCCGCCGTCCGGGCTCATCCGTCGCCATCTCCGCGAGGACCACGAAGGTCACCTCGCCCGCTTCCAGTGCGGCGAGTCCTTCTTCCGGACTCGCGATTTTACAGCCGGGGGGGAAGATCGAAGAGACTCGCACGATGTTGAGGTGCGCAATACCGGCGTTTCGGAGCGCCATCTCGAAGCTGTTGAGTTTTTCCTTGTTGATCCCGACCCCGCGGGTCAGGAACAATTTTCGGGGAACGAACCTCACCTATTTGTTCTCCTCTCGGGCACGCTGACGATAGGGCGGAAGCCCGGTTAAGTCAAGGCGGCGGCGGCCGGCAATGAATGTCACGGGGTACCGCGGCCACGGTACGCCGTGGCATTCGTGACGGCGCTTGCATTCACTCCGGCATTCCACGATACTTTTTACTGGTATGAGCGTCACACCGCTCAAGACGAGCATTCGTCCCCCGATCGTCGATGGTCTCTTTTATCCGGCAAAGCGTGACGCGCTTTCCGCGATGATCGAAGATCTGGGCGGGCGTTCCTCGACACCGGCGGGCGCAAGCCTCGCCGTGATCTCCCCGCATGCCGGCTACGAATACGCGGGGGCGGTCATGGCCGCTGCGTTCAGGGCCATTGCCCTGCGTCCCGTGCGAACCGCGGTCCTCATTGGACCCGTGCACCGCGATCCCGAGTACGGAATCTATCTCCCCGAATCGGATGCATTCAGCACTCCGCTGGGGGAAATCCCCGTGGACGCGGCGGCGGTGGACGCGCTCTGCGCCTGTGACCCGGTTTTCAGGCGGCGCGATCTGCCTCACCTGGAGGAGCATTGCCTGGAAGTACAGCTCCCCTTCCTCGCCCACCAGTTCCCCGGTCTCTCCATCGTGCCCATGCTCGTGGGCAGCAGCAACGCGGCAACCGTGGCCGCGCTCTCCCGGGGCCTTCGATTGACCTTCGAGGAAGGCGCCCCCTATACTGCCTTTATCGTGTCCGCCAACATGGCATCTTATATGACGGGGAAAGACCCCGAAGCGGAGGCGGCGGCCCTCGAAGGCCTGCTCACCGGCTGCAACTGGAAGGGCGTGCTCGAAGCCGCGGAGAAGCGGCGGATCAGCACATGCGGCGCCTCGGGGATCGCGGCGCTCCTCGCCCTTGCCGGTGAGGGATGCCGGGTGCAGATCCTTGCCCGGTCCAGCTCGCGCGTCGTGGACGACGACCCCTCCCGGATCGTGCACTATGCGGCGGTGAGCCTCGACTGGGGCGACCGCCCGGAGGGATGAGCTCCACGCTCACGGAACAGGACGGGCACGTTCTTCTGCAGACCGCGCGCGAGGCCATCGGCGCCCGGCTCGCATTGCGCAGCCCGCGATATCCTCCTCCTCCGGCAGCGCTGTCGGCGCGGTGCGGCGTGTTCGTCACGCTGAAAGTGAACGAGCAGCTGCGCGGGTGCATCGGGCATATCACCAGCACCCGGGCGCTCGTGGAAACAATCAAGGAAGTGGCGCTGTCCAGCGCATTCGAGGATCCCCGCTTCTCTCCCCTGAGCGCGGAGGAGTGGGATCGGGTGCACCTCGAGGTCTCGGTGTTGTCCCCTTTCGAGCCCATCACCGACGTGAACCGCATCGAGGTGGGCGCACACGGCATCTTGATCCGCAGGGGAGGTCATTCGGGGCTGCTCCTGCCCCAGGTCGCCGCCGAGCAGGGCTGGGACAGAGACGCATTCCTCTCTCACACCTGTCTGAAGGCGGGGCTGCCGAGGGATGCGTGGAGCTGGCCGAACACGCGGATCGAGATCTTCAGCGCGCAGGTGTTCGCGGAGAAAGAATAGAGGTTATCTTCCCATGGTGCAGGAGCTGATCGATCGGGGTGTGAAGCATCTCGCGGTCCCGGTAGGTGACACGGCAAAAGGCAGGGCCTTGACGCGCATCCTCGCGCTGAAGACGTCTCCCGGCTGGAACGTGCACGGCAGGGAAGTGCGCGAGTGGCGTTTCGAAGGTCTGACGGAAAAAGACGGGGCGCCGCTGCTGTACGGCCCCCACGTCGCCGGTCAACCGCTTGGAGAGGTTCTCGATCTCCCCCTGCGCTCCGCGCTTCCTTTTCTTTCCCGGCTCGCTCAGGCGCTCAGCCTGCTCGCCGAGAGACGCATCCCCTGGTTCGCCTTGCAGACCGACTCGGTGATATTCGCGGACACGGACGGTGTGCTTTTCCTTCCTCCCGAGGTCATGCGTGAAATCAGGGACCTCAACAGCTTCGCGCAGAGCCGTGACACCTTTGAGTCGATCAATCACCCCGATCTGAAGGGCGAAGCCCTGGCATCGTTTTCAATCGCCGCGCTGCTCTACAGGATCAGCACCGGCAGGTTCCCCTTTACGGGCCCGGATGCGGAGGAGATACACGAACAGGCGCGCAAGCTCGAGATCGATGCGCCCGCCGGCATCGTGCCCGAGCTGGACCCGGAGCTGTCCGCGCTGGTCATGGCCGGGCTGGGAAGATCCCGGCGCGGGGCCGTTCCCCTTGCGGAGTGGTCGGACAGGCTGAACGCCTGGCAGAAGCGGGAGTTGTTCCGCGTTCTCCCGCCCGGGGAAAAAGAGAAGGCGCTGCGCGAAGCCGAATCCCGGCAGCAGGCATCGGGGAAAGGCTTCCGCAGACGCATGTTCTGGGAGAAGAACTGGAAAATCATCGGTATCGTCGCCATCGCGGTTGCCGTGGTCGCAGCCGGGGCCGGGAGTATTCTCAAGAACATGCTCGCCCCCCGGATCACGCGGGGCTACACGCCGCAGAAGGTCGTGGAGACCTTTTACGGCAGCATGAACTCGCTGGATCACCAGGCCATGCAGTCCTGCGTGATCGGGCGCGCGGGCCAGGGGGAAATCAACGAGGTCACCATGCTCTACGTGACCTCCAGGGTCACCCAGGGGTATCAGGGGAAATCAACAATCATCTCCGCGGCAGACTGGGACAGGAGAGGCCGACCGAAGCTGGAGAGCCCTTCCTCGCTGTACGGCGTGACCGGGCTCGCCGTCATGCAGGAGCAGGGAGAGCCTGCTCCCGTATTCAAAGCCCAGTACGACAAGTGGAACCCGTCGCAGCCGTCCGACACGGGAAGCGCGGCCGCCCAGACGGCGCCGAAGTCCGAGGGGCACAGGGTGACCGACCGTGTCTGGTTGAAACAGGACAAGGGCGACTGGGTGATCTACAGGATCGAGCGCCTCCAGCAGGACCCCCTCCCTCCCCCCGAGCTTGCACCGGCGCCCGCCCCGTAGCGCGCTTCCCCCCTGGCCGCGGATGGGGTATACTCGGTGCCGGGCGTATGAAAAAACAGCTTGGGGACATCCTGCTCGAGAAAGGCTACATCAGCAGCGAAGACCTGACCGCCGCCCTCACCTACCAGATGCGGAAGGTCCTGAGCGATGACATCAAGGACAACTGGGTCACGGGATTCCTTCTCGAGGTGGCCCGCACCAAGTACAACAATCGCGACGAGTTCTACCTCGGAAAAATCCTCACCGAGCTGAAGCTCATGCCGGAGACGCGGGTGCAGGAGGCGCTGGAGATCCAGAAGGCGAGCCCTTCGGACAACCCGCAGGGAAAGCTGGAGGCGCTCAACCGCATCCTGGTGCGGATGAACGGCTCCTACAACCTCATCGACCTCCTGAACCAGATCCTCGTGCTTGCCGCACAGCTCGTGGAGGCTGAAAGCGCGAGCCTGATCATTCACGACCGCACCCGGGACACGCTGGTCATCCTCATGCCGATCGGTCCGGGGGCCGAGGCAGTGCGCCACCTCGAGATTCCCAAGGACCAGGGGATTGTGGGATGGGTGTACCAGAACTCCTGCTCCGTGATCTGCAACGACGCTTCCAATGACGAACGCTTCTACCCCGCCATCGACGCTGCGAGCGGCTACACAAGCCGTCAGCTCCTTTGCGTGCCGCTCACCGTGAAGGACAAGAGGCTGGGCGCCGTAGAAGCAATCAATAAGATCCAGATCCCCGGCGAGCCGCCGCAGTGCTTCTCTCCGGCGGACCAGCTCCTGCTGGAGACGTTCAGCGCGCAGGCGGCGGTGGCCATCGAGAATGCCCGGCTTACCGTCGCCCTTTCGCGGCTCGAGGAAGACGTTGCCCTGCGCACCACAGAGATGCCCAAGGAGCACCGGGCGCGCGCCGCGGGCCTGATTGCGGAATCGTTCCTGCAGAAGATGAAAAAGTCGCTGATCCCCCTGCAGGGATATGCGGCCCGGCTGCACGAAGTCGCCTCCGACCCGCGCGTGGAGAAATACCGCGCCTACATCGACCAGGAAATGGACAGGCTCATGACGCACGCGGAGGATGTCGCGCGCTTCTTGAAGGATGAGCTCGCGCCGAGCCGACGGGCAGTCAGCCTCCGCGAGGTGCTCAAAGAGCTGGAGTCCAGGCTCTGGGTGGAATGCCGCACCGCGGGCATCTCCTTCGAGCTGGACATGAAGGAAGATCTGATCGTCAACGCGGACAAGGAGTTGCTGCTCAAGGCGCTGGAAATCCTCTTTCTGAACAGTCGCGATGCCATGCCCAAAGGGGGGACCTTTGCGCTGACGGCGCACGGCACGCATCCCCCCGGAGCGGCAATCACGGTGACGGATTCGGGCAAAGGCATCGACGTCATTCCCATGGAGCAGATATTCGAGCCGTTTTTCACCCGAGGCAAACGGTACGCGGCAGGTCTGGGGCTTTCAATCGCAAAGAAAATCGTCGAGCTGCACGGCGGCAGCATTCATGCCGCTAATCGGGACGGCTCGCCGGGAGCCCAACTCACCGTGACGCTCCCTTCCCTCTGAGCAGCGCGTCTATCTCCCCTTCATTCGGCATGGAAGGCTGGGCCCCGCGTCGGGTGGTGGAAATGGCCGCGGCCGCCGATGCCCGCCGCAATGCCGCTCCCCCCTCGAGCCTCTCCGCAAGGGAAGCTGCCAGAACGCCGCAGAAGCAGTCCCCTGCGCCCACCGTGTCCACCGCCTCGACCGGAAAGGCATCCACTCGCCGGACGGCCTGCTCCTGGATCAGGAGGCTTCCCTCTTTTCCCAGGGTCACGATGACCGCATGCACGCCGCGATCAAAGAGGGCGCGCGCGGCCTGCTCGGGGTCGCCGTTCATTCCCGTGACGGCGGCGATCTCCTTGCGGTTGCAGATGAGCAAGTCCACTACGCGCATGGCCGCGTCCGCAGGCGGCCGGCTGAGGGTCGGCGCGAGATTCCAGAGAACAAGATGCCCCGCGTCATGCGCGGTGAGGATGAGCGCCTCGGTGGCCTCCTGGGGAACTTCGTTCTGGAAAAGAGAGACCCACGTTTCCTCCCCCGGGGGCCTCGGGAGCTCGATGCCTTCGGCGCTGAACAGCGCGTTGGCCCCGGGAGCCACGGCGATCGTGTTCTCTCCCTCGCTGTCCACCGTGATCTGGGCAACTCCCGAGTTGACCCCGGGCAGGACCCGGACGCCCCGGGTCGAGATCCCTGTTTCTCTCAGGCTTTTCAGCCTTTCCCTGCCGAACAGGTCGTCCCCAAGGCACCCGTAGAGCTCTACCGTTGCTCCCGCGCGCGCGGCAGCAACGGCCTGGTTGGCGCCCTTGCCCCCCGGGAAGGATGCCCACCCCTTGCCCGACACGGTCTCCCCCGGCTGGGGCAGTTGTGTGACATATACCACGAGGTCAGTGTTGATGCTTCCAAACACAAAGACCCTGCCGCCCACTGCGGGGGAATGGTACGCGCCGCCGGCGGCACTGTCAATGAACGGTCACCGTACCTTGCACGGTACTCCGCGCAATTAGGTGACATTTTGGGCACCTTTTGTTATGATGCGCGCCACATGAAAGCGATCGAGCTCAGCAAGGCCTTCGATCCGAAAACCTACGAGGAGCGTGTCTACCGTCACTGGCTCGAAAAGCGCCGGTTCGCGCCCGCGGTGGGCGCGCGCGGGGGCACGACCGGCAGGACGTTCGTCATCGTCATCCCGCCGCCGAACGTCACCGGCGTCCTGCACATGGGCCACGGGCTGAACAACAGTCTGCAGGACATCGAGGTGCGCTATCACCGGATGCTCGGGGACGATACTCTCTGGGTTCCCGGCACCGACCACGCGGGCATCGCCACCCAGCACGTGGTGGAGAAGCAGCTGAAGAAGCGCGGCACGAGCCGCAGAGAGATCGGCCGGGAGAAGTTCATCGAGGAAACGTGGAAGGTCACTCACGAGCATCACGACACCATCGTGAAGCAGCTCCAGCGGCTGGGCTCGTCCTGCGACTGGGAGCGGGAGCGCTTCACGCTCGACGAGGGGCTTTCCCGCGCGGTGCGCGAAGTGTTCGTGTCCCTCTATGAGAAGGGGCTGATCTACCGGGGCAACTACCTGGTCAACTGGTGCCCGAGCTGCCGCACGGCCATTTCAGACGATGAGGTCGAGCACGTGGAGACCCGGGGGAAAATGTACTACTACAAGTATCCCCTGGCTGACGGCTCGGGTGCCGTCCTCATTGCGACCACGCGTCCCGAAACAATGCTGGGGGATGCGGCGGTGGCCGTCCACCCCGAGGACGAACGCTACGCGGGGCTCGTGGGGAAAATGATCGCGCTGCCGCTCACCGACCGGCAGATACCGATCGTCGCCGATCCCCTCATCGACAGGAGCTTCGGCACGGGCGCGGTGAAAGTGACGCCGGCGCACGACCCGGTGGACAATGAGATCGGCCGCAGGCATAAGCTGCCGGAGATCAACATCCTCACGCCGGATGGAAAGCTCAATGAGAACGTGCCGGAAGCCTATCGGGGGCTTACCGTGGCCAAGGGCCGCGCAAAGGTGATGGAGGACATCAAGGCCGCGGGTCTTTATGTCCGGGAAGAAGACCACATGCACCAGGTCGGCCATTGCTACCGGTGCAACACGGTGATCGAGCCGTATCTCTCCGACCAGTGGTTCGTGCGCATGAAGCCGCTCGCGGACAAGGCGCTCAAGGCATGGGAGGACGGAAAGCTTCGCTTCTACCCCCAGAGATGGGAGAGCACCTATTCCAATTGGCTGAAAAACATCCGTGACTGGTGCATATCCCGGCAGCTCTGGTGGGGGCATCGAATACCGGTATGGTACTGCGCAAAGTGCGACGGAATGACGGTGTCCCGGACCGATCCGAGCGCCTGCGCGAAGTGCGGCAGCGACCAGATCGAGCAGGATCCCGACGTGCTGGACACGTGGTTCTCATCCGCGCTCTGGCCTTTCTCCACCCTTGGCTGGCCCGAGAAGACGGCCGATCTTGCCCGGTTCTACCCCACGACGACCCTGATCACCGCGTACGACATCATCTTCTTCTGGGTGGCGCGCATGATCATGATGGGGCTGGAGTTCATGGGTGACGTGCCGTTCCGCGATATCTACATCACGGGCCTCGTGCGGGACAAACAGGGCAGAAAGATGTCGAAGAGCCTGGGCAACGGCCTGGATCCGCTGGACCTGATCGACGAGTTCGGCGCGGACGCCCTGAAGTTCACCATTGCCTTCCTCTGCGCCCAGGGTCAGGACGTTCTTTTCGACAAGGAGGCGGTGAAGCTGGGCTCCCGATTCGCCAACAAGATCTGGAATGCCTCCCGCTATCTGCTCATGAACCTGGAGGGGCGCAGCCTGCTGGCGCCCGGCGCGGTGAAGCTCACCGACATCGACCGCTGGATCCGCCACAGGCTGAACGGCGCTGCGGCGGCCGTGCGCGCGGCCCTGGAGGGCTATCGTTTCAACGAGGCCGCCCAGGCGGTCTACGAGTTCATCTGGAGTGATTTCTGCGACTGGTACATCGAGGCGGCAAAGCTTTCACTCTCATCGGACGGACCCGAAAAGGACAGGATCGTGACGCTGCTGCTGGGGATCCTGGAAGAGTCGCTTCGCCTGGCGCATCCGTTCCTGCCGCTGATCACGGAAGAGATCTACCAGACCCTGCCCGTGCATGCGGACTCGATAATGTCACAGCCCTACCCGGCGCCGGATGCGGGCCGGGAGGATCCAGTGGTCGAAGCGAAATTCGCCTCCCTGCAGGAGCTGGTACGCGCGGTACGCACCATACGGTCGGAGTTCACGATCCCCCCGGACAGGAAAATCGATGTCACCGTGGTGCCGGAAATCGGCGCGGGGACCCTGGAGAACTTCGAAAGCCACCGCGCGCTCATCACGCACCTGGCGGGGTGCGGAGCTCTCTCCTTTGAGAAATCGAGACCCGTAGCCAGGGACGGCGAGGTCGGCCGAGCCATGGCTTCCGCTCCTGGCGGAGTTGGCGGAAGGCCGACCAGTCCAACGGGAACCATCGGCGCGGCGGGCAAGGGCTTCGAGGTGTTCGTTCTCATCAGGGAAGCCATCGA
>Ga0187854_10004736_pt1 | contig 10089 bp, 6 predicted proteins | sample June2016WEW_6_15_FD_132445 | JGI IMG/M metagenome (GOLD analysis project Ga0187854, IMG submission 132445) | Peatland microbial communities from SPRUCE experiment site at the Marcell Experimental Forest, Minnesota, USA - June2016WEW_6_150 | ecosystem: Environmental > Terrestrial > Soil >...
ACGAGCACGGGAGTGGTTGCTAGGCGAGGGCGAATAGGAATGAATAATCGAGTTTTCCGACTTTCTCACAACTTTTTAAATTGCATAGTTGAAATCTAAAAGTCTAACGAAATAGACACTCCACTCCTGCAATGGGTCGTTTGATGGCTTGTCTCACGCGCATCGGGTAGTTGGGACGGTCGGGCGATCATTGCTCAACGGCATCGCGTTTCCTAACACGCATCGGTGTGTCGCACCGACGTGCGCTATTCTATGGGCGGGGGTGGCCGTTAATGGCGCGGCACACGCTATTTCGTCGTCAGTCACTGCCCCCTGGGGATGGGGTTGGCTACTGTCGATCAGGTAGTGCATGGTATAAAATTACCAACATGGGCAACGGTGTGCCCTACGGATTCGGCTCGCGTTCCTTCGGACGATTACGTGTCGGGTAGCCGCATGACGATCAGGCCAACTGTTGCATGTTAACAATCACCACCGTAATGAAACTTGAGGTGAAGAATGCCAAAAGTAGCAACAAAAAAGAGTGCGGCAAAGTTGCCGTCATACCAAGAACCATTCGATCAAGAGGATTTCCGTGGCTATTTCCGGTGGACAGGTTCGTTATCGGATCGTCTAGGAGGATTCCTATACCACGCATGTCATGAGGAAGAATTGGACGAGATCTTGAACGTGGGAGAGTTGCTGCTTCGAAGCAAATGGCAATTGCGTCTTCCGGAACATGGAATGTGGACAGTTCCAGGAGTCTGGTGCGGTTTAAACAATTTCAACGTAAATGGAAATTACTATGGTCCCTGCTTGATGAGGTTCCCGATTTCTGTCCTAGTAGGCCGACACTTCATGGTATTCCGGCGTGAAGATGAGGACCGCAACCGATATTTCTTTGTGCAGTATGAGTCGGGTATTCCGATCTACAGTTTCGAGAATAAATCATGGCGAGTAGTAAATCCAGAGTCCTACTTCAGCAGTCTCAAGAAGAAACTTTACCGAAAAAATAAAGCAATTTACGACATTGTGCTTACTGCCCCTGTTCCGTTGGCGGACTACATGGTAACGGGAGTTGATCATCCGCGTTGTATCTCGGGAAAATGTGGACGAAGCAATAGTGCTGAGAGTACGAAGATGATTCGGCGCGTCGGTCTTAAATATGCGCAGCTTCTAATGACGGGTTGCACGAAGTTTCAATCGCTACTTGATCATTTGCCCTGTCTTGAAGGCCAAAAGATTACGCTTGAAAGGCCGGAGGAGGAATGAAAAGCCGATAGCTAAATAGTCCTTTCCCAAGCGATTTTCTCTCGACCGTGTGCCCTCCATGTTTTGGCTTTCGGAGATCCCGAAGGTGAGCCGACACGGATTGCATCGGAGCCCCAACAGAAGCCGAAATCTCATCGAGAGTGCATCTCGGCCTGCTCCAGAACCAGGAGCGTGGCCTTCTCTTGCTTGTCGGGCGGGTATCGTTTAAGTACGGCGGCGGGAAGTGGGACGGGCTACTTGCTCCAGGTTGTCAAGCCCTTCATCGCTTTTGCCGCTGGCGGTTTGTTCGCCAGACGCGCCACCAATGTTCCCCTTTGCATCCCGCCGCCGCATGAGTACCAATCGTCGCTACCGCTCATGCCGACGAACAGCGTGGACCGCACCAAGCAGGCCAGCATAACGCCGAGCGATGTCCTCTTCCGAGGTTTCAGTGACAGATAAGATTCCTATGTCTGCTCGGGACACCAACGCCCGTTTCATCAAAGTGCCATAGTCTTTCAACTCGCGCCCCGTTGTTATACCATGCACGGCCCGCGACACAACGGTTGCCGCCATGTCAGCGATTTGGATACCTGGGTTACCCGCAGATGACCGCCAATGTACGTTATTTCGGAGTATGGCTCCCAGGTCGATCCCGTTGGCCCGGTCGTACTGCTTCACAAAAGGATGATCCGGCGTATGCAGTTCCTCGACCAGGGTGATTGGGTTCTTTATACTCCAAGCCGTAATCCACGCCGGGAGGAGCGTCTCGAAGACCTGCTGCTCCCGGCTGCCCGGCCGCGTCTGAACCGCGTCCAACTCGAAGCTGATCGCGTTCCAGCACGGCCGGTAACAATCGCCCGCGAAGCGAATGACTGCGTGGTCCAGGGCTCGCATGATGCACCTGGCCGTCGCGGCAAGGCGAAGCGTCTGCGGCACACTGAGGTTTCCCGCTTGCTTTGCCAGCAGGGTCACCTCATCGCGCAGTGTCTGGTAGCGGCATTGTCCGGCCCACCAGTTGAGCCGCTTGACGATGGACTCGCAGAGTGTCTTAGCGTCCAACTGCGCTAGCGGCGTAAGGTCAAGCATCGTAACCGCCAGCAGCAAGTCCTGGCAGTCGGCCAACAACTTAGAGAATCGGCTTCTGCTGTCGTCACTGAGGCGAGCACCTTTCGGCTCGCCGCGATCGTACTCATTGGGGCTCAGGGTTGCGAGAAACTTCTGAAACCGGCCGAAAACGTTGTCGCGTGTTGACTCGGGAAGAACCACACCGACGACGATTCCAGCACGATGACCCTGCGGCTGCGTCTCAAACCCACCTGACTCGTCGAAGTAAAAAAACATCCTTTCAACTTTCCATACCCATCCACCCCGCTGCCCGAGCATACGCTCGCTAGCTGATCGAGATCAACCGCCCGAACCAGATTTATCAGCCGGCGCGCAACATGATAACTTCGGTGTCATTATAGCTAGGATACTGGTGAGTCCATTTGGTTCGCCGTTCTGCCTGGCCGCGACGAGCTGGTGCAGACGCTCGCCAACCCTGGCGCGGATGGCCATGTTCAGGAACCTTCACTTCCTCGGGCGTCAGTAATTCGGCCATTCCATCAACTTAGTTGTCTGACGCCACCTGTCAAGAACCCTTGGTTTTTCGTCAGATCTCTCCGGCTCCAAGCTTTCTGCTTAATTACTAGTTGGCTGGAGTCCAAAATTGCCATATCGTGTATCTACATGTTGTAAACTCGTGCGGTATGAGGTTCTCGACATGCCCCATTTCGCTGCTGTAACCCACTGCAATTCCTTTAACTATCAGCTTGAGCTTTTCGTAGACCCGAGGTAACTGTCTGTCCTGATTGGTCGCGGAGGTCGCAATCCACAAGAATTCCCAATACGAAAGGACATGATAAATGGCTATCAAGAATACCACCACGAAGAAGGCCCAGAAATTGACCACGCCGAAAGCAAGAAAGATAGCGTAAAAATTCTTAAAGCGGATGCTCAATCCGCTGATTCTACCAAACGTCTAGGAGATTTTTGCAACCGGTACCACAAAGGGTACCTTTGGCGTTCAATATTCGGCGTGATTACGATTATGTTCTTTATCAATTTGGAGTACAAATCCACTCAGGGTGGCGAGTCTTGCAACTTGGGGAACAATGTATCACTTCCTCCGTCGCCAAGCATAGACAAGGAGGCTGATGGCACCGATGCCGAGAAGGACAAGGGTGGAGGGTTCGGGAACCATGCTGAATTCCAGGATGCGGTTGTTACCCCAATCAGAAACCCAAACGTTCCCTGATAAATCCACAGCCACATCGCAGAATTGCCCGTCCCCAAACTCAGTGAGATATGTTCCGTTACTATCAAATTTCTGAATGCGATAGTTATTTGTATCGGCGACCCAAATGTTTCCTGACAAGTCTACATCTATACCCTGAACACCTTCTAATTGCTCGTTCCCGGTACCATAACTGCCAAAGGTTCTTAGAAAATTTCCACTGCTGTCAAACTCCTGAATGCGACTGTTATTTGAATCGGCAACCCAAACGTTCCCAGATAGGTCCACGGCTATGCTGCCAGGATTCCTAAACTGTCCATTCCCGTAACCAGAACTGCCAACACTTCTGATGAACTGGTAATCTGCCGCCAGCATCATATCAAGATTAACCATCCAAAATAGTAATACCATCAAAACAAAAAAAATCGACCTTCTCATCTTACACCTCCCTTAACGTTGCGGGCGGCTTGCCGCCCTGAAATAAAAACACAAGCAGGAAATCCCTGCCAGTTGAACTGTTGAAGATTGGCCCGCAGCAAACGAGCCGTGTTAAAGAGCGCACTCCGGACGGTTCTGATATGATCAGAAACGGAATATCCGGGTGCTAACGCTGCCTCATGGCTAGAAGCCTTTAAGTTAAAACGAACGCACTTACTTTTGCGATATCAAAGATTAAAGTTCAATCACCCAGAAAGAGGGAGAGCGGGGGGGTTGAGTAACGCCAAGTCGCGACGCCCATGCAGGGGTGCTCGACGCCGTGGAGATTAACCTTCAAACAAAAACCCCCATGTCCAGATTAGTGGGCATGGGGGCTGTATTTGATAGGCGTGGCCGGATGGGGCAGGGAATCCAGCCTAAAGAAGCCCATCGACTTTTAACCTATCCTGATCCAGCAGTATTGCAATATGGACGGGTGTTCATAACCCGATGCCCAGGCTGGGTTGATCAACCAATAAAAGACCCCCATGATCACACACACATAGTCATGGGGGCAACATTTAATAGGCTATAGCCGGAGGGGGCAGTATATCCGGCCATTACTGCCTATCGAATGTTAGCATTAATCTAGGCCGGGTGCATGACAAGAGGGGGTGGACTGGCATTTTCCTTGTCTGTTCAGTAGTCTAAAACAGGTGTCACTGGCACCTACAAGCCCCACATTGATTTCTCGACGCCGTGGCCCTCGACTCCATAAAAGATGATCGCTTTACTAACGTGTGTGCTAAGACGTGTACCAAGACGTTTTATGCTTTGTAAAAAAACCAGTGACCTCTGGGTGCATTACGATAGCGGTCAATGTACGCACATTCACATTTTTTCGTACACGTGTACACTCAAAAATACGCTTATTTCCCGCAAAATACGAATACTATTTGCAACTACTTGCAAATGCTATCGAAGCATGGTAAATTCATAGCGTGCTTTGGTTTTCGGGTGTTTTCGGCAGTTCCAAAAACATAATTCGGGACCAAGAGGTCGCTGGTTCAAATCCAGTCGCCCCGACTGTTGTTCAAAATAAGCCCTTCGGCAAGCATGTCGAAGGGCTTTCTTATTGTGCGGATTAGAGTTGCGTCTTCGAGGCGGAAGTTCAAAACAGATAATTTCAAGGATTCGCTACCTGGTGGCCTAATTCGCCGTAGACCATTGCCGACTACTGGCTGCTATGCGGACAACACACATAGCGTCACTGGTCCGCCACTGCCGGGCCACGTTTTGGTCAAAGTGGCAGGGCGTGTTGCGGGGCCGTTGCGGACGTTGCACACGCGGCACCCATCAACTCGCCAATGTCAGCCGATGGAAATTCGACACCATCACGGCGATAAAGCCCCGCAAGATTCGCGGGCGTAGGCTCTACACCCTGGGCTGCCAACTCTATTATGTAACGCCATAACCGTATGCTCTAATGCGAGCACGGATCTGTGGGAGCCCCGGGTCGGCAACGACCCGGGGCTCCCCGGTCCGACGCATGGAAAATTGGGCGGCCAGTCCGTCCGAGAAATCGGTGGATAATTGGCATTCCTAAAAAAGGGATGACTTGATGCAACAGTGACAGCGACACCTATAAATTCCCAGTCCCATAGCGGCTAGCATGAGCATTGCCCAAACCGATGGCTCCGGAACCGAAGTCAATGAGTTTCTTTCTGCAAGTGGGCCGCCGGGAATGGGTGCGATGGTCAATATCGAGCCGGCGCCGATAGTCAGTGTGCCCACTTGGACGCTATCGGCGGTGAGCATGGAAGGAATGACTCCGTTGCCCACGCCGAGGTTGCCGGCGCCGGTAATGGTGTGCAGCACTGAGTTGGCGCCGTTTAGTTGCAGGCAGCCGCTGTCGATTGTGGTGTCGCCCAAGTAGGTGGCATTGTCCGAAAGGGTCAGCATGCCCGTGCCGAGTTTTTTCAATCCGCCGCTGCCAAGGCCCCTAGCGTCGATGGAGAGAGAAGGCACGTCGAAAGTCACCATGCCCACAGTACGCGGCCGTCTATGGGCCGCTGGCGCAACGGGGGAGGGTCCCTCTTCGGCCGCGCACGCGGCTGGGGATTGCAGCGGGGGCCAACACGACATAAACTAACAGCACAACTCGAAATTGACGCGCAGCGTCAGGTTACTGCTTCCAGGAAAACGGCGAACGAGGGTCTACGCAGACCCTTGAGTAAGAGAAGCAGTGCTTAGACCGCGCCCCCGCCTTGGGGGTGTCGGCTGGGTACTGTTCTCTTGCGCCCCTTCGCCGGGGTTCCTGGAGCGGGCCTAGTTCGATGCCCTCTTCTTTCGTTGACGGGTTCGCATGACCACAGGATCATACCGCCGCCGGGTCCAACGCTTGGGCTGGCTAGGAGAACAGAATCGTCTGAGTACACGACATTCTCTTTTTCTGTCCAGTTGAGGTGAATCGTGGCACAACACACCCCTTTAGTCAATGACGCCGCCCTTGAAGCGCTACTTCATTGCCGGTACAAGGCGTACCTGACGATCAACAACACAGTCGGCGAACCCTCCGATTTCGAGCGACATTGCGCCGCCCAACGCATCGCCTACTGCCAGTTAGTTGAAGGCCAATGGCTAAGCCAGCATCAGGACACCGACGTTCTTAAAAGCCCACCACTTACCGTCCATACGCTACAGAAAGGGAAACCGCTAATACTCAACGCAAAAATACGTGTGTCGCATCTATCAGCAACTATTGATGCGATTCAAAGAGTGACTGGCACATCTCCTCTCGGTGAATTTCTCTATCAGCCCATTCAGCTATGCTACCATGACGTGCCCACGAGAGCTGCAACACTCCTGTTGGCATTCAAGAGCTTGGCGATTGGCGAACTGCAAGGGCATATTCCCAGCTATGGTACCATAATCTTCGGACCGACTCATTCTTCCCGCAGGGTTAAGCTGTTTGGACTGCAAAAACGTGTACGCCAGTTAATAGCAACTGTTCAGGCATATTCCAACCCGGATGCAGTTCCGCCACGTATTCTAAACCAGCATTGCTCGGTGTGCGAATACCGTACACGCTGTCGGAACGAGGCCATCGCCTCCGACGACCTGAGCCTACTCGGTGGAATGACGGAACGTGAAATCGCCGCTCAGAATCGGAAGGGCATCTTCACCGTAAACCAGCTTTCCTACACTTACCGCTATCGAAAGCCATCAAAGCGAGCAAAAAGACCGCCGAAGCCTCACCAATTCAGCCTCCAAGCATTGGCATTACGCACACAGAAAGTTCATGTGCATGGCACACCACGCCTCCCTCCGGCTAGCCCAGCCATCTATTATGATATTGAGGGGCTTCCCAATCCCGATTTCTATTACCTCATTGGGATGCTGGTTGTCCATCAGAATAGAGACGAGTACCACACCCTCTGGGCCGACTCTGAGGAGGAACAAGCATCCATCTTTGAGAAGTTCGGCGAAACGGTTTCCAGCTTCCCGGATGCTCACCTATTCCATTTTGGAAGCTACGATGCCACAGCACTCAAGCGCGCCCGCCGCATTTGCCAGCCGCAGTTCGGACCAATCCTGGAAAGGTTTGTAAAAGCATCAACGAACGTCCTTACGCTTGTCAGTTCACAGATATACTTCCCAATCCATTCTAACAGTCTCAAGGACATCGCCACGTACCTTGGATTCAAGTGGACTGACTCGAATGCGACAGGTATCCAAAGTATCATCTGGCGCGAGCAATGGAAACAAAGCGGTGATCTATCCCTGAAACGGCGGCTCATCAAGTACAACCAAGACGACTGCGCAGCTCTAAAGACGATTTGCGACTTTATCCACTCCACAGCTACCACAGAAAACCAGCCTGCCTTGTCGGGTGCTGAGCAATCGAGCGTCATCCATACGAGCCAGCTCGCAAAGGCTTCTCGTAGATGGGGTAGACCGACATTTGTGTTGAAAGACCTTGAACGAGCAAGCGAATGCGCGTATTTTGACTATCAACGCGAAAGGGTGTTCTTACGCACAAATCGAAGGATCGCAAGCATCGAAAGAGCCAAGAAGAGAAAAGCACGAAAGCTCCGGGTGAACAAGCGCATCGACCTAGTGTGCAAGCGCTGCTCGCACTGCAACAGCAGGAAGATAAAACCTTGCGCCAGAGTTCGTCGGCGTGTTGCCGATCTGCGATTTTCACCAGGCGGGGTAAAGCGATGGGTAGTTGAATACGTATCCAATCGGTACCTCTGCAAACGATGTAGGAAAACGTTTCTGCCAGCCGAGTGGCCCGAGTCGCGGAAAAGGCATGGAGACAACTTGGCAAGATGGTGTGTGTATCTGAATTTCGCGTGCAGAGAGAACATGTCAACAGTCGGCTCCACCCTGTACGACCTCTTTGGGATCAACATTGATAGGAACAGGCTGTATGGTTTTAAGCGGCAAGTTATCGCATCGTTTACGGGGCTATACGAGGAGATTCGTCAACACATTCTCGCAAGCCCAGTCCTTCATATTGATGAGACAGATGTGGCGATTAGAAAGACCAAAGGTTACGTGTGGATATTTGCTACGCTTGATGCAGTATGGTATCTCTACAAGGAGTCGCGTTCTGGGGATTTTCTAAAGGAAATGCTGGCGGACTTTCATGGTGTGCTAATCTCGGACTTCTACAGCGCATACGACAGCATTGACTGTCCACAGCAAAAGTGCCTTCTGCACCTTTTGAGGGACTTCAATGACGACTTAAAAAACAGCCCTTTTGATGAGGAGTTCAAGGAGATTGCCGGTGAGTTCGGAAGAGTCCTGCGCGGGATCATCGACACTATTGACCGCTATGGGCTGAAGAAGCGGCATTTGCACAAACACAGGAGCATCGCAATAGAGTTTATTGAGCGCGTGCGTCAGACGCCTTTCGGTTCAGAAGTGGCTTTGCGGTACCAAAAGCGATTCCGAAAATACGGGGATAGGCTGTTCACGTTCTTGGACTTCGACGGGGTACCTTGGAACAACAATAGCGCTGAACATGCGGCGAAGAGCTTTGCAAAATACAAACGGACAGGCGAAGGGTTGTTCACCGAGCATTCACTGAATGAGGCGCTCGTTATGTTGAGCGTGGTGGAGACTTGTAGGTACAACGGGCGCAGTCTACTCCGATTTTTGCTTTCCGGCAAAACGGGACTTGATGCCGTAATGAAGCGATGGAGTCGGTCGTCTCGCATACTGGCGACTACTGTTGCCAACAACCCCGACACTCAGTAGAGAAGTATCATCACGCGGGGGTCAAACCGATTTTCGATCCGCCGGTATTGTCGGATGATCGGTAAGGGTTTGGGAAATGCGTTACCCTGTCGGGACGCCGCGGCCGCCGATGGTCGGCTCCACGGCTCGCGGCCGCCGGTTTCACTAGAGCCGGCATTTACCAGTCCAACAACAATCCGCTCTAATGTGGGGGTCGGGTGCCTTGGACGAAGGCAAGGATGAGGCGTCGGATATGGGCTTCGATGGACGCGGCACCCCGCAGAAAAAGTTCTACTGGCGTCCAGTCGCCCCGACTTTAACATAAATCCAGCCGGTCCCTAGACTTAGGAACTTCTTTCCATGCCGGAAAGTGCGGCTCAACAGTACGGGATTTCGTGGTAAACCTACCATGAAACTCCTGAAAGGAGTCGCATTTATGCCATGTCCTTGTAAAAAATCCCCTCTTATCTAACCTCACAAGGCTTCTGGGTAAGCCCGTGTCCGAATTAACGGGCAGGATGTATACTTTGGTCCAATCGGGCCAAATGCCGTAAAGTGCCGAAGACAGGACTTGAACCTGCACTCCCTTGACGGGAACTAGGTCCTGAACCTAGCGCGTCTGCCAATTCCGCCACTTCGGCTTCTAAGAAAAAAACGGCTATGTTATTTTTTATGCGAATCTTTACCTTGTTTTTTAAAAAAGTTATCGCAAAAAAGCAAGAGGGGAAGAAAAAACTGCTGCTCCCCAAAAAAGGAGAACAGCAGTTTAAAATTGCGTCTTAAACCCCCGGCGGGGCGGCTGTTAAACTGTCGTCCCAACTAGTAAGGGGATTATGCGTTATCGTTCAAAGTCCGGGGCGGGATCGCCGTTATTCCTGGTAATGGCAAAGAAGTACATGGCAAAGTCGACATCTTTC
>Ga0187854_10004743_pt1 | contig 10083 bp, 10 predicted proteins | sample June2016WEW_6_15_FD_132445 | JGI IMG/M metagenome (GOLD analysis project Ga0187854, IMG submission 132445) | Peatland microbial communities from SPRUCE experiment site at the Marcell Experimental Forest, Minnesota, USA - June2016WEW_6_150 | ecosystem: Environmental > Terrestrial > Soil >...
GGAGAACACCATGTCGACCTATCCCGTAACCATCCGCCGCTGCCAGCACATCAAAGTCAACGGCATCCAATGCGGATCGCCCGCCAAGCGCAATGAAAGACATTGCCACTTCCACGAGGAATGCCGCCTCATGAGCCGCGAAATTAACATGAAATTCAGCGAGCACGGCATCATCAAGCTCCCCACCCTGGAGGACGCAAACTCCATCCAGCTCGGCCTCGCCGAAGTCATGCGCCTGCTCGTGACCCAACAGATCGATCACCGCACCGCCTCTCTGCTCCTGCGCGCCCTTCGCATCGCCGCCGCCAACGTCAAGTTCACCTCCCTGGAGCCCAAGCCGACCCACGTTGTAATCGACCCCAACTGCGTGGAGAATCGTCCGCTAGGCGCAACCGCCTGGTCCACCGTCGAAGGACGCGACTACGACCTCGTCGACAACGACGAAACTGACAAGAACCACGCGGACAATAAAGAAGACCAACCGGATCCGGAAGGCCGACGCTTCATGTCGGAATGGATGCGACTGACCGCCGGCGTAGCCCGCGACCCAAATTTTCTAGACCGGCCCGAACCGAAAGTGGCGGCTGCGCCAGAAACCCAGAGCGCCCCGCCCTTTTCCGAGACCCAAGAACAAAGACCCGAGAACCGCCTCTAACCCCTTATTCCATAATATTTTACAGATAAGTCCTTTAAACTCAAAGATTTTGGAGGAATTTCCGCCTAAACCAATGATTCCAAATAACAATAATATTTATTTTTTCAGCCCAATCGTGCCCTGTGGGGACGGGCTAGTGGAGGGACGGGCGTCCTCGCCCGTCCAGCCGGAATTACGTAGGGACGGCCGCCCTCGGCCGTCCAGCCGGGCAAAGCCCGGCAGCTGCCCGCAGCCAAAGCAACTCCGGACTCGCGTCTAAGCCCTCGGTGCCGCTTCCACAAAAACGGCCGTCCCATAGGCCAGAACTTCCGTGACGCCCTGCATCACTTCCGTTGCGTCGTAGCGGGCGCCGACGACGGCGTTGCCTCCGATGTCGGCCGCGTGTTGCAACATCAGGTCGAACGCTTCGGCGCGCGTCCTCTCGCACAGATTGGTCAGCAAAGTGATGTTGCCGCCGACCAGCGTCTGCAGCCCCGCTCCAATGGTTCCGAAGATCGACCGCGAACGCACTGTTATTCCGCGCACCACGCCCAGCGTGCGCACAACGCGAAAACCATCGAGCTCGAACTGCGTGGTCACCATGTTATGCGGGACCATCCGCCCCGCGGTTACCGCATAGTTGCCCATCGCTCCTCCGAAAAACTCATCGTGTAAGAACGCTTTATTCTAATGGAGCGTCGATCGCAGATTCTGGCAAAACCCGCGCAAGGAAAATTGCAAATTACACGATTGCCAAATTACAAAATCCTCATTCCACCACCCATTCCCGCATCCGCCGCAGCAGCGACGCGGGAGCATCCGCTTCCAGTACCACCAATCCGTCCTGATACTGCCGGGAATAGATACGGGCGCCGGCCTGCAACTGGGCCAGCATCTTGCCTTCTTTTTGCGGGATACACAAGCGAACGCGGCAGGGGCGGTCTTCTTCGAGCAGAGCATCGACGCGATCGAGCAGAGTGCTCAATCCGATTCCTTTCGCCGCCGAGACGTGGATGGTCTGATCCTTGTTCAGCAGATCATGGTCACGCAGATCGTTGTCACGCAGATCGCTGTCAAGCAGCGACTCGCGCTGCTTGGGAGGCAACAGATCAATCTTATTCATCACTCGCAGCCGGGGCTTCTTGTCAGCTTCGAGTTCCTTGAGGACGCTTTCCACTTGCGCGTCCTGCTCGGCGGAGACCGGGCTGCTTGCATCCGAGACCTGCATGATGAGCGTGGCGCGTTGCACTTCTTCGAGCGTGGCGCGGAACGCCGAAACCAGCGTGTGAGGAAGATGCCGGATGAAACCCACCGTATCGGAGAACAGAACTTTGCGTTTTGAGGGCAGCTCGGCAGGTCGGATGGTCGGATCGAGCGTGGCAAACATGCGCGACGACGCCACCACGTTGGCCTTGGTGAGGGCATTGAACAGCGTGGACTTTCCCGCGTTCGTATACCCCACCAGCGCCACCGTAGCCACCGGAACCGATTCGCGCCGCTGCCGCTGCTGCGCTCGTATGCGGCGCACATTTTCGATTTGCTGCTTGACGTGCCGAACGCGGCGGAAAATCTTTCGCCGATCGGTCTCCAGCTGAGTTTCGCCCGGTCCGCGAGTGCCGATCCCGCCGCCGAGTTGCGACATTTCCACGCCGCGCCCCGCCAGCCGCGGCAGCATGTATTCGAGCTGCGCCAGTTCCACCTGCAACTGACCTTCACGAGTACGGGCGTGCCGCGCGAAGATATCGAGAATAAGCTGCGTGCGATCGATGACGCGCGTGTTGACCACGCGTTCGATGTTGCGCTGTTGCGAAGGCGAGAGGTCGTGATCGAACAGAATCACATCCGCGGAAACCGAGGCGGCCGCGCCCGCAATTTCCTCCAGCTTGCCCTTACCGATCAGCGTGGCAGGATCCGGCCGGTCGCGGTGCTGTGTGAATTCGCCGGCGATCTCGGCGCCCGCGCTCGTGGCCAGCGCCCGCAGTTCGTCGAGCGATTCTTCGGAACTGAAATCCGGAGAATCCGCCGGCAGGAACGGCGACGAGGACGACGACGAGGCGGCCACGCTCGTGGCGTGATCTCGAGCCGCCTGCGCGCCCGGAGTGATAGCTGCAGAGCTTATCTTCCCTTGGTGGCCCGCGCGCCCTCGGGTGCGAAACTCCGCCCCCACCAGGAACGCCCGTTCCCGCTGCTCCGATGGATTCAGCACCGCCTTGGGCTCTTTCCGCGAACCATCGCGGCTGCTCAGTCTGGAGTCATCTCGGCGCAAGCAAACTCACTCTATCCCTCGGTCCCGGAAGCGGAAGTCGCGCTCGCCGCCTCCCCAACGGACGCCGCCGCCGGCCTCGGGTCCGTGTGACTGTGGGCCCCGCGCGAGATGACGACGGTCGAAATCGCGTGCTTGAAGATGAGCTGCTCCTGGTTGCTGGTTTCGAGCACCACCGAGTATTTGTCGAACGACCGGATACGGCCCGTCAGCTTCACGCCGCTGACCAGATAGATCGTAATATTGTGCCGTTCCTTTCGCGCTGTGTTGAGGAAGGAATCCTGAATGTTCTGTTGTGCCGGCTTGGCTTCCATTTGCCGATCTCCTTTTTTGAGGTTCGATGCTGCGCCATTGAGTAGGGAGGGCAATTGGCTGCAGCTGTCTCCTGTCGGCTCCTACAATACGGCCTTGTCTCGCGCTTTTCAACGTCCCGCCAAAATATATTCTCCGGAGTGTCCCGGCGTCTGGCGCGCCCAGCAGTCCTTTCCGGATTTCGTAACAAATCGATTGAGTTTCATTTTCCGCGCCAGCCATCTACAATCGTCAGTTCCAGCGCACAACTTCGAAACAGGAGCCTCCAACTTGATTGAAATACACTTCCCCACCGACCCCAACACCAACCTTTTGATGTTGTTTCGTTGGCTGCATTTTGTCGGCGGCGTAACCTGGCTCGGCCTGCTGTATTTTTTTAATCTCGTTAACGTCCCGTTCATGAAAGGACTGGATCCTGTCACCAAAGGCAAAGTCCTGCCCAGCCTGATGTCGCGCGCCCTCTGGTGGTTTCGTTGGAGTTCGGTGCTCACCGTGCTGATGGGCCTGGCATACTGGGGAAACATCGTCGCCTCCGACGCCAGAAACGGCGGCGCATCTTCCGGTGGTCCGATGGCGACTTTTTTTGCGATCTGGACCATCGCTTGGGCCTTAATGTATGCCTGCACCATTCCCGGTAAGGGCGCGCTCGACAAAGGGCCGGTGCTCGCCGTGATTTATGCCGTCATCGTTGTCGCAGCCTCCTGGTTGTTTTTGCGCTTCAACGATCATGATTGGGAGAGCAATCGCCTGCTCGCCATCGGCATCGGCGGCGGCATGGGTTGGGTGATGATGCTGAACGTCTGGGGAGTAATCTGGCGCGCGCAGAAGAAAATCATCCGCTGGACCGCCGACAACGCGGCCAACGGCACGGCCATCCCCGACAAAGCAAAGTATCTGGCCCGACAGGGCTTTCTAACGTCGCGCGCAAACTTCGTGCTGTCGTTCCCCATGTTGTTCCTGATGGGGGCCGCGAGTCACTATCCCATGTTTGGAAAGTGAGCTTGCAACTTGTGTTTGGAAGATAGCCGGCGGTGCTTCCGTAGCACCGGCGTCTCGCCGACGACGCTCATGCTCTTGTCCAAAAGCCGTGGATCGTACTTTTGTTCGCCCTTCCCGAGAGCTCTCCCCTGAACGCCGCCGGAGTCATCCCCGTCGCCCTGCGGAACGCGCGCGTGAAGTGGCTCTGGTCCGCATACCCCGCCGCCAGGCTGATCTCAGCCATTGAGGTCTCACCTGTAAGCATCTGTTCGCACGCCGCGCGGATGCGCAGCCGATGAACGTGCTCGCCAATACCCTCTCCGACGCATTTACGGAAAACCCGCGACAGATGCACAGGATGCACTCCTGCCTCCCGCCCAAGCTCGTCCAAGGTCACCCGCTGGCAATGCTCGGCCGCCAGTTTTTCAATGATTCGCCCCAACCACGCAGGCCGGTGAGTAACATTCTCCCGCCGCATGCGAGCAACGTGAGCCAGCATTTCCGCGAGCAGGCTCTCGACAAATAAGTCGCCAGCCGCTGCGCTATCGGCCGACGCGGCGCCCTGAAACTCGCGATACATTTTCATCCCGAGCCAGAGCAATGGGCCACCTTTGCAATCGTCATGGGCCAGATCAAGCGCGGCCGAGCAATCCGCCAACCGCTGCCGCCAGCTTGGCCGGATTTCAATTTCGAAAAACCGGACGCCGTGCGGACCGACTTCGTCCTGGTGCGGAATCCCCGCAGGCCGAAAATGAACAGTGAACGGTCGAAACTGCCGCTCCTGGCGTTCGTAGCGTTCTCCGTATTGCCCCTCCAGAAGAAGAGCAAAGAAAGCAAGTTCGTGAGCATGCGAGGGAAGTTTTCTAGGCGAGGCGTGCCGTAGATTCGTGAAAATTGCGCCGCACTGCTCATATTTTCCTTCGACTGCGCCATAGAAATTGCCCGCCCCCAACGCCTGCTCGCCACCGGCTTCGGAATCCGTGTTGGCCATGCCCGCTCCTGCTAAGGTTGTCTTTGTTCTAGACGCATCCAGTTCAGGTTCGTTAGCCTTACGACACGAACAGACGCGGGAGGAAACTTCATGATTCGTTATTGCGCTTTGCTTTGCCTGTCGGCCTTGTTACTGGCCCCATCATCCGCAGCAGACGCTCCGAAAGCCGCTGCCAACAATTCCACCACACCCGTATATACGACGGACGGACGCCTCGTGTTCCCCGCAAACTATCGCGAATGGATCTATCTGACCACCGGCCTCGACATGGACTATAACCCGGATCTCGCGGCCATGCCCGGACACTCCATGTTCGACAACGTCTTCGTCAATCCGGAAGCCTACAAGATCTTTGTCGCAACCGGAACCTGGCCCGACAAAACCATGCTCGTTCTCGAGGGCCGCATGGCCGCCAGCAAAGGCTCGATCAACCAGGCCGGACACTTCCAGACCAACGACGTCATGACGCGATCCGCTCACGTCAAAGACGCGCGCTTCCCGGGCGGATGGGCTTTCTTCCCTCTTGACGAAGCTCAGCCGACCAGGCCGATTCCAAAAGAGGCCGTGTGCTATTCCTGTCACGAGCAGCACGCCGCCGTCGACACCACATTCGTGCAGTTCTATCCCACCTTGCTCGAGATTGCGAAAAAGAAGGGCACGCTTGCCCCAGCCTATAAGAAAGAAGAAGCCGCTGCCGCGGCAGAAACCTCCGGAAAGAACTGAGCCCCTGTGGTGACTGAACCCGTGTGGTGACGGGGCTTCGCCCCGTTCTGCTCTTGCCGAAATTTGCACCGCCGTAATCTCGCTCTGAACGTCGACTCCACCTACTATTGAGGGCAGTATGCGCGAGTATTTCGACTCAATTGTCGAATGGTCAGGCGCTCTCGAACACTGGCGCCCCATCGCGCGCTGGGCCGTCGTGGCGTGGCTGGTGTTCTACGTGCTCTTCCTGATCTACGCCTTCAACATGCACGGCGGATATCTGTTCATTGACTCCGCCAACCTTGTCGTTCACGAAGGAGGCCACCTGCTCTTCCGGTGGTTCGGCCCGACGCTCTGTCTCTGGGGAGGGACGATTCTGCAATGGCTGGTCCCGCTGCTGCTGGCCGCCTATTTCTTCCACGAACGCCAGCCCGCGGCTTTCGTGTTCTGCCTGTTTTTCTTCTTTGAGAACTGGCTCTACACGGCAACCTACATGGCCGATGCTCGCGCCATGATATTGCCATTAGTAACTACCGGAGACCCCGATTATGTCGAGCACGATTGGAATACAATTTTCTCGAGTCTAGGAGTCCTGCAGTACGACACGACAATCGCCGCGATTGTCCGCTTCATGGGATGGTGCGGAATGCTGGCATCCGTGGCATGGCTGGCAACGCGTATGAAGTTGTCAGTGGAGCGACGGGCGTCCTCGCCCGTCCACCACTAATGTCGATTCCTAACCTCGTGCCAAATTTCAAGCCTGAGGCGCCGCTTTCGCCGCCAGCGTCCAAGGTTTGCCGTCAAAATGCGCGGGCAACGACAAGCCAAACAATTTCAGGATCGTAGGCGCCACATCCACAATCGCAGGCTTCTCTGCGATGAACTTGTGGCTGGAAAACAAAACTCCCGGAACCAGTCTCGGATCGATGCAGTGGTCGCCGCTCCACGCCTTGATGTTGTCCTCGAAAATCTGCGACGTAACTTTGCCCAGCACCGAATCCCACGAGGCGCGATAGCCCGCGCCATAACCGACAATCAGGTCCGGAGAATTCTCCGTATAAGGCCCGCGATAAACATTGTCCGCAATAAACACGCCCGTGATCCCAACTGTGCCCGAAGCCGGATCGACCAGCCCATTCAGCTTTTTTTGCAGCTCGTCTTTCAATGCCTCGGCTTCGGACGCATCCACAATCCCCTGCTTCTCGCGCCCTTTGATATTCAGATAAAGCCCGTTGAGGCCCATGGTGTAAGCACGAGTGCGCGACCAATCCACGTCCTCGAACCAGTCGCCGCTCTCGGTCTTGCCGTCCTTCAGCGCCAGGTATCCGTTCTGGTGCAGCCACGCATTCAGGTTCATGCAGCGCGCAAACGACTTGAATCCATGATCGGAGATCACCATCAGCAGCGTGTCACCGTCAATTTTCTCCATCACGCGCCCGATCAGGCGATCCATGCGCTCGTAGAGATCCTGAATCACCTTGGGATGCTGGCTGTGCGGCACATCGCGCGCCGCCGGGTGATCTTCGTCCAGGTAGCGCCAGAACATGTGCTGGATGCGGTCCGTCGTATCGAACACGCATGTACACAACCCCTGCTTCGTTTTATCCAGTGCATCGAAGAGCATGCGCTCGCGATCTTCATGATTGCCGTAAGCCTGCGCCAGGAAGGCATCGTCATCGAGCACATGCTCGTTGAGCGCCCAAGTGTCTTCCGCCAGGCCGAGCGTGGCATACGGGCCGAAGAGCTTGGCCAGATAAATCGAATAAGTCACTGGGTGCGAGATCGGCAGGTCGGGATGTCCGGGATCGATATTCACCGGCGTGACATAAACTTCAACCTCCGGCGATAGTTCCTTGAGATAGAAACGGCAGATGCCGTGCGCCGTGAAACCCAAGCCAGCCTTGAATTCTGCCGGAACCCACTCGGAGTATTCCCCAACCTTCAGAGTGAACTTTTCAGTACCGACCACGATGCGCGCCTGTTTCGATCCAGGCTCTGGCCGAATTTCGAAATCCACGCGCAGTTCGGTGCCGGCTTTCTTCGCCAACGGGCTGTCGGGCCCCGGAATGTATGAACGGCAAACCCCATTCTTGCGCTCGATGGGCACGCGCACGCCGCCTTCGCGAAACTTGTCGCCTGCCATGCGGGTCGTACACAGGCAAAACGTACCCTGACTGCCCTTCAAGTCGGGCACGCACATCCCGGAAAGCAGCACGCCCTGAAACTTTTCTGGCGGAAACGTGACGGGTACGCGAATCACGGAACTGAAAATTCCTGCATTGCCCAGCCAGTGCCAGAACGGCGTGCCCTTCCGCATCGCCTTGATTTCCGTTTTGCCGAATGGAATGGAATACTTGCCAATTTTTATATGCCGCTTCGGCCCCTTGATTTCCGCCGACGAAAGAAACGGAAGATAGCTATTTCTATCGCAAGCCAGAAAATCGTAGATATTGTGTTTGCCCGGATTCACCCCGGTCATGAATGTCGACCATGCCACTGGAGAAATCGGAGGGAAAGTCGTGCGCAGTTTGCTGAAAGTTCCCTTGTCGCGCAGCCTGGAAAGGTTCGGGAGCCTGCCTTCGTTCATAAAACGGTCGGCGAGTTCCGGATCCATGCCGTCGAATCCCAAAATCACTGCTCGCTCAAACGTCGCCTTACCATACGCATTTCGTCGCCGTAGGAATCGGAACAGCTGGCGAAACGGCCAGGTCATCAACGCGTAAAACGAATAGAGGAACGCAACAAAAATCGCCCAGAACGACGACAGTACCGCAAATCCCGCCCCCGGACCGGCGTAAGCATGAGCAAGCGCAGGCGTGAGCATCAAGGCGGTCAGCAACACTCGTGTGGTGACGGGGCTTCGCCCCGTCCCAATCGGGCACAATCTCTTCATATTTTGATCCCCAAAAGCTCCTTGAAAACAAATCCTGCGACCATCGACAGGATGAAGAACAGCCAAATCCAGTTCATGCCATACCCCGCGATCTCGATATTGCGGTCCGGGTAATTGATCGAAATGGATTCAATCGGACTATTCTCCGGCAGCGCCGGCTCGGCCGACGAGAACATACGCTCCCAGAAGTGCCCCCGCAAGCGGATCGTCGAAATTCGCGGCAAGTCACTCCCCACGCAAACAGCCTTCGCAGCGCTCTGGCCGGCCGCGGCAATCTTCACTTCATATTTTCCCTCTTTTGAGCCAACTAGTCGCCAGACAATCTCACTCTCTGCCGGAACGTGCACCGAAGGCGCGGTCATGGTGATCTCGGGTGGAAGATCAAGCGTCACGTCAGTCACCGCGTCGACGCCGGTCGCCTGTCCGGCGAGATGAACGGTCAAAAGAAACGGCGCGTTCGGAGGAATCGGAGTCGCACCCAGATAACGATCGATCTGCACGATCAGCAACGTAATCGGAATGATGACGTACAGCAGCGGTTTGAAAGCGAGTTTCAAATAACGTCCTGTACCGCGCAGAATCTTGCCGTAAGAGCCCATGACCACGGGAATCTGATCGCGATACAGCCGCACCGCCAGCAGATGGGCTTTCAGCTGATCTTTCGCAATGCCGATTGCTTTTTGATCCGACGTGTAGCCAAACAAGACCACCATCAGCAATCCAACCACTAGCGACACGACAATCACAATCGCCAGCGGACTGGTCAGCAGAGAGAACTGGAATGCCACCATTGCCGCGCCGTACTCTGCGCGTGCCATCGGATTTAAGAGAACAGTCAAGCTACTCGATGTACCCCAACCCGCGGAGCCGTTTCTGGATCTCTTCCTTCGACGTGCTGCTCTCGTCCGGCAGAATTTTCTTGGTTTCCTTTTCCAGCATGTGGATTACGAATTCGTCGATCGATTCGTAGCCGGCCGCATCCGAACACTGCTTGACCTTTTCCAGAAGTTCGCCTTCGATTTTCACTTTGTGTGAACCAAACATGATTTCTCCCGTCTGTAATTGCAGCCTAGCGCGACTGAAATACTGACTGCCCCAGCATCTCTTTCGTTTTCGCAATTCCAAACTCCGACAAGATCGTCGGTGCGATATCCGTCAGCGCCGGAGTTTGCGCTTCAATCTTGCGGTTGCTCAACAACACTCCCGGCACTTTCGTAAAGTCCATGCAATGATCGCCGCTCCACGCATTCGTGTTGTCCTCGAGCACGTCCGCCGGAAAGGCGCCCAGAATCGTTTTCCATCCCGCGCGA
>Ga0187854_10004750_pt1 | contig 10067 bp, 6 predicted proteins | sample June2016WEW_6_15_FD_132445 | JGI IMG/M metagenome (GOLD analysis project Ga0187854, IMG submission 132445) | Peatland microbial communities from SPRUCE experiment site at the Marcell Experimental Forest, Minnesota, USA - June2016WEW_6_150 | ecosystem: Environmental > Terrestrial > Soil >...
AGGAGTGACTGCTCGGGTTCCGCAATGGAATGGCGGGGAGTTGGAGATAAGCCAGCAAAGAGAGAGAAGCCCGCCTGTTAACCAGAGGAGAGCAACTCCCTTGTTCAGGGTGGGTGAAGGCCCTTCCCCTCGCTTACTCCGGGCCAACGTCAACGGGACAAACTGGGGGTGGGCACCCATCAAAAGGAGTGTTATCACCCTGTATAGGAGAACGAGTCTCAGAATTTCCTTTTTAGAAGCGTCTCGAGAGAGGCATAGTTCGTCCAATCCAGATGCAGAGGAGTAATGGAGATAAGATCTTTGGCGATGGCGCGGAAATCGGAATCTTCCGTGTCCGCGAACCCCGGATCATTGCCCCCGATGATATAATATTTTTTCCCCGAGGCGTCCAATCTCTGCTGAACTGCTTCCCCGTATATTCGTTTTCCCATTCGGGTGATCTTGTAGGAGCGGGGTTTCTTCCTGCCGGGGACATTGACATTCAAAAAAGTGTTTCGAGGAAGACCGTGGCGGAGAAGATTCCTGGCCATACGGACGGCGAAAGAGGCGGCGTGGGTAAAATGAAAATCTCTCCTGGCTACAAGAGAGATCGCGAAGGAAGGAATACCCAGAATGGTTCCTTCGATCGCCGCGGAAACCGTGCCGGAATAGGTAATGTCTTCACCCAGGTTCTCCCCTTTGTTGATTCCGGAGACTATGAGGCGGGGCCGTTCGGGTAGGATCTTGCTGACCCCCAAAAGGATGCAGTCCGTCGGGGTTCCATTTACTGAGAAAAAATGGGGGCCCAAGGCCTTTATCCTTTTCCGGCGCAGCGGACGTCCCATGCTCAAAGAGTGGCCCACTGCACTTTGTTCCCGGTCGGGAGCCACCACCCAGACCTCGGCGATTTTCTCGAGGGCGCGGGCTAGAGCTAAAAGCCCCTCAGAATGAATTCCATCGTCATTGGAGACCAAGATCTTCAATCCGAATTCCCCTCTCCCCTCAACTCTTCCACCACCGATGCGACTCGATATATCGCTCCGCTGCAAAAGCGGCCAGGGCTCCATCCCCCACGGCTGTGCTCACCTGGCGCAAGAGCTTCTGCCGCACATCGCCCGCGGCGAAGACCCCGGGGACAGAAGTGGCCATATTCTCATCGGTCAATACATACCCCTGGTCATCCAGCTTGACGACTCCCTTCAGGAATTCTGTGTTCGCCAGCAACCCAACGTAGAAAAAGACCCCATCGACTTTCAAAGCCCGGCAATCTTTCGTCCGCACATCCATTATTTCCAGTCCCTCAACCCCTTTATCGCCCAAAACCCCGGTTACGATGGTATCCCAGAGGATCTCAATTTTGGAGTTCTGGAAGGCCCGTTCTTGCAGAATCTTCTCCGCCCGGAGCGCTTTCCGCCGATGGATGAGATAGACCCGGCTGGCAAACCGGGTTAGGTACAAAGCTTCATCCACGGCCGAGTCCCCTCCCCCCACCACCCCAACCTCCTGGTCCCGGAAAAAGGGACCATCACAGGTAGCACAATAGGAGACCCCCTTTCCTTTTAACGCTTCTTCTCCGGGAATTCCCAACTTTCGAGGGTCCACCCCCGTGCAAACAATGACCGCCTTGGTGAGCAATTTGCGGTCTTCGTACTCCACTTCCCAAAAATGCCCCTGGGGAGTCAACCGTTTCACTTCTCCAAAAGTCGTTTCGAGACCAAATCGCTTGGCCTGGGTCTCCATGGCCTGGGCCAAATCCGGCCCGGAAATCCCCTCCGGGAAACCAGGGTAGTTCTCGATCAAAAAGGTGCTGGCCGCCTGTCCTCCCGGAGCCATTTTCTCAACCACGAGGGTTCGCAGTTTTCCACGGGCAGCATAAAGGCCTGCGGTCAGTCCTGCGGGACCTCCGCCGGCGATGACCAGATCATATTCAACAACTCCCATGCTTTTCTCCCCTTCCTCATTGTACATTCTAAAAATATCACATGTACATCTAAAATCAATCCCCACAGAAGACGGGGTCCAAGCCATCAGGGGTCCAGGGGCCTACCCTCGAACCTTCTGCAATGCTATGATTCAGACATTAGACCTTCGACCTCCGACATCAGACCCGACGGGAAAGCGACCAGAGATTACACGAAGATAAAGTCTGATGCCTAAAGTCTGCAGTCCCGTGTCTGATCTGCAGCTCCGGAATGAATCCTTGTTTCCTGAAGAGGATTTGTTATAATTTCTTTGGATAATTATGCTTTACGTTGCTTTCTTCTGGCACATGCATCAGCCCTATTACCGTAATCCCTTGACCGGGGAATACACCCTGCCCTGGGTTCGCCTCCATGCCTTCAAAGGGTATTACGATATGATTTCTTTGCTGGAGGATTACCCGGCCATCCGCCAGACTTTTAACCTGGTTCCTTCCCTGGTGCGCCAACTGGACGATTATTCCCGGGGAAAAGCCAGGGACGTTTTCTTAGAATTCACCCGCAAGCCCGCTGAAGAGCTTTCCCCGGAAGAGAGAAAATTCATTTTGGCCAATTTTTTCATGTGTAACTGGGAGACCATGGTAAAACCCTACCCCGGGTACTGGGCCCTCTTAAAGAAAAGAGGGCTGAAGGTCCCGGAGTACCGCCTCGACGAGCTTATCCGCCATTTCAGCGTTCAGGAATTTCGTGACCTCCAGGTCTGGTTCAACCTCACCTGGGCCGGGCATCGGGCTCGAAAGGAAAAGATCGTTCTCCGGGAGCTCCTGAAGAAAGGAACGGAATTCACGGAAGAGGATAAAGCTTCCCTCCTCTTTATCCAAAAAGAAACCATCCAGAATTTGATTCCTCTCTACCGGTCCATGCGAGCTCGAGGACAGGTGGAGATCACGATCAGCCCTTTCTATCATCCCATTCTTCCCTTACTGATCGACTGGAACTTGGCTTCCCGGGCTATGCCGAAAGTCGCTCTGCCCGGTTCTTTTGCCCATCCGGAGGATGCTGAAGCTCAGATTCTCAAAGCCGTAGCTTTTTATAACGACATTTTCGGAACCCCCCCTACTGGGATGTGGCCATCTGAAGGGTCGGTTTGTCCCGAAATGATTCCCATGGTCCAGCGGGCGGGAATCCGTTGGATGGCTTCTGATGAAGGGATCCTTTTCAAATCTCTTGCAGGGGAACCGCTCCGCACCGACCTCTACCATCCCTACCGGGCGAAGTTTCAGGGAGCCGAGATTGCCATGGTCTTCCGGGACCGGAACCTCTCTGACCTCATTGGCTTTACCTATTCTAAAAATCCAGCTTTGGGTTCGGTGAACGACCTCCTGACCCATCTGAAAAACATCCATCATTCCCTGCCGAAGGACAGCAACGCGCTGCTCCTGATCGCTCTCGACGGGGAGAATGCCTGGGAGTATTACCCCGACGGCGGGTACGAATTCTTGAGCGGCCTTTATGAGAGGCTCTCCCGTGAGCCTTTCCTGAAAACCACTAAGATCGGGGAATACCTGGAAGCCCATCCTCCCCGGAAACCCCTGGATTCCCTCCATACCGGATCCTGGATCGATCAGAATTTCAAAATCTGGATCGGATCTCCGGAAGACAATCTGGCCTGGAACTGCTTGAAGAGAACCCGCATGCTCCTGCAAAGAGCCACTTCAGGGGATTCAACAACCAGTCCGGAAAAGAAGGGATTGGCCTGGGAGGAGATTTACATCGCCGAGGGGAGCGACTGGTTCTGGTGGTTTGGGGATGATTTCAGTAGCGACAACGATGAAGAATTCGACCGCCTCTTCCGGATGCACCTGAGTAACGTGCACTTACTCCTGGATTTGGAGGTTCCCGATTATTTGAAAAATCCCATCGCCACGCCCCACGAGGTCAGGCCGACCATGGAACCGATGGGGTTTATCTCTCCCACCCTGGACGGTCAGATTACCCATTTCTATGAGTGGCGGGCAGCGGGCTATTTTTCGGCCAAAACCTCCGGAGGCTCCATGTACCGGGGGGAGGGCTTCATCTCCGCGCTCTATTATGGGTTTGACCTGGAGCACCTTTATTTTCGAATCGACTCCTCCTGGCGAAAAACCGATCACCTGAAGGGGCTGCAATTGAACATCCATATTTCCCATCCCCGAGAATGGCAGATCATCTTCCCACTTAAATTTTCCGGGGAGGAGAAACCTTCCTTTTCCCTTTATGCCCGTGATGGGGAAGGTACTGCCCTGAAAGGCCGGTCCTCCCACATCGGAACCGGCAAGATCATCGAGCTCTCGATCGCCTTTCAGGAGCTTCAATTTCGTCCCCGGGAGAAAGTTCATTTCTTCCTGCAGGTTCTAAAAGGAGACCTGGAAGTGGAACGTTATCCTCGGAGCGGGTATTTTTCTCTTATCATCCCCGATCGGGATTTTGAGTCCATTCACTGGCAAATTTGAAAATGGGAATGATGGAACAATGGAATCATGGAATAATGGGAAGAGTATGCTTTTTGAACAATATTTCAGAAGGACTCGGCTCTTTCCTCGCCTATGCGCGTAAAAAGCCGCCCTTACGGGAGAGCGACAGTGGAATTGCAGGGGCACGATGCATCGTGCCCCTGCGGCCACCGATGAAAGATACTTCCCTCTTACCAACATGTTAGTTTTAGTTTGGTGCTAAACGTCGGTTTTTTCTGGGGTCTCAATGAAGGTCATGAATCTGCTTTTCGCCGTACATAACCACCAGCCCGTGGGGAACCTGGATGAGGTCTACCGCCAGAGCTGGGAGAAATGCTATGACCCCTTCCTCCGGATGGTGGAAAAGCACCCGGGCTTTCGCCTCTCCCTGCATTACAGCGGCTCCCTTCTGGAATGGATGGAAGAGAACCGGCCGGATTTCCTGGGTCGGCTTAGGGGTTTGGTCGATCGAGGACAGGTGGAACTTTTGAGCGGGGGGTTTTATGAACCCCTGCTCCCCTTCATCCCCGAAGAAGACGCGGTCGGCCAGATTCATCTCTCCAACCAATACCTGGCAGAGAAATTAAACGCCCGTCCCCTGGGTTTCTGGCTGGCGGAAAGGATCTGGAGTCCCCTCCTCCCCAGGATGGTGGCCTCTACCGGCCTGAAATATACCATCGTGGACGACTCCCATTTCCGTTATGCCGGGTTTTCCGATGAAGATATTTTCGGTCACTATGTGACGGAGTGTGAAGGATTCACCCTCTCTCTCTTTCCCATCAATAAGCGTTTACGTTACGCCATCCCCTTCCGGCCTCCCGAGGAGACCCTGGAAATTCTGCGATATTACGCCACGGATTCCGGCCACCTGGCCGTTACCTATGCCGACGACGGCGAAAAATTCGGAATGTGGCCTGGAACCTATCGCTGGGTGTATGAGGAGCAATGGCTGGGAAAATTCATCACTGCCCTGGAGAAGAACCAGGAATGGGTCCGCATGCTCACCTTCAGTGAATACCTGGAGAAGTTCCCCCCTCAGGGAAGAGCTTATCTTCCTCCCGCTTCCTATGACGAGATGATGGAATGGGCGCTTCCGCCCCTGTCGGCCCTCGCTTTTGAGGATATGGTGGGAGAAATGAAGCGCGAAGGGCGGTATGAAAAATACCGGCCTTTCCTGCGCGGTGGAGTTTGGGAAAACTTCCTGGTCAAATATTCTGAAAGCAACCACATGCACAAGAAGATGCTTTATGTGAGCCAGAAGGTCCATCGGGCACTGCAGACGAAATCGATCTCCTCGAAAGAACCCTCCCCCGTCCCAGCCCTGAAGGCCCTGTGGAAAGGGCAAGACTGCTGTGCTTACTGGCATGGCCTATTTGGAGGCCTTTACCTGAATTACCTGCGTCACGCAGTCTATCAAAACCTCATCAACGCCGAAAGGCTGGCGGAGACTATGGAACCTGGTGGGGGAAAGGTTCTCCATCACGAAATCCTGGATTTTGACAAAGACCTTCATCCTGAAATCCTGGTGACCACCTCCGATCTGGGCGCCATCTTCAAGCCTAACTACGGTGGGGCCCTCATCGAATTGGATTACCGGCCGAAAAGGTTTAACCTTACCAACGTACTGACCCGCAGGCCGGAAGCTTACCACCGGAAGTTGAAGAAAGCCCAGGCAGGGCCTTCGGCCGGCGCCACCCAAAATTCCGTCAGAGCCCGGGAGATAGAAGAGACGCTCTCTTACGACTGGTACACCCGGCATTCCTTCCTGGATCATTTCTTGGGCGAAGGGGCCACGCTGGATCAATTCCGCCGCTGCCAGTATCCGGAACTGGGAGATTTCGTCAATCAACCCTATGAACTGGTGGAGGTGAAAGAATTGGAAGAACCAGCCGCGCTGAGCGTCCTTCTGCAGCGCAAGGGGGCCCTATGGAAGCGGGAAGGGAAAGTACCGGTGGATACGTTAAAACGCTTTCTCTTCCATCGAAAGGGTGCCAGAATAGAGGTTGACTACGAAATCGTAAACCGGGGACCGGGAGAGACCCGCCTGTGGTTCGGGGTAGAATTGAATTTGACCCTGATCGCCGGAAACGACCCCCGGCGTCACTTCCTCTTCCCCGGCCTGAAGGTTGAAGACCGGCGTCTATGTTCCTGCGGAGCCATCCCGGAGGTGGAACAGGTGCGCCTGCGGGACGAGGCTTGCGGTTTTCAGATTTCCCTCGGCCTTTCCCCCAAGGCTCAGTTGTGGCGCTTTCCTCTGGAGACGGTGTCTCAATCTGAAAGCGGTTTTCAGAAAACCTATCAGGGGACCGTTCTCCTCTTCCACTGGCCCTTTTCTTTGAAACCGGGAGAGGGGAGACCCTTGAACATCCGCCTCTCCTTTGAAGGGATTCGAGCGCCAGAGCAAAAAGGAGAGGCAGGGAAAAGGAAATGATGGAATGATGGAATGATGGAATGATGGAATGAGGGAATAATGGGTGGGACGAGGGATATCCAATTGTCACGCGATTTCGAAATTTATCTTCCCCCTATTCCAGGATTCCAACATTCCAATATTCCAGGTTTAGCTTTCGTTTAGGAGGAATCATGTCCGAATTGCGAAAGGACCCCGTCACTGGACGATGGGTCATTATTTCTAGCGAAAGAGGGAAACGGCCCTCCGATTTCGGAATTCAGAAGGTCAAGTCCAAAGAAGGTTTCTGTCCCTTCGACCCGGGAAATGAGGACAAGACCCCCCCGGAAATCCTCGCTTTCCGGCAGGAAGGAAGTCTGCGAAATGGTCCGGGATGGCGTCTGCGCGTGGTTCCCAACAAATTCCCCGCTCTGCGGGTGGAGGGGGAAATCAACCGGGAGGGCGTCGGTCTCTACGATAAAGTGAGCGGGATCGGGGCCCATGAAGTGATCATCGAAACTCCCAATCACCAGGATAGTCTTACCACCCTGGCCCCCAAACAGTTCGAGGAGGTTCTCTGGGCTTACCGGGCCCGGATGCTGGACCTGAGAAAGGACATCCGCCTCCGCTATGCCATGCTATTTAAAAATCACGGCGAAGCCGCAGGAGCCACCCTGGAGCATTCCCATTCCCAGCTCATCGCCTTACCCATCGTCCCCCATCTGGTCATGGAGGAGATGGCCGGGGCCCGGGATTATTACAGCTACAAGGAACGGTGCATTTTCTGTGATATCATTCGTCAGGAAATTCAGCAGGGGGATCGGGTCGTCCTGGAGAATGCTGAATTTATCTCGGTGGCACCTTTCGCTTCTTTCTCCCCCTTCGAAGCCTGGATTCTCCCGAAACGGCACGGTTCTTTTTTTGAAGAGAGCCAGGTCTTTGAAATCCAGTCTTTGTCCTGGATCTTCCAGGAGACCCTGAAACGTCTGGAGAAGGCGCTGAACTTTCCCCCCTATAACTTTACCCTCCATACCACGCCCTTCAACGAAAGAAACCTGGAGTATTATCACTGGCATTTTGAGATTATCCCCAAGCTTACGAAATTCGCCGGTTTCGAGTGGGGCTCCGGATTCTTTATCAATCCCACGCCCCCGGAGGAGGCCGCTAAATTTTTGAGAGAACTGGCCCCATGAGGAGGAAGAGATGAAAATCCTGTTTGCATCGCCAGAAGCGGTTCCCTTTGCCAAGACCGGGGGTCTGGCAGACGTAGCCGGAGCTCTGCCGAAAACCCTGGCTAAACTGGGCCATGAGGTAATCCTCATTCTGCCTAAATATCGATCTGTGGATGAAAAACGATTTCCTTTGAGGCCTACTGGAATGGTTCTCAAAATTCCGGTCTCCCAGAAGGTCGTAACGGGCGAAGTCTATTCTCTGGACCAGGGGCCGAATTTTCGCGTCCTCTTCCTCCGCCGGGATGTCTACTACGACCGGGATCAACTCTACGGGACCCCCACCGGGGATTTCGAAGATAATGCGGAGCGGTTCACCTTCTTCTCCCGGGCGGTGGCGGAGGCTGCCCTGGAATTGAAGCCGGACATTATCCACTGCAACGACTGGCAGACAGGGCTGACTCCCGTATATCTCAAGACGCTCTACCGTTCTTCCCCCTCGTTGGCTCAGGCGGCATCGGTCTTTACTATCCACAACATTGCTTTTCAGGGCCTTTTCTGGCACTATGACCTGCTTCTCACCAACCTGGGGTGGGAGCTTTTCACCCCTCAGGCGCTGGAGTTCTATGGGAAACTCAATTTTCTCAAAGGGGGGGTTGTCTTCGCCGATGCGGTGACCACAGTCAGTCGAAAATACATGGAAGAGATCCAGACTCCGGAGTTCGGCGCCGGCCTGGAAGGGGTTTTGCACGATCGGAGGAGAGACCTTTACGGTATCCTGAACGGCGTGGATTACGAAGAGTGGTCACCCTCCAAGGACCCCTATATCAAGGAAAAGTACGGTCCTTCAGATTTGAAAGGAAAAAAAGCTTGCAAAAAAGACCTGCAGCGAGAGTTCTATCTAACCCCAAACCCTGATACCGCCCTTATCGGGGTCATCTCGCGGTTGACCGAACAGAAGGGTTTTGATATCCTCGCCGAGGTCATAGAAGATTTAATGAGCCTGGGATTGCAATTCGTCCTTCTGGGAACCGGGGAAGAGGAGTATAATCTTCTCTTCCAGAAGATCGGCCAGAAATACCCCCAACAGGCAGGAATTCGCATCGCCTTCGACAATACCCTGGCCCACAAGATTGAAGCTGGAGCCGATATGTTTCTCATGCCCTCGCGTTACGAACCCTGCGGACTTAACCAGATCTACAGTTTGAAGTACGGCACCGTTCCCATCGTCCGGGCAACCGGAGGGCTGGCTGATACCATCCAGGATCTTGACCCGGTTAGCGGTGAAGGGAATGGATTCAAATTCAAGGATTATTCTTCCTCCGAACTCCTACGCACCGTTAAGCTGGCCCTGGAAACTTACCGAGATAAAGCGACCTGGGAGAGACTGATGCTCCGAGGAATGGCAATGGATTTTTCCTGGGAACAATCGGCCCGGGCCTATGTCCAGGTCTATGAAGATATCTTGACGAAAAAGAGGCTTTCAGCCATATCGAGATGAATTCCTTCGAAATTTTATCCAAGGTCATCGAAATCTCCAACGCTCCCGTGGACGTGGATCGCCGGCTGAAGAATCTGGTGGATATGCTGGCCCACTACTTTACCGCTCCCCTTTGTGCCCTCTTTCTCTGGGACCCCCAGCAGGGCCGGCTTTTCTTGAAATCTACCAGCAAGAAATATCCTGCCCTCCCTGCCGATTTGAGCTTCTCTCTGAATGAAGGCCCAGTAGGAACCTGCGCCTCCCAAAAAACTCCCATGATCGTTGCCGATGCCTCGCAGCTTTCCCTGCTCGGCCCTCCCTGCCCCAAAATCTTATCTGAATTTCGTTTTATCGCTTGTTTCCCCGTCTTCGACGACATCTTCCTGTACGGGGTGCTTGTCCTCCTGGGAGAGGAGCCCCGGCAACTCTCCGAGGAAGAAAGAGACATATTCCTGGTCATCTGCCGTCAGATTGCAGGAACCCTGCGGGCCGGCCAGGTCTCGCTTCAAGCCAGGAAGCGAATCGCAGAGTTGAGCACCCTCCAGGCCATCGGGACAGCCATCAGTTCCACTCTGGACCTGGGAGAGCTCCTCCAACGCATCACCCTGACCAGCGCCAAAATCCTCCAGGCCGATGGCA
>Ga0187854_10004755_pt1 | contig 10060 bp, 8 predicted proteins | sample June2016WEW_6_15_FD_132445 | JGI IMG/M metagenome (GOLD analysis project Ga0187854, IMG submission 132445) | Peatland microbial communities from SPRUCE experiment site at the Marcell Experimental Forest, Minnesota, USA - June2016WEW_6_150 | ecosystem: Environmental > Terrestrial > Soil >...
TCATGTCCATCCGTTTTTTAAAAAGGGAGGGATTTGAGTACGGTGAGTATTACGTCCTTTTACTGTTTGCCACGGTAGGCATGATGCTCATGGCCTCGGCCGCCGACCTGATTATCATCTTCTTAGGCCTGGAGACCTTCTCCCTGGCGATCTATGTCCTGGCCGGGTTTTTCCGCACCCAGCCCAAGTCCAATGAGGCCTCCCTCAAGTATTTCCTCCTGGGTGCTTTTTCGACCGGCTTCCTGCTTTACGGGATTGCCCTGATTTATGGAGCCACGGGAACCACCCACTTGAAGGGGATCTATCAATTCGTCTCCAAGATCCACTTTCTCACCGACCCCCTGCTGCTCATCGGCATGGGCCTCCTCATCGTTGGCTTTGGGTTCAAGGTGGCCTCAGTCCCCTTCCATATGTGGACTCCGGATGTGTACGAAGGGGCCCCGACCTCGGTGACGGCTTTCATGTCCGTAGGGGCCAAGGCTGCCGGATTCGCCGCCTTCCTGCGGGTATTTCTGTACTCTATGTCTTCCCTCCAGGCCGATTGGGTCTGGATTCTGTGGGTTTTAGCCGTCCTGACCATGACCCTGGGGAACCTCGTGGCCATTGCCCAGAAGAATATCAAGCGGATGCTGGCTTATTCGAGTATCGCCCATGCCGGGTATATTCTCGTGGCCATGGTGGCGGCCAGTGAACTGAGCACCGCCAGCATTCTCTATTACCTCCTGGCTTATGCCTTCATGAATCTGGGAGCTTTCGGGGTGGTAATCCTCTATGGCCGGAAGGGCGAGGAGAATATCCTCATCAACGATTACAGCGGGATGGCCTCCAAGTACCCGCTGCTGGCAGCGGCCATGGCCATCTTCATGTTTTCACTGGCGGGGATCCCTCCCACGGCCGGGTTCGTGGGTAAATTCTATATCTTCAGTGCCGCCATAAAGGCGGGGTATATCGGCTTGGCGATCATCGGAGTTCTGAATAGCGCCCTGTCCGTCTATTTCTATCTGCGCGTGACCGTGATGATGTATATGCGCAACCCCGAGAAAGAGCAGGCCCCATTAGAAATGTGTCCGGCCCTGGTGGTCGCTCTCGTCATTGCAGTCTTCGGCACCCTCCAGATGGGTATTATCCCTTCCCAGTACTTGAATCTAGCCAGGCAATCGATTCTCGCTCTGATGTGAGTCATTTCTCCGGCTGGGGCTGATCGGCTATTTTTTCTGGATCATCGGAGACTGCAATTCAGACACTGGACCTGAGACTTTAGACTCCGGACTTTTTTTGGCCTCCTTACCAGCCATTTTGCCCGTCAGTCTGAAGTCTAATGTCTGTATCACAGCGCAGCAAAGCCGCAACCAAATAAGTTACCATGGGGTAGCGCCCTCCAGAAATCCCCCCTGCCCCCCTTTACCAAAGGGGGGTTGAGGGGATTTCAGAGGTGGGTTTCCAAAATGGATCTTCTTTACAAAATTTAGAGAGTCTGAACGTTAGTAGTACAGAAAAGGAGATACTTGGTTTGACAGCAAGGATATTTCTATGCTAAGGTTTTGTCAAACTCGGAGCTCTCTCGCAGTCCGCATCCCCCTAAAATATGAAGGAGAATCCTGGAAGCCTGCCAGGGGAGGTAGGAAATGACTCTGCAGGAGATCAAAGCAATTCTCGACGCCCAGGTGATCATCGCTCCCCAGGATCCCCGGATGGAGCTCAAGATGGCCTGTGGATGCGACCTGATGAGCGATGTATTGGCTTTTGCCAAAGAGGAGTCTCTCCTCCTGACCGGTCTGACCAACCTTCAGGTGGTTCGGACGGCGGAGATGGCCAATATCAAAGCTCTGGTCTTCGTGCGGGGGAAAGAGCCCGATCGGGAGGCTATTGCCCTGGCCATGGCCAAGAATATCCCCATTCTTCTTACCGAACTGCCGATGTATGAGGCTTGCGGCCGACTTTACCAGGCGGGGTTGCGGGGTTGTTCGGAAGTGGAAGAAGGGAGCTGCGCGGCCCATGGCAGCTGAGGCCCTTCTGGAAAGATCTTTTATCATTGTCGGGGGAGATTTTACCAACGCGGGAGAGGTTTCCAGTAAGGTAAAGAAGATCTTACTGGAGGCAGGTGTCCATCCCAAGACTATCCGGCGAGTCACCATCAGCACCTACGAAGCTGAAATGAACGTCGTCTGTTATGCCAGGAAGGGAACCCTGACCCTTTCGGTGACCCCGGAGCTTCTCCGCATCCGGGTGGCCGATGAGGGGAAAGGGATTGAAGATGTTGGCCTGGCCTTGAAGGAAGGGTACTCCACGGCCTCGGACGCCATTCGGGAGATGGGTTTCGGCGCCGGGATGGGACTGCCGAACATCAAGAAGAATTCGGATGAATTTCACATCTCTTCGGTGGTCGGTCAGGGAACTGTCCTGGAAATTGCCATTCGCAGGCAACCGGGAGAGAATGGGGGGTCCCCGGGCGGCGGGTAAGGTTGCGGAGGGGTTACCCGAAGGTATCCGGCCGGGCTCCAGGGGAGATGTTAAAAGAATATCGCGCTGACCTTCATATTCATACTTGCCTGTCTCCTTGTGCTAGCTTGGACCTCTCTCCTATGAAGATCGTCGAGCGGGCCAGAACGGAGCGGATGGACATGATCGCCATCACGGACCATAACACGGCGAAAAATGTCCGGGTGGTGATGCAACTGGGGGAAGAGGGTGGATTGAAGGTCATTCCGGGGATGGAGGTGCAAACCCGGGAAGAGATCCATCTCCTCGCTCTATTTCCCGACGGGGGTTCCATCGCCCTCTGGGATGAGGAGGTCTACCGGCATCTTCCTGACGTGAAGAATGACCCTGAGGTCTTTGGCGATCAACCGATTGTGGACCTCGAGGGGAACATCCTCCGGTTTGAAGAGCGGCTTTTGATCAACTCGCTCGACCTCTCTCTGGAGGAGGTGAAGAGCCGGGTGGAAGGAGGGGGAGGCCTCATCATACCCTCTCATTTTGACAAGGGCTCCTATAGTATCATCAGCCAATTAGGGTTGATCCCCCCCGACCTGGAGCTGGAGGCCCTGGAGATGAGCCGCAGGATGGAGGTTCGGCAATCGGGACCCTTCGCCGATCCGTCTCTGTCCATTCCCCGGATTGTCTCCTCCGATGCTCATTCTCTGGAAGACATCGGGAGCGCTTATACGGTCTTCCTGATGACTGAGCCCACCCTGGAAGAGTTGCGCCTGGCCCTTCGCGGCCGGGGAGGCCGGCGCATTGTCCAGCGCAGGGATCGAGGCTTGGTCATACTATGAAAAGATTTTCTCCGGGTTGCAGCAGGAAGCTTTTGGGTTTGGCCATTTACATAAACGTCTGTTTTTGAAAAAGGAGGAAAAGATGACCTTTCGAACCATCCAGAAGAAGGACCTGCCGCCTTTCATCGACCACCTGATCCAGACCATGGAGGTGGTGGGGGTTCGGGAGAAAGTTGAGGGGAAATATGAGTTCGCTCCGCTGGAGTCATCGTCCCAGCTCTGCCTGGACTATGACGTGACCCTCCTCTCTCCCAAGAAGTACATTCTCCCCTCCCGGGAGACCCTGTTGCGTTTCAAGACCGGGGAGAAAGTCAGTTGTGAACCGGTTCTGGAGAGCCGCCCCCGGGCTATCGTCGGGATCCATCCCTACGACCTCAAAGGGATAGCCCAGCTCGACCGGATCTTCGCCGATGCCAATCAGGACGAGCATTACCGGAGAAAGCGCCAGGAGACCCTCCTCATCGGGGTGGATATCAAGCGGGCCTCCTCTTATGCTTTCTGCAAATCCATGAATTCAGCCGTCGTGCAGCAGGGCTTTGACCTCTTCCTTACGGATATCGGCCCGAGTTACGTGGTCGCAATAGGCACGAAAAAGGGAGAGGATCTTCTGGGTCAGTACGCCACATCCAAACCCTCGGCCCAGGGGGAGATCGCCAAGCGGGCCGAGATCCAGGAAAAGATCCCTTATTTCTTCTCCTTGAATAGCGTAACCACTCCGTACAGCGAGCTTCCCAAGCTCCTGGCCGATCATGGGGAGAGCAAGCTCTATGAGGAGCTGGCGGAGAAATGCTTTAGCTGCGGCTCCTGTAACCTGGTCTGCCCCACCTGTTATTGCTTTGACGTACAGGACGACATGGCTCTCAATCTGTCCGAGGGGGAACGGGTTCGCCTCTGGGACGGCTGCCTGCTGGATGGATTCGCCAGAGTGGCGTCGGGGGAGAATTTCCGGGAAGACCGCGCCGAGCGGATTCGTCACCGGATCTTCCGCAAGGGGAAATATATTTATGAAAAATACGGGGAGCACGGGTGTGTGGGTTGCGGGAGGTGTGCCTCCGCCTGTCTGCCCGACATTGCCAACCCCGTGGAGATTTTCAACCGGTTAAAGGAGGGCAAATAATGACGACTGCAGCACAGGTTCAGACCGGCTCTTTGGGACTCACCTCGATTTATCTGCCCGCCCTGGCGGAGATTACCCGGACGGAGCAGTTGACCAAGATGGAGAAGCTCTTCGAGATCCGACTGAAGAACGGCCAGGAACTGGGCCATCAGCCCGGCCAGTTTGTAGAAGTCTCTCTGTTCGGGATTGGGGAAGCGCCCATTTCGGTTTCCTCGTCCCCTACCAAGAAGGGCTCTTTCGAGCTTGCGGTTCGCTCCGTGGGTAACGTGACCAAAGCTCTGCACCAGATGAATCCAGGAGCCCCCCTTGGCATTCGCGGCCCCTTTGGCAAAGGGTTCCCCGTGGAGGAGATCAAGGGCAAAGACATCCTCTTCGTTGCTGGCGGGATTGGTCTGGTCCCTTTGCGCTCCCTGATTAATTATGTCTTGGACAAGCGCTCCGATTTCGGACGGGTCATAGTTTTCTTCGGGGCCAAGACTCCAGCAGAACAGCTCTTCCTGGATGAACTGGCCAAGTGGCGCACCAGCAAAGAGATGGAATATTTAGAGACCGTCGACCGTTCGGAAGGGAGCTGGAAAGGAAACGTGGGGGTCATCACCACCCTCTTCCCAAAGGTCACCCTTGACCCCAAGAAGACCGTCGCGGTCATCGTAGGCCCGCCGATCATGTACCGGTTCGCCATCTTGGAAGCCCAGGTGAAAGGGATCCCCGATGACCAGATCATCGTCTCTCTCGAGCGGCGGATGAAGTGCGGGGTGGGCAAGTGCGGCCACTGCCAGATTAACGATATCTACGTCTGCCAAGAAGGTCCGGTTTTCAACTATGCCCGGATCAAGAATTTAAAGGAGGCCATTTGATGAAACCGAAAATCGCCTTTTTCGATTTCGCTTGCTGTGAAGGGTGCCAGCTCCAGGTCGTCAACCTGGAAGTTGAAATGGTAGACCTGCTCGGTGCGGTAGATATCGTCCAGTTCCGTGAGGCTATGACCGAGAAGAGCGATGATTATGCCATCGCCTTTGTGGAAGGGAGTATCACCCGGGAAAAGGATATCCCCCGCCTGAAAAAAATCCGCGAACAGGCTACCATCCTCGTAGCCCTGGGAGCCTGCGCGACCATTGGGGGAGTCAATTGCCTGAAGAATTTTCAGCCCGCGGATGAGGTGAGAAAATATGTTTATGGGGATAAGGCGGACTGGTATGAGACCTTTGCCGCCCGCCCCATCGATGCCGTGGTGCCGGTAGACTATTATATCCACGGATGCCCGATGCATAAGGAAGAATTTCTGAAGGTGGTCAAATCCCTGCTCCTGGGCAAGAAGCCGGAAATTCCCACTTATCCGGTCTGCGTGGAGTGCAAGCGGGCCGGGAATGTCTGTGTCTTCGAGCTGGGCATGAAATGCCTGGGGCCCGTGACCCGCGCCGGTTGTGGGGCCTGGTGCCCCACCTACCGGGACAACTGCGTGGGATGTCGCGGCCTGATTCCCGACCCCAACACCAACGCCGAGAAAGAAGTTCTGAAGAAAAACGGCCTGACCGTTGAACAAGCAATCGGGCAATTCCGCATTTTCCTGGGATACTCGGAGGTAGCCAAATGAGAAATATCAATATTCGGGTAGATCATATCACTCGCGTAGAAGGTCACGGCGATATCGTCGTGAACGTGAAGGAAGGGAAGATCGAGGAGTGCAGGTGGGAAGTGGTCGAGGCCCCGCGCTTTTTTGAAGCCTTCGTTCGGGGGAGGAATTATACGGAGGTCGCCCACATCACCTCCCGCATCTGCGGCATCTGCTCCATCGGCCACACCCTCTGTTCTCTGCAAGCCACTGAATCAGCCCTGGGGATTAAGGTGTCCGAGCAGACCCGGCTCTTGCGCCGCATCTTGATCCAGGGAGAAAATTTGCAGAGTCATGTTCTGCATACGTACTTCCTGGCGGCACCGGATTTCGTGGGCGTGCCCAGCGTAGTTCCTCTGGTTCAGACTCATCCGGACGTGGTTTTGCGGGCGCTGCGGATGAAGAAGCTGGCCAACGATCTTTGTGATGTCTTCGGAGGCCGCACCGTTCACCCCATTACCCCAACCGTGAACGGGTTTACCAAGCTGCCGGAAATCAAAGCGATCAAAGAGATCCGCAAGCGTCTGTCAGACGCCACCCCGGACCTGGTGGCCACCCTGGAGCTTTTCAAAACTCTGAAGATTCCCAAGTTTGAACGGGAGACCGAATACATTTCCCTGAAATCCAAGGAAGAGTATGCCCTTTACGACGGGATGATCGCCTCCACCGATGCCGGTACGACGCCCGTGGAAAACTACCGGAGCTGGACCAATGAATACCTGGTCCCCCACTCCACGGCCAAGTACACCAAACACGTGCGCGACTCTTACATGGTGGGTGCGCTGGCCCGGTTCAACAACAACTACGACCAGCTCTCTCCCCGGGCTAAGAAGGTGGCCGCCGAGTTGGGCCTGAAAGCCCCCTGCTATAATCCCTTCATGAACAGTGTGGTGCAGGTGGTGGAAGCGGTGCATGCGGTGGACGAGTCGATTCGCCTGATCGATGAGGTTCTGGACAAAGGGCTGAAAGAAGAGGACCGGCGAGTTTTGTTGAAGGCCGGCAAGGGAGTGGGGGCGGTGGACGTGCCCCGGGGAATTCTCTTCCATGAATACGCCTACGACAAGAATGGGGTCTGTACTGAGGCCAACTGTATCATCCCCACAAACCAGAATCATGCCAACATCCAGAAGGACATGGAAGCCCTGCTTCCCCAGATCCTGGACCGGCCTCAAGATGAAATCCGTCTATCCTTCGAGATGCTGGTAAGAGCCTATGACCCCTGTATCTCCTGCTCTACCCATCTGCTGAAAGTGGAATTTGTATAGGAGGGCGAAAGGCTAAGGGCGTAGGGCATGGGGGTTTGTTTCTTGCTCTATGCCCTTTTCTTTTTTGAATTAGTTTTCCTCCGGAAACTCCCTCTCCCCTCGCGGGAGAGGGGTGGGGTGAGGGGGAATAGAAATGGAAAGCCTTGATATCCCAATCGTTATCACCCCCACCCTGACCCTCCCCCCTCCAGAGGGGGAGGAGAATTCTCGGGTTTCCGGATGCGCACGAGTTAGTTTACGGGTATGTTCCAACAACCCCAGGGTCATAATAAAGAAAATCCGGCGGCGGGAAGAATCGTGATCATCGGGGTGGGAAACCTTCTGCTCAAAGATGAAGGCCTGGGGATTCACGTGGTCCGGGAGTTGGAGAGGAAAGCCCTTACTCCGGGAGTTGAAGTCCTTGACGGGGGGGTGGCGGGAATCGGACTCCTCGACCTCTTCCAGGGGGCCCGGAAATTGGTGCTCATCGATGCCGCGGATATGAACCGGGCCCCGGGAACTGTGGTCCGGTTTACGCCTAATGATATCCGATCCCGGGCCGAGAACCCCAAGTTCTCGGCTCACGAGGTGGGCTTACTGGAGGTTCTGGATCTGGCTAGGGCCCTGGGCCAATGCCCTCCAGAGGTAGTCGTTATCGGGGTGCAGCCCAAAGAGATTTCTTGGGGAATGGACCTGACTTCTGAGGTTCAGGCCTCCCTCCCCCAGGTCCTGGAAGCCGTCTTAAAAGAAATTGATCGAATTGCCACAGAGGACACAGAGAGCACAGAGAAAAAATTTTAGATGGAAAAGAGGCCAGGTTTTCATTTTTTTATCTCTGTGTTTAATGTAGGGGCGGCCCCCCGTGGCCGCCCGCAAGATGGGCAACCACAGAGGGTTGCCCCTACAATTCAAAAGCACCATTATGAGGAGTTGCTTTGTATTGGCTACGGTTTTGCCGCGCTGGGGTCTGTCTGTAACCATTTTCACTTTTTTTCGTAACAGTCTCTAATATCTCTGTGATCTCTGTTTCCTCTGTGGCTAAAGAATTTGGAAATGAATTTCGAAATGGAAAAGCCAGTTGAGATCCTAAAAAAATTGAGCCAGCCTAAATCCAAAATTGTGCGGAGGCATATCTGCGTGAAGGGCGTCGTTCAGGGCGTCGGGTTCCGCCCTTTCGTCTACAGTCTGGCACAGCGCCATGGCTTGAAGGGATGGGTGAATAATTCTTCCGAAGGGGTGCACCTCGAGGTCGAAGGGGACCCAGGGGTCGTCGAGCAGTTTACCGGGGAGATTTCCCGGTACGCCCCCCCCCGGGCGCGGATTGAATCCCTGCGGTTTGAGGATTTGAATTGGGCCGGATTCCAGGACTTCAAAATCCGGGAAAGTGTGGAAGAAGAAGGGAAGTACCAGCTCATATCGCCCGACATTGCCACCTGCAAAGCCTGCCAGGACGAGGTTTTCGACCCCGGGGACCGCCGCTCCCGTTATCCTTTCACCAACTGTACCAATTGTGGGCCCCGCTTTACCATCATCGAGGATATCCCCTACGACCGGCCCAAGACCACCATGGCCAAGTTCCGCATGTGTCCGCAGTGCCGGCGGGAGTATGACGATCCGGCGAACCGGCGGTTCCATGCCCAGCCCAATGCCTGCCCGGTCTGCGGTCCCAGGGTCCGGCTCTGTGACCGAGAAAGTAAGCCCCTTAGCGCTGACGACCCTATTTCTTCGGCTATCCGCCTTCTCCGGGAAGGGAAGATTCTGGCCACCAAGGGCCTGGGCGGTTTTCTCCTGGCGTGTGATGCTCAAGACGCTCCGGTTGTCGAAAAGCTCCGCCAGAGGAAACATCGCCCGCACAAACCTTTCGCCGTTATGCTTAAGAATCTGGCCGCGGTCAAGGAGCATTGCCTACTCAACGGGGAAGAAGAAAAACTTCTCCTCTCCCCTGAAAGCCCCATCGTTCTTTTGCCCTGGAAGAAGGATTCATCGATTGCTTCCCCCGTTGCCCCGGGCCAAAAATACTTAGGGGTCATGCTTCCTTACACACCCCTTCATCATCTCCTATTGCAAGAATCGGGAATGGCCCTGGTCATGACCAGCGGCAACCTGAGCGAGGAGCCTATCGCTAAAGACAATGAAGAAGCCCTTCTCCGCCTGGGCGGGATTGCCGACGCTTTCCTCCTTCATGACCGGGATATTTATGTGCAATATGACGACAGCGTGGTCGCCCTGTCCAGCGGCCAGCCAACGATCCTCCGCCGGGCCCGGGGCTATGCCCCCTTTCCCGTTGGTCTCCCCTTCGCGACCACACCGATCCTCGCCTGCGGAGCCGAATTAAAGAACACTTTTTGCCTGACCCAGGATGGGTATGCCTTTATCAGCCAGCATATCGGGGACCTGGAGAACCTGGAAACCCTGAGCCATTTTCAACGGACCGTTGAGCTCTACCAAAAGCTCTTCCGGATTAACCCGGAATTGGTGGCCTACGATCTCCATCCCGAATATCTTTCCACTAAATATGCGCTCGAGCTGCCGGGAAAAAAGGTCGGGGTCCAGCACCATTTTGCCCACTTAGTCAGCTGCCTGGCAGAGAACGGAGAGGCAGGCCCGGTGATCGGCCTCACCTTCGACGGCCTTGGATACGGAACGGATGGCTGCCTCTGGGGGGGCGAATTCCTGGTGGGAGATTACAGGTCCTTCACCCGGAAGGCCCATTTTGAATATCTGCCCATGCCCGGCGGCGCAGCCGCCATCCGCCACCCCTGGAGGATGGCCTTGAGCTATGTTTATACTCTGTTAGGGAAGGAAAGGCTAA
>Ga0187854_10004767_pt1 | contig 10043 bp, 12 predicted proteins | sample June2016WEW_6_15_FD_132445 | JGI IMG/M metagenome (GOLD analysis project Ga0187854, IMG submission 132445) | Peatland microbial communities from SPRUCE experiment site at the Marcell Experimental Forest, Minnesota, USA - June2016WEW_6_150 | ecosystem: Environmental > Terrestrial > Soil >...
AGGGGAATGTTATTCATATGGATACCGCGCTTTCCGGTAAGCAGCTTGCAGCCTTCAATAAAGCACTTGCTGCCGATGGGCATCAATTTGCTGCTCAGGCAAATGATCATATTCAGGCTACGTGGAGCGCCGATGGGAAACGGTTATTGGACTTCAAAGTAACACATGGTGGTGAAAAAGTATTTAGTAGTATGGAAGCGGAAAAGACAGGTAAGGTAACTGATACTTACGCTAACCAAGCACGCAATCACGGTGGTGTTGTCGTAGATGGAGCAACAACGGAGGCGATAAGGGCTGTAGGTGGTCAGAGAGCAGCAGAAATCGCGGCAACTGGAATGGATGTGGGGACTGATGTTCTTAAGTTTGCTTCTCCAATTACTGGGGCCATGAAGCCAAATGTAGAACAAGCAGAAACAGACATAGAAAAAGCAATGAAACACGCAACCTGGAAGTGATTGAGAACGATGACAAAAAACAAAAGGGAAGAAGTTTTACTGTTTTGCTCCTTCCCTTTGGTTTTACTATTTTAGTACATTATTCTTTATGATATATATTACCAGGAATACCTCCATATACAGGATCTAAAAAATAATCTTGTTCTTTAGTAACCTGACCTGTTCTCATTTGTTCTGGTGCTAGCCATAAAGATACCTTAATACCAATCAATACAACAATCAACCCTATCCATGTCATCCATCCACCATGTTCAACCATTAATGCAAAGGCATATAAACTGGCAAATAGTGGGATACAGATTATAACGCTATTAAAAGGCATCCTAAAAATTATTTTTCTAATCCTATGCATTATCGTATGTCTATTGTTAATAGGGTTAATTATTCCCATACTCTCTGCCGCAATCTTCATGTTGGTATCTGTGGTAAGCAGAATCACTTCCAGACAGGTTTCTTTGAGCTTTGCCGCCGTTCCCAGGATCACATTGTCCGCATTGTTGTCCAGCATATCTACCTTATTGTAATCGACGGTGATCATCAGTCTGCCGCTTCTCTGCGCCTCGAGGATGGCGTTAGACGCCGCTCTGGCCCTATACGCAACGTCTTCCTTCTCGCTGTTCTTCAAGCCGTCAAGCTGTTTCAGAACAATGGCAGGGACCACCAGATTGCCCGTAAGCCTGTTTATGGCATCGGGATGCTCTATGAGATAGCTGGTGTCGAAGATCATAATTCCCATATCTTTCCCCTCCGCTGGTTTCGTTTTTCAACCCCCTTATTTTTTGCGATAATTATACAACGAAGTGGCATATTTCGCAAGGAATGGTCACTTGAATGGTCACTTGACCTCCACTGTCCGAAGGTATTTGATTAAATACGCGAAAAGAAAAAATTCATGTCTACCCTAAGGCGAACATAAATGTATTTCTCGGAAGAAACGCTTAGGGAATTAAGGGGAATCGCTAAATACTGGCGAGATGATCCCTTATGGAAAATGAATGGAGCCGGGGCGTCAAAGGAAGGAGATCTTTTTGTCCACCATGATAAATACCTGCATGGGGACGATGGGAAATATCATGAAGATTTTTGTCGATTTGTGAATTCTTCGAGCGGGTTCAGTCAAAGTGGGTTTGTGTTCTTTTATCATAGAGGTCCAGAACCGCAAAAGGGGTCTAGAACCATTGATCTAAATAAAGACCGGGGCAAACCATCTTTCAGGTCAACTCCGGTTCAGGAAAAGACCAACACCTTTTTACTTGACTATAAGGTCTTTTAGATGTACAAGCAAAAGAACAATTAAGGGGGTATATAAAAAGTGATCAGGCAAATTCAAATATCCGAAGCAAGGCGAAAATTGAATGAATTGTATAAAGAGATGGGGCCGGACGAGACAGTATCAATAACTTCTCGTGGGAAACAGGTATTTGCACTCATGCCGTGGGAACTGTATGAGTCGCTGAACGAAACAATTGCGATTCTGGGAGATCCGGACATGATGAAGGCATTTAAAAGGGGCGTGCAGGATATTAAATCTGGCAAAGTCACCGACTGGGAAAGGGTGAAGCAGGAGCTCGGCATTGAATTATAAGATTACCCTGACTGACGAGGCGAAAGCGTACCTGAGATCCCTGGATGGCAGAGCAAAAACCGCAATAGGCCGCAAGTTCGAAACCCTGAAAGAATCTCCTGACAAAATAGGAAAAGCGCTGTCTGGTAATCTTGCTGGGTATCGCAGCATTCATGCCGCGGGCCGCTACAGGATTGTGTACGAAGTGAAAGTAAAAACAGTGACGGTTATTGTCATCGGCATAGGTATACGTAAAGAGGGATCAAGGATAGACGTATATGAAACTTTGAAAAAGCTGCTGAGATCAAAAATTCTGGATTAAAAATCGAGTTCCAGAACCATAAAAAAGATAGAACCATTGATGTAAATAGGGTTCATCCGGTTGATGCGTACTTCCTGAAATGTTGTTTTTCTGGTTCAGTCATAATACATCCCACATTTCAAACAGTAGTCACTAACAAATCTTGTGGTTTATTCATGCTTGATGTATAAAATAGCATCAATTTGTAAGAGGGGTGCCACTATGATGAAATCTTCTCTTATACGAATCAACCTGGTCTTTGTTCTACTTGTTTTATTTATCCCCAGTCTTGTATCCGCTGAATTAAAGACCTTCATCAAAGAATACACCTACCAGGCAAGTGAAGCAGATAGTAAAATTTCCTCAAGAGTCATTGCCCTTGAACAAGTCAAAAGGCTTCTCTTGGAGGAACTGGGGACCTATCTTGAAAGCCATACGGAAATCGTAAATTTTCAATTAAGAAAAGACCAAATCACAGCCTTGACAGCGGGGATTGTCCAGACCCAGATTCTAAAAGAAAAGTGGGATGGGGAGAGATATTGGGTGCAAGCGAAAATTGAGGCTGATCCCAATAGAGTAGCAAAGGATGTTGATGCTCTCCGCAAAGACAGGGACAAAAGTAAAGACTTTGAGGATGTAAGAAAAAAGGCAGATGACTTATCAAGGGAGGTTGAAAAATTAAGCAAGGAAATTGAGCTCTCAAAGAAGGATCAGACAAAGATTGCCCGATATGATGAAGCAATAAAAGAACTAAGTGCCACGGACTTTGTAGAGAAAGGACATTCATTAGGAAGGGCTGAAAAACATGAAGAGGCTATTGATGCATTTACAAAGGCAATTCAACTGAATCATAAATATGCAGAAGCCTTTGTTTCACGGGGCTGGATGTATGCCAAATTAGGCAACTACAAAGCGGCCTTTGACGATATCAACAAAGCCATCGAACTTGATCCAAAATATGCAGGATTCTACGGTATTCGTGGAGATGTTTATCGGAAATCAGGGAACTACCAGCGGAGCATTGAGGATTTTGACAAAATGATTGAACTAGACCCGAAGCTTGCAGCACATGGTTATTTTTCCCGAGGAAATGTCTATTCCGACCTTGGCAACTACAATCAGGCAATTAGAGATCTCAGCAAATCCATTGAACTGGATCTGAAATATGCAGCGGCCTATAATAACCGGGGGCTTGGATATCGGAAAATAGGTAATTACAAGCAGGCTCTAAAAGACTTTAATAGAGCCATTGAGCTGAACCCAAAACTTATAGAGCCCTATCTTAATCGGGGAGAGTTATATGATTGTTATCGTAATTACAAGAAGGCAATGAAGGATTTTAATAGGGCAATTGAGCTAAACCCCAAATATGCTAAAGCGTATTCTGACAGGGGAGTTTGTTATGGTAGACATGGCAACGATGAGCGAGCAATACAGGATTATAAAATAGCTGCAAGATTAGGTCATCAAAAGTCTCAAGACTTTTTGAAAGACCAAGGGATTAATTGGATTCCTGAAGGTGTCCCAAAGTCCACAAGTTCTGACAAGCCTCCCCAGAAGCCTGAGAAGAACGATGAATCTTCTTCAAGTGTGACCAGTCCGGACAATCCATCACAGAAACCCGTCAAGAACGTTGAAACGTCCGCGGTTGCAAACGATCCCTACAAAGGAATAAGGGGGATTATTTTGAATAACGGGAACGTCATTGAGGGAAAAATAGTAAGCTGGGATCCCGACATCGTAAAGATTCGGACAAAAGATGGAAAGGTTTCATCATATGATTTTAAGAAAGAAGTCCAGACATTCATTACAGAATGAGCTTTTATTTATAACAAGAATAGACATGCTAAAACTTATTGAAAATAATCACTATCATATTTGGACCGATGCTCTCCATGCCCGCGCGTTAGCGCATGAGGCAAATAACAGATGGGATCGAGGGACTTATGTCCGGTGGACTGTTATGACGGCATGGATTGCGCTTGAAATTGCTTGCCAAGATGCGCTTGAAGAACCTAGTATCTCGTACAGTTTTAAAGATAATGTGAACAAAGCAGTAGAAGAGAAATCTCTTCCAAAACTTGATTGGAGCAGAGGGATATGGCAACAAGTGCTGGATGTTCAAAAATATAGGAAAAACTGGATTCATCGTTTCTCGCAGGACAAGGATCTATTCCCCGATGCAAGTGTGGCCGATAAAGCTATTGCAACCATAAGCGAAGCAATTATCGAAATATATAATCATGTTAACAAAGGTATTCCACGATGGATTAAGGACGACAATGATCCGGGGTGGGCTAACAAAGGAGGGCTGCACTTTTTCGCCACTGCCTACGCCATACCACGCGGTTTGAACGAACATGCTTCAGACACGATAAAGATCACGTACATTTACAAGGATAGTGAGTATATCCGCGAGGTATTATCAGCAGGCACTGATCCGAATCCGCACATAGAGCATCTGATTGACACTATCGGATTATCTATAAGCGCAATAAAGGTATATAAGGGAATAGATGTCATTCAAGAAGTACAATTCCCGATGGATAAAATTAGGGGCACATAATGATGGCATCGACGGGACGCGGATTATAATCTCCTGCGGAGTTGAGAATAAAGAGGGGTAATTGGGGGGCACGTTCAGATTTCAATTTTTTAAGGACTACATTGCTGCATAAACGATTTGGAACTATTTTTTACTGTTTAAAAACAATCATAAGACTTGTAGTTATGATTCTGCAAAGAAGATCAAGAATTTCTCAGCTTGGCAAGGTTGTGGGTTATAAATAATTAAGAAGGAGCATCAAAATGGCAACCTCCAGAGAAAACTTTTTCGCTACACTTCAATATAAATTACCCCAAGCAAAATTAATATGGGAGGAAGAACCTGATTTTTTCTTTACGAAAAAACCTTGTGTTCTAACCGCTATAAGCATTGCAGATCCAAGTAAAAAATTTACAATGAACTTCCCCGAAGGATTAGGAGAAGAGCCGCTTGATGATGTAATGGAAACATTCATCGATCATTTTGTCCATGTCCACAAATGAGCCAACAGACGCTTATTGCCAATCACGTGTGCCTGAATAGATGCTTCTTGCATCAAAACTGAACTGGATGGTATTTGTATGGACGGCCTTTCAGAATATTATCAAATCCTTGGTCTACGCCCCGATGCTTCACTTGAGGAGATCAAGCAGACGTACAGGGATTTGGCACATGTATGGCATCCGGATCGATTCCTCAACAAACCTCGCTTACAGCAAAAAGCAAATGAGAGAATGAAGGAAATCAATCGCGCCTATGAAATACTTAAGGATGCTCTTCAGGGTATGCCAACACCCGACGAAATACGCTTGAAAGCGGCTGAGTATTGCAATAGTGGTCTTGCCCATTTTAATCTCAGAAATTACACCCAGGCTATCAATGATTATGATAAAGCTATTGAACTAAATCCCAAAATGGAAAGGGCATATAACATCCGTGGGAGTTCCTATTTTGCTCTTAAAAATTACACCCAGGCTATCAAGGATTATGATAAAGTTATTGAATTAAATCCCAAAATGGAATCGGCATATTCCGGGCGTGGTCTTGCCCATTTTGATCTTGGAAATTACACCCAGGCTATCAAGGACTATGATAAAGTTATTGAACTAAATCCCAAAATGGAAAGGGCATATGATATCCGTGGGAGTTCCTATTTTGCTCTTAAAAATTACACCCAGGCTATCAAGGACTATGATAGAGCTATTGAACTAAATCCCAAAAGGGAATGGGTATATGACAACCGTGGTCTTGCCCATTTTAATCTCAGAAATTACACCCAGGCTATCAAGGATTATGATAAATTTATTGAACTAAATAAGACAAATGAGGATGTTTTTTATCACCGTGGTCTTGCCCATCTTCGTCTTGGAAATTACGCTCAGGCTATCAAGGACTATGATAGAGCTATTGAACTAAATCCCAAAATGGAATCGGCATATGACAACCGTGGTCTTGCCCATTTGTGTCTTAAAAATTACACCCAGGCTATCAATGATTATGATAAAGTCATTGAACTAAATAAAACAAATGCGCATGTTTTTTGGCAACGTAGTCGGATCTATGGCAAGATTGGTAATAAAGTTCAATCGAAAAATGATTTGCAAACCGCTGCGGAATTAGGACACGCATTTGCACAGATTGAACTGAGAAAGAAAAAGTGGTGGTCGTGGTGAGATGAGCGGTCCCCGAACCATCCACCATGCTACTTCTTGATCTTGGTTTGGTTGGATTGGCAGGATTCAGGAGAAAGATTAAAGAGTAAACTTGTTATCTAACTCTCAGCAGAAAGCAGGGCCAATTGGCGTTGCCTTTTTATGCCTATTTCCACCAGTAGTCCTTCCGTATCTTATTCAATTATCGTTATTTGTTTTGTAGGAGGTGGCGACGAGAGCCGGTACATTTCATATTTCCATTGATCGATTTCTATGCAGTAAGGGTTGAAACATGCGAAAGCTGAATTTAGACAGTCATCTGGTAGATCATAATATGGCTATTCAAGAATTCTATTCTAATTATTGCTCGGTAGCAGGAGTAATATCACATGGGATTATTTGACTTTCTCAAACCGAAGCCGAAACTTCCACCGGAAATTGTTGATAAATTGAAGGAAATAAATGTAATCGCATTCCCTGGAGGCCAGAAGCAAATCGACGAAGAGACTAGCCAGCTTCATACTCTGCTACGCGGCAGATTGAACAAAGAGGAGTCGGGTAAGCTCCTTCGAGGCACCAAGAGGTTACTTATCATTGCGCAAGACAAATCCGAAGCGAGGATTATAGAAAGTATTCTCAGAAGTACAAACGGTAAGCTCACCCAACATGAAGCACGTCTTGTCTATACATTCCTCACTGGTACTTCCGGACCAACCACGACGGGCGGTGATGGTTCATCAGCAGAAAAGGCGGTGGTCATCAATGCGACATCATCGGGCATTGGAGTGTCTGCGGAATACGACTACGTTGAGCGAGTATGCGGCAAGAGAAATGTGGACTATACCCTCGGAATGCAAATGCTAAGGAGCCAGAACGGACGTGACTACGATGTATTGGAGATCAAAATGAAGGATGGCTCAATGCGTAGCTTCTGGTTCGACATCACGTCATTCTACGGGAAACTCTAATAACAATGATGACTTTAGCTTGTTGTTTATTTTTAATTGTCTTAAAAAGGAAGCGTCATGGGATTGTTCGGTAAATTGTTTGGCGGTTTTATTGAAAAGAGAAATCCCGAATTTTGTAGAACGTGGTCAATAAATTCCTGCATTAACATGTGCGGATCCATGTACGAGGATTTCTCGCGGAAAATTCCCAATAAAGATCCGCACGAGTACTTAGTGTGGGTATGCAGAGACATGCTGCTTAAGTCTGGGACTGTATCGAAATCCGCTGTAAATGAACCAAACTTTGTTTGGGATCTTATTGAGGCCACTCTGAAACCCGCATGTTTGCCACCCCCGATCTGTGCCCGAGCATTGGCCTATTACATGATTTTAAGAGACGATGAGTTTTCACTCGGCTTCGCAACAAAGGATGATTTTAAAACCTATCACGATGAATATATCCATTATTTGAAGCCACTGATGCGAGCTGACAGGAACCCGCTCAAGGACCATTATTGTAAATACAATAAGAACGTCCAGCATCAGCAAACTATGTTCGGTAGCGGTTAAAAAAAGGGGATCGATTGGTTGTTTGTCTTTTTCGGCTCAAGGCAGTATGTTTTTTTGAAAATTATCTTCTATTAATCGATTGGACAAATAATGAGGTACAACTATAACATATTCGTTAATCAGTATCCGGTGGTGGTAAACTTTATCCAACATTTGGCGTACTACAGAGCAATCAAGTCAGCATACGACCGACTCGCTATGCCCTCACCATTTTGGACAGCAACGATTGACGCACATATCATGATTGCATCCGTCTCGTGGTGCAAAGTCTTCGGTTCCTACGGGCCCAACCCGATCCACTGGACCAAAACCCCCGTTGTTGACGTTCAGAAGCTGCAGGGTTTGTTCCGTGCGCAGTTATTATCCGATGTTGGCCTCCACGAACGACAGTGGACGAGCTATCACAAGTCAGTATGCGACTTCCGGGATAAATACGTGGCACATCACGATATCAGCTTTTCTGCCCCAGTACCTGACTTCCATATTGCACTAAAGGTCGCCTATGTGTATGAAATGTGGATTCGCTGTCTTCTGAAACCGGACATCCTGGATGACCAGCCGCTAAAAACTTATTTTGAACAATGCCTCTTTGAAGCTTGTGCCGTTACAGAATCTGCCATGACTGCTTAACAAACCAGTCGCCGCCAACAAACCGCCGACAAGCGTCTCTGGATGAGCTTTTTTAGTCATGTTAGAAAGGAGACCACATTATGGGATTCTTTGACAGAATAGGTAACAGAAAATATGGCAAAATTGGGGAAGACATAGCCCTCTTTGCTTTTTCTCGGTACAACGATGAAGACATACGTAGACTTTTAGAGTATTGTCAGTTTTCTGCTGTAGAAACAATCAGGTTCAAATTCGATTTCTTTATAGTCAATTTGGTGGTCGCTACACATGCTATTAATGTCGCTGTTAGTTATGACAAAGAAAAGGCAGAAAAAATAATTGAGCCTATGTATGATCAGCTTGATGGCTATATTGAAAAACTTATACCTGGTTCTGTCCGAATCGGCGATTTTATTGTCAAAGACGATGAGTGGCAATATTTGCGGAAGAATCATCGGGTAAATAATCCGGATATGAAAACGACATCTACCGGCTTATTGGACCATATTCATGAATATAGGAAGCAGTGCTATTTCGATGCAGTGTTTGATGGATTCGGGCGTTATATGTCAAAGGAGAAGCCATTTATGTTTTTGGGGCCATACTCGCCATTAGTACGTCTATTTGTGCAAAATTTTCCTTCAAATGAAAAAAATACCAATCATCTAATCGTAGAGTTATGTACTATTTTGACATTGACTGACAGAGTCATAATGGAACATTGCGAAAAAAGTATAAGGACGTAAAAGAAAAACATTTCATTCGTAAATCTTCAAGAAGTGTCATTGCCGAACCTTACTGCTTCGTAGGTGTTGTCAGTAGAGGATCACTTCAACAGATTATCAAATCAAAAGTACGCATGAACCCTAAATAAAAACCGGAGCAAACCATCTTTCAGGTCAACTCCGGTTCATGTGAAATGCAACGTTTTAAAATTGCCAGAGATACGAGTTTTCCCCGGAACGAATTTACCCTGCTACAGAACTCCTTCCTCAGATACGTCAGGAAATTTAAAGCAGTAAGACCAAAATTGCCTTACTCGTAGCCCGCCGTTTTAGTCAGCTTAGATACCCGTCATTGTATCAACAGCCATGGCGGTTTCGCTATTACCCAAAAAATGTGTCTCTGTCGTCGCTATTGTCCGTGGGCGTTACTGTTTGTATTGGCGGTGGTTTATCTATGCCTATGCCTGTTGGATCATTACCGGCATCACGTGCCGCATGCCCGTTGCCTTTCTTATCATATGATTCTATTGCGGCAGCAATATAGTTGCTCCACCAATACCTCGGCAGAGAATGTAATATTTCTATTGCTTTTCGGTGTTTTTCTTTATGTAAGGAGATCCATATACGCTTGTATATCGGCGTTGGTTTATCTATGCCTGTTGGACCATTACCGGC
>Ga0187854_10004769_pt1 | contig 10042 bp, 9 predicted proteins | sample June2016WEW_6_15_FD_132445 | JGI IMG/M metagenome (GOLD analysis project Ga0187854, IMG submission 132445) | Peatland microbial communities from SPRUCE experiment site at the Marcell Experimental Forest, Minnesota, USA - June2016WEW_6_150 | ecosystem: Environmental > Terrestrial > Soil >...
GATGATCGTCGGCCCGGCCCCATAGCTGAAGCCAAAGAGCCCGCAGGAATTCGGGAGAGTCTCTCCCCGGGAGATGAATTCTTCAAAAGCCGCCTGGATTTCATCGATATCCGAAGGGGAGATATGGAAAGAACGCATCCCTTTTAAATCGGGCACAAAAACCACGAATCCTGCCTCGCAAAGAATAGTGGCCAATCGCTTCAGCCGCGGGTCATCTTTCCCCGTATCAATCACCCCATGATTTAATAGAATCCCACTGCCTCTCATCCCGGGTTGAGGAAGGTAAAGGTCCGCTTTGACAACCCCCAGGGGTCCCCGGTAAGAAACCTCTTTTATTCTTGGCGGAGAATTAACCCTTTCCATCCAGCCGTGGGAATCGAACCTCAACAGTTCACTCAGGACGAGGGCGCTTAAGAAGGCGTGCTTTACGGGAAAATCGGAGATGAACACCACCAGCGCTAAAACCAGAACCGAAATGATGGCTATTCTTTTTTTCATATTCGTCTTCTTATTCGGGGGAGCCTAAAATAGTTTTCATAATTGATGATCTCGTAAAAAGTCGTCACTCCGGTGGAAACCGGAGACCAGAGGTCGTGAAACTACTTGAAAGGACTGGATTCCGGCTTTCGCCGGAATGACGGAAAAAAATAATTTCGGACTTTTTACAAGTTCATCATAATTATATGCTCTGAATAATAAGAGGAAAAGATCGAAGGCATTCGCTTAAGGAGAAAGCAGCCGGGCAAGCCTAGCAAACTGCTCCAGCGTGAGAGTCTCTCCCCTGGCCAGGGAAGCAATACCGGCAGCCCCCATGGCTTCCTGGATTTTCTGCGCGGGAAGATGAGAGAAAGCTCCTGTTTGAAGGGCCTTGCTCAAGGTTTTTCTCCGGTAAGTAAACGCGGAGCGGATAACCTCCTGCAGGGTCTTTTCGTCTTCCACCTCGACCCTCGGCCCGGGCGAAATTTCAAATCTCACCACGGCAGATTCCACTTTGGGGGGCGGATGGAAAGCCTTAGGCCCGACGGAGAAGGCAATGGCGGCGCGGCTGTAAAGCTGGGTCCAGAGGCTGAGCTGTCCATAATCCTTCGTCCCCGGTCGGGCGACTACCCTTCTGGCCACTTCCAACTGGAGCATCAACACCAGGAGGGAGAAATATTTCCTTTCTTTGAGAAGCCGGAAGATCATCGGGCTGGAGATTTCGTAAGGCAGGTTCGCCACCACTTTTATCTTTCGCCCCCATTTTTGGAAGATCGGGGCAAAATCAAATTTCAGGGCATCTCCCTGGACAACTTCTACTTGTTCCATTCCCGAAAAACGCTCCCGCAAGGTTTCGACCAGTCGCGGGTCGATCTCCAGGGCATAAACTTTTTTTACCCGCTCGGCCAGAGGAGCAGTGAGGCTTCCCAGGCCGGCTCCAATTTCTACCACCATGTCTTCCCGCTCCAGGCCGGCCTCATCCACGATCTTGCGGAGGATGTTGGGATCCTGGACAAAATGCTGCCCTAAACTCTTCCTGGGGCGGATTTTCAGCTCTTTAAGTTGTCTGCGAAGAGATGCCAATTTTTTCCAACCGCTTTCGCCTCCTCTCCCGGTAGAGGATGACGAGCCGCTTGGTGATAAAGTAGGAGGGGAAAATGGAGAGAAGTCCTAAGGCTATTCCACCAACGAAAAGAGGATAGGTAATATCCCAGCCCAAATCCAACAAATCGGAGACCGAAAATTCCGACCATACAAGGGGGACTCCCTCGATTCCCGTGATCATCCGGCCCACCTTGTAATCCAAAATATAGATGAGAGGGAGCATAAAAGGATTGGCAATCAAGCCGCCCAGCGCGGCGGCCAGCTTGCTCTTCCCCAGGAGGAAAGCAATCAGAACGGATAAAATCGTGTGGAGAGGGACGGTCGGCGTGAGGCCAATGAAGACTCCAATGGCTATGCCTCCGGCCACTTCTTCGGGCTGCCCCTTCAGACGCAGGATGCGAAGAAAAAAAAGACGGAAAGCCCGTTTCAAACGGGCTGCCACTTCTCTCGTTTTGGGGTTCTTTTTGCGGTCTTCTATTTCCATGGTCTATGGAGTTCGGGATTCGAGCTAGTTCATACGTGAATAGGCATTCAACAGCAAATCGGCCCGGCACCCCTCCCGCAGGAGATGAAACCCTGCCACGGCCACCATGGCCGCATTGTCTGTACATAGAATGGGGGACGGGAAGTACACAGCAATGCCCGAGGATTCCTCCTCCCGGGAAAATTTTTCTCTCAAGCGGGAATTGCAGGCCACTCCCCCGGCCACAACTACCTCCTCAATTTTTTCTTGCCGGGCCGCGCGGAATACTTTGGAAACCAGGGTATCCACAACCGCTTCCTGGAAAGAAGCCACGATGTTTCGGACCTGAAGCTGGGAGGGCGCTCCCCCCAGACTCTTCACATGGTTGAGGACAGCGGTCTTGAGCCCGCTGAAGCTGAAGTCGAAAGAGTCCGGCTCCAATAGGCTCCGGGGAAAAGGAACGGCCGAAGGGTCTCCTTCCCTACTCAGACGGTCGATGATTCCCCCTCCCGGGTAGCCCAATTCCAAGAGTTTGGCCACTTTATCAAAGGCCTCCCCGGCAGCGTCATCCCGGGTTCGGCCGATCAGCGCCATCCGGGTCCGGCTTTCGACCCGGAAGAGGCTCGTATGTCCTCCGGACACAACGAGACTCAGAAAGGGAAATTTCAAAGATGGAACCGAAAGAAAAATCGCGGCTACGTGGCTCAGGAGGTGATTCACCCCGATGAGAGGGATTCCGAGAACATAAGCCAGAGATTTGGCCACTGCAATTCCCACCAGGAGAGACCCGACGAGGCCCGGACCCTGGGTTACCGCAATCGCCTCCAGGTCTTCCAGGTTCACCCCGGATTGAGAGCAGGCTTCCTGGATTACGGGGAGGATGGCCTCTACATGGCTCCGAGAGGCTAATTCCGGGACCACACCCCCGTATTTGCTGTGTAAAGATACCTGAGAGGCGACAACGCTGGAAAGGATCTTTTGGCCGTCCTGCACCACTGCGGCAGCGGTCTCGTCGCAGGAAGACTCGATTCCCAATACCTTCATTGAATGATGAGCCCTTCCTCCGGCAAATCCCCCTTACCGCCTGGGCCAGGGCTTCTACATCCTCTTAGGGATTGAATTACCCTCAACCTGCCCTTATCGTGCCTACAGGGATGGTTTGATAATCCGGTGTACATTGGGTGCGCAGGGCAACCCCGCTTAAAGTAGGATATCATAGACGTCGTCGAGAAGAAAGCCCACTTGACCCGGATGTATGGATTCTACATAGAAAGACCCGTCGATCCCCCTCACAACCTGCCCAGGCTTCCGCGCGGTTTCGGGATCGGAGCGTGCGGGATAGGCCCCGATCCGGCGTAGGATCTTGTTGATCTGGAGATGGACAACTTCAGGTTTGGGAAGGGAGAGCGCATAAAAATCCATCCTCGAAAAACCTCCGGGATAGGACTCTCCCCTCTGCTTTTGGCGGAAGTTCGTAAGCCCCTTCGCGTAGAGGCCGGTTAGCCTCCCAGAACAGAAGCCATCCGGAAGATGGGAAGATACATGGCGATGACCAGGGCCCCAATGGTGGTACCGAGGAAAACCATGAGGATCGGCTCCAGCAGGGAGGTCAAGGCAGCCACGGCCGCGTCCACTTCGTCATCGTAAAAGTCGGCAATTTTGGAGAGCATGGAATCCAGGGCGCCGGTAGATTCTCCCACGGAAATCATCTGCACAACCATGGGGGGAAAAATTCCGCTCGCTCCCAAAGGTTCGGCGATCGTTTTTCCTTCCCCGATGCTCGCCCGGGTCCTCATAATGGCTTTCTCGATGGTCTTATTGCCCGCAGTGCGGGCGACAATCTCCAAGCCTTCCAGGATGGGGACTCCGCTGGAGAGCATGGTGCTCAAGGTGCGGGTGAACTTGGCGATGGCCACTTTCTTGATGAGGGGGCCTAAGACCGGAACCCGGAGCAGGTAATCGTCTATTTTTTCTCGCCCCTTTTCGGTTCGGTAATATGAACGGAAACTGAAAAAGAAACCCACAAAGAAAAGAGCCAAAGCCCACCAAAACCTATGCAGAACTTCGCTTATATTGATGACCAGCTGAGTAAAGCTGGGGAGGGTTCCTCCCATGTCGGCAAACATCTTCTGAAAGACGGGGATGACAAAGATCAAAAGAGAGCCGATGACCAACAGGGCCACGGCCATGACGGCTGTGGGATATACCATGGCTCCTTTCACCTTTTTCTTGAGGTTCATAGACTTTTCGATGTAGACCGCCAGGCGGTTCAAGATCGTGTCCAGAATTCCCCCTGCCTCTCCGGCTGCCACCAGGTTGCAGTAGAGGTCGTTGTATACCGCCGGATGTTTGCGGAGCGCATCGGCAAAGGTGGAACCCGCCTCCACGTCCCCCTTCACTCTGAGCAGGACTTCCTTAAAGAAAGGGTTGGGCTGCTGGCCGGAGAGAATTTCCAAACACTGAACCAGGGGCAACCCGGCATCGATCATGGTAGCGAACTGCCGGGTGAAGACAACGATATCCTTTTCTTTTACTCTCTTCCTAACTCTAAAGAAGGAGAGCCCCTTGAGAATATCCTTGGGTTTGGACTGAATCTTGGTGGCCAGAATCTGCTGCCGGCGGAGCTGTGACCGGACGGAAGCTTCATTGGTGGCCTCCATTTCTCCTTTTTCGATGTTCCCCTTTCGCGATCGTCCTTCCCAAATATAGACTTCCATCTAACTCCTCCAATTGTCCGACGGTTTTTTTTTAATCTTCCACTGTGGTCTTGAGAACTTCCTCGACAGTCGTAATCCCCTCCCTAAGTTTCTGTAATGCCGCTTGCCGCAAAGTCTTCATCCCGAGCTGGATCGCTCCCTTCTTAATCTCTCCGGCAGAGCCCCCCTGAAGAATCAATTCCCGGATTTCGTCGCGTACGGGCAAGACCTCGTACAGGGCCACACGTCCCTTGTAACCCGTCTGATTGCACCGGGGGCACCCAGACCCCTTATAACAGGTGAACCCGTGCAATTCATCCGGGGAGACTCCCAGGTTCAAAAGCATCTGCTGGGAAACCTGGACAACGCCCCGGCAGGCCTCGCAGATCTTCCTGGCCAAACGCTGGGCGACGATCAAATTCACCGCCGAGGCCACGAGAAAAGGCTCAATCCCCATGTTCAACAACCGGCTGATGGTGCTGGGGGCGTCATTGGTATGGAGGGTGCTCAAAACCAGGTGTCCCGTGAGAGCGGCTTTGATCGCAATCTCCGCGGTCTCGAAATCCCGGATCTCTCCCACCATGATGATATCCGGGTCCTGACGCAGAAAGGAACGCAAGCAGTTGGCAAAGCTCAGCCCGATCTCTTCGTGGATCTGCACCTGGTTGATCCCCATGAGGTTATATTCTACGGGGTCCTCAGCCGTAGAAATATTATCGGTGATTTGATTCAATTCGGTAAGGGCGGAATAGAGTGAGGTCGTTTTTCCGCTTCCCGTCGGCCCGGTGACCAGGACCATCCCAAAGGGCTTATGAATGGCCTCTTTGAACTCCCGGAGGGGGTTTTCCTCAAAGCCGAGCTTGGTCATGTCCAACTGCAGGGTGCTCTTGTCCAGCAACCGCAGAACGACTTTTTCGCCGAACAGGGTCGGGAGGACGGAGACGCGGAAATCCATCTCCTTTTCTTTTCCCAGCTTTACCTTGATGCGCCCATCCTGGGGAAGGCGGCGTTCCGCGATATCCATCTTGGACATGATCTTGACCCGGGAAATGATTGCGTTCTTCAGTTTCATGGGGGGCCTCATGAATTCATAGAGTACCCCATCGATGCGCAAACGGACGCGGAAAATCTTTTCATAGGGTTCAATATGGATATCGCTGGCCTGCCGTTTGATGGCTTCGTTCAAGATCAGGTTGACCAGTTTTATCACGGGAGCATCTTCGGAAGCCTGCTGCAGCTCGCTCACATCAACATCTTCCGAGTCATCGAGTAGCTCCATCCTCTCCCCTTCTTCAATGGTGTCCATGATATCGGATAGGGATTGCGAAGGGTCGGAGAATCGGTCGATGGCCGTCTTGATGGCGCTTTCCGTGGAGACGAAGACTTCCACATGGCAGCCGGCAAGGAACTTGATGTCATCGATGGCCAGAATGTTGGAAGGGTCGCTCATGGCTACTCGCAAGGTGGAGCCAATTCGCTTAATCGGGATCGCCTGATATTTGAAAATGACGTCCTCCGGAATCATTTTCATCGTCTCCGGGTCAACCTGGACTTCATTCAGGTCGATCGCCGGAACCCCGTAATGCCTGCTGAGGAAAGAGACCAGGTTTTTTTCCGAAATAAACCCGAGTTTCACCAACGAGGAGCCGAGCTTATTACCCGAAAATTTTTGTTCCTGGAGGGCTTCCTCCAATTGCTGGGGGGTAATTAAGCCATTGCTCATTAGTAGCTCCCCCAACCGGCCACTCATATGTTATCTCTCCACAATTAAATTGTTTTTTAAAAAATATAGAAGGCTACCCGTCTATTGTCAAGGATTTTCCCTTTGTGTCTAAATGATTATCGTCAGCCGAGTCGAGAATCTGAAATCTTTTCATGTCTTTAGTTCTCAGGCGCCCCTTAGAAGATAACTATTCCCCCGGACCTAATCCCTCTCTCTTCCCCCCCTTTATTCCCGCCACTCTGGATAGCGCAGTTGGCCCCGGATTATCGGGAAATAGGGATATTTGAATTATGATTATTCCTTATCGGCATTTCCGGGAAAAAAACCATTGCCTTGGCATTCTCCTTGGCATTCTTTCTTGGCATTCTTTCCTATTGACTTCCTTGGGCAAAGAGGCTACTTTCAATTGCCCGGATCAAAAAATCTATCCTTTGTGAAAAGGATATAGCTAGTCTCCATCTGGAAACTCCCTCTCCTCTGATGGGAGAGGATCGGCCCTGAACCATGCAAGGTTCAAGGGTGCCGTGCACCCTACGTGGTGCATGGGGGGAGGGGAAAAATTGGTTTCCGGATGAAAACTGGATAGATTAAATCGGTCTATCGGGCACAGGTTGTTTCTAAAACTCAGAGGAGATGGGGTTTGAAGGGCCTTATCCTGGGCTTGGCTTCCGCCGGTTACGTAGGATATTTTCCCTGGGCACCTGGAACCGCCGGGACGCTTGTGGGGGTCATGGTCTTTCTCCTTTATTCCCCCTTTCCTCCTTTCATTTATCTACTGAGCACGGTGGCCCTTTTCGCTCTGGCCTGCTGGGCGTCAGAAAGGGCCGAAGTCATCCTGGGCCAAAGGGATAGCCCAAAAATCGTCATTGATGAGGTGGTAGGCTATTTGGTCACCATGGCCTTTCTGCCCTGTACCCTCACCACCGTGGCGGTTGGATTTCTTTTTTTCCGGGTTTTCGATATAATAAAGCCGTCCCCTGCAGGGGTGATTGACCGGAGGATGCGCGGGGGGGCCGGGGTGGTTTTAGATGACGTCGTTGCCGGGATCTATGCCAATATTCTGCTCCAACTGGCCGTTCACTGGCGTTCAGATATGTTATTTTTGATCGGTAGTTCCTGAGATCCGGGCAGGAGAGGGATATGAAAATCGAAATCATTACCATCGGAAATGAATTGACCTCCGGGGAAGTGGTCGATACCAACGCAGCCTACCTGGCTGAGGCCCTGTCAGAAGTCGGTCTGGAAGTAATTTTCGTCACCACCACCGGCGATGATCCCTGGCATATCGAAGATGCGCTCCTTCGGTCCCAGGAGCGCGCCGACGCTGTCATCGTGAGCGGTGGCCTGGGACCCACCAAGGATGACATAACGGCCAGCTCGGCCGCCAAGGCCTTGGGCCTTCCCCTGGTCCTGCATAAAGAAGTAGTGGAGAGCCTGCGGAAACGATTTGCGGAAAGAGGGATGGAAATGCCTGTTTCCAACGAAAAGCAGGCCCTTTTCCCCAAACAGGCAGAAATCATCCCCAACCCCTTGGGAACGGCCTGCGGTTTCGTCCTGCGTCGTATAGGAAAACTTTTCATTTTTCTTCCAGGAGTTCCACGGGAACTGAAGTATTTAACCAAGGAGAATGTGGTCCCTTTATTACAGAAAGAGCGGAAAGAAAAGATCGTCGTTCGGTCTTCCACCCTGAAGGTCTTTGGGTACACCGAATCCGCCATTGCCGACCTGCTGAAAGACATTAACCCTCAAAATTTTTCAGCCGTTTTGGCCTATTTCCCCCGTTTTCCTGAGAACCACGTAAAGATTACCGTAAAAGGGAATTTGCCGGCGGAGGTCGAAGAAAACCTGGAAAAACTCTCTCAGATCATCGGCGAAAAATTGGCGGGACGAGTGATCGCCACCAATGAGGAGACCCTGGAGGAAATCGTGGGCCGTCTTCTCCAGTCAAATCAGGCCACCTTAGCGGTTGCAGAATCCTGCACCGGTGGCCTGGTGACCCATCGCCTCACTCAGATTCCGGGGAGCTCGGCATACTTGGAGAGAGGTATAGTGGTTTACAGTAATGCGGCCAAAGTTCAGATGCTTCAGGTTCCTGAATCTCTGATTGCCGCCCATGGGGCCGTCAGCGCCGAAGTGGCTGAAAAGATGGCTGAGGGGGTTCGACGGGCCAGCAACACAACCCTCGGACTGGGGATTAGCGGAATCGCCGGCCCCGGGGGAGCTTCGGAAGAAAAACCGGTGGGGACCGTATTTATCGCCCTGGCCAGCCCAAAAGGAACGGTCTCCAAGAAGTATCAGTTTTCGGGAGACCGAAATCAGGTTAAGACCATATCCGCTTACACAGGGATCGATTGGGTCCGGAGGTATTTCTTGAATCTAATATCCAGCTTCCAGCAGCCGGCGAGCAGCGGTCCGCAGAAGCAATAATTTTCCTGGCTGGAAACTGATAGATGGCCGTTGTTTGCTCATGGTTTTCTTATTACTCGGGAAATTATAGAATCTTTTTTGGCGTCCAAATTTAAGGCCTTTTAGTGCATTTTAGACATTTCTTATGGATGGGATTCGCGCCTTTATTGCCATCGAAATTCCTCAAGCCCTGAAGTCCAGCATCGAGGAACTGCAGAGGGAACTACGACGCACGGATGCAGATGCAAAATGGGTGCGCCCCGAAGCGATCCATCTAACGTTGAAATTCCTGGATTCCATCCTGCAGGAAGACGTAGAGAAAATCTCCCGGGCTCTCGCCCCGGTTATCTCGCCCTGGGTGCCTTTTGAGGTTCGGATTCACGGGATGGGAGGGTTCCCGTCGAGCCGGAATCCCCGGATCGTATGGGTTGGACTTGACCGGGGAAAAGGAGAAGTTCATTCCCTGCAGCAGGGGATCGAAAGGCAATTGGCCGAGTTGTCTTTTCCGCCAGAGGACCGGCCCTTCTCCCCTCACCTGACCCTGGGTCGGGTTCGTTCCTCCCGGGGCAAGTCGGCCTTAGGCCAGGTCCTGGAGAAACACAAAGAGGTGGAGGTCGGTAATTTCCGGGCCAGCGAAGTCTTCCTCTTCCGGAGCGAGCTGAAGCCTTCAGGGGCCGTTTACACGAAGCTCCAAAACTTCAGGATGGGGCCAGCATAAATATCTTCTAAGATGTTTTTTAAAAATGAAATAAGGAGGGCGTTATGCCAGCGGAGAGTCAGAAAGAAAAGGCCATTGAACTGGCGGTCAGCCAAATAGAGCGTCAATTCGGGAAGGGAGCCATCATGCGTCTGGGGACGGATGCCGTGCTCCCGGAGATCCCGGTCATTTCCACCGGCTCCCTCGCTCTGGACATTGCCCTCGGAGTCGGCGGAATCCCCCGCGGGAGGGTCGTGGAGATCTTTGGCCCTGAAGCCTCGGGAAAGACCACGCTGGCCCTCCATATCGTGGCGGAAGCCCAGAAGAAAGGGGGGATTGCAGGCTTCATCGATGCCGAGCATGCCCTGGATGTAGCTTACGCGCAGAAACTGGGGGTCAAAACGGACGATCTCCTCATCTCTCAGCCGGACACGGGCGAGCAGGGTCTGGAGATCGTCGATATGCTCGTGCGGAGC
>Ga0187854_10004772_pt1 | contig 10038 bp, 6 predicted proteins | sample June2016WEW_6_15_FD_132445 | JGI IMG/M metagenome (GOLD analysis project Ga0187854, IMG submission 132445) | Peatland microbial communities from SPRUCE experiment site at the Marcell Experimental Forest, Minnesota, USA - June2016WEW_6_150 | ecosystem: Environmental > Terrestrial > Soil >...
ACATCACCGGCGGCGGCCTGTGCGAAAATCTCGCCCGCATCGTGCCCGAGGAAGTGCAAATAGTGATTGATCGCGGCAGTTGGCCGGTCCCGCCCATATTTACCTGGCTAAAACGTCTGGGCGAAGTCGATCAAGCCGAAATGGACCAGGTGTTCAACATGGGCATCGGTCTGGTCTTGGTCGTCGCGCCCTTCTATGCCGAAAGCATCCGCCAGCAATTAAAACGATCGAAACTCCAATCCTGGCCCATCGGCCGCGCGGAAAAAGGGCCGCAAGGCGTGGTTTGGGAAAAAGGATGAAGGATGAGGGATGAAGGATGAAAACAAAAGGCTGTAGGCCGGAGGAATGAAAACTGATTACTGAAAACTTGATAAAAACCGCTTGAGGTTTCGCCCTGAGCGTCTCATAAAGTGGGCAGTCATAAAGTGGGCAGTAAACTGCCCACCCCTTGCTCTCCAATGAGAACCGACCTTAATCCCCAATCCTCAATCCCTATTTCGACGGTCCCGCGGTTTTCAGGGCTTCAAGCACTTGGCTTTCGCTCAATAAATCCGAAAGGATAATTGGTTCTTGTCCCTGCGAATTGGCGGGCCATATAGCCAAAACGGGAATGGAATTATATCCAAGATCGTTCAACGCCTTTTTTATCATGGGCGATTGATCGGTCCAGTCGGCCAGCATGGGAACCACGCCGTTAGCCTTTACGAGTTCATACACCGCATCGGTGTCGATGGCCAATTTCAAGTTGGTCTTACAGGTTAAGCACCAGCCGGCCGAGAAATCGACCATCACCGTTTTTCCCTCGGCCCTTGCCTGGGCCAGGGCCTGGGGCGAAAACGGCTGCCAGGGGATTTTCGACTGCAAAAACAAAATTGTGAACGCGAACCAGCCCACAAGCGCGGCCGCCAGCGCTCCGCCTAACCATGCCGTAAGCCGGGTGTTTATCGATGCGGTCAAAGGCGTCCGCCCGACCCACCAACAAGCAAACCACAGCCCGATCAACAAAGTCAAGGTGGGAATAAAATATGCCGCACTAAGCGTGCTGAATAAAAATACCACCGTGGCCAAGAGCAAGAATGCCATTAGTTCCTTGACGGTTTCCATCCAACGGCCGGGCTTGGGCAAAAAGCGAATCAGTTCGGGAAAAGCCCCGATCACCAGATAGGGCGAAGCCATGCCCAGCCCCATGGCGCCGAATATCAAATAAGCCACGTGCGGCGGTTGCCGCAATAAATATCCAAATACCGGCCCCAGGAACGGTCCGCTGCACGGAGTTGCCAGAATCGTGGCGAAGGCCCCTTTGAAAAATGCCCCGGCCGGTCCTTCCCGGACTTGAAGATCGCCGGCCTTGCCCGCGCCCACAAAACCCGGAATGGGTATTTCCCACACGCCAAGGAAACTCAGCGCCATTACAAACACCAAGGCCGTCATGGCCACCTTGAACCAGGGCAATGTAAAATGTTGCCCCCATGACAATCCGGCTATGGCGACCAACGTGGCCAGCACCATGAACACCGCCAGCAATCCCAGCGAATACCATACATTTAAAACGAACACTCGGGCGCGATGCTCGCCCGCCTGCTGCAAAAACGAGAATATCTTCAAGCTGATAACCGGCAAAACGCAGGGCATGATGTTTAAAATCAAACCGCCCAAAAAGGCAAAACCCAGTTGCATCCAAAGCGTATTGCCAGTTTCGCTCGGACGAACCGAAGTGGTGTTTTTAGCAATCTCCGCGCCGGGCGCGATTGCCGCCTGGTTTTCGACGGGTAGTTTTATGCCCACGCCTAGTAATGCCGAAAAAGCGATATCCCTGGGCGGGATGCAAGAGTTGGCATCACATGCTTGAAAGCTGACCTTACCATCGATCCTCAGTCTGGCCGGGTCCGCGCCCGCGGCCAATTCCAAGGGGGCATACCAGGTCACGGTTCCGGAATGACTTTCAATCGCTAAATCGCCGAAGGCATCGGGTTCTTTTTCCTTTTTCGGCCGCGGCTGCGATTGGAACTCGTCGGCAAGCCGATATTGCGGCGACTGGGCCAACTGGATTTTTGTTCGGATCGGTCCGCCGGGCGCCTGGGTTATGGAATAAATGTGCCAACCCTGTTTTATTTCGGCCGTGATGAACAACACGGCGGGCTGTTTTCCGGCGGGCGGGGTGAATCGGGTATTCAGTCTGACAATGTCTTTACCGTCAACTCCCATCCCCGGCAATCCTCCGCCTTGATTGCCATCGAACAAACTCGATTGCGCCCAAACCGTCGGCGCCGAACTAAAAATGCCCGCCATTGCCAAACTCAAAATCAACGCTCGATAACCCGCTTTCATGTATCCATTGTCCTTTGCTTTGAAATTATGCGAAAACAAATCGCGAAGTCGGAGTATTATATACAACCCGTTCCGCTTATAAAAGACACATTCCACCCATTGATTTTCCCACTCCCAAGAAGTTACACTAAGAGTTTATCCTAAAACCGGTCGTCATTCTGAGCGAAGCGAAGAATCTAGCCTCTATTATCAAGATCCTTCGCTATGCTCAGGATGACAAAAATGGGTATTCGGATAGGCTCTAAATACATCCAACAAAAAAGGGGATCGTCGCCCCGCATTGCCGCCAAAAGCGATGAAATAAGCACTAAGGAACTAAAGCAAGATGAAAACCATAATTATTGGAAACATTGTAGCGGCGCTATTTTTGCTATCAGCCGGCCTTTCAACCGCTTACGCCGAAGACGCCGATGCGAAACTCAACGCATTTTTCAAACAATACCTGGATGAAACGTTTCGACTTCGGCCGACGGAAGCGACCCGGCTGGGCGATCATCGTTTCGACAATCTACTTGACGATCTTTCACCCCAAGCCCGAAAGAATTGGATCGAACATTCGCGCAAAACCTTGGAAGAACTGCCCAAGCAGGTGGATTATGAAAAACTGTCGCGCGACGGAAAGATCGATTACGATATCTTCCGGCATCAACTGACCGCATCCATCTGGCTGGCAGAGAACCTGCGGCCCTTTGAACTGGATCCGCGGGTCTACAACTCTTACATCAACGAGAGCGTATACACGCTGTTGACTCAGTCCACGCTGCCCAAGGAGACCAACATTGCCAACGCCGTCGCCCGGATGAAGCACATCCCCGAGGTGGTCGCCGAAGCCCGGCGCAGTCTGCAAAATCCTCCGGCGGTGGCGACCGAAACCGCCATCAAGCAAAACCTGGGCGCAATCGGTTTTTACGAGCGGGATATTTTTGAAGTGGCCGGCGATACGCCGCAATCGGACGCCTTAAAAGCGGCAGCCAAGCCCGTTGCCGATTCGCTGAAGCAATACCAACAATTCCTGGAAAAAGAACTATTGCCCAATGCCAAGGGCCAATGGCGGTTGGGCAAGGAAAAGTTCGCGAAAAAATTGGAAATGGAACTGGAGGCGGACGTGACGCCCGAGCAGGTTTTGGCCGAAGCCGAGTCGGAATTCGTCCGAGTGCAGCGCGACATGTATCTTATTGCCCGGCAGCTTTGGCCCCGTTATTTTCCCAAAGAGCCCATGCCGCCGGACGACGCCGAAGGCCGGCGGTTCTGCGTGGAGCAGGTCTTGGGCAAGGTGGGTCTGGAGCACGGCACGGTCGCCGACCTTGTACCCGAGGCCCGGAAAAATGTGGAGCGGATTAAAAAGTTCATCACCCAGCGCGATATTCTGCGACTGCCCCAGCCCGATCACTGCCAGGTGGTCGAGATGCCTGAATTCAAGCGCGGCAATTCCACGGCCTATTGCGAACCCGCCCCGCCCTTGGATCCCAAGGCCGCAAGTTTCTACGCAGTCAGCCCTCCGCCCAAGGATTGGGACGCAAAAAAGGTGGAAAGCCTGCTGGAAGAATACAATTCGCACATGCTGCAAATACTGACCATCCACGAGGCCTATCCCGGCCACTTCGTGCAGTTGGAATACGCCCACCGGAATCCGTCGCTTATTCGCCGCGTGTTTGAATCGGGGGTGTATGTCGAAGGCTGGGCGGTCTATACCGAACAAATGATGCTCGATCAGGGCTACGGCGACGGCAATCTGGCCTTGCGATTGACCCAACAGAAGTTCTACCTCCGCGCGGTGGCCAACGCCATCCTCGACCATAAACTGCACTGCACCTCGATGACCGACGACGAGGCCCTGAAATTTCTAATGAACGACGCCTACCAATCCGAAGGCGAGGCGCGGCTGAAAATCATCCGCGCGAAACAAACTTCCTGCCAGCTTTCCACTTATTTCGTGGGACGGACGGCAATGTACCGCCTGCGCCAGCAAATCGAGCGCGAACAGGGAAAGAATTTCGACCTGGGCCGGTACCACGAAGCGGTGCTCGATCCCGCCTCGGTTCCGGTGAAATATCTGCCCGAGTTGGTGCGAGATCGGCTGAGCAAACCCCGTTAAAAATGAATTGTTCCCTCTCCCTTTGGGTGAGGGCCAGGGTGAGGGCCGTAAGTTTTTAATAGAGTTTATACCTTCCTTAAAAAGAGTGAAAACAACCATGATTAAAACCGCTATGAAACGATGGGATTTATTCACTGAACCCGCTCTCACCCTAACCCTCTCCCAAAGGGAGAGGGGACCCGAACCAAACTTCTCCCAAAGGGAGAGGGGACTGTTGTTCGGATTAGCAAAACACTCCCTGACAAAGTTTCTTGCAATACTCATATTCTTCCACCTTTGTGCATCGTTGCCGGCCCAGGGCACCAAGGCCGATTATGAGCGAGCCAACGGTTTGCGAAAACTTACCGCGAACAAGGTCTTCAAGAACCGGGTAAAGCCCAACTGGTCGGCCGACAACACGCGGTTCTGGTACCGCAACGACCTGGGCAACGAGGTGTGGGAATTCATCATGGTCGATGCGCTGAAGGGCACGCGCGAACCGGCCTTCGACCACGAAATACTGGCGAAATCACTAGGCAAAGTCCTGGAAAAGGAACTCGACGCCCGGCGTCTGCCCGTCGACGAGATTGATTTTATCGAAGAAGATCCAAATATAGTTCTGCTGCACGTCGAGGGTAAGATATGGCATTGCGATCTGAAAAACTATGAGCTGCGCGAGGCGAAAAGCGAGGAAAAACCGCTCCGCCCGCTCCGCCCGCGGCCGGCTTTGCGCGAGAGCAAATCGACCGGCGAAGAAACCTCGCTGACCTTTATCAACCGCACCAAGGTGGAGGTGGAAATCTTCTGGCTCGACGAGGACGGCAAACGCCAGTCGTACGGCAAAATAAAGCCGGGCGATAAACACCAACAGCATACTTACGCCGGGCACGTCTGGCTGGTCGCCGACGCCGACGGCAAGACTTTGGCCGTTTACGAGGCCGAGGAGCAGCCCGCTTCCGTGATCGTCGACGGGACGCAACCTCCCCAGGACAGGCCGCGGCGGCCGCTGCGCGGTCCCGCTCCGGAGGGCGCGGCCTCGCCCGACGGCCAATGGTTCGCCTTTTTCAAGGATCACAACCTTTATCTGCGCGACACCGAATCGCGCGAGGAGTTCGCCCTGAGCGACGACGGCTCGGCCGACGACGAATACTCGGGCGAAGTTTTCTGGTCGCCCGATTCAAAAAAACTGGCCGTCCTGCGTACAAAAAAGGGCGACGAGCGAAAAGTCTATTACGTAGAATCATCGCCCAAAGACCAGTTGCAGCCCAAGCTGCATTCGTACGATTATCCCAAGCCGGGCGATAAAATTCCGCTTTCCAAACCGCAACTGTTCGAGGTGGCCGGCCGAAAACACATTCCCGTCGCCGACGAGTTGTTTCCCAATCCCTGGAGCGTGATCGACATGCATTGGGACCCCGATTCCGGGCGTTTCTTTTTCCTTTACAATCAGCGCGGCCACCAGATCATGCGGATTTTGGCCGCCGAGGCCGCCACGGGCAAAGTGCAAACCGTCGTCGAAGAACAAAGCCCCACCTTTATCGACTACTCCGGCAAACAATTCCTGCAATATCTCGACGAGAGCGGCGAAATAGTCTGGATGTCCGAACGCGACGGCTGGAACCATCTTTATCTATTCGACGCCAAGACCGGCAGCCTGAAAAACCAGATCACCAAAGGCCCCTGGGTCGTTCGCAGAGTGGAAAAAGTGGACGAACAAAAACGGCAAATCTACTTCTATGCCGGCGGAGTCCGTCCGGAGCAGGATCCGTATTACCTCCATTATTGCCGCGTGAATTTCGACGGCTCGGGCCTCGCGGTGCTCACCGAGGGCGACGGAACGCATTCCATCAAGTTTTCTCCCGACCGGCGGTTTTTCGTCGACACCTTCTCGCGCGTGGACCTGCCGCCGGTAAACGAACTCCGCCGCATGGAAGACGGGGCCTTGGTCTGCAAATTGGAACAGGCCGACTGGTCCGAATTGCTTAAAACCCTCTGGAAGATTCCCGAACGCTTTGTAGCCAAGGGCCGCGATGGAACAACCGACATTTACGGGGTGATTTACCGACCCACGAATCTCGATCCGGCCAAAAAATATCCGGTCATCGAACTCATCTACGCCGGGCCGCAGGATTCTTTCGTGCCCAAGTCATTCAGCTCCTTCCATTCGCCCCAGACATTGGCCGAACTGGGCTTCATACTGGTGCAGATCGACGGCATGGGCACGTCGAACCGGTCGAAAAAGTTCCACGACGTTTGTTGGAAAAACCTGGGCGACGCGGGCTTTCCCGACCGCATTCTCTGGATCAAGGCCGCCGCCGAAAAATATCCGTACATGGACATAAGCCGCGTGGGGATTTACGGGGTTTCGGCCGGCGGACAAAGCGCCGCCCGGGCAGTGCTGGCCTTCGGCGATTTTTATAAAGCCGCCGTTGCCGATTGCGGCTGCCACGACAACCGCATGGACAAAATCTGGTGGAACGAACAGTGGATGGGCTGGCCGCTCGGCCCGCATTATGAAGAACAATCGAATGTCACCCAAGCCCACAAGCTGCAAGGCAAACTCATGCTCTGCGTGGGCGAAATGGACGAAAACGTGGATCCCGCGTCCACCATGCAAGTGGTAAACGCCTTGATTAAGGCCGATAAGGACTTCGATTTGATTGTCTTTCCCGGCAAAGGACACGGCGCCGGCCAATCGCCTTACGGCGAGCGCCGCCGCGCGGACTTTTTCGTCCGCAATTTGCTGGGCGTGGAACCGCGCGGAGAAAAATAAGATCTAAAAATGCAGAATGTAGTATGATGAATGATGAATGAAACCGCTTGCGGTTTCGCGATGTTCACTGCCCCCTGTCCACCGCCCTAATGCCCGGCCGATTTATGCTTATTGTTCTGATTACTTCCGGCGCTGGAATAGTGCCGCTCTTGCCGGCAAAGCCCATCGAGAAGCTGATGCACCCAGTGCAATAGCCGATCACATTTTGCCGATTACAACACTTCGATTCCGTTGACCAGACGTTCGCCGTGCGTAAGACACATGGCTACGTGTTGGGCCAATTGCTTGCAGTAGTAGCTGTCGCAGCGTCCTTTGAGCACCACCGACTCGTTATCGACGAGGACGCTCAGATTGCGCACTCCGTGGCCGGTCTCTTGTTGTACGGCCCGTTCAATCGAAGCGGCCAACTCCTCTGCTTCTTCCAAGGTTTCCGGCAAATAGTCGCGGAACGTCCGTGAGGCCAATCCGGCCGAGGCGGGCTGATCTTCCATGGATTTCTCCTCGATCGCCGCTAGGAATCCCTTCATCCAGCGGCATCAGCGGAAATGCCCAGGAACATCCGTGTTCCAACGTATGTACGCCATCCAGGTTCGTTCCGTAAGTCCACGTTATTCATCCAATTCCACTTGAATCGAATTACTCACCTCAATCCCTTTGCAGACCGAACGGACGACCTCCTGTGCTAATTGCTTGTGGTAGAAGCTGGAAACGTTGCCGGATATAAATAGCGCGCCATCACGTTGCTCGACTTGTAATTCGTGTAACTCGAAGAACGGACTGTTAGTCAACGCCGCCTGGGCTCGGGCATGTAAATCGTTAATCAATACTGTAGCCATCCAACTTAAGCTCCTTCACACGGAGCTTATCAACCTAATTCGGGGCCAAAGTCGCGTATTTCCCACAACTCGTAATTTAGCTCTAAAAATCAATTTAAGTCAACCCCACAAAGAGCGGATTCCTTTTTATTCGTATAAACCCGGGGGGGACCGTTTGGTCGACTGCACATCCTTAACACGCCCCACTTTTATTCGTTAGAACCTGGGTTTCCCTTCCGTGTGACGGCAACACAAATGGATCAGGGAACTTTAATATCGGCAAAGGGAAAACCCTGACGGGGGTTGGCAGTTGGGATAAATTAGAGAGTTGTTACCGGCTTGCTAGCAATGAATTCATTGGGACTGGAGTTGTATTGCCGGCCCGGCCGACAAGATAGGATCCGCAATACAAACGCTGCCCCAAATTTGGGAAAACTATCTTTGTTTAGCGGCAAGCCGCCGATGAGCGGTCGAGTATCTTCCGGGATTTCAGGTATGCTAGCACTTCCTCGGCCAGTGTCTCGGCCGATTTACTGCCGGCATCTAGGACCATCTCCGGTTTGAGCGGCGGTTCATAAGGATCATCTATGCCCGTAAAGCCCTTGACTTCGCCCAGCCGGGCCTTCTTGTAAAGGCCCTTAGGATCCCGGGCTTCGCAGACTTCCAGGGGGGCATCTACAAAAATTTCAATAAAATCGCCATCCGCAAGCAGAGAGCGGACCCGATCCCGATCCACTCGATATGGACTGATAAAAGCCGTGATGGCAATTATGCCGGCATCGCTGAACAGCTTGGCCACTGCGCCGATACGGCGGATATTTTCCTCCCGGTCCTGGGCCGAAAACCCCAATCCAAACCGCTTGGCAAACTCTTCCCCATGCCGTGGTTTGAGCATCCCGGGCCCGGCGTTCAGGCCGTGTCGGATGTTATCGCCGTCGAGCACAAAACTATGCAACCCTAAACTGTGGAGTTTATGATCGATCAGATTAGCCACGGTGCTCTTACCGCAGGCACTAAGTCCCGTGAACCAAATCACGCATCCCCGGTGAGAGTTAAGTTTTTCCCGCTCTTCGCGCGTTACGGCATGATCGTGCCATTGCACCTGAACTTGATGGTCGGCTGCCATAATAGTTTCTTCACCTTGTTTAAGTTATCGAGTTATTGTGATTGTTTGTATGTCCGCTGGGCATGAGATGCCCCAATGTGGTTATGTCATCGTTCCATCGACGGGTATCACGAATTAACTTCAAGCATTAACCCCGAAAAAAGTCCCAAAATCCATGTCTAATCCCTAATCTCTAATCCCTAAATCCCTAGTCCCTAATATGTAAAACCGCGCATGATACGTTGACACTGACCTTTCTGCAAGAGTCGTCGGTCTTTGATAAATTCATCATTAAAGCAATGATTATTCCTGTCTGAGTGGGGTCGCATAAAATAATTATGTCGATATAATATGAGGTTCCGTAAAAAAAAGACGCTTTTAAGACGAGTGGGTTAGTATGAGCCAGATCGAAACGGTTGTCGCACATCCGCCGGTATCACCAAGGCCGATTGGACATTCGGCTGAAAACCTGTATGAAAAATGCACTGCTTTGGCGCGAAATTTGTGGTGGAGTTGGCATGCTGAAGTGATCAACCTGTTTCGCGACCTCGACCCCATCCGTTGGCGGCAACTCGATCATAATCCGATTGCATTACTAGCGGAATTTACGCCCGAACGCCTGGAAATGCGGGCGGCCGAATTGGTGCTTTATAGTCGCATAAATCAGGCTTACCGCCGGTTGAAAGAATATATTTCCGTGACTCCGCGTTGGGGTAGAACTCACGGCGGCGTGCTGGGTTCCAAGCCGGTGGCCTATTTTTCGCTGGAGTTCGGCGTGCACGAGTCGGTGCCGGTCTATTCCGGCGGTTTGGGGGTCCTTTCCGGCGACCATATCAAAAGCGCCAGCGGCTTGGGCGTGCCGCTTGTGGCCATCGGATTGTTTTACGATCAGGGTTATTTCAAGCAACAGCTCGACATTAACGGCTGGCAGCACGAAGAGTAC
>Ga0187854_10004780_pt1 | contig 10029 bp, 8 predicted proteins | sample June2016WEW_6_15_FD_132445 | JGI IMG/M metagenome (GOLD analysis project Ga0187854, IMG submission 132445) | Peatland microbial communities from SPRUCE experiment site at the Marcell Experimental Forest, Minnesota, USA - June2016WEW_6_150 | ecosystem: Environmental > Terrestrial > Soil >...
ACTGGAGGCTGTCGGCAATCCACTCCTGGACTCGATAGTGCATCTGCGAGTCCCGCTGGATAATTTCCATCAGGAGGTGGATAACCGGATTGTCCGTTCTCTCCATGATCTGGCCCGTGGAGGCTGCGGCAGCATTTTCAATCTTTTGCCAGCGTCTCATGTTAGATATGATTTCTTGCTGTAACTCTTTGGTGGTCATCCTGTCCCTCCTTTTTCATCCGAATTCCACAAATTGGACTCTAAGATCCCCTTTCCTATTATAGAAATTTCCCGTCTCTCTGTCTCGTTTTAATTTTTGGTTCGTTTGGAAAGGTAGGGCGCGATGCGGCCTTAAATCCATCCTGTCCCTCTGATCAGCAGGATTTTTTCAGAGATGGCGACAGACTTCGATGATCAGCCGGGCCGCATTCTTGGAGGCGAGCCAGAAGAGAGGGTTTAAAAATCCAGTTTGCCACTTAAGGGAAGCCAGTTCATCGGAGACCACCATGAGGCCTCCCAGATGAACTTTCCGATAGGCGGCGATCGTAAAAAGAGCTGACATCTCCATCTCTACAGCCAGGAGGCCCATTTTCGAATATCGTTTTATTTTCCCCCGTGTCTCCCGGAACAAGGCATCCGTGGTCCACACTTTCCCTGAAGCCACTTGAAAATTCTTTTCTCTGCTTTTTTCCAGGCAGAGCCGGCTTACCTTTTCATCCGCCTTTGCCTCGACCCCTTTCGGGAGCGGATAATGGCACGAAGTTCCCTCTTCGCCCAAAGCTTCGGTAGGGATAACCAGGTGGCCCACCCCAAGGTCCGGCTGCAGGGAACCGCAGCAGCCGAAGACTAAAATCTGCTTTGCCCCCATGGCGATCAGCCTTTCCAGCATTATGGCCGCCTGGGGACACCCGAGAGGGGTCCCGAACAGGGAAAATTTTCTCCCCTCTAACGTAGTGGTGTAAAAAGACATGGAAGGGAATCGCAAATGCTTAAGAGATGATTTTTTTATTCTTACCTCTTTCCGCAGAAACTCCAGGTACGGTTCGAAAAGGTTAAGAATAATAGGATGGTCGATATGGGGATCGCCCGGAATTCTCCGGGGTTCGATCAGCACGCGGTCCTCTTCCATACTTTTTCCGTTTTTCCTCGTTCCTCGATCCTCGCGGCTCGCTGCGCCTTTAGCCTTTTTCTTTTAGGTACCACTTCGGCCCCTGAGGGGTATCCTCGATGAGGATCCCGGCCTGAGATAACCTTTGTCGAATCGTATCCGCCATCTCCCACTGCTTGACCGCGCGGAGTTTTCCGCGAACTTCCAGGAGAACCTCCATAATGGGGGATAGGACAGAGGAGATATCCTTGGGAACTTCATTAAGCCGAAGCCCGAGCTGGACGATCATTCCCCGCAAGACCTCCCGGGCCTGGGATATCTGCTCTTCATCCTCAAATTCTTTAGAGGATTTCCAGATCATTTTGTCCAAGTTTATGAGAACCTCGATCAAGGCATCTCCTTTGTGCTCCTGAAGATTTCGATCGAAAGACTCTTTAAAAGATTTGACCTGCGTCATAAAAGGTTCGGCAGTGGGTTCCAGGGTCTGGACCCGGGGTGAAACGGACGGCCTTTCTACGGTGGGAGGAATCAAGAATTCTTTAAACTCCTCCAGAGGAAGGGTATCCCCATCCCGTAGAATCTTCTGCATTCTGCCATGGCGTAAGGTAACTCCTCCGATCCCCCTGATTAAAACCTGCCCCGCTGAGAAATCTAGGATGCAAGCGGTGTGCTCATCTACGCCCAGAATGGGAGTTTCCGGAGGCAGTAAATTTTCCAGTTGAATCAGGCGAGGCTCTCCCATGTAACAGAAACGGGTATCGTGGGTTCCCCCTTCGGCGTTGTTCCAGTGGGGGATCACCACGATGGGGAGTCCGAACTCTCCCAGCAAATTTAACCCCTCCACCCAGTGCAGATCCCCCCCAACTTTATATATTTCGTAAACCGGAAGAGTGAATCGGCCGAGGGTTAAAGCCGCTGCACTGGCAGCGACGAAACAACCTCCATTTTTTATCCGGTCAGAGAGGATCTGCGGGATCGGAGTACCGGACCAATTTTTCAAGGCATACGTCGGGCTGCCGGGGCCGACGAAAATATAGTTGGCTTCCCGGAGGGTCTGATAAGCCTTCTCGGCTTCGTAGGTTGAGATTCCTTTTGAGGATTTGAAAGAGACCCGTTCCAGCGGTTGGCTGAGACGTTTTTGAAAATACTCTCTGGCCTTATCGAACAGGTCATCGGCATTCATCTGGAATCCGGCAGGAGTATCGATGAACACTGCTTTGACCGGAGGAGAGAGTTTTTCCAGGAGGGAGCGATGCACGCGGACCATCGAATCAGTGGTCTCTCCGGAGCCCATGATGGCGATGGTGCCGCGGGATAGGGTCATTCGAAGCCTCCTTTTATCTTAATGTACTGGCCAGTCGGGGGAAATGCAAGAGTGAAATCGGCCCCTCCAAATGCGGAATTCGGATTGCGGAATGGGGAATATTTTATAACTGCAGGGGCGCGCCGCGTGCGCCCGTATGTGGGACAAGCATGGAGGCCTGCCCCTCAAGCCACGGATTCCTGCTGCCGCAGGAATGACCAAATGAAAGCAACTAAGACCCTCTTGCCTTGCTTTTTTAAACGAGATGATCAGGCGGATAGAAACTCAATAATCTCCTTATTTACCGCCTCTGATTTTTCCAAAAAGAGAAGGTGGGCCGCATCCGGGAAAACTCGCAGGCGGGCTTGGAAAATCTTTTGGGCGAGCGCCTCGGTCAAAGGGAAAGGCATAACCCGGTCTTGAGCTCCCCCAAGAATCAAGGTGGGGTGGCGAATGAGCCCATGCTCAAATGGAAAAAACTGATGACGGGCAAGACCCAAAATCCCGTTGACAGAATTATCAGCCTTGTTACCATGTAAATAATTTTCTTTCCCTTACCAAAGCATTGCAATAAGATTAGCCGTCTGGAGTAATTAATGAAAAGGTGGAGGTTATGAAACATGGATCACTTCGCCCACGTCAACAACATTCAACTGCACTACCTGGACCATCCGGGGGCCGATCAAACCATCGTGCTGATGCCCGGCATAACCGCCAACGCCCATTCTTTCGATGGACTGGTGGGGGCCGGGCTGAGTCCGCGATTTCGGGTACTGGCCCTCGACCTGCGCGGGCGGGGCCTGAGTGACAAACCCGCCACCGGCTACTCCATGGCCGACCACGCCGCCGATGTGGTCGGTCTCCTGGATACCCTTGGTTTCCAACAGGTGGTGCTCGGCGGCCATTCTTTCGGCGCCTTACTGACGTTCTACCTTGCCGCCCATTATCCGGAACGCGTCACCAAGCTGGTCTTGATTGACGCTGCAGCCTCATTGCATCCCCGCGTCCGCGATCTGATCAAACCCTCCCTGGACCGCCTGGGTAAAGTTGTCCCCTCTTGGGATGCCTTTCTTCAGGCTATGAAACAAGCACCCTACTTTGACGGTTGGTGGGACCCCACCATCGAAAGTTACTACCAGGCTGACGTCCAATTCAATGCCGATGGAACCGTGCAGGCCCGCTCACGTCCCGAGGCGATCGCGGAAGCGTTAGACAAGGTACTGGATGAGCCTTGGCACCAACACCTCGCCAAAATCCAACAGCCGGCAATACTGCTCAATGCTCTCGGCCCATTCGGTCTTCCCGGCACGCCCCCCGTCCTGCCGTATGAACAAGCCCAGGAAACGGTCAGGGCGCTAAAGAATTGCCGCTACGTCGAAATTCCCGGCAACCACATGACGATGCTGTTCGGCAAAGGTGCGCAACGCATGGTTGAGGCGATCACGGAATTTGTACGCGATAGGGTTTAAGGGGAACGTCCGGATACACGCGAAAAAAGGGCAGGCGGGTCGATGCCACCGATATCATGCTGTTTCATGAATGCGCTACCTCGTTGAGCCAAGGGGCGGGCGAAGTTTGGAAAGCTTCTATCCCGGGGAGAGTACCCAAATCGGGCAGAATCACAATCCCAGGTAGGACCTGCGGATGTGATCATTGCCCGCCAGATCCCGGGCATTTTGTTCCATGACGATCTTGCCGTTCTCGATGACATATCCCCGGTCGATGGCTTTCAGACACTGGCGCACGTTCTGCTCGGCAATGAGAAGGGAGACTCTTTCCGTGATTTCTCTCAGGCGGTGGAAGAGGTCGGACACCAGCGACGGCTGCAGCCCGCAAGAAGGCTCATCCAAAATCAGCATCTTCGGGTCGGCCATGAGGGCCCGCCCGATGGCCAGCATCCGCTGCCCTCCCCCGCTTAACGTTCCGGCCTGCTGTTTCAGCCGATCCTTGAGCGGAGGGAATATTCCGAAGACGAACTCCAAACTCTGCTGGACCTTTCCTTTGGCCCCGGGGATATAAGCGGCACCGGAACGTAAATTCTCCATGACGGTCATCTCCGGAAAAAGCTCGCGCTCCTGCGGTACTACGGAAATCCCCCGACGGACCCTCTGGTAGGTCTCCAGGGAGAGAAGAGGCCCGCCGTCAAACTGGACTTCCCCGCTCACCGGCCTCACCAACCCCAGGATGGCATTGATTAGGGTTGTCTTCCCGGCACCGTTGGGGCCAAACAGGCCGACAGACTCTTTCCCCACCTCCAGGGACAGGTCCCATAGGATGTGCAGCTTCCCGTAAAAAATGTTGATATTTTTAACCGCCAGCATTACGCTTCCTCGCCCAGGTAGGCGGTAATGACCCTCGGATCATTGGATACTGCTTCATAGGGACCCTCGGCGATGAGTTCTCCCCACTCCAGTACAACGACTCGATGGGTCAACTCCCGGATGACCCTCATTACGTGTTCCACGATGCCGATGACGATGCCCTGGCTGTGAATTCTTTTTACCAGATCGATCATCTCCATGGTCTCATCACTATTCAAACCCGCCATCACCTCATCCAGGAAGAGGAGCCTGGGTTGGGTCGCCAGGGCATGGGCAATCTCCATCTTTTTAATCTCTAAGGCGGTCATCCGGGTTATATCCCGGGTGAAGTCGGAGAGTCCCAGGAATTCGCACAATTCTTCAGCCTTCTTCCGGGCTTCTCTCTTTCCCAGACCTTTCCCGAAGAGAGCACCCACCATGACATTTTCCAGCAGGCTAAGACCCGGAAGCGGCCTTACCAGCTGAAAGGTCCTTCCAATCCCCAGTCTGCATCTTTTATGGGCCGGCTGGTCACTTACATCCTGACCGTTAAAAAAGATTTTTCCCGCAGTGGGCAGGTAGATTCCGGCAATGACGTTAATGAATGTGGTCTTCCCGGCTCCGTTCGGTCCGATGATCCCCAGAATCTCATTCTCCCGAAACTCGACACTGACCCCGTTGAGGGCCACCAAGCCTCCAAAATGTCTGGTCAAATTTTCTGTCTTCAGAATTGCCATGAAGATACCCTTCTAAGCTTTACCGGTCTTCTTCAACCTTTGCCCGAGGGTTCCCACGATCCCCTGGGGGAAAAAAAGAATGGCGATTACGATGATGAGCCCGTAAACCAGCAGGTGGCCGTAAGGAATCTGCAGCTTCAGGAACTCGGAAGCTACACCCAGTAACACCGCGCCTACCACCGGCCCCCAGGTGGAATGCATCCCCCCCAGGAGAGCCATGGCAATGGGCAGGAGGGTAAAGTCCACGGAAAAGCTTCCCTCCGGGGAAACGAAACCATAGATGTGGGCATAGGCGCCGCCGGTAAGTCCCTGAATGGCCGAGGTCACCATAAAGATGAATACCAGATACTTGAACACATCGATCCCGCTCGATTTGGCCACAACCTCATCATTGCGGATAGAGGTAAGCGCAAAGTGAATTCGGGTCCGGCCGAAAATTTCGGAAGCAATGACGCTCACCACAGCCACGCCTAAGACCAGCCAATAAGTCTTGATGGAATTCCCGGCAAAGATCGCCGACGGCAGAACGGTCCCCTCCGGGCCGCCGGTCAGGTCGGGCAAATTCCTGACAATCACCCGGAAGATTTCAGCCAGGGCCAGGGTAACAATCGCAAAATACATCCCCCGAAGCTGCAGAACCGCCACACCGATGAGCCAGGCGAGGGCACCGGCAGCCAGGCCACCCAAGACGATACTGATAATGGGATTCATTCCGGCGTTCAAGTGCAGGAGAACGGCGGCATATCCCCCCACCCCAAAAAGACCGGCCATGCCGAAAGAGATCTGTCCCGACCGGAGCAACATATCCCAGCTTAAGGCCAGGGCCATGTACATCAGGATGATATCCATCACGTTCAGCAGATAGACCCCGGTGTAGAGAGGCAGGGTGAGAAGGGTGATAAGAATGAGGCCATAGAGGAGGTATCTTGAATTTCTCATTTCACCTGCCTCTGGCGGGAGCGAACGATAATCACGCAGACAATCAGGGCAAAGAAGAGGATGTCGGCCCACCCCGCATATCCCCGGAAGGAGAGGACAAAGTTCTCCGCCAGCCCCAGAATCAGGCTGCACCAGAGGATCCCCATGAGATTTCCGATACCGGCCATGGCAATGAGACAGAACGATTTCATGGTGAAGGGCGCACCCACCAGGGGGAAGATGGAATGGCGGGTCATGAAGATCGCGCCGAAGGCCCCCACCAGGGCGATGGAAAGGCTGAAGATCAAGAGATAGGTTCGGTCCACGTGGATGCCCACCAATTTTGCCCCCCGGGGGTTCTGGCCCACAGCCAGAGCAGCCTGTCCCATGCTGGTTTTTTTCAAGAATAGTTGGAGCCCCACGAGAACGATCATGGCGGCACCTACGTAAATAAATTCATAAGTGCCAAAGGTAAAGGAACCGATGGTGGCCGAAGCGGAGACATATTTTAAGGGCAATTTTATGGGACGGGAGGTCCAGATCAGGTTGGCCATTTGTTCTAGCACCATAGCCAGGCCAAAGGTCAATAAAAGTTGATTCAGCTCCGGCGCACCCAGGACATACTTGATGATGGCCCGGTAGCTGATAATCCCGATCAGGAAAAAAGCGATCAGAGCGGGGATGATCGCCACCAGCGGGTCCATCCCCACATATACGTTGAGACAGTAGGCAAAGTAAGCCCCCAGCATCATATATTCCCCGTGTGCCAGGTTGATAATGCCTACGATTCCCAGAATGAGGGCCATGGGGAGGGCGATCACGGCATAAAGGCAGGCCCTCTGCAATCCTTCTACAAGCACGTGAGGCTTCCAAAAGCCCAAGATCACGACTAAGATTAGACTGATGATGGCAATTTGATAGTTGCGCTGTTTCAGCCTGCTGAATAAGCTCATGGCGTCCTTGGAAATATACCGATCCCCCCAACCCCCCTTTATTAAAGGGGGGCGAGGGGGGATTTCAGCGCTTTAACGCTTCTCCCAGCTCGGGAAAGGATAAGTCAACTGGGACGTGGAAAATTCAAAAGGCCAGATGACCTGTTGTTGACCCTTTGACCACTGGAGGATCTTCTGCTTGGTGAAACCCTGGTGTTTGACCACCTTGCTCGGTTTGATGGTCAGAGTCTCTCCCACCGCAGAAATATACTTCGTCTCCTCGAGTGCTTTGATAAGGGCGGCCTTTTCAAGGGTTTTCGCCTTTTTGATTCCCTCGGCTACAAAATAAAGATTCGTGTAAGCCAGGGGAGCAAAATAGGTGGCCGGCTCCTGTTTATACTCATTTATATAAGCATCCCAGAAGTGTTTGCTCACCTTGCTCACTTCTTTGATGGAAGGTGCCCAAATGCCATATAGAGTGACTCCTTCCGCTAGGGAAGACTTGCCGAAATCACCCGGCCATCCGGGGGGAGCCCCTATGAAGACCGGAGGAGCGAATGCGATCTCCTTGGACTGCTCCATGATGGGCAAAGCATCAGCGTCATACCCACCCCAGACAAAGATATCCGGTTTGGCTTCTTTGGCGTGCCGGAGAATGGTGCGATAGTCTCCGCCCCCCTGGGCCGCACTCTTGAAGGGTTCTCCCTCGATCGTAACCTGTTCTCCCGCAGCCGTCTTCCAGTCTTTATACTGAGCCTGGCCGGCTTTGAACGAAGCAGTGCCGAAGGCCCCTTCCTCGTAGGCCATAAACCATTTTACGATCTTAGCCTCGGGACGCTTTTTGTTGATCGCTGTCCAGCCTTCAATATAACTTTCCCCCTGTTCGTAATCCCAGGGGTGGAGGTGGAAGTACCAATCGGCGGCAGCACCGACGGCCTGTTCACATCGAGAGGAGGCGGCGCCCATCCATACCGTCACCTTCTCGTATTTTTTCATGATCGGAATCTGACCCAGGTGCACGCCGCTGGCCATGCCCCCCATGAGCAAATCCACTTTGTCCACCGTGACCAGCTTTTCCACCGCGGCCGCTCCTTTTTCTGGTTTCATCTCATCATCGACCACGATCAGCTCAACCTGGCGGCCCAGGAGCCCGCCAGCCTTATTGATTTCCTTTACGGCCAGCTTCATGGCCTTGGCCCCCTGATCGCCAGTGATATCGGCCAGGGGGAAAATGGCCCCCAACTTGATGGGTCCCTGGGCGAACCCTGCTGGCGCCGCTAAGAAGATCGAGACCAAAATGGTAACGCACAAGAATATGAACTTTGGGTATTTCATCCGGCCACCTCCTCATTCAAATTTTAAAGAAATTATACCCCTCACGATTCCTGACCCCTCCCACCTCCTTTTCCAATGATGAAGTTGAACAGAGATTATCAAATTTTGGATCCCTAAGGAACAGAAAAATTAGATTGATCCTTTTCAGATGAACTTAAAAATGGATTTGACCGCTCATGGGTCGAAGGATATCCCTGGGAAGAAGATAAGATTCTTCCTCTGAAAAATAGCGGTCATCCGCGAAAATTCTATTATGAATTACGAATTTTCTACTTGACACGGGATTTTCATTTGTGGTACCGGATGGCTAAACCAAATGGTATACAATTTTAAAAAGCTACGGTGGATCAGAATTTTGGCGATCCATAAAATTCACCAAGGAGGTGGAGGATGAACGGGAATCGTAGATTGGGAAAGTTCTTTCTATTCCCTGCCATTCTGGCGATCGGGATGATCGTGGGAAACGCGTATGGCCAGGAACCCATCCGGATTGGATGGCTCTCCTCCCTAACCGGGGCTTTATCCTCACCGGCCATAGCGGAGAATAAGGGGGTGCAGTTTGCCGTCGATGAGATTAACAAGGCGGGCGGAATGAAGGGCCGGAAGATTGAGCTTCTGACCCGGGATACCCAGGGGGACCCCACCAGGGCCACCAGCTATGCCCAGCAACTCCTCAAGAACGATAAGGTGCATTTTATCATCGGACCGGTTCACTCCGGTGAGTCTTTGGCCACAGTCGGCGTGATTGCCAAGGCGGCCGTGCCGAACATCATCATCGGCACGGTCGATATATTAACCAGTCCGCAAAAATATCCCTTGGCCTTCCGGGTGATTCCGACCAACACCCAATGGATTGATGCCGCTAACAATTATGCGATGAAAGAGCTGGGCATGAAGAAATTTGCCCTGCTCGGGGACAATACCGGATATGGCACTTCCACCCAGGAACAGGTGGAAAAGATGCTGCTCGCCCGCGGCGCCCAGATAACTTATAAGGCGATGGTCGATCCTAACCAGACAGATGTTACCGCGGATATGCGTAAAGCCATGCAGAGCAAGCCTGACGGGGTACAGGTTTGGTCTGCCGCAACGGGGCTGGACGCCAGGTTTATCGAAGCCCGGTCCAACGTTGGGTGGGATGTAACCATCGTAGGGCATCCGGCCATCGCCGCCATCAACGTAGGCAGATTACTCTCCAAACCCCAGAACTGGGACAAAGTGTATGCCGTTGGCTACAAAAGCACATCCTATGATACCAATGGCCAGTTGCCCCCGCGGACTCAGGAATTTTTGAAGAAGGTGGAGCCGCTTCTGGGGAAGGAGATCGATTACACGCTCTGGTGGGTCGTGATGGGCTATGACACGGTACAGGTCATTCGCCACGGCGTGGAAAAGGCAGGGTCAACAGACCCGGCCA
>Ga0187854_10004800_pt1 | contig 9998 bp, 7 predicted proteins | sample June2016WEW_6_15_FD_132445 | JGI IMG/M metagenome (GOLD analysis project Ga0187854, IMG submission 132445) | Peatland microbial communities from SPRUCE experiment site at the Marcell Experimental Forest, Minnesota, USA - June2016WEW_6_150 | ecosystem: Environmental > Terrestrial > Soil > Wetlands...
GGCGCTTGTAGACGTTCTCGGCGCCTTCCTCTTCGATCATGGCGAGCGCGGTGTTGACCTGCGCCATAAGGTGCACGGGCGTCGTTCCCGGAGTCTCAGGCTTGCCGCGAGCCAAGGCTCGCCTAATGGCCTCGAGATCGAAATAGGAACGCGGCAAGCGAGCCTTTTCACGCGCTTTCCAGGCTCGGCCGCTCATCGCAATAAAGGAAAGGCCGGGGCTCGACATCAGGCACTTTTGCGAGGCAGTCACGGCCACGTCGACGTCCCAATCGTCGAAGTGAAATGGAGTACCGCCGAGCGAGCTGACCGCGTCGACCATGACCAGGGCGCCCGAATGCCGGGCGGCGCTCGCAATGGCAGCCACGTTGTTCAGGCCGCCTGTCGATGTGTCGCTGTGGGCGAGAAGAACGGCGCGAGCATGCGTGTACGATTCTAAGGCGGCGGCAATCTGCATCGGATCTGCGGAAGCGTCCCAATCGCAGCACAACCGGCGCACAACGACACCAAACTGCTCCGCGATCCCGGCCCACATTTCCCCAAAGAGGCCGTTGCAGCAAGCGATGACCTCATCACCCGCCGACAATAAGTTGGTCACCGCCGCTTCGAGAGAGCCTCTGCCGGTCGCATGCACGGGGAGAACATCTCCCGCAGTTCCAAAGAGCGGCCGCAGCCGCGCAATGGTAGACGAAAGGAGGCAGGAGAATTCTCCGGTGCGATGGTGGATCATCGGAGTCGCACCGGCCGCGAGCACCCGGTCCGGGACGCGTGTCGGCCCCGGGGTCATCAGCAAAAGGCTCATGAAATCACGCCCTTTGCGCGAAGCGTGTCGTTGATCTCGGATTTGAAGACTTTTCCGGAGCGAATCTCCGCGATCCTCTTGGTCTCTCGCTCCTTGAGCCCTTGCACAAGCTTCAGGACCTCTTCGGCTTCTTCCCGGGGAACGATGGCCACGCCGTCCGCGTCGCCGACCACAATGTCGCCAGGCATGACCACGGTGTTTCCGCAGGCGATCGGCACGTTGATCTCTCCGGGGCCATCTTTGTCGCACCCACCGGCACAGACCGAGCGGCTGAATACCGGCAAGCGAAGGCCCGCAAGTGCGGCCACGTCGCGCACGGCTCCATCGACGATAAGGCCTCCGAGCCCTACTGCAACAGCTGAGTTTCCCATGAGCTCGCCGAAGACCGCGCTGGTAACGTTGCCGCAGGTAGTCACGACGATGATATCGCCGGGACGGGCAAGCTCCAGCGCCTTATGAATCATGAGATTGTCCGCGGGACGGGCGATCACGGTCAGAGCGACACCGCACACAGGAAGGCCGGTCCTCATCATGATTCCCGGATCCATAAAGTGAAACCTGCCCATGACGTCCGCGAGATTCGACGAAGCCAATCCTTGAAACCGTTCAACCACGTTCGCGTCCGGACGGGGCAATCCCGTGAGTATCCTAAATCCCATCTTCCCGGTCTGTTGAATTCCCATATTTCCTCTTTCAACTGGGGACAGTCCCCAATTGAAAATAATTACAGATGGCGCCACCACGAATAGTGCTTATAGTGCAGCTCTTCCATCGTCGGCATGCGATAAAAAACGGTGGCGGTCCCATCTGCGAACCAGAACCCCGGCTGGATGGCCTTGTAACTCATCACATCCAGATTGGGATTGAGGCTGACGGTTTTGGTCTTCTTGCTCGGGTCGGCGTGCAACTCTTTCAGGGCTTCCGGCAGGTTATTGGGGTTCACGTTTGGCAGTGGTCCGGTGTTGAATGCGTGGATTTCATTACGACTCACCACCGCTTCGACGTCGATATCGTATTGTGTGAAAAAAATCTTGGGCGCGCCTTTAGACCAACTCTCCCTGGTAATATGGCTCCCGAACTCGTGCGGATTCAAGTTGGAGACCACCAGCAGCCGCAACGGACATATTTCCTGATATACGTGCAATCGGCCTTGAGCGCCGGTACTCGCGGGCTCCTCTCCGCGCTCGATGCCCAGCGTGGCGCCGTCCGTCGTGACCAGATACAATTTCCGGAGAGCATCGAAATCGACGTGTTCCAGGACTCGGTATGACTTCACGAACTTCGTACGCTTGGGAATCCCGGGTTTACCTGATTCCGTCTCTTCTAAGTATTCGTCGATGCGAAGGTACTCTTGACGGTAGGCGCAATCAACCTCTGCAAAAATCACCTTGCTCTGGAAATGCCGTGGACTGCCAACCGAGTAGTGTCTGCCGAACGCTTCCGGAGACAACTGGGACGCGACCAGAGCTTCGTTGGGATAGAGAATCAAATACAGGTGCTTTTCGAACTCTGACATGGGTCTCTCCTGGTCACTGGTTGCTCGAAGCCGCGACGAAGGCCACAAGCGGTCCCATGGTAGCACTGCGGAAAGGTCCAATCAACGCCGCTAAAAAAAGCGGCGACGCGCGACTTTTACTTGTGTTACTTTCTTTGCCATCGTTAGGAGCGGCGATATGAAAAGGGCTTCAATTGGCACCTGGACATGGCTGACCCTCGTCACCATCAGCGCGGCGCTTTCCGTCGGGGCGGGTTCCTCACCGGTGGAATTCAGCATCATTCCAAGGCCTCTGAAACTGGTAAAGGCGGCAGGGCGCATGCCGTTAAATCAGCAGACCGTAGTCCGCTTCTCCGAAGGAGCGCGTTCCGAAGCCGACATGTTGGCTCAATGGCTGCGCCCGTCCAGCGCGTTGCCCGTGCACGTGGAGGAACTCCAGGGAACAGCCGCCAACTGTATCGATTTTGTCCTGAAAAGCGGCCGCAAGGATCTCGGTTCAGAAGGCTACTGGCTGCAGATCAAGCGCGATCGTGTGCGCCTGGAAGCGCCGGCCGCGGCGGGATTGTTCTATGGAGGCGAGACCCTGCGGCAGTTGCTTCCCGCGGCGGTTTTCTCTCCGCGTCCCGTGGCAGGAGTCAAGTGGTCGCTTCCGTGCCTGGAAATCACCGATCAGCCGCGGTTCGAGTGGCGCGGGATGCATCTTGATGTTTCACGCCATTTCTATCCGCCCGATTTCATCAAGAAGTACATCGACCTGCTTGCCCTGCACAAGATGAACGTTTTCCACTGGCATCTCGTTGATGATGGCGGCTGGCGGCTGGAGATCAAGAAATATCCGCTGCTCACCCAACGAGGCGCCTGGCGTAGCTCACCTCCCAAGGGAAGCTGGGATTACGGCAAGATCGTCTTTCCGGAAAAGCGCGACGGAACGGAATACGGCGGCTTCTACTCCCAGGATGAAGTCCGCGCCATTGTCGAATACGCCGCCCAGCGTCACATCACTATCGTCCCCGAAATCGAAATGCCCGGGCACACATGGCCATCGATCAGCAGCTATCCGGAATTGGGCTGCGATCTGCCTGCCGACTATCATCCACCGTCCAGCATGCCCGGCGACAACGTCTACTGCGCCGGCAAAGAAGAGGTGTTCACATTTCTGGAAGATGTGCTGAAGGAAACCATGGCTCTCTTCCCTTCCCAATACATACACATTGGCGGGGATGAAGTAGACAAGAGATTCTGGAACCTGTGCCCCAGGTGCAAGGCGCGCATGGAAGCGGAAGGCCTGAAAAGCGCGAGCGAACTGCAAAGTTACTTCATCCGGCGCATTGACCGCTTCCTGACCGCCCAGGGAAGGAAGTTGATCGGCTGGGATGAGATACTCGACGGAGGACTGGCACAAGGCGCTACGGTAATGTCCTGGCGCGGCATTTCAGGCGGCATCGAGGCCGTGCGCCAGGGCAAACACGCCATCATGAGTCCAACTTCGCACTGCTACTTCGACTATGCCTACAGCACCACCCCAACCGAGAAAGTGTATTCCTACGAACCGGTGCCGGCGGAAATCGCCGATCACCCGGAGATGATTCTCGGCGCACAGGGAAATGTCTGGAGCGAGTGGCTTCCGGATTCAACCGATGTGGAGCGGATGGCATTTCCGAGAGCCGCCGCCATGGCTGAGGTCACGTGGTCAACTCAGAACGGCAAAAACCTCCGCGATTTCATGAGCAGATTGGCGTCGCATTACGCCCGGCTTGACTATCTGAATGTCAGCTACCGGATCCCGCCGCCAGATGTCTCATCGAACGCGATCCTGTTTGATAAGTCGGCGAAGGTGTCTCTCGCGCCGCCGCCGATCCGAGGAATGCAGCTCCGTTACACGACCGACGGCTCTCTGCCGACTGCGCAGTCGCCGGTCTATCGCGGACCCATACGCGTATCTACCGACACGGACATCAAAGCAGCCGTGTTCCGGCCGGACGGGGCGGGCAGCGATGTAACGCTGGTAAGTTGCCGGAAGCACAAGGAGGTTCCTCCATCTCGGGTGGTGCCGGGATTGCTCGTCAGCTATTACGAAGGCCGCTGGTCGCGCGTGCCGGACTTCAGTACTCTGTCTCCTCTGCGGCAGCAGCTCGTCTCGTCGATCGATCTTGCTGCGCGGCAGCGCCCTGAATACTACGCGCTCCGGTTTGCAGGCTACATCCGGATTCCCAAAGGCGGAACTTACACCTTCACGATTTCCAGCGATGACGGCAGCTGGCTGCGCATCGGCGGAGCCATGGTGGTAAATCACGATGGGCCCCACGCGGCATCAGAAAAAAGCGGCCAGGTGGTTTTGAGCGCAGGTACCTATGCGTTTGAACTCGGCTATTTCCAGGCGACTGGCGGCCAGGCACTGAACCTGTCAATCGAAAGCCCGAGTATGCCCAGACAGGCCGTCAGCAGCAGTATGCTGTTTCACGACAAAACCCGTGATTAGGAAGAGGGACTGACCGTGCAGAGCCGCCGGGAATCTTCCTCCCGATTTGCCGTTCTTGTTGCCGCCGGGATTCTCCTCAGCCGAATCGCCGGCCTGATCCGCGAGCGTGTTTTCGCCTACTATTTCGGCGGCACGTCGATGGCGGCGGGCGTCTTCCGCGCCGGCCTCCGCATTCCCAATTTTCTGCAAAACCTGTTTGGCGAGGGTGTGCTCTCCGCATCTTTCATTCCGGTCTACGCTAAATTGCTTGCACAGGGAGACGAAGAGCTGGCGGGACGCGTGGCGGGCGCCATCGCCTCGATCCTGGCTCTGTTCGTCAGCGTTTTGGTCGTGCTCGGCGTGAGCGTGACATCCTGGATCGTCGACATCATCGTTCCCGGATTCAGCGGCGAGGCAAGGCAGCTCACCATTCGGATCGTGCGCATCCTGTTCCCCGGCATCGGCATTCTGGTGCTGAGCGCCTGGTGTTTGGGAATTCTAAACAGCCACCGCAAGTTTTTCCTTTCCTATGTCGCACCCGTGCTCTGGAACGCGGCCATGATCGCCACCATGGTTGTCTTCGGCAGCCGCCTGACTCAAATCTCTCTGAGCGTCGCCCTCGCCTGGGGTACCGTCATCGGGTCGTTTCTCCAATTTGCAGTCCAGGCGCCGTTCGTCTTTCGATATGCGCGCGGTCTGCGGTTTTCGCTCGATACTTCGCTGGCGCCTGTCAGGACGATCCTGCGAACTACAGGGCCTGCTGTATTGAGCCGGGGTGTGGTGCAGATCAGTGCTTACGTGGACCAATTGATCGCAAGCTACCTGCGCAACGGCACGGGCGCCGTTTCGGTTCTCGGCTATGCGCAGACGATCTATCTTCTGCCGGTCAGTCTCTTCGGCATGTCGGTCGCAGCAGCGGAGCTGCCGCAAATGGCGAGCGCCGTCGGGTCGCAGGATCAAGTCGCAGCGAGCCTGCGAGAACGCGTCGCCGCCGCGGTCCGCCAGGTCGCCTTCTTCGTTGTGCCGACAATCGTGGGGTTCATTATGATCGGGCGCCTGCTCGTGGCCGCGCTCTATCAAACGGGGCGATTCGGCAAAGCCGACAGCACCTACGTCTGGTATGTCCTCGCCGGTGCGACCGTCGGCATGCTCGCCGTTACGCGCGGGCGTGTATATAACTCCGCGTTCTACGCCCTGCACGACACCACGACGCCGCTTCGTTTCGCCACCATCAGAGTGGCGCTGACTGCCGGGCTTGGCTGGCTCTTCGCATTCCCGCTCCGACCGCTCATCGGGTGGGCGATCACCGGCTTGCTCCATTTGCCGGCTCCGCAGGGCGATGACACGGCGCTCGTCTTTGGCTCCGTGGTACTGACCGTGTCTGCGGGTGCCGCCGGCTGGGTCGAGTACCTGTTGCTGCGCGCCGCGCTGGAAAAGAGAATCGGCAGACTCCCAATCGGCCGGTCGTACTTCATCAGACTCTGGGGATGCGCACTCATCGCAGGCTTGACGACGGTCCTAGCCGCGCGTTTTGCGGTTCCTCACATCTACCCGATCCTAGGTCTGCGCGCAACGCTCATCCCGGTCTTCGAAGGCGCTGCCGCACTGGTGGTTTTCGCCGCGATCTATTTTCCCGGCACGGCGCTGCTCGGCTTCGAGGAGGCAAGAAAGCTCATTCGTCGGATGACTCGGAAATGACCCGAATCCGGATAATGCTGTTCAAAACGCCCGCATTCTGTATGATTGATTCTCGGATTGAACGTCAGGATCAGTTGGAGATTTGAACTCGAGGTTCCTCATGATATTTCGAATTTTGCACTGGCTCAGCCGCATTATCCTCGGCGGGATTTTTATGTACAGCGGCTACATAAAGCTTAACAATCCGCTTCAATTTGCCGCGGCGCTCACGGGATATCAGTTGTTTCCTGACAGCGTAATTATTCCCGTCACGTACTACTTTCCATGGGTCGAGATTGCGCTTGGAGTGCTTCTGCTGGTTGGGTGGAAACTTCGCTATTTTGCAGTCGGCACATTGGGGCTGCTGTCGTTCTTCATCATCATCCTGGCAATCACCTACGCGCGCGGTATCCATGCGGATTGCGGATGCTTTGGTCCCGGCGGTCCCATTTCCCCTCTGACCCTTGCGCGCGACACCATGTTCCTCTTGCCCGCGGTGTTCCTGGTGTTTGAGTCCAATCTCAGGCGGCGATGGCAAAGCCAGGTGCATTGAGAAAAGGGAATGCTCCGAACCCAATCGGAAGCGAAGGCAACTTGGATCGCAGCCCGCCGGATCGAGACTATCATCATCGATCTTGCGGAAGCCGGACCGACAGAACGCGCACATTGCCCCGCGGCGCCCGCGCACCATTTGCGCCGGTCTGCCCGGGATCGAGGCTCAGGATGGTGAAGTTGCTCACCTGGGCATCGGCCAGAATATCCAGTGCCGACGGGATTCTCCTCTCGTCGGAATTGAGCCCGGCCATCACCGGACCATAGGCCACTGCCATCGCATCGAAGTGGGAAGTAAATCCCGCATTATTGGAAGCCAGCGGAATGACGGTTCCCGCGTAAGGGAGATCATCCCCGATCCAGAGGAAACCATCCCCGCTCTGAGCGATGAACGCGCTGTTCACGGTGCACATGCCCAAGGCGTGCCCGATTTCATGCAGCGCCACGGACAGAAGATCGGTTCTCCCTGCGGCATCCCCTATCGGACTGCTGTACACGCGCGCGACGTTGACCATGCCACCGCCGAGATCCTGCGACTCATCGGTCCGGCGCCTGTATTCTTCGTCGGAATTCGGCGTTGGGTCCAGATAAAGGGAAACCGCGCCGCTATTGTCGAACAGGATGGTACCGGTGATTTCCCGGTTGGGAATCCCGCCTTGGTCGATGAGGGTGTGTGTCCCCGTGTCGCCCACAGCCCCCCATCCGACGTATAAATGAAGGGTGAACGTATCGGCATAAGCCGACTCCCAAATGTGAGCCGCTGCCTGGACGATTTCCAGCAGGTTCCCTCCGCCTGCCGCGTTGACAGGGGCATCGCCGCCGATGAAAGTGGTAATAATGGTAAGAGCCGACGCGCTGGGAGCATGCAGGAGAACGAGCGCCAGTGCCGTCGCTGCAATTTTATGAAAGGCTTTCATCGTCTTTCTCACTGAACCGGATGTCCGTCTCAATACTCTGGACGCACTCGACGGATCTTCGTTCCCGCTTATAAAAAGCGAAGCAATCGAAATGATCAGCAGGAAGGGGGGATTTGCGGCGATGCCAAAATCGTTTGGGTTACCTGCCGCTTTGGATAAGTGCAATTTACCTGCCAAACATGGGGGCTTGGCAAGCAGAGTGTCGTCCGTTCTTGATATTGTCAATGATTCCAATGTATTAGCGTCTGTCACTAACTCGCAGAAAACGAGACCCACCGCCGGGAGATCACAGACAAACTGTAAAGAGTTCTGACAGAAATCTCTGGCCCAATTCGGCCATCCCAATCAGAAAGGGGTGTAAAATGAAGAAGTTACCTCGAGAATGACTGGTCTCAAAAAGTGTAAAAGAGACCGACACTTTGCTTGCGAAATCGGGCGTAGGCACTTTTTTCGGCGGACCAATATCGGCAGATTCGTGGAGGTATGGCGAAAAGAGTGAATGTGCCCAATTTCGAACTGGATTGAAATTATTGAGATGCGACAAGTGAAGATGACGCTTTGCGCGACAATTCTGATGATTGCATTATTTTCTGTGGCAGCCGCCAGCCAAAAGGCGATCCAGGTGAACGTGACGTTGGTTACGGTTCCCGTGATGGTCATGGATAAGGCCGGCAAATGCATCCGCGACCTGAAGGCCTCCGATTTCAGGGTTTTCGAAAATGGAAAGGAGCAGAAAATCGACCGTCTCGTCCCGGATTCTGAACCCTTCAACGTGGCGCTGTTGATCGACAGCTCTGGGAGCACGCACTTCAGATCCGGCGAAATGCAGCAGGCCGCGCTCGCATTCGTTGATGCCTTGCGTCCTGGCGATCGCCTCATGGTCGCGTCATTTGACGGTAGGATTTCTTACAACTCGGGATTCACGGACGATCACCCAGTGCTGCGGGCCGCGATAGCCCAGGAGCACCAGGGGATCCTGACCTGGCTGTACGACGCGGTAGATAGTGTGATGAAGGAGAGGCTCGACCGGATTTCTGGACGCAAGGCGATGGTGCTTTTCACCGACGGAGTGGATAACGAAAGTCAACGGGTAGATGCGGTCGGTTCGCTGGCGAACATTGAACGATCCGATGTGATCGTCTACGCAATTCAATACGATACCAGGAAAGACGGCCTCTCCGACCGGTTCGCTGTGCCGCCGCCACCGGGATATGCCACGTTCGGCGAGTTGTACGCCCGCGCCGTCCGCTACCTGCGCGACCTGACAAGCCACAGCGGGGGCAGGCTGTTTCGTGCTGAAACCATGGGGAGCCTGCAGGAGGCTTTCTCTCAGGTCGCGCAGGAGCTGAGCCTGCAGTACACGCTCTGTTACTATCCTGCCGACCAGAAGCACGGCGGTTCCTACCGGCGTCTGCGGGTTACGGTCGATCGGCCCAACGTGATCGTCCGCGCCCGCACGGGCTATCGTCCAAACTCACCATCCGATCATCCTGGTTGGCCGCGTTAAAGCAAAGGCGAGACACGTTAGTGCCGCGGGATGGGGGCTGTATCTTTGATCTTCGATTTTTTGGCCAAATACTTTCACCGCACGCATGCCATGAAAACCTGTGCACATTCCGACATTTGCCGAACACCCAAAGTCCTTTTCCGCTATCATGGGCGCGCTGCGATGCTCCCCGGAAAACTCCCCCCGTCTCCGGATCGCAAGAGGATTTAGCCAAACATCAAGACAATGACGACGCTCACCGAGGCCGATACTTGCCGTAGATACGTCCTGCCGAAGCTGCACGCGGCAAGCTGGACCGACAACCAGATCAGCGAACAGAAGAGCTTCACAGACGGTCGCATCATCGTTCAAGGTGCCGCTCGCCCCCATCGCTGAGCAGTATGAAATTGTTGCCTCGACGATCTCCAAGCGAAAGTCGATAGCCTTAAAAAGCCACAGGAGGATTCAAACGTCGAACTGAACGCCTTCAAGCGCTCCATCCTCTCACGCGCCTTCAAAGTAGAGCTATGACGGCTCTTATGAATGCCTCCAAATCCGTTTCTTTATAGCATGGAACCCGTGCTATCATGCGTTGGTGATTCGCGAGTTTTAAA
>Ga0187854_10004802_pt1 | contig 9996 bp, 7 predicted proteins | sample June2016WEW_6_15_FD_132445 | JGI IMG/M metagenome (GOLD analysis project Ga0187854, IMG submission 132445) | Peatland microbial communities from SPRUCE experiment site at the Marcell Experimental Forest, Minnesota, USA - June2016WEW_6_150 | ecosystem: Environmental > Terrestrial > Soil > Wetlands...
GCACGAACTGGAAGGCGCGGCCCGCTGCCGATTTCGCGGCGCCCAAACGCATCAGCAACTGGACCAGGGAAGGAAGGCTTCGGCGCATGGCACGGAGCTTTTTGAGGAGGCGGGACAGACGCTGGCGGCGCATGGCCGTCTCTTTGGCTTGCATCTCCCGCAAAATCTCTTCGCTCGGAATGCCGCGATCCATCACTCCTCAACAATGACAGTAAAAACAGTCGGGCTCGGCCGCAACTGATTGGCACACAGAGCTGAAGCTCAATTAGCATGACAAGGACTCTTGAATGCAGAAGAATCATCCTACGTCCGACAATAACTCTTGGAGTTTGAGCCCGGAACGGCTTGAGCTCTCCGAAGACGAGATTCATGTCTGGCGTGCCTATCTCGACTGCGAAGAGACAGTGCTTCGTCAACTCGAAGCAGTACTCTCCATTGATGAGAAAGCGCGAGCGGACCGTTTCTTTTTGCAACGGGACCGGAATCGTTTTATTGCCACCCGGGGAATCCTGCGCGAACTGCTGGGTGGGTACGTGAACCGGGCGCCAGGGTACCTCGAATTCGATTACGGTCCTCAAGGCAAACCGACTTTACGCACGGAGTTACCACAGCAATCGGTTCAGTTCAACGTCTCGCATTCGCACGACGTGGCATTGCTTGCGTTCGCCATTGGACGGCATTTGGGAGTTGATGTGGAGCTAGTCCGGAAGTTCGCTGGCGAGGAGATTGCCGAACGTTACTTTTCTTCGCAAGAGGTGATGGAATTACGGAGCCTGTCGCCGTCTTTGCAAGACGAAGGCTTTTTTCTTTGCTGGACACGTAAGGAGGCATACGTCAAAGCAAGGGGCGAGGGATTGCATGTTCCTCTCAAGAGCTTTCACGTCACGCTCACACCCGGAAAGCCTGAGCGCTTGCATACAACGGACGGGCTCCATTGGAGTATACGTTCTCTTCGTCCGGACCCTCAGCACGTCGGAGCTCTGGTCGGGGAAGGCAGAGGTTGGAAGTTGCGTTGTTGGAACTGGAGCCCATCGGACGACCGCTGATCGGTTCGGTGCAGTGCACTTGTGAGAAAAGGTCGCCGTATCTAGCCTATCGCCACGTGTCATTCGCGTGTAGGAAAAGCAACTTGCGAAGTCCGCTTTCCAGCCACGAACAGTTCCGGCTTTATTACTCGCAGAGCGCTTCTTTCGCATAGCGAGTAAGCACAGCGGCAAGACCTTCGAAGTGCGTTGTGACCATGTCCAAGTGAGTTCCTGGCACGGTCTCGACTTCGAAGCCGGCTGCCAAATTAGCCCAAACTGGAGCGGAAACTAAAGTACCCACGAGCAAACTTTGATTTCACCGTTGAGTGTGCAATCCTACATTCCTCAAGGCGAACCTGCCGGGCGGCAGCCCTAAACGGCCATGATTCAGTGCGAACAGAACTCTACCGCGACACCGCTGTTCAGCATTGTCATACCCGTTTACAACGATTGGCTACCGCTTGAGCAGTGTCTACAGTCCCTGGGGGGGCAAAAGAATGCGCCCACTTTCGAAGTCATCGTTGTGGACGACGGAAGCACGGAAATAGCCTCAGAAGAGATTCGCACCTCGGCTTATTGTTATCCGTTGACACTAATCCGACAACCCCACAGGGGCATTCCCAGTGCAAGAAATCGGGGAATTCGGACTTCCAAAGGGACAGTGCTGCTATTTGCTGATGCTGACTGCAGACTTGGCATAAACTGTCTAGCCGCGCTGAATTCAACAATCGCTCACTCACCCCAACATGATTGTTTTCAACTTCGGCTCGTGGGAAATTCCTCCAGCCTCGTTGGGAGGGCAGAAGATTTAAGGCTCACAACCTTTCAAAGCCTCATGCTCCAGCCAGATGCTCGCATTCGGTACTTGAACACGGCTGGATTCGCCATTCGACGCGCCCGGTTGGGCATCGAAACCGATGTGTTCGATCCAGTCGCGCTTAGAGCCGAAGACACTCTCTTGCTGGCCAATTTGATGCAGGTTGGGGAACTCCCCCTCTTCGTCCCCGATGCAGTTGTCGAACATGCCATCCCACTCTCTTTGATGGGATGCCTCCGGAAGGATATTCGGTCCGTCTATCTGGAGCGAAGGGCGTATGACATTATCGCGTCGAAGGGAGTGAAAATTCGAGTGACTCATCGGGAACGCCTGCGATTGCTTTGGTCCATGTGGAAGGCTGCTGGCCAGGATTCTATCGGAAGATCAGCTTGGTTCGTGCTGGTTGTGAGGCAGGCATTTCAGCGGGTGATATCCTTTGGTTACCAGTGTCTGCGGCTTGGGTTTGCCGGGAACGTTTAGGCGAACTCTAGGCGCCCTTGGACGGCTGTTCCGGCTGAGACCTCCCGTTGCCATGGTTAGTACGTTGTGGGGTCATCGTTGAAACGATATTGAGGAGCAATCCCAATGAAAGCTGGCGTGCGGAGAACAGCAGGCCTACTGGCGTGCCTCGTGGCCGGAGCGATGGTGGCTTGCTCGCACACCGCACCCAAGGTTTCCAACTCCTGGGATCCAAAAGCCGCAGCGACATACCTTGACTACAGGGCGGCCTGGTGGATGGAATGGACTGGATCCGCCCGTGATCACGGCACCTTCTGCATATCGTGTCACACAGCCTTGCCTTACGCTCTCGCGCGGCCTGCCCTACGCGCCGCACTCACCGAACAAGGTCCCTCAGTCAATGAACACAGACTGGTCGAAAATGTTGCCAAGCGCGTACGGCTTTGGAATGATGTTGGGCCGTATTACAGCGACCAGGGATATGACCACAAAACCGCCGAGTCTCGTGGAACCGAGGCTGTACTCAATGCGCTGATCCTTGCCAGCCACGACTCTCAGAACGATCGGCTCAGTGACGACGCGCGCGCAGCATTCGACAACATGTGGGCATTACAGCAGACCACGGGAGACAACCGGGGCTCATGGTTTTGGCTTCAGTTCGACCAGGAGCCTTGGGAAGCGAACGATTCCGCATACTATGGTGCGGCGCTGGCCGCCATCGCAGTGGGGACAGCCCCTGGGAATTACCGATCGACCCCCGAAATCCAGGACAATCTCAAGCGTTTGCGCGGATATCTGAATCGGGAAAGCGCAGCACAATCCACAATCAATCGTGTTTTCCTTCTCTGGGCTTCCACCAAATTGCCGGAACTCCTGGCGCGGGACCAGCAGGAAGCTATCATTAAGGAGATCTTGAGTAAGCAACAGGCAGATGGTGGTTGGAGATTGGCTTCAATCGCCTGGAGGTGGAATGGTTGGAGTCTTCGCTCGTTCGTGAACATGTGGCTCCGCGAAGATGGAACTCCCATGGACGGGAACAGTGACGGCGTCGCCACCGGCGTTATCACTTTCGCCCTGCAAGAGACAGGCGTGCCCCGCGACAATTCCCAACTTGAGCGTGGAATCTCCTGGCTGATGAGCAATCAGAATGCGGCGGAGGGTTTTTGGCCCGCCTCCTCTGTAAACAAGCGACGACACATGTCGTCGGACACCGGGCGCTTCATGAGCGACGCGGCGACGGCTTTTGCCGTGCTCGCCTTGACGGAACATCAGAGGCCAACGAATCCGGTAGCATCGGTGTCCAATCATTGAGCATCACGGTCCCCCAACCAAACAAGGACTCATGAAGGACTGTGGCCAATTCTACATAGATGGGAAATGGGTTGATCCGGCTGGGGTCAACGACCTCCTAGTCATCAATCCTGCCAACGAGGAACCTATAGCGAGCATAGCGCTCGGCAGCGCCGCAGATGTTGACCAGGCGGTGGCCGCAGCTAAACGCGCCTTTGAGTCGTATTCGGAAACAGGCGTCAATGAACGCTTAGTGCTTCTGCGCCGGATCATTGAAGTTTACCAATCGAAGATCGAGGAGATGGCCGAGACTATTTCGCTGGAGATGGGCGCCCCTATCTCACTATCGCGAAAGGCACAGGCGCCTGCTGGGCTCGCACATTTGTTGGAAATCGTGAAAGTGCTCGAGCGCTTTGATTTTGAAGAGCTCAAGGGTTCGACTCTCATGCGAAAGGAGCCAATTGGGGTGTGTGGACTCATCACCCCGTGGAACTGGCCCATGAACCAGATCGTCTGCAAGGTAGCGCCTGCACTCGCAGCGGGATGTACCATGGTTCTCAAGCCCAGTGAAATTGCACCCCTCTCTGCTTATCTATTTGCGCAAATCCTGCATGAGGCTGCTGTTCCACATGGCGTCTTCAACTTGGTGAATGGCGATGGGCCCACGGTTGGCGCTGCGATTGCGTCGCATCCTGATGTGGCTATGGTTTCCTTCACTGGGTCCACGCGAGCCGCCGTCGCGGTAGCCGTAGCCGCCGCCCCTACCGTAAAGCGGGTCACGCAGGAGCTCGGAGGCAAATCGGCCAACATCATTCTGGATGGCTCCGACTTCGAGAATGCAGTCAAGCAGGGCGTGCAGGAATGCTTCCGCAACTCCGGACAGTCCTGCAACGCACCGACTCGCATGCTTGTTCCTCGATCCAAAATGGCTGAGGCTTCGGTCGCGGCGAAGCGCACAGCCGGGGCCACCATAGTTGGGGATCCATTCGCAAAGGAGACTAGTATCGGCCCGCTTGCGAGCAAAGCTCAGTTCGATAAAGTAGAGCGCCTGATCCACCAAGGCATCGCGGAGGGTGCGAATTTGATCGCTGGTGGTCTCGGACGGCCCGAGGGCGTTCACAAGGGGTACTTCGTGAAACCCACTGTGTTCGCAGATGTCCGCAATGACATGACCATCGCCCGTGAGGAGATCTTCGGACCTGTCCTCTGCATTATCCCTTATGAAAACGAAAATGACGCCGTCCGAATAGCGAACGATACTCCCTATGGCTTATCGGCCTTTGTAACATCAGGAGACGCGCAGCGGGCGCGCCAAGTGGCGAAGCGCCTTCGATCGGGGAACGTCCACATCAATGGCGCTCGGGTTGACTTTGGAGGCTGTTTCGGAGGTTACAAACAGTCGGGAAATGGTAGAGAATGGGGCGAGGCAGGACTCGAAGAATTTCTGGAACTGAAAGCAATTCTCGGTTATGCCTCGGAGAAGTAAGAACCGCAGTGCGCCAAAAAAGTTTACCCCCATGCATGTCGGAGACTGGGAAGAACATTCCCCGGGGGTAACGGAAGGCAGCCAACGACGGCTCGCGGCGCTTGAAAGTAACAACGTGTTATGGTTACAAAAGATTCAGAGTGGTCTGTGAATTGCGAGTATAATAGCTGCGCAGGTTCCAAATTGCGCCCCCCGCAGCAATCGTCCCGCCTTGTGTCGGCAATCTGAGACGTCAGTGTGAGCCCCGATGATGAAGACCGAAGAAATCCACGGATCAAAAATGCTGCCCCAAGTGTCGCCGTCTCAAGTCACCGCCATGGAAGATGACACCGCGAGACGACTCTCGCGCATCTGGCAAGAGCAACTCGGTATTGACGTCGTAGATCTCGACCAGAATTTCTTCGACCTCGGCGGAGATTCGTCGCTGGCTGTTCGGATGTTCTCCCAAATTGAGCAGGTGTTCGGAGTCAAGCTACCGCTCGCTATGCTGTACGAGGCCCCGACGATCGAGGAACTGGCTCGGATTCTCCGAGCACAATTTACGTAAGGGGGATAAGGAAAGTGCAGTGCCATAGGCCGTTTTTGATCGCTGGTTATTGCACTGGTCGAGCCCTTCGTCGGGCACCTGGCAGCTGCGGTGCGGCGATCAATCGATTTCGCAATGGCCCGCAGTAACGCTGGTTCGCAAAGGAAATGGAAGTTAAGCTCCCAGCACGGAGGAGTCGATTGCCACTCGGAACCGCTTGGTCAAAGACGTGGACATTCTTCGAGGAGAATTGGCACGAAGGCAACATTGGCATCATGGGCCCACGCACCCATGCCGCGTGGCTCTGCTCGGTGGTGTTCGATGGCGCTAGGTCGTTCGAAGGGGTTACGCCGGATCTCGAACTTCACTGCGCGCGAGTCAATGACTCTGCCAAAAAACTGTTTCTGAAACCGACGGTCTCGCCCGAGGAATGGGTCAAGCTGGCACGGGAAGGCATAAAGCGGTTTGACAAAGATGCCGCGCTTTACATCAGACCAATGTATTGGGCAGAGAATGAAGGGCCATGGGTTCAGGCGCACGATCCCGAATCTACCCGATGGTGCCTTTCCATTTACGAGGCGCCCATGCGCACACCCAAGGGCTTCTCCATCACTCTGTCTCCTTATCGCCGTCCAACTCTCGAAACCATGCCAGTCGATGCGAAAGCGGGATGCCTCTACCCCAACAATTCTCGCTCGCTTTTTGAAGCGCATGCGCGAGGCTTCGATAATGCCATCGTCTGTGACATGCTGGGCAACGTCGCCGAACTTGCCACTTCGAACATTTTCATGGCGAAGGACGGAATTGTGTTCACGCCAATTTCAAACGGAACCTTTCTAGCCGGCATCACCCGCCAAAGGGTGATAGGGCTAATCCGCCAAAGTGGCGTGACTGTGATCGAGAAAACTCTCGCTTATCAGGATTTCGAGAAGGCAGATGAGATTTTCGCGACCGGAAATTATTCCAAGGTGGTTCCGGTGACGCGCATCGGTGAGCGCTCTCTCCCCTTCGGCCCACTGTACACCAAGGCTCGAGAACTCTATTGGGCGTTCGCACATTCATGAACCCGGAACTCCAGACAGAAGATCTTCCGATGGAATGCAGTCAATCATCCAGCGGGTGGTCCCCTTTGGTCTCCGCCAATCAGGTGCGGCATGAAGCCTGAAGCCACATCGTCAACGACCGAGGTACTTACCTCGATTTGGCAGCGCCTGCTGCAACTGCCGTCCGTCCGTGTCAACGATAACTTTTTTGAGCTTGGGGGCGATTCTTCGTTAGCTCTTCAACTATTTAACGAAATTGCGCAGTTGTGCGATCGAGAGCTGCCCCCAGTCATGATCTACGAGGCGCCTACGATCGCAGCCTTGGCCGCCCTGCTGGAGCAAACCGCTACACCGCGGTTTCCAGCACTTGTACTGCTGAAGACCGGCGCTAGGAAGCCACCTGTTTTCCTCGCGCATGGTCTCGGTGGCAGCGTTATGGATTTCTTCCAACCCGTAAGGTACATCGAATCGGACCATCCGATATACGGGATGCAATCGAGGGGCATTGATGGGGTGGACGAACCGTTGGAGCGTATCGAAGATATGGCCCAGTTTTATCTCGACGCGGTCAGGGAATTGCAACCTCACGGTCCATACGTCCTGATGGGTTACTCGCTTGGCGGCCTCGTCGCGTTGGAAATGGCCCAACGCCTTTCCGCAAATGGGGAGAAAATTGCGCTCCTGGCCATGCTGGATGCATACCCGCACGTGCGTTATCTGTCGTTGGGACAGCGTATGCGCCTCGCGGCGCGGCAAGCGGGACGGGGACTGCACATTCTTGGAAATTCCGGTGGAAGCGCGCCTTATCAACCGCCGGCGGGGATATCGTTGACCCCGGCGATGCAGCGCGTGCGGGACGCCGCGTATCTAGCTCTAACTCGGTACCGGCCCCGGTTTTACCGTGGCAAAATAAAGTTCGTCCGGGCCGCGATCAGCTCGGGTTTTCCTAGTGATGCGGCGGCAGTCTGGGCACCCCTAGCCGAGGGGATCGAGGTCGAAACTGTGCCCGGAGATCACCTGGGGATGATCGCGACACACTACGAAGAGCTTGCTTCAGTCCTGTCTCGATATCTGGGAGAAGCGTTCGGCGATACTCGCCCGCGAGTGGAGTTTTGAGTTCCGGATGGACTGAAATGAATGACGTCACCGGTTGCCGGTACGAGAACCGAACTGCTTAAGATGGCTTTGGAACTTCTCCGAGCCCCCAGGCGTTACGCGCCGGTCATTCCGGGCCCTGCTGGCATTTGAAGTCCGTGAGAACTCATCATGACTGCATCAGCCGCTGCCGCTGCGCCTGCTTCTTGCACGAGTTTGGAAGTCGGATACGCCGGTTCGACTTCAAGGGATATAGATCCTCGAGCAAGCAAGAATTCGCCAACGGCAACTCCCAATAGCTCCCCCAGTTTTTGAAAGCGGTCGAGCCATTTTCCACTGAATTGGACATGTCGCTCACGCGAGATCACCAGGAGCAGTTCGTAATAAACGTTCTGGGCCTGCCAGAGGTCCAAGTGGAAGGGTGGAACTTGTACAAGCCGAGCCACTGCTTCCAGTTCCCCGAGCTTACTTAAGTCGAACGGATTTTTCGCCCAGCGATCCAGGACTATCTCCAGGCGGTGACGGAGCGCCGGTTCGAGCGAGCAGCCCGCAAGGCTGGTCGCATCCTGCTTTGCAGTATCGAGAAGCCTCCGAATGCGATCAATGTCCAGTTTTTCGTCGGCCAAGCAGCGCAGAATGGCATTGCCGAGCACGAAGTCCGCCGATACCCGGAGAATCGTGGGCATCGGTATCTGAAGTTCGGAGAGAAAACTGATGAGCGAAGCGTGCTGCTCATACACCTTAGCGTATATCTCGTCAATGTCAGCCAGGGTGGAATTGAGGATCTGCTTCACAATTCGTTGCCGCTCATCACGGAACAGCGACTTTAGCGAGTAAGTAGCGCCTCGAAACTGCTGGTCAATCAGGAGTGAGCACCCGGCAAGATCCCCAGCCGAAAATGCCACGCTGGCGTGTTCAACAAATGACCGAAATCCATCGCTGCCACAGCGCGTGCAAATGCCCGCAACAAGCTTGTGATCTCCCAAATACAGTACCGCAAAGTTGAACATCAGCTGGCCGCGAGTGGTGCGGGAGGTGATCTGGGCACATCCAATCGCCAGTTTGGCCTTGCCCTTCTCGAAAGAATGCACTTCCTGCAGGTGCGCATGATAGCAGTACATCGAATTCGAATCACGGTAACCATCGAAAAGCGAACTGATGGCGTAGTGCGCGCCCACGCCGCAAAGGTCCAACATCGCAGGTCTGACGAACTTCTCGTAGATACTACGGCCATTGCTGAACCCGGGAATGTTGCTCCAAACCTTCTCCAGCCGGATCAGAAACTGCTCTTCGCGCTCGCCACCGAATAACTGCTCGCTCAACTGCACGGCTCGGCCGGCATATTGAAGGACTTGGACCGTTTCTGGTCCTGTCGGCTCATCGAAGAACCATCCGCAACTGGTGTACATCAGCATGAGATGCCGCTGCATTTCGAGCAGCCTCAATGCCCGCACCCCCTCCTCAGCAGACAAATCTTGCACCGCATGCTCGCCAAGGAAACTGTCCACCGTGCCGGCTGAACGATCAATGACGGCCCTGACGTAGTCGTCGCGAGCAGTCCACGGTTTCCTTAGCAGTTTTTTCGCGCCATCTTCGTACATAGGGGCGAGTTCGTCCCGCAGCCAGTCCAACGCTTCCCGCAGCGGTCTTCGCCATTCCTGCTTCCACTGCCGATTCGCACCGGAGTTGCAGCCACAATCGCTCTCCCATCGGGCAATCCCGTGCATACAACTCCAGGATGTGCGTTCCAGGATTTCAACTTCTTGCGCAGGGGGATGCTGGGCAAAATACTCGCCGTAATTCGTGATTTGCGCCAGTTTGTTCTGTTCGATGTAGTCGAGCGCATACGCGAGCGCCATGTCGCCGTGCGTGTGATGGTGTCCGTACGTCTCGCCGTCGGTAGCGATGTGGATCAACTGCGCCGGAGCGCCTTCGGGATCAAATCGGCCGGTCAGCCGGCGTGCCAGGTTCTCGCCGCTGAAAAGTAATTTCTCAAAGGCGACCGCGCGCGAAACTACTCCGTCATAAAAGAAGAGCCCAATGCTGCGCCCGGAACGCAGGTTGCAAGCGTAAGCGCGCCGGGAGTCAATACCTTGGCCGTTAAGATTGCTCCACTCCGCCCCCTTATCCGCCCGCACTTTGCCGGCCTGGTGTGGAGCAAGAATCGTGAACTTGATGCCCAGCGAACTTAGGATTTCCAATGTCTCCAAGTCCACCGCAGTTTCTGGAAGCCACATGCCCTCTGGGTCTCGTCC
>Ga0187854_10004803_pt1 | contig 9995 bp, 9 predicted proteins | sample June2016WEW_6_15_FD_132445 | JGI IMG/M metagenome (GOLD analysis project Ga0187854, IMG submission 132445) | Peatland microbial communities from SPRUCE experiment site at the Marcell Experimental Forest, Minnesota, USA - June2016WEW_6_150 | ecosystem: Environmental > Terrestrial > Soil > Wetlands...
ACGAAAAGAACAATGCCTTTCCTATATTCGTCTCTCCGGCGAAAGCCGGAGTCCAGTTCAAGGTTTTCAAAAAGAAAGGCCCTCCAACCAATGATGTTTAGACTATAGTGGACTCATTAGTAACGCTTGTTCCCTTCAGCTCTTTCCTGACAAAATCTGCTCGAGTCTCAACCCAGTAGAATCAGTCTAAATACTTTTTATCATGATCCTTTCAGTCCCGACAAGAGGTATTCGCAATAAGAAAGCTGGAAGCCCGAGCCCAAAGAGAGGAGTCATGACCTCCGGCAGAGGCGGAGGCTTGAAAAATGTTAACCGGTCAAAGCGGATTTGAATTGGCGCCACCTAAAGGCGGCCTTCCCTCTGTTGCCCGGTCCGGGGGCAAGGGCGTTGCCCGCAGAAATCATGAGGCACCTTCTAGTCCCTAGACGGGTCGGGCCAGCCGGTCTTCGATTCCCGCGACGGTTTCCGCTCCGCGTAGGGGCGACCGGCGGTCGCCTGATCGGCCCGCCTCATCCTGCGGAAGCCGATCGAAGCCTTCAGGAAAAGGGCTTACCCGGCCGATGCTTTCTGCGGGCAACGCCCTTGCCCCCGGACCACGACCCGAGCATCCCGGAAATGTCAAACTCGGGGAGTCCTCCGGCAGAGCCGGGGGTTTATCAAAATGAGAATAGCCTCATTTCAAGGATGGGGAGCAAATTGCGTACTTTTTGGGGGGCCTCTGAATGTGTTTTGGCCGGAGGGGTATCTAAATAAACTACCCCGCGCAAGCAACGGGGTATTGTACGTCATGCCGGACTTGATCCGGCATCCAGTCCGCTTTCTGGATTCCGGCGTCCGCCGGAATGACAGCTCACGCGGCAAGCCACGGGGAATTCACCCGTAGTAAATTAAATAATCTAGTCGGACGGGCTCGATCAGGCAGGTCTTTCCCGGATCTGGCGTTTTCCCCGCCGAATCTCAATCATGACCCCGTGCATATCCTTAGGATGGATCATGGCGATTTTATCGCCGTCCGCATCCTTATGTTCAATGACCCGTACTCCGCATTTTTTCACGTGGGTAATAGCTTCATCGATATCTTCTACGGTCAGACAAAGATTCATCAGCCCTTCACCCCGCCGGTCCAAAAAACGTTGGACCTGATCTGCGGCATCGGGTTCTCTTAAGGGAGCCGCCAATTCGATCGCTCCATCGCCTAAAGACAAGAAGACATTTTCCATGCCCAAATGCTTGACCCGCCGGCGGTCTTTGGCCTTCAGGTTAAAACAACGGCTAAAGGTTTCTATAGCCGCATCCAGGTCGTTGACTGCGATGGTGATATGGTCGAAACGGCTGACCTTCATCTTCTCCTCACTCTCTTCAAACCACAGGCTGGCCCGGAACCTCAGCTACAATCGTGCCTGTAATCACTTTCTCCGCACGTTGATTCTCAGCGAAGACATCCGCTTCGAGGTAATTCTTCCCGCCTTCGGTATACTTCCTGGTAATTTTCCCCTTACAGGTGACCGTATCTCCCGGCCATACCTGCCGCCCGAAACGGATTTTATACCAGCGCAATTTCCCATCCCCCACCCAATCGGTGATCATGTGGCTGAGGAAACCTGCCGTCATCATCCCCATGGCAAAGAGCCGGTCATTACCGGCACGGATGGCATATAGCTCGTCATGGTGGATGGGGTTAAAGTCTCCTGAGGCCCCGGCATACCTAACGATGTGCGTCCGGGTGATATTGGCCACCACCACGGGAGGGGCTTCGTCCCCTTCACGGATTTCTTCGAAATAGAGGACCTTCTTTCCCATGCTCGCACTCCCTAATTTTTGACCGCCCCCTCCGTATGGATCGTGGTGGTGCGGGAAACCGAGACCTTCTCTCCTTTTTGATTGTAGAAGGTAAATTCTAAAACGATAAAGGTCATCTTACCCCCACGCTTGCCCGGCTTCTCGTAAGCTTCGGTGATTTTACTCCGGCAGGTAAGAATATCTCCGGCCAGGATCGGTTGGTAATATTCAAAATCTTCTTCTCCGTGGAGCCGAAAACGGGGGTCGAGACCGGCCATTTCTGACACAACCGATGCTCCCTTTCGCCAAAAAGCTTTCGTAACCGTGAATGTGGGCGGAGCGAGGATGCCCCTGAATTCAGTCTGGGCGGCGTAGGCCGGATCCGAGTATATGGGGTTATCGTCGCCGATGGCCATAGCAAATTCTCGTATTTTTCCCCGTTCGATGGGTAATTCAAAAGGGGGAAATTCCTTGCCGATCAAATCTTCCACAGGCATAGCCTTATTCCTCCGATCTATACTGAACCGCCCGACAAAATCTTCTTTGCGAGGAGCTCAGCCCCGCACCGCATGGTGTACAGGGCGCAGCGACGCGGCATTCTCTCGGGATTGCTTCACCCCGCCAAAGGGGGATTCGCAATGACCTCCCATCCAAAGGTCAGCTTATTTAAAACTTTACTACAGTTTATTCCGTTCTCGTATTTATGAATATCATCCAGCCTTCTCAACGCCCTTTAAAATCCGCTTTTCTTTTTTCTATAAAGGCCCGCATGCCTTCCACTCGATCTTCACTGCCATGAACCAGCGTCCGGGCCAGCCTCTCGTAGCCCAGGCCGATATTCAGGCCGGCCTCCATCCCCATGTTAATCGACATCTTGGCCAGTTTCAAAGCCAGAGGACCCTTGCTGCAGACCTTTTTGGCGATCTCCGTCGTCTTAGCCATCAACTCTTTCGCCGGAAAAATTTTGTTCAAAAGTCCGATCCGTTCGGCCTCCCGGGCGTCGATGATATCTCCCGTAAAGATTAATTCTTTGGCCCGTCCCACCCCCACTAATCTCTGCAACCTCTGGGTGGCTCCGCCGCCCGGGAAGATCCCCAGATTAATTTCGGGTTGCCCCAGCCGTGCGTTTTCGCTTCCCACCCGGAAGTCACAGGCCATGGCCAGCTCGCAACCTCCCCCCAAAGCCAGGCCATTGATGGCGGCAATGATCGGTTTGGGGAAATGATGGATCTGGGCAAAGACATCAAGTTTTCTGGTCAATATATCCCACATGGTGTTTTCCGCCATGGTCTTAATATCGCCCCCCGCGCTGAAGACTTTTTCCCCTGCCCCGGTTATGATTACGACTCGCACCTCCGGATCATCCTCAGCGAATTGGAGGACGGCTGAGATATCTTCCCGAATCTCGGCTTTCAAGGCGTTGCGGACATCTTCGCGGTTGATGGTGATGATTCCTACGCCTTCCCTTTTTTCCCAGAGAATATTCTTAAACTCCATCCTTTCCCCTTTCTTCCCTTTTCAGTCGAGCCAATCCTCTAAATTGTCTTCTTCATCCTGACGGTATTTGCGTAGGGGCCCGGTGCACCGTGCCCCTACAAGATTTTAGGGCCTTGGATCGGCAAGGGCGGAATTACCGCCCCTGATTGGCCATCCCCCTGACAGACTTTCTACGGGATCACCTTATAATATATTATCCGAATATTTCGCTTTTCTCTTCTCTATGGCAGCGGCGATCCCTTCTTTAATATCCCCCGTCGTGAAAGTGAGGGCTTGATGGGCCGCTTCTCGGTCCAAGGCCACTTCGATGTTGGGTTCTTCGAAGTTTATATAAATAGATTCCTTCATCGTTTTTAAGGCGACCATGGGCATGGAGGTAATTTTCTTAACCAGTCCTTGCGCCGCCGGCATCAATTCCTCCGGCTTTACCACCTTGCTTACCATTCCGATGCGATAGGCTTCGGCCGCATCGATAATGTCCCCAGTTGCCAACAACTCATAGGCTTTCGCCGTTCCCACTATGCGGGGGAGAAGATAGGTGGTGGCCATTCCCGGATGCATGCCGATCTTCACAAAGGTGAAGCCAAATTTCGCTTTTTCCGAAGCGATCCGAATATCGCAAGCGAGAACCAGACAGGCTCCCGCGCCGATAGCATATCCGTTGACGGCGGCAATCGTTGGAATCTTAAGACTGCGGATGCTTAAGAAGCTTCGGTAAAACTGACGGACTTCTTCTTTGTGGCGAAAAGGAGGAACTTCGGTCCTTTGTTGCATGATTTTGAGATTTCCGCCAGCGCTGAAGGCCTGGCCGTTTCCCGTCAGAATAAGCCCTTTGATTTGCGGGTCCCTTCCGATTTCTTCGATGGCCCGGGGAAATTCCAAAGCCATCTCGTGAGTCATGGGGTTTAAGGCTTCCGGCAAATTGAGCCTCAGCACCACGATTTCTTCCATCTTTTCCAACAACAGGGTCGAATATTCCATTTTCTCTCCTCCGATCAAGAAATTTTCCAAGCTTATTCTAACTCGCCGTCAACGCTCTCCCACTTTCTCGCTTTTATCCAGGGAAGGTTGGGTATAATTAAGAGCAGAATGGCCGCAACCATCAGGACGGCAGAGAGAGGCCTGGTGAAAAAGATCGAAAAACTCCCCCGGGAGAGCAACAAGGATTGGCGCAGGCTATTTTCCATGAGAGGACTCAACACCATCGCCATGATGAGCGGAGCGGTTTCATATTCCAGCTTTTTCAATAAGTAGCCAATAAAGCCAAAGACGACCATGAGAATCACTTCATGGGTGTTATTATTCAGGCTGTAAGCCCCAATAACGCAAAAGAGAAGGATGAGGGGGGCCAGGAGCGCATAGGGGACTTTCAGGATTTTTACCCAGAGGCCAATCAGAGGAAGGTTCAAAACCAGGAGCATGGCATTCCCGATGTACATACTGGCCACCACCCCCCAGAAAATATCCGCATGTTGCTTAAGGAGTAAGGGGCCTACCTGGACCCCATACGAGAGCAGGCAGCCCAATAACAGAGCCATACCCGGCGTTGGCGGAATCGCCAAAGTTAAAAGAGGGATAAACGCCCCTCCAATGGAGGCATTGTTGGCCGTCTCCGGGCCGGCGACCGCTGCAATCATGCCGGTCCCGAATTTCTCTGGATGTTTGGATAGCTTTTTCTCGGTCGCATACGAAGTAAAGCTGGAAACGACCGGACCCGCCCCCGGTAGAATGCCCAGAAAAAAACCGATCACTGTGCCGCGCAAAATGGGGCCGATGGAATCGGCCCAATCCCTAAGATTGGGTAGAAGGTGGGTAATCTTCGCTTTGAAAACCTCTCGCGCCACCCCTTCTTCGATGTTCAAGATGACTTCGGAGATTCCAAAGAGGCCCATAATCACCGGGACCACCCCAAGACCGTCCATAAAAATCTGGATGCCGAAGGTGAAGCGGGGAGTCCCCATGATCAGGTCCGTTCCAATAGTCCCCAAAAAAATCCCCACCACGGCCATCATGAGAGCTTTCACCATCGAACCTCTGGCCATGAAGGTGAGGACCACTAACCCGCAGCACATAAGCGAAAAATATTCAGGAAAGCCGAAGATCAAAGCAATTCTGGCCAGGGGGGGAGCCACCATCTGGAGCGCCACCACCGCCAGGGTCCCCCCGATGAAAGAGCCAATGGCGCTAATCCCGAGCGCCACGCCCGCCCGTCCCTTGCGGGCCATCTGGTAACCGTCGATGCAGGTAATCACCGAGGCTGCTTCTCCGGGAATGTTTACTAAGATGGAAGTGGTGGAACCGCCGTACATCGCCCCGTAGTAAATTCCCGCCAGCATGATAATGGCGGAAACCGGAGGAATGTGCAGCGTGGCCGGAAAAAGGAGAGACATGGCCGCCACCGGGCCCAGCCCGGGCAGGACCCCCACGAGGGTTCCAATGACCACCCCGGCGAAGCAATAGAAAAGATTGCTAAAAGTAAGGGTTATGGAAAATCCGTAGATGATATCGCCGAATATATCCATCATTCACCTTAAAAATCAAAAATCCCTCTGGGCAAGGGGGATTTCAATAAAATTTCAAAAAGGACAAAGGAGACCCCTGAAGCCAGAATAGAACCAAAGATCACAATGTACCACCGCTGGGGTTCGACCGCCCATAGAACAAAGGCCAGGAAGATTGTCGTGCTGACCAGAAAGCCTAAGTAATCCATTCCGATCGCATAGGCCAGAAGAGCGATCATCGTGAGGGTTGCTTTCCAGGCCCTTTGCCTATCTACGATAAATGGCTTTTGCCCGGTTTTGGCTTTTCCCCTCCGCCCCGATTGAACAAAGACAACAAATGATAAGCAGGTTAATATGCCTCCCGTAATAAAAGGAAGAAAGCCGGGTCCGGGATTATGGAAATCTCCTAAGGAAAGCCTTATCGAACCGAAACAGATTAAAATTCCGAAAATCAACCAAGCCAGGCTACCCCATTTTTGTCTGTCCATCTTTCCTCCCCTACTGCGGAGAGCAGGGTTTTTCCTGATCCCCCTCCCTGAATTATTCCAAGCCCAGAAAGCCAATTCGTGCTTTCCCCCCACCCTTCTAGCAGATTGCTAAATTTCGAGCAACGTCACCCCCTCTCTGGATGGGGGGAGGAACTATTTTTTTACAATCTTAAATATCTCGGAAAATAATTCATACTGTTTGGCCAGGTCGATCGTATATTCCTCCGGCCCCTCAAAGGCGAGTTCCGCACCCAATTTATCCAACCGCTCCACCACGTAGGTTCTGTGATTCTCCATCACCTTTTTCGCCGACAGATAGATGGCCTCCACGATCTCTTTCGGGGTCCCTTTGGGTGCCAGAAGACCATAAGGACTAGGACAAGAAATTGGATACCCCAGCTCCACTAAACTCGGGGTATCCGGGAGAGCACGCATCCGGGTCGGTTTATACACGGCCAGAGGCCGCCGGGTGCCCGCCCGAAGATGCGGAAGAGCAGGAGCAATGGCAGTGGAAGCCAAATCCACATGGCCGCCCAGCAGAGCGGTGATTGTCGGCCCGCTTCCTTGTGAGGGAACATAGGTCATTTTGATTCCTGCCTTTTTGGATAATGCTTCGGGAATCAGGTGATTGCTCCCAAAGGTACCGGAACTGGAGTAGGTAATCTTCCCCGGCGATTTTTTGGCATCCTCCACCAGATCCTTTAAGGTCTTCCAGGGGGAGCTGGTTTGCACGACTAACAAAGAGCTGGCATCCACCAGACAGCAAACGGGAGCGAAAGATTTCCAAGTATACCCAACGTCCTTTTGCGTTATGGGAACAACGACAATAGAGGATTGCGAAGATCCCACCAATAGGTACCCGTCAGGTTTGCTGGCGGCGACAAACCCAGCCCCCACCGCACCGGCAGCTCCGGGTTTGTAAACGAGGGTTACCGGTTGGCCCAGGTATTCGGGCATTTTCTCCACAAAAGGCCGGAGGAGATTGTCCGTATCGCCAGGCTGAAAAGGAATGATGACTTGAATGGGTTTGGTAGGAAATTTCTTCTCCGCCGCCAAAGCTTCTCCCATGCTTGCCCATATGAACCCCATGGCCATAACAACAATCCACAGAATACGTTTCCCCCTCATTTTCCAACCTCCTTCCCCAGCGATTCTAGCCCTTTTTCCGCAACTCCGTGTATTGGATCAAGGCCCGGATGGCCTGGGCACTCTTTTTGGTGTTCATAAACAAAGGAATCCCGGCTTCCCGCAATATCTGGTATCCTTCTTCCGCAAGGTTGCCGGCGATCCAGGAAACGACCAGCGGCTTATCCGTCTGCTGGTAAATTTCCGCGATGTCTCTGGCCATCTTTTTAGCCCGCTCTCCCGTGGACATGGTGATCATCAGGATAATGCTATGAACCGACTTCTCCTTCAACATCGGCCGCAATAACTTTTTAAAGTAATCGGGATCTTTGACGAGAAACTGGGAAAACATGGCCGTGGTATCCACGGGGTTCAGGGCCGAACCGAAATAGGGCAGAAGTCCCACGTATTCTTCCCGCGTCTCTCCCCGGAACTCCGGTACTTCCAACTTGGCCATTTCACATTGGTCGGCGATCAACCCCCCGGCCCCTCCGGAGGTGGAAAGGATGCCGACATTCTTTCCTTTCGGGAAGCGCCCCTGGGCCAAGACATTGCCGATTTCCAAAAGTTCGTCCCCATCCTCCACTCTGATAATTCCCAGACGCTGGAAGAGTGCCTCGACCTCCTTTTCGGGGCCGCTCACCGCCCCCGTGTGGGCCTGGGCCGCCTTTCGGCCTACCGGCGTTCTTCCTACCCTCAAGGCCACAATCGGTTTTCCCGCCTGTCGCGCCGCCTCGGCCGCTCGAATAAATTTGTCCTGATCGCGAAATCCTTCGCTGTAATTCAGAATGACACTGGTTTTGGGGTCCTGAACGAGGTAATGCATATAATCCGCGGATTCCAGGGAGGCTTCATTGCCGCTGCTGACCCAGTAGCTGAACACGATCCCCAGCTGCATGGCATTGCTGAAAAGGGACCCCCCCATCGCCCCGCTCTGGGTCACGAAAGCGATCTTCCCCGCCTGCAGCTTTTTCCGTTCCAGGGCTGGGGTAAAACTCAGCGTGGCTCCCTCATGGAGATTGACCACCCCCTGGCAATTGGGCCCACAGAGGATCATGCCTGCCCGCTGAGCTAATTCGCGTAGCTCTTCTTCCATCTTCACCCCTTTTCCGCCGATTTCGGCGAACCCGGAAGCGAAGACAATGACCGATTTTACTTTCCGTTGAGCGCACTCCTTGACGGCATCCAGCACGCTTTCGGCCGGCAGCCCGATAATGACCGCATCGATCTCTCCCGGAACCTGAGCCAGGGAGGGGTAGCACGGTAGCCCCGAGACCTCTTTATACTTGGGGTTAATCGGATAGATTTTTCCCCCGAACTTGTGCTGCTGCAGAAAAAAGATCGGTTTTCCCACCAGTTTGGTGGTATCTTGGGAAGCTCCTAAGACAGCTACCGTCTTAGGGTGTAACAGGGACCCGAGTTGTGAATTCGTCGATGCCGTTGTTTGGCCACTTTGCGAAAGACTCATCCTTTAACCTCCTGATCTAAATGCGTTGAATTTTGCAGAGGACACTGAAATCGCCGAGACAAAAACTTTAAGCAAGAGCAAAAATCCAAAAAAGAGGACGTTCATATCTTAGCCTTGGAGTCATGACCTCCGGTAGACCCGGAGGCTTGAAAAATGTTTACCGCTCAAAGCGGATTTGAATTGGCGCCACCTGAAGGTGGCCTTCCCTCTGTTGCCCGGTCCAGGGTCAAGGGCGTTGTCCGCAGAAATCATAAGGCGCCTTCTAGGCCCTAGACGGGTCGGGCCAACCGGTCTTGGATTCCCGCGACGGTTTCCGCTCCGCGTAGGGGCGACCGGCGGTTGCCCAATCGGCCCGCCTCATCCTGCGGAAGCCGATCGGAGCCTCCAGGAAAAGGGCTCACCCGGCCGATGCTTTCTGCGGGCAACGCCCTTGCCCCCGGACCACGACCCAAGCATCCCGGAAATGTCAAACTCTGAGAGTCCCCCGGCATAGGCGGGGGCTTATCAATGGGAAATCCAATTCTTGACCTTAGGATTCTCCGCGTTCTCCGCGACCTCTGCGGCTAATGATCATTTCCCCTTATACTGGGGGCGTCTCTTCTCCCGGAATGCCGCCACCCCTTCCTTATGGTCTTCGGAAGTTAGCGTGATGGTCTCACAGGCCGCGGCAACCTTCATAGCCGTTTCCAGATCCATCTCCAGTCCTTTGTACAGCTGCAGTTTTGACAACCGGATCGCGATGGGGGGCCCATCGGCAATGCGGCGAGCGAGGGCCATGGTTTCTCCTTCCAGTTCCTCTGCAGTGACTAGTCTGTTCAGCAAACCGTAGCGCTCGGCGTCCTTGGCTTCCAGGAAGTCTCCGGTGAAGAGCATCTCGGCAGCCTTCGGAATGCCGATAATCCGTGGATAGAGCCAGGTCCCACCCCAGCCCGGGAAAAGGCCGATTCGGGTAAATGCCACCATAAAGCGCGCCTTTTCCGATCCCACACGGAGGTCGCAGGCGCAAGCCAGGTCGAAGCCCCCGCCCACCGCGGCCCCGTTGATCATGGCGATGGTGGGTTTCTCCAACCGCTGGAGGCCCAGGATGACTCCCTGAATGTTGCGGAATCCGCGCCGAAACTCCTCGGCGCCCTTCGG